>Ga0209801_1000135_pt1 | contig 51246 bp, 46 predicted proteins | sample GraSoiAngelo_127_FD_185884 | JGI IMG/M metagenome (GOLD analysis project Ga0209801, IMG submission 185884) | Grasslands soil microbial communities from the Angelo Coastal Reserve, California, USA - 14_0927_09_40cm (SPAdes) (version 2) | ecosystem: Environmental > Terrestrial > Soil > Grasslands ... | reverse complement strand
GCACTTGTGCTGGCGCCGCTCCTCTTCGGTACAGGCGATGGCATACCAGCCGGCCGGATGGGCCGCGGCGGTGGTCGGCCAGAGGTAGGTCGCGGGCGGCATTGTCGGAACGGGCCCGGGCCCGGGCCCGGGTCTGGGTCTGGGCTTGGGTCTCGGCGGCAGCGGCCTCATGGCGGTCCGGGCCGCGGACCGTGGCTGACTGGCGCTCTGGATGTGACTTGCCGATGTGGCATCAGCCCGGGATGCGCCCGAGTGGGCGCCGCCGGCGCCCGAGGCGCTGGCATGGGCGCCTGATCCACCCGATGCCGCCGCGTGGCCGCCGCCCCCGCCGCCCCCTCCGCCGTGGGAGCCGCCCGCAACCGCTATCGAGGACACCAGGATCAGGATTGCACCGACGGCGTTCCTCATGAGCCACCCCTCGAGTGCGCGAGCTCAACGCGCCGAAGGGAACTTACTCCTGCCGGCTGCTGTATTCCATAAACGCGAGACCGGAAGGCTGAGCCCTCCCTTAAGGCTCCCATAAGCCGGTTTCCCTATGATATGCATCAAGACCACAGCTTTGACGGACGGAGCTAGGTAATGAACCTGTTCGAGCTCATCAGGAAGCCGCTCGTTGCGGCAATTCTCGGCGCGGCCACCATCGCCGTGCCGGTCAGCGCGCTCTACGCGGTCGCAGAGAGCCGCGCGGTCGCGACCGCCGCAGCCGCGGCGCCCGCCGCCGCAGCCACGGGCGCGAGCCCGGTCACGCCGGCGCCCGGCTCGCCCACTCCCACCGTGACGCTCCCGGACTTCAGCGCCATGGTGCAGAGGTACGGCCCGGCCGTGGTCAACATCAGCGTCGTCACCAAGGTGCCGACGTCCTTCAACTCGCAGGGGGACGAGAACCCCGACGAGAACGAGGGTCCGAGCGAGAACGATCCCTTCGGTCCCAACAGCCCGTTCGCGCCTTTCTTCCGCGGCATGCCGCCGTTCGGCTTCCAGATGCCCGCGCCGCAGCCGATACGCGGTGAGGGATCCGGGTTCATCATCCGTCCCGACGGCGTCATCATGACCAACGCGCACGTCGTGAACGGGGCGAGCGAGGTGACCGTGCGCCTCACCGACCGGCGCGAATACACCGCCAAGGTCGTCGGCGTCGATCCCAAGTCCGACATCGCGATCCTGAAGATCTCCGCCAAGGACCTGCCGACGGTGAGGCTGGGCGAATCGCGCTCGCTCAGGGTCGGTGAGTGGGTGCTCGCGATCGGCGCGCCGTTCGGCTTCGAGAACAGCGCCACCGCGGGCATCGTCAGCGCCAAGGGCCGCACGCTCGGCGGAGGCTACGTGCCCTTCATCCAGACCGACGTGCCGATCAACCCCGGCAACTCCGGCGGCCCGCTGTTCAACATGCGCGGCGAGGTCGTCGGCATCAACTCGCAGATCTACAGCCGCAGCGGCGGCTACATGGGCGTGTCCTTCTCCATCCCGATCGATGTGGCGATGCAGGTCGGCGAGCAGCTGCAGACCACCGGTCACGCGACGCGCGGCAAGCTCGGCGTGCTGATCCAGCCGGTCACGCAGGGCCTCGCCGATTCCTTCGGACTGCCGCAGCCCGCAGGGGCGCTCGTGTCGAGCGTCGAGAAGGGCGGACCGGCCGAGAAGGCCGGAGTCGAGGCGGGCGACGTGATCCTCAAGCTCAACGGCCGGACGATCGAGGACTCGAGCGAGCTACCGGTGCAGATCGCGAGCCTCGCGCCGGGCACGGCGGTGAATCTCGAGGTTTGGCGCGCTCACGCTCCGCGCGAGTTGAGCGTGAAGCTCGGCACGATGGAGGAGAAGGGGACCACCGCCCGGAACGGCTCGCACAAGGAGAGCGGAAAGCTCGGCCTCGCGGTCCGTCCACTCACCCCGGATGAGCAGAAAAACGGCAACGTGAAGGGCGGACTCCTGGTCGAGCGCGTCACCGGTCCCGCCGCCGAGGCGGGCATCCAGCCGGGCGACGTGGTGATCGCCGCGAACGGCTCCAACGTGACGAGCGCCGAGCAGCTCAAGAGCGCGGTGGAGAAATCGAAGGGGCACATCGCGCTCCTGATCCAGCGCGGGGAGACGCGGATATTCGTGCCGGTGAGGGTGGGTTAGCCGGCGACAGTATCGATGCAGGCTCGCCGGTAGCGCGTCAGCTCTTCCGGCGAGCTCGCACCTTTCTCGGCGACCAGCTTCTCGAGCGCCGCCAGCCAGTGACGGTAATAGGTGTCGCCGAGGTCGGGATCGCCTGAAGTCTGCGCCGCGCGGATCTCGGCCGCGAGCGCCTCCGCCCACTCGGGCCAGGTGAAGAGACCTCTCTCATAGAGAGCGAGCGTCATCGCAAAGGCCTGCGCCTCCCACGGCTCGCGGAAGATCGGCCCGCTCTCGTCTCGCGGCTCACCCGGCGGCGCGGGAAGCGCCTCCTTCATGGCGCGATCTCCAGATACGGCTCCCAGGCATCGATCGATACACCGAGACCCGGTGCGCAATCGTCCCCCCAGAGCTCGCGCCCGCTGAAGACGACCGTGTAGAGCCATTGCGGCTGCTCGCCGCGTCCGTGCGCGTGCGTGTCCGCGAACACGTGCACGCCGCGGACGTGCTCGACGCGACCGATCTTCCCGCGCGCGTAACCCGGCAGGCGTGTGTGGTGGTCGAACCGGGAAGCGCGCGTGCGCACCCGCTCGCCGGCCGCAAAGCGCGGCGGTGCCGCCGCCGGCCGCTCCGTGGGCGCACCTCTCGCCAGCAGGGCGGGCACGTCGGCGGCCCGCAGCACGCGGTCGAGCGGGGGCGCCGGGTGGAGCATCCGGCCTGCGTCCAGCTCGTCTGCGGCGATGAGGCCGCGCTCGGCGAGCAGCTTCTCGAGCCCTTTGATCCAGAGCTCGTAATAACTCAGCGTCGAATAGTCCGGCAGCGTCTCGCGGGCGCTGCGGCTCATGTCGAGATTCCAGGCACCGGTCGCGCCCATCGCCAGCGTCAGCGCGAGCGCCTGCCGCTCCCAGGGAGCATGAAAGAGCTCACCCTCCGGCTCCGGAACGACCCGGCCATGGCCGTCCTCGCCGCCGAGGTCCGCGTGGGATCGATAGCTCATGGAGCTCTTGCGAGCCCGGTGCCGATCATCGAGTCCCGCGTCACGCAAGCCGCCAGCTGCTCCTCGCTCAAAGTGTCGGTTCCAGGCGGGCGCTGCGGAATCACGAGGTAGCGCACCTCCGCCGTGGAATCCCAGACGCGGATCTCGGTGGATTCGGGGAGGCGGATGCCGAAATCAGCGAGCACTCCGCGCGGGTCCTTCACCGCACGGGCGCGGTAGGGCGCGCTCTTGTACCAGGTGGGAGGCAGCCCCAGCACCGGCCAGGGGTAACAGCTGCACAGCGTGCAGACGACCAGGTTGTGACAGGACGCGGTGTTCTCGAGGGCAACCATGTGCTCGCCCTGCCGGCCCGTGTAGCCGAGCGAAGCGATGGCAGCGGTGGCGTCCCGAAGCAGCCAGTTGCGAAACTCCGCATCGACCCACGCCCGCGCGACCACCCGCGCGCCATTGCGTGGCCCGGTCTTCCTCTCATAGGTGTCGATCAGGACATCGAGCGCCGCAGGATCGATGTATCCCTTCTCCGCCAGGACCGTCCGCAGCGCCCGGACCCGCCGCTCCATGTCGCCGGGCCCGCCGTCTTCCGTTTGGCCGTGGCGAGCGTGAGGCTGAGGCGCGTCGGAAGCCATGCCGCAAGTCCGCTAGGCGGCCGATCCGTTCGTGACCATCGCCGCCATCAGCTCGCTCACCGGCAAGGCGTCGAGCTGCTTCGGCTTCGCGAACAGCGCCTTGATGCGCTCGGCCTGCCTGGCGCCGAAGTGCGCCTCCACGGACGCCTCGAACTTCCTCACCAGCACCGGCATGCCCTCGGCGCGGCGCTTGCGGTGCCCGATGGGGAAATCCACCTGCACGCGCTCGGTGTGGCTGCCGTCGCGGAAGAACACCTGCACGGCGTTGCCGATGCAGCGCTTGTCGGGCGCGTAGTATTCCTCGGTGAACACTCGATTCTCGCGCACCTGCATGCTCGCCCGAAGCTCATCGATGCGCGGATCGGCGGCCACGGCGTCCTCGTAGTCCGCGGCCGTCAAGCGCCCGAAGATGAGCGGCACCGCGACCATGTACTGGATGCAGTGATCGCGATCGGCGGGATTGGCGAGCGGCCCCACCTTGTCGATGATGCGCACGCCGGGCTCCTGGGTCTCGATCACGATGCGCTCGATGTCGGCGAGCCGGTCCTTCACCTTCGGGTGGAGAGTCATCGCCGCCTCGACCGCGGTCTGCGCGTGAAACTCTGCCGGGTAGGAGATCTTGAACAGCACGTTCTCCATGACGTAGCTGCCGAAGGGCTGCGGGAGCGAAAAGGGCTGGCCCCGGAAGAGCACGTCGTAGAAGCCCCAGGTCTTCGCCGAGAGCGCCGACGGATAGCCCATCTCGCCTGCGAGCGCCATGAGCGCATGACGCACCGCGCGGCTCGTGGCATCCCCTGCCGCCCAGCTCTTGCGGGAGCCCGTGTTTGGAGCATGGCGATAGGTGCGCAGTGCCCCGCCGTCGATCCAGGCGTTCGAGAGCGCGTTCACCACTTGCTCGAGGCTGCCGCCGAGCAGGCTCGTCACCACGGCGGTCGAGGCGACGCGCACCAGGACGACATGGTCGAGCCCGACGCGATTGAAGCTGTTCTCGAGCGCCAGCACCCCCTGGATCTCGTGCGCCTTGATCATGGCGGTGAGCACCTCGCGCACGCGCAGCGGGGTCTTGCCCGACATGATGGCGTTCCTCGCCAGGTAATCCGCCACCGCGAGAATGGCGCCGAGATTGTCGGAAGGATGACCCCACTCGGCCGCGAGCCAGGTGTCGTTGAAGTCGAGCCAGCGGATCATCGCGCCGATGTTGAAGGCCGCCTGCACCGGCTCGAGCTCGAACGAGGTGCCGGGAATGCGCGCGCCGCCCGGCATGACCGCTCCCGGCACGAGGGGACCGAGGAGTTTGCGGCACGCCGGGTATTTCAGCGCCTGAAAGCCGCAGGCGAGCGTGTCCATGAGGCAGTAGCGCGCGGTCTCGTACGCCGTGTCGCTGCGCACGGTGAAATTGCGCGCGTAGTCGGCGATCGCCGTCAGCACCGCGTCGGGCGCCGGGCGCTCGGCGGATCTCACATCGTGGGCCGACATCCGCTCAGCGCCGCTCCGCGATGGGGACGAACTTGAGGTCCTGGGGACCGATGTAGTTGGCCGCCGGACGGATGAGCTTGCCGTCCTCGCGCTGCTCGATGACGTGCGCCGACCAGCCGGTGGTGCGGGCGATCACGAACAGCGGCGTGAACATCTCGGTCGGCACGCCCATCATGTGATAGGCCACGGCCGAGAACCAGTCGAGATTCGGGAATAGCCCCTTCGCCCCTTTCATTACCGTCTCGATCCGCTCGGCGATATCGAACATCCGCATGTCGCCCGCTTCCTTCGAGAGCCGCCGCGCCACTTCCCGGATCACCTGATTGCGCGGATCGGCGAGCGTGTACACCGGGTGCCCGAAGCCGACGATGATCTCGTGGCTCGCGACGCGCTCGCGGATGTCCCGATCCGCTTCCTCCGGCGTGTGGTAGCGCCGCTGGATCTGCATCGCGGCTTCGTTCGCGCCGCCGTGCTTGGGCCCCCGCAGCGCGCCGATCGCCCCGGTGATGCACGAGTAGAGGTCCGAGCCCGTGCCGGCGATGACGCGCGCCGTGAAGGTCGAGGCGGCGAGCTCGTGCTCGGCGTAGAGGATAAGCGAGGTGTGCATCGCGCGCACCCAGAACGGCGGCGGTGCCCGACGGTGCAGCAGGTGCAGGAAATGCCCGCCGATCGAGTCGTCGTCGGTCTCGAGCTCGATGCGCTGGCCGTCGCGGCTGAAGTGATACCAGTACGCGAGCATCGGGCCGAGCGAGGCGATGAGGCGGTCGGCGATGTCGCGCGCCCCGGGGGCGGAATGCTCGTCGGGCTCGGGCAGAGTACAGCCGAGCGCCGACACCCCGGTGCGCAGCACGTCCATCGGGTGACTCGAGGCGGGGAGCTCCTCGAGGACGCTCCGCACCGGCGCCGGGAGGCCGCGCAGCGACCTGAGCTTGACCTTGTAAGCGGCGAGCGCGGCGCGGGTGGGCAGCCGCTCGTGGATCAGGAGATAGGCGATCTCCTCGAACTCGCAGACTTCCGCGATCTCGAGGATGTCGTAGCCGCGGTAGTGGAGATCGTTGCCGGTCCGTCCCACGGTGCAGATCGCGGTGTTGGCCGCGACGACGCCCGAGAGGGCGACGGATTTCTTGGGCTTGGGGGCGCTGCTCTCGTTCATGGCGTTCATGGCTCATCTCCCTCCGGGCTTCCTTTTCCGAACAGCTCGTCGAGCTTCCTCTCGTACGCATGATAGCCGAGCACCTCATAGAGCTCGGCGCGGGTCTGCATGTACGGGACCACGCTCTTCTGCGTGCCGGTACGGCGGATCGCCTCATACACGACGACCTGGGCCTTGGCGGCGGCGCGGAACGCGGACAGGGGGTAGAGCACGAGGCGCACCCCGGCGCTGCCGAGCTCCTCGGTGGTGAAGAGCGGGGTAGTTCCGAACTCGGTGATGTTGGCGAGCACCGGCACGCGCAGCCGCGCGGCGAATTCCCGGAACTCCTCGAGCGTCCGGAGCGCTTCCGCGAAGATCATGTCGGCGCCCGCCTCGACGTAGGCCGCCGCGCGCTCGAGCGCCGCGGCCTGGCCCTCGACGGCTTGCGCGTCGGTGCGCGCCATGATCACGAAGCCGGGGTCGGTGCGCGCATCGACCGCGGCCTTCAGGCGATCGACCATTTCCGCGGCCGGGACCAGGGCCTTGCCGGGCCGGTGGCCGCAGCGCTTGGCGGACACCTGGTCTTCCAGATGCATGCCGGCGGCGCCCGAGCGGATGAGATCGGCGCAGGTGCGGGCGATGTTGAAGGCGGCGCCGAAGCCCGTGTCGGCATCGACCAGGAGCGGGAGCGCGGTGGCGGCGCAGATGCGCCGCACGTCCTCGCACACGTCGTTACGCGAGGTGATGCCTAAGTCCGGGAGACCAAAGGAGGCGTTGGCGACTCCGGCACCGGAGAGGTAGAGCGCGCGAAAGCCGGCCCGTTCCGCAAGCAGCGCCGCGTAGGCGTTCACGGTCCCGACCACCTGCAGGGGGCGCTCCGCCTCCACCGCGGCGCGCAGCCGAGCGCCGGCGCTCACTGAAGTTCCCGACATGGCGCTTGCTCCCGAAAGAGCCGCGCTATTGTATGCGCACCACGGTGCGCCCGGTGATCTTGCCTTCGAGGTAGGCGGGAAAAGCGCCCGGAAGCTCATCGAAATCAATGGTGCGCGTGACGATGCGCGAAAGGTGACGGGGCCGGAGGTCCGTGGCGATGCGCTGCCACACCGCGAGCCGCCACTCGCGGCGCGTCGCCGAGGAGTTGATGCCGAGGAGCGCCACCCCGCGCAGGATGAAGGGCATCACGGTGGTCTTGAGCTCCGCCCCGCCGGTGAGGCCGATGCTGGCGATGTTGCCCCAGAAGTCCACGGTCCGGGTGAGCCACGTGAGGACATCGCCCCCCACGTTGTCGATGGCCCCGCCGAAGCGGGCGGTCTCGAGCGGCCGGGAGCCGAGGCCGGTCTCCTGCCGGGCGAGGACCTCCGCTGCGCCGAGCGCCTTGAGATAGCCCGCCGCCGCCGCCTTGCCGGTCACCGCCACGACGCGATAGCCGCGCGCGGCGAGCATGTCGACCGCCAGGCTCCCGACGCCTCCCGAGGCGCCGGTGACCGCGATCGGGCCGCCCTCCGGGGACTGGCCGTTCTGCTCCATGCGATGGATGGCGAGCGCCGCCGTGAAGCCCGCGGTGCCGAGCGCCATGGCGGTCTCGGCATCGAGCCCGGCGGGCATCGGGATCACCCAGTCACCGGGCACCCGCGCGAACTGTGCGTAGCCCCCGTCGTGGGTCTCGGAGAGCCCGCAGCCGGTCACGAGTACCGCTTCTCCCGGCCGGTAGCGCGCATCCTTCGAGCTCTCGACGACTCCCGCGAGGTCGATCCCGCCGACGAGCGGATAGCGGCGCAGGATCTTGCCTGCTCCGGTCGCGGCGAGCGCGTCTTTGTAGTTGATGTCGGAGTGGGTGACGCGGATCACGACCTCGCCGGGGTCGAGGTCGTCCAGCGTGAGCTTCTCGAAGCGGGCGGCGATCTTTCCGCCCTCGGAGTGGATGCGGAAGGCCTTGAACGCGTCCATGGCGGGAGTATGGCTCATGTTCCCAACCTGGGTGAATGGTGCCAAGCCGAGCCCGGATCAACTGCGCCGCGGCCTTAAGCGTGCTGCGGCCGGCGGCCGAGCCGCTCGAGCCACACCATGAGGCCCTGGGTGTTGAGCGTGAGATCGTTCTCGAGGACCGCCTCGATCTCGGCATCGCTCAAAGGCGAGCCGTGCCGGTGCACGAGATCGAGCCAGAGGGAGCGCATCTCGGCGCGAATCCCGGCGGCCGGGTCGGCGTCGTGCGCGTGCGCCTGCGCGATGCGGGCGAGCTCGCGCACCTGCATCTTGAGGAGCTCGCCGAGGCGCGCGACGCCGGTCACGCGGCTGAAGTGCATGAGGTACATCGACTCCGGGCGGTAGCACAGCATCCGGTCGATCGAGGCGATGTGCTGATCGGGATCGAACTGCGAGGGGGGCGTCGTCGGGGTGATGAAAGCGCCGCGCTCGGTATCGAGCGCGCGGTACGAGATGCCGAAGGTGTCGCCGCTGAAGATGCTCCGGTGCGCCTCATCCACGACGGCGTAGTGGTGCAGGGCGTGTCCGGGCACGTGAATGAGCTCGAGCGTCCGGTCGCCGAGCCTCACGCGCTCGCCGTCCTCGACCGCCCGCACGCGCTCGGCGGGGATCGGCACGAGCGTGCCGTAGAGCTCGTCCAGGCGCTCGCCGTAGACCGCGCGGGAGCCGGCCATGAGCTTCGCCGGGTCGATCATGTGCGGCGCGCCGCGCGGGTGCAGCAGCGCCCGCGCGTTGGGGAGCTCCTGCATGAGGCGCCCCGCGCCGCCGGCGTGATCGAGATGCACGTGCGTCAGCAGCAGGTAGTCGACGGCTTCCCGCGCAATGCCGAGCTGCGCGAGCCCGGCGAGCAGATACGGGACGGACGAGTTGGTCCCCACATCGACGCAGGCCGCGCGTCCCGAGTCGACGATGATGTGCGCGGCGGCGTGCCCCGGATACAGGTACTCGCAGTCGACGGCGCTGATGCCGTGCGGATGTCGATAGAGTCGCACTTTCAAGGGAATGTTGACCGGCGCGAGCGGTTCGCGGGTATACACATCGTACCCTGTAGGCTAGCTTTAGGACGCATGACCCACCCTGGCTCGTTCTCCGCGGCGCGGATCGTCTGTGCCGTGGCAGGGTTCGCCGTGCTGGCTGGACCCGCGTCGCTCGCTCCGCGGGCCGAGGCCGCCGCCGATGCGGCCGCCGCGGCGGCACCGCCCCCGCTCGCGCCCCCGCAGCACCGCGAGCGCGGCAGTCTGGTCTTCGAGAACATCCCCGTCCCCGACGCGGCGCTCGCGGCGCGCGCGGCGCGCTACGAGCAGTCGCGCGAGGCGTCCTTTCTCGACTGGCTCGCCGACGGCAGCATGCTGATCGGGACGCGCTTCGCCGACACCGACCAGCTGCACCGCGTGGCCATTCCGCTCGGCATGCGCGAGCAGCTCACGTTCTACGAGGACCCGGTCGAATGGGCGCGCGCTCCGCTGCGCGGCGGCGGCTTCGCGTTCCTGAAGGATCAGGGGGGCGATGAGAACGCGGAGGTCTTCTATCAGCCGCCCACCGGGGCCGCGCGTCCGCTCACCCAGGGCAGCTTCATTCACGGCAGCCCTGTCTGGGCCCACGACGGCCGCCGCGTGGCTTTCTACGGCAACGATCGCGACTCCTTGAGCTACGACGTGTACGTCGCGGACGTGACGAGCGCAGCGGCGCCAACTCTCCTGGTGGGCGGCCGCGAGGACACCTGGTATCCGCTCGACTGGTCGCCGGATGACACGAAGCTCCTCGTGTGGAAGTACGTCTCGATCACCGAGAGCTATCTCTACCTCGTGGACGCGGCGACGGGGGCGCTGACGCCGCTCGATGATCCCGCGCATCCGCGCAAGGCGGGCATCCGCATGGCGAAATTCGCGCCCGACGGCCGCGGCGTGTACGTGGTGACGGACGAGGATGGCGAGTTCGGCCAGCTCAAGCTCAAGGACCTCGTCACTCATTCGAGCCGCAACGTCACACCCGACACGCTGTGGGATGTCGAGGACTTCGATGTCAGCGACGACGGGCGCTACATCGCCTACGTGGTGAATGACGACGGCCGCAGCCGCCTCACCGTGCTCGACACGCTCGGCAGGCTCGAGCTCGCGCCGGCGGGGCTTCCCGAGGGGCGGATCGGGAACCTGCGCTTCGACCGCACGGGGCGCAGGCTCGCGATGTCGGCTGAGTCGCCCGTGGCACCGCGCGATGCCTATGTCTACGACATCGAGCACGGCCGGCTCGAGCGCTGGACCCGGAGCGAGGCGGGTCCGATCGATGTCGGCACCTTCGTGACGCCGCAGCTCGTCCACTATCCGACCTGGGACCGGGTCGGCCGCCACGCGCGCATGCTCTCGGCGTACGTCTACCGGCCGCGCACCGCGGGGCCTCACCCGGTGGTGATCCTCATCCACGGGGGGCCCGAGTCGCAGTACCGCCCGGGCTGGGATCCGTTCCTGCAGTTCATGGTCAACGAGCTCGGCTATGCCGTGGTCGCACCGAACGTGCGCGGCTCCTCGGGTTACGGCAAGAGCTTCCTGGCGCTCGATAACGGCCCACTCCGCGAGGACGCGGTGCGCGACGTCGGGTCGCTCCTCGTGTGGATCGGCTTGCAGCCGCAGCTCGACCGCGACCGGGTGGTGGCGATGGGGGCGTCCTACGGCGGCTACATGGCGCTCGCCACGCTCATCACCTACGGCGAGCGGCTGCGCGGCGGCATCGATTTCATGGGCATCAGCAACTTCGTCAGCTTCCTGCGCAACACCTCGGGTTACCGGCGGGATCTGCGCCGCACCGAATACGGGGACGAGCGCGACAACAGCACGCGGGTGTTCCTCGATCGCATCTCCCCGCTCACGAACGCCGGCCGGATCAGAAAGCCCCTGCTGGTGGCGGCGGGCGCGAACGATCCGCGGGTCCCGGTCTCCGAGTCCGAGCAGCTGGTGTGGCGCGTGCGTGCAGCCGGCGGCGAGGTGTGGTACCTCCTCGCAAAGGACGAGGGACACGGCTTCAGGAAGAAGGCCAACCGCGACGCCTACCTCGAGACGGTCGCGACTTTCCTGCAGAGGCTTCGTTAGCGGGGTCCCCACGAAATCAAGCGTCTTGATGGACGGCCGTCACCTGCCGTTCGTGTAATGCTTGATTTCGTGGGGTGCTTTAGCCACCCCTCAATTGGCCGAAAGGGCCTGCGGCTCGGCCGGAGCGTCCTGCCGGAACGACACCGTCACCGATAATCCCTTTCCCGAAGCTCCGCCGGCGAGGGTGAGCGTAGCTCCGTGGGCGTCGGCGATGCTCTTGACGATCGAGAGCCCGAGCCCGCTGCCCGGGGGCGTGGCCCCGGCGCGGCGATGGAAGCGATCGAATACCCGCTCGCGCTCCTCGGGAGGAATGCCGGGGCCGTCGTCGCTCACCGTGAGACGGGCCGCGCGGGCGCCACCCTCCTCCTCCTCCACCGACACGTCGACCCGGCCGCCGGCTCCCGTGTAGCGCACGGCGTTGTCCACGAGGTTGCGCAGCAGCGTCCGCAGATCGTCCGCGTCGCCGCGCACGCTCAGAGCTTGCACGCTCGAGACGCCGAGGTCGACGCGCCCGGCATCCGCGAGCGGCACGAGCTCGGCGACGACCTCGCGCGCGAGCTCATCGAGCCGCACGGGCATGCGCTGCGTTACCGCCCGCGGCTCCTGGCGGGCGAGCGACAGCAGCTGCTCGACGAGTCGGATGGCGCGCTGCACGCCGGCGGAGAGCCTCTCCGTGGCCGCGGCGCGCTCGGCTTCGCTGCTCGCCCGCGCCAGCATGCCCATCTGAAGATGCAGCGCCGTGAGGGGCGTGCGCAGCTCGTGTGCGGCATCCGCCATGAACGCCCGCTCGCGCTCGAGCGCCGCGCGCAGCCGCGCGAGGAGGTCGTTCAGCGCGGTGGCGAGCGGGCGCACCTCGTCGGGGAGCGGGGTGTCGGGGAGCGGCTCGAGGGCGTTGACGCGGCGCGCCTTCACCAGCGCGGTGAGCCGCTGCAGGGGCTCGAGCGCGCGCCCGACCGCGAGCCAGATCAGCAGCGCCAGCCCGGGAAGCAGCAGCGCGAAGGGCTTGAGCGTCTCGAGCGCGAGCTCGACGGCGCGCTGCCGGCGCACGCTCATCGGCTGCGCCACCTGGATGACCTTGGTGAGCGACTGCACGCCGAACACCCGCCAGGCACCCCCGCTGGTGGTGACGGTGGCGAAGCCGAGTGTGATGACGCCGGGCAGCACCGCGTGCGGGCGCGACTGATACATCCGCACGCCATCGAGCGACCAGACCTGGACCACGAAGTCGTAGGCGGCATCGGCGCGCGGAATCTGCGGCGCGAGCAGATACTCCACCGGCTGGTCGCGCAGGATGAGCGCGGTCTGCCTCAGGTGATAGTCGAAGAACGCGTCGGCCTCGACGAGGGCGTTGCGATAGACGACCCAGCCGCCGGCGGCGCCGACGAACACGACGCCCGCCATGAGCCAGGCGAGGAGCCGCGCCCGGAGCGAGGTCACGGCGCGGGCCTCACCCGGTAGCCCACCCCGCGAACGGTGAGGATGAACTGCGCCCCGAGCTTCCTGCGAAGCCCGTGGATGTGCACCTCGACCGCATTGCTCTCGAGTTCCTCGCCCCAGCCGTAGAGACGTTCCTCGATCTGCGCCCGCGAGAGGATCACTCCCGGCCGCTCGAGCAGCAGCTGCAGCAGCGCGAACTCCCGCGGCGAGAGGGACACCTCGACGCCGTCCTGCGTCACGCGATGCGAGGCGGGATCCAGCACCACGCCCAGGTGCTCGATGCGCGGCGCCGAGCGACCGGCCCTGCGCCGCAGGAGCGCGCGGATGCGCGCCGCGAGCTCGTCGAGATCAAAAGGCTTGATGAGGTAGTCGTCCGCTCCGGCGTCGAGCCCCTGAACCCGATCGGCGATCGCGTCGCGCGCCGTGATGATGAGCACGGGGAGCGCGAGCCCGCGCTCGCGCTCCGAGCGCAGGAGCTCGAGTCCGTCGGCCCCTGGCAGCGCGAGATCGAGCAGCACGAGCTCGAAGGGCTCGGTGCGCAGCACCCGCGCGGCAGCCTCCGCGTCGTGCACCCAGTCGACGACGAAGCCCTCGCGCTTCAGGCCCGAGCGGATGGCCTCGCCGATCATCACGTCGTCTTCCACCAGCAGCAGCCGCACCTGCGAAGTATGATCAATCGCGCGGATGAGCGTGCAAGGAGCCTTGGGTTGAGTGCCGTGGAGCTGAGCGCCGCCGAGCGCCTGGTCGAGGATGCGGGCAGCCTCGGGGTTCGCCTGACCGATGCCGAGGCGGGTCGGCTGCTCGCGCTCCTCGAGGAGCTGGCCCGCTGGAACCGCCGCTACAACCTCACAGGCATCCGCACGCTCGGCGCCATGGTGACTCATCACCTTCTCGACAGCCTCGCCATCCACCCCGACCTCGAGGGAACGCGCATCGCGGACGTCGGCACCGGCGCGGGATTTCCGGGGCTGCCGCTCGCGGTCGCAAATCCCGCGCGGCATTTCACTCTCATCGACTCGACCGCCAAGAAGATCCGCTTCGTGTCGCATGCGGCGGAAACGCTCGGGCTCGCGAACGTGACGGCGCTTCAGGCGCGAGTCGAGACGATGCACCCTGCCGAAGCCTTCGACACGGTCGTCGCGCGCGCGATCGCACCGCTGCCGAAGCTCCTCGCGCAGGTGCGGGGGCTCGTCGCCGCGCACAGCCGCCTTCTCGCCATGAAGGGCCGCTGGCCCGAGAAGGAGCTCGAGGCGCTCCCCTCGTCCTGGCGCCTCGTCGGCTCGCGCGAGCTCACCGTGCCCCGTCTCGGGGAGGCGCGCTGCGTGCTCGTGCTCGCGCTCGCGGTGGACTGAAAGGCCGCCGCCCGTGAATCCGCTCCTGGCAACCTGGCCGCTGCTCCTCGGCATGGGCATCCTCATGCTCGGGGCGGGACTTCAGGCCACGATCCTCGGGCTCCGCGCCACGCTCGAGGGATTCCCGACGCCCGTAACCGGGCTCGTGATGTCCTGCTACTACGTGGGCTACCTCCTCGGCACGCAGATTGCGCCGCGGGCGCTCCGGCGGGTCGGGCACGTGCGGGCCTTCGCGGCTCTCGCGGCGCTCGCCTCTGTCGCGAGCCTGGTGCATGCCTCCTGGGTGCATCCGCTCCCCTGGGCGCTGATGCGCCTGGTGTCCGGGTTGTGCTTCGCCGGAATCTATGTGGTCGCCGAGAGCTGGCTCAATCACCGCGCGAGCCGCGCGAACCGCGGGCGCCTGCTCGCCATCTACATGCTGGTGCTGTACGTCGGGCTCGGGTCGGCGCAGTTTCTGCTGGTGCTCACGAGCCCGGAGTCGTCGGCCCCCTTCATGCTGATCTCGGCGCTGATCTCGCTCGCGATGGTGCCGATCGTCGCCTCCGCGCAGCAGACGCCCGAGCCCGCCGTGCCGCACCGGGTGCGCTATCGGGACCTCTACCGCAACTCCCCGCTCGGGGTGGTGGCGGTCGCGGCCTCGGGCCTGATCTCCTCCATCATCTTCTCGATGGGCCCGGTGTATGCGCGCCTCTCCGGCAACGGCCCGCGCGGGGTGGCGGCCTTCATGGCGGTGAGCATTCTCGCCGCGGTCCTCACCCAGTACCCGGTCGGACGGCTCTCCGATCGCGTCGATCGGCGCACCGTGATCGCGAGCGCCTGCGCACTCGCGACGCTGGTGGCGGCGAGCATCGTCTTCTTCGGCCCTTTGCCCCGCGGGCTCTTCCTCGCGCTCACCGCACTCTTCAGCGGCTCGGCTCTGACGCTCTATTCGCTCTCGGTCTCGCACGTCAACGACAAGCTCGAGCCGGCGCAGATGGTGGACGCGAGCAGCGCGCTCCTCATGATGAACGGCATGGCGGCCGCCGCGGGCCCGGTGCTCGCGGGGAGCCTGATACACGCCTTCGGGCCGCGGGCCTACTTCGCGACCCTCGGCACACTGACCGGCGCTCTGACGGTCTACGACCTGTGGCGCAAGAGCCGGCGCGCTGCGGTGCCGCGCGAGCTCAAGGGTCCGTTCATCAACACCCAGCAGATCGTCACTTGCGCTGGGCTCGATTCCCCGCCGGCCCGGCGTGCCGATGCGCCGACCGGGCCCGAGGTCGCGCCAACCGGCCTCGATGCCGCACGGGCCGGAGCGCTGAGGACAAAAGAGGCGATCTAAGGCGCCAGCGGCAGCGCGGTCGTCTCCTTGATCACGGCGAGCGCGATCGAGGAGTTCACCGACTGCACGCCGGGAAATCGCGACAGGTGATCGAGGAAGAACGCCTCGTAGGCCTTGATGTCGCGACACACGATGCGCAGCAGAAAATCCGTCTCACCCATCAGCGTGTAGCACTCGAGGATCTCGGGATGCTCGCGCACGGCCCGCTCGAAGCGCAGCAGCGCATCACGGCCGTGGCCTGCGAGCTTGACGTGCGAGAACACCATCACCGAGAGCCCGACCTTCTCTCGATCGAGCAGCGCCACGCGCTTCCTGATGACGCCGAGCTGCTCGAGGCGGCTCACGCGGCGCCAGCACGTCGAGGCCGTCATGCTTAAGCGCTCGGCCACTTCAGCGGCCGACAGAGACCCATGCTCCTGGATGAGAGCCAGCATCCGGAGGTCGACTCGATCTAGATCTGGATGCAACGTCCGTCTCGTAATACGGGCTAAATGTGCAAGATATATTTCACCAATGGTCCTAAAGAAGCAACCTTTTCGAAAAATCGTGCAAAGGCCGGCGCGTAGCCTTTCCCTCGATATCGGTGTGCGCAGATCCGTCCGGGGAGCTCTTGCAGTGATGGAAATCTCCAGCATGCGCGAATTCGACGCCCACGAGCTCGTCGTGTTCGGGGACGTCGGCGCGAAGGGGCTGCGCGCGGTCATCGCCATTCATTCGACCGCGCTCGGTCCCGCTGCCGGCGGCTGCCGCATGTGGCCGTACGCGACGCCTGCTGCGGCGGTGTCGGACGTGCTGCGCCTCTCGCGCGGCATGAGCTACAAGAATGCGATCGCGGGGCTGCCCTTCGGCGGGGGCAAGGCGGTCATCATCGGCGATCCGCGCAAGCAGAAGACGCCGGAGACGTTCGAGGCCTTCGGCCGATTCGTCGACTCACTCGGCGGGCGCTACGTGACCGCCGAGGACGTCGGCACGACCACGGCCGACATGGCGAGTGTCGCGCGCGCGACGGGCTTCGTGGCCGGACTCGGGCGCGCGCCGGGCGAGGCGGGCGGCGATCCCGCGCCGAAGACCGCGCTCGGCGTGCATCTCGGCATCAAGGCCGCCGCACGGTTCAAGCTCGGCCGCCCGGACCTCGAGGGACTCACCGTCGCCATCCAGGGACTCGGGGGCGTCGGCTCCCATCTCGCCCGGTTGCTGGCCGGCGAGGGCGCGCGGCTCAAGGTCGCCGACGTGCGAGCGGACGCGGTGCAACGCGTGTGCGATGAGCTCGGAGCGCGCGCCGTGGCGGCCGCCGACGTGCTCGCCGAGGACGTCGACGTGCTCGCTCCCTGTGCGCTCGGCGCGGTGCTCGATGCCCGGTCGATCCCGCGCCTGCGCGCCCGCATCGTCGCGGGCGCTGCGAACAATCAGCTCGCGCACGGACAGGACGGCCAGTCGCTCCTCGCGGCGGGGATCCTCTACGCGCCCGACTACGTGATCAACGCCGGCGGGATCATCAGCGCCTCGCGCGAGTATCAGGGCGGCGCCACCGAGGCGCAGGTGCTGGACGATATCGGGCAGATCCCGCTACGGCTCACCGAGATCTTCGAGCGCGCGCGGCACGAGAACCGCACGACCAACTCGGTCGCGGACCAGATGGCGCGCGAGCGGCTCGGACGGCGCCCGCAGAAGATGGTGGCCTGAGACCCCCGATTTCCCGGGCTCAATGCCCCGGTGGGGCCGGCTTTCGGGCCTTCCGGGACCGCCGGAGGTCGCGCCGAAGCGGCGCATCCAGCGCCGAGCCGGCGGTGAAGTACACTGTCGGCCCATGAAACGGGTCATCGCCATCGCGAACCAGAAGGGCGGCGTCGGCAAGACCACCACTGCGGTCAATCTCGCGGCATCGCTCGCCGCCACCCAGCGCCGGGTACTCCTCGTCGACCTGGATCCCCAGGGCAACGCCACCATGGGCAGCGGGATCGACAAGGCGCAGCTCACGCGCGGCGCCTGTGAGGTGCTGCTCGGCGAGGCGGACCTCGCCTCGGCGCTGGTGCAGGTCTCCGAGGGCGGCTTCACGCTGCTGCCGGCGAACCAGGATCTCACCGCCGCCGAGGTGCGCCTCCTCACACTCCCTATCGGCCGGGAGATCAGGCTGCGGCAGGCGCTCCAGCCGAAGCGCGAGGCTTTCGACGTCATCCTCATCGACTGTCCGCCGGCGCTCAACATGCTCACCGTGAACGCCCTCGTCGCCGCCGACAGCGTGCTGATCCCGATGCAGTGCGAGTATTACTCGCTCGAGGGACTCTCGGCGCTGCTCGACACCGTCGACCAGATCCGCGAGGCCGCCAATCCCGAGCTCTCGATCGAGGGAGTGCTGCGCACCATGTTCGACCCCCGCAACAACCTCGCGAACGAGGTGAGCGCGCAGCTGGTCACGCACTTCGGCGAAAAAGTGTTCCGCACCATCATCCCGCGCAACATCCGGCTCGCCGAGGCGCCATCCTTCGGCCGGCCGGCGCTCTTTCACGACAAGGAATCCCGCGGCGCGCTCGCGTATCTGGCGCTCGCCGGCGAGATGATCCGGCGCGAGGACGAGGCCTTCGCCGCCCGGGCGCACGAAGCGGTGGCGCAGGACAGCGCATTCGCGGCCGCGGTCGCGGGCGACGGTTCCGGGGAGGAGGGCGAGGGCGTGGGAGAGGAAGAGGAAGGACAGGGCCCCGCCGGTGAGCCACACCAGGCCCACGCGACCGGCGAGGACAGATCACGATGATTCACCGAAAACCGACGCTGGGACGTGGACTCGCGGACCTGCTCGGCGCCCGCGCCGCGCCCCACGTCGCCGCAGCTCCCGCGCCCGCAGGCGAGCAGCTCGCGAAGCTCCCGCTCGATGTGCTGCAGCGCGGCCGCTACCAGCCGCGCGTGGACATGCGGAACGAGACGCTCGCCGAGCTCGCCGACTCCATCAAGTCGCAGGGCGTGGTGCAGCCCATCGTGGTGCGCGTCCTCGGCGCCTCAGACGGGGGCGAGCCGCAACGCTACGAGATCATCGCCGGCGAGCGGCGCTGGCGCGCCGCGCAGATGGCCGGGCTCACGGAGATCCCGGCGGTCATCCGCCACATCCCGGATGAGGCTGCGATCGCCGTCGCCCTCATCGAGAACATCCAGCGCGAGGACCTCAATCCGCTCGAGGAGGCGCGCGCACTCACCCGCCTCATCACCGAGTTCGGGCTGACGCACCAGCAGGCCGCAGATGCCATCGGCCGCTCGCGCGCCGGCGTCAGCAACATGCTGCGGCTGCTCGAGCTCACGCCCGAGGTCTGCGAGCTGCTCGAGAAGCGCACCATCGAGATGGGCCACGCGCGCGCAGTGCTGGCACTCACCCAGCGCCGCCAGCAGACCGAGGTGGCGCTGCTCGTGGCGAAGAAGGGCCTCTCGGTGCGCGAGACCGAGGCGCTGGTGCGGCGTCTCCAGGCGCCAAGCGCGGCGGGCTCGAGCGCGCCCGCATCGGGACGCGATCCGAACGTCGAGCGGCTCGAGCAGGAGCTCGCCGAGAAGCTCGGCGCCCGCGTCGCCATCCAGCAGGGGAGCGGGGGCAAGGGCAAGCTCGTCGTGAGCTACAACAGCCTGGACGAGCTCGACGGGATTCTCGCGCACATCCGCTAGGACGCGTGTACGCGTGCCATCACGCGGTCGCAATTCTCCGCGGTTATTCCGGCATTATCACGGCAAGCAGCACGCCGCGCAGCCGCTCGTGCTGTGGACTCACGCGCGCACGCTCTCTATAATCCCGCGGCTTTTTTGCCGTTGCTAAGTGACTGAACGGCCGAAGTAATGTCAAGCCCTGGCGTTCAGCTCAGGGCGCATGACCGGGAGCTCTTTAGAGCCCCTCGAGCGGGGACTTATATAAGGTGTTGGCGACCGATCTGCCCCAGGCGCGGCGGCTGGCCTTCGGCGTCGTGCTGGGTCAGGCGGTCGTGAGCGTGACGGCGGCGCTGTGCGCGTGGGGCTTCGTCGATGCGCGCGCCGGGCTCTCGGCGCTTCTCGGTGGAGGGATCGCCACCGCGGGGAGCCTGGCGATGGCGCGCCTGGCGCTCGGGGGCGGTGCGGGCGCTGATGCGCGCAGCGCGCTCGGCGCGTTCTATCTCGGCGAGGCGGTGAAGCTCGCGGTCGTGATCGGGCTGTTGGTGGTGGTGCTGAAGGTGGTGAGGGTGGCGCCGCTGGCGATGTTCGCTGCGTTTGCCGCCACGTTGCTGGTGTACTGGATTGCGCTGCTGGCCGCGCTGCCCGCCCTGGGCGGTGCGCGCCGCGGCGCGTAGGGTGACGGGTCGACGGATGACAAGCATGGCAGCAGAGAAGGCCCCCGGCGTAACCGAGTACATCCTGCACCACCAGACGTTCCTGTCGAACAAGGCGCCGCACGGCATCATCGACTTCTCCGTCATCAACTACGACACCGTGTTCTTCTCGGTGCTGCTGGCGGTGGTGTTCTTCGGGTTGTTCTGGTGGGTGGCTCGCAAGGCAACTACCGGCGTTCCGGGATTGACGCAAAACATCATCGAGTGGATTGTCGAGAAGGTTGACGAGCAGGTGCGCGACAGCTTCCACGGCACCAGCCGCCTCATCGCCCCGCTCGCGCTCACCATCTTCTGCTGGGTGTTCCTGTTCAACTTCATGGATCTAGTGCCGGTCGACCTGCTGCCGGCGGCGGCGCGCGGCGCCGGCTTCGAGCACTTGAAGGTCGTGCCGAGCACGGATCTGAATGCGACGTTCGCTCTGTCGCTCACGGTCTTCATTCTCATTATCTTCTACAGCCTGAAAATGAAGGGTGTCGTCGGCTTTATCAGCGAGCTGACCCTGCAGCCCTTCAGCGCCAAGAACGTGTTCATGCAGGCGCTGCTGGTGCCGGTGAACTTCATCCTCGAGTCGGTCACGTTCCTTGCCCGCCCGATTTCGCTGTCGCTGCGCCTGTACGGCAACCTGTATGCCGGCGAAATGATTTTCCTGTTGATAGCGGTTCTAACGTTGTCGCACGGGCTGCACGCGCTGACCAGCGTCGGCGGGTGGTTTGGAATCATCGGCCAGTTCATTCTCGGGTTCATCTGGACGGGGTTCCATATCCTTATCATCACGATCCAGGCCTTCATATTCGCGGTGCTGACGGTTGTCTATTTGTCGATGGCTCACGAGCATCACTGACGGGCGACCTGAGGCTCGCGCAAAGTTTCTCGCATTGCGTGTCTTTGAGGAGAATTGAATGGAAAACGATGCACACATCCTGGCCATGACCGTGCTGGCCGTCGGTATCATCTTCGGCATGGGGGCGCTCGGTACCGCCATCGGTTTCGGCATCCTGGGGGGGCGCTTCATCGAAGGCTCAGCGCGCCAGCCGGAACTACTGCCGACGCTGCGTATACAGATGTTCCTTGTGGCGGGCCTGCTCGACGCGGTGGCGATGATCGGCATCGGCTTCGCGCTGTTCTTCACGTTCGCGAATCCGTTCGTGAGCGCCCTGCACGCGGCGCACTGACGCACACGCGCCGACGGTTCGCGGCAGGAGATAGATCGTGAACATCAATCTCACGCTTATCGTGCAGATGCTCGTGTTCGCCGTGCTGGTCTACGGCACGATGAAGTGGATCTGGCCGCTCATTCTCGGAGCAATGGAGGAGCGCTCGCGCAAAATCGCCGCGGGACTCGCCGCGGCCGAGGAGGGCGAGAAGAAGCTGAGCGAAGCGCGCAGCAAGGCGGAGACAGTCGTGCGTGAAGCGCGCGAGCGCGCCGGCCACATCATCGACCAGGCGCAGCACGCTGCCCGCGATCTGCTGGAGCAGGCCAAGGGCGCGGCGAGCAGTGAAGGCGCGCGCATTCTCGCAGCGGCGCAGCAGCAGATCGAGCTCGACACCACGCGCGCCCGCGAGGCGCTGAGGCGTGAGGTGGCCGGCATCGCGGTGCGCGCCGCCTCCAAGCTCCTGGCGCGCGAGATCGACGCCCGCGCGCACGCCGATCTCCTCGACAAGCTCACGGCGCAGATCTGACGCACGCACCATGGCTGACCGGCTCACCATCGCCCGACCCTACGCCCGCGCGGCCTTCGCCGAGGCACGCGGCCACGAGCGTCTCGAACCCTGGTCCGAGACGCTGCGAGTGGCGGCCGAGGTAGTCCGGGACCCGCGCGTCCGCAGGCTCCTGGGAAATCCGCGCGTGACGCCCGAGCAGCTCGCGCAGCTGGTGAGCGGCATCGCGGGGACGCAGCTTGGGCGTGAGGGCGCGAACTTCGTGCGCATGCTCGCCGTCAACCGGCGCCTCGGATACCTGCCGGAGATCTGCGCGCTGTTCGATGAGCTCAAGGACACCGCGCAGGGCGTCGCCGACGTCACGGTCACTTCCGCCGCGCCGGTGGATGCGAGTCAGCAGCGCAAGCTCGCCGCCGCGCTGCAGAAGAGACTCAAGCGCACGATACGACTGCACTGTGCGATCGATCCCCAGCTCATCGGCGGCGCGGTGCTGCGCACGGGCGATCTGGTGATCGACGGCTCGCTGCGCACGCGCCTTGACCGCATCGCCTACGAACTGACTGCCTGAAGACCACCCAGAAAATTGAGCTTTCACAGGAACTGACGATATGGCCATCAAGGCAACCGAGATCAGCGATCTCATCAAGCAACGGATCGAGAACTTCAAGGCCGTCACCGAGGCCCGTAACGTCGGCTCGATCGTGTCGGTCACCGACGGCATCACCCGCATTCATGGGCTCGCGGATGCCTGCTACGGCGAGATGCTGGAGTTCCCGGGCAACACCTTCGGGCTTGCGCTGAATCTCGAGCAGGACTCGGTCGGCGCCGTGGTGCTCGGGGAATACAAGCACCTGAAGGAAGGCGACACCGTCAAGACCACCGGCAGGATCCTCGAAGTGCCGGTGGGACGCGGGCTACTGGGGCGCGTGGTGGATGCCCTCGGCCTGCCAATCGATGGCAAGGGCCCGGTCAGAGCCGAGCGCACCTCCCCCATCGAGCGCGTCGCCCCGGGCGTCATCTACCGACAGTCGGTGAGCCAGCCGGTGCAGACCGGCTACAAGGCCATCGACGCGATGGTGCCGATCGGGCGCGGGCAGCGTGAGCTGATCATCGGAGACCGCCAGACCGGCAAGACCGCGCTCGCGGTCGACACCATCATCAACCAGAAGTCCTCCGGCATTAAGTGCATCTACGTCGCCATCGGCCAGAAGCAGTCGACCATCGCCAACGTCGTGCGCAAGCTCGAAGAGCACGGCGCGCTCGCGCACACCGTGGTGGTCGCCGCCTCGGCCTCAGCGCCCCCGGCCCTGCAGTACATCTCTGCCTACTCGGGCGTCACCATGGGCGAGTACTTCATGGACAACGGCGAGGACGCACTCATTATTTATGATGACCTGTCCAAGCAGGCGGTCGCCTACCGGCAGATTTCGCTCCTGCTGCGCCGTCCGCCGGGCCGCGAGGCGTTCCCGGGAGACGTGTTCTACCTGCACTCGCGCCTGCTCGAGCGCAGCGCGCGCGTCAACGAAGAGTACGTGGCCATGGTCAGCAAGGGCGCGGTGAAGGGCAAGACCGGCTCGCTCACCGGGCTGCCGATCATCGAGACCCAGGCTGGGGACGTGACCGCGTTTGTGCCGACCAATGTGATCTCGATCACCGACGGCCAGATCTTCCTCGAGACCGACCTGTTCAACGCCGGCATCCGGCCGGCCATGAACGCCGGCATCTCCGTGTCGCGCGTCGGCGGCGCGGCGCAGACCGACATCATCAAGAAGCTCGGCGGCGGCATCCGCCTGGCGCTCGCCCAGTACCGCGAGCTGGCGGCGTTCTCGCAGTTCGCCTCGGACCTGGATGAGGCGACCCGCCGGCAGCTCGAGCGCGGCCAGCGCGTCACGGAGGTGATGAAGCAGAAGCAGTACGCGCCGATGTCGGTCGCCGAGATGGCGCTGTCGATCTACGCGGTCAACAGCGGCTACATGGACAAGGTGGACCTGAAGAAAGTGGTGGCGTTCGAGGCGGCGCTGCAGGGCTTCGCGCACACCAACTACGCCTCCATGGTCGATGCCATCAACGCCCAGCCGAAGCTCACCAAGGAGAACGAGGCGGCGATGAAGAAGTGCATCGAGGACTTTGTGGCCACCGGCACATACTGAGCCGCGTGCGCCGACTACCGTAACGCGAGCCATCATGCCCGGCGCCAAGGAAATCCGCTCCAAGATCGCGAGTGTCAAGAGCACTCAGAAGATCACCAAGGCCATGCAGATGGTGGCCACCAGCAAGATGCGCCGCGCACAGGAGCGCATGAGGCTCGCGCGCCCCTACGCACAGAAAATGCGCAACGTCATCGGGCATCTGACGGAGGCGAATCCGGATTACCGTCATCCGTTCCTGGTGACGCGTGAGCCCAAGGCGGTCGGCATCATCGTGATCTCCACCGACCGGGGCCTCGCCGGAGCGCTCAATGCCAACGTGTTCAAGCAGGCTCTGCTGCTCATGCGCGAGTGGCAGGGCGAGGGCGCGCGCCTCAGCCTGTGCATCATCGGCACCAAGGGCCTGAATTTCTTCCGGCGCCTCTCCGTGCCGATTCTCGCCAACGTCTCGCACCTGGGCGACCGGCCGCACGTCAAGGATCTCATCGGCACGGTCAAAGTGATGCTGGATGCGTACCGCGCCGGCGAGCTCGATCGGCTGTTTCTGCTGAACGCGCAGTTCGTCAACACCATGACGCAAAAGCCGGCCGTCGAGCAGCTGCTGCCGATCGAGGCGCTCGACACGGAAGGGCTGCAGCAGCACTGGGACTACATCTACGAGCCGGAGGCCGCGGGGATTCTCGACGGACTCCTGATGCGCTACATCGAGTCCCAGGTGTATCGCGCTGCGGTTGAGAACGTCGCCTCCGAGATGGCGGCGCGGATGGTCGCCATGAAGGCGGCCTCGGACAATGCCGGCAAGTTGATCACCGAGTTGCAACTGATCTACAACAAGGCCCGCCAGGCTGCGATCACGAAGGAGCTTTCGGAGATCGTGGGCGGCGCCGCTGCGGTTTGAGGAAACGTACCATGGCCACTCCCGGCGAGGGACAGATTACCCAGATCATCGGCGCCGTCATCGACGTCGCGTTTCCGCGCGAATCCATCCCCAGGATCTACGAGGCGCTGAAGCTCAAGGACGTGGACCTGACGCTCGAGGTGCAGCAGCAGCTGGGGGACGGTGTGGTGCGCACCATCGCCATGGGCTCCTCGGAAGGCTTGAAGCGCGGCCTCGCGGTGCAGGCGACCGGCGCACCGATTTCGGTACCGGTGGGCAAGGGAACCCTCGGGCGTATCATGGACGTGCTGGGTGCGCCGCAGGACAACCGGGGACCGGTGCAAGCCACGGAATACCTGCCGATTCACCGGCCGCCGCCCTCGTTCGAGCAGCAGGCCGGCGGCCAGGACCTGCTCGTCACGGGCATCAAGGTCATCGACCTGCTGGTGCCGTTCGCCAAGGGCGGCAAGGTCGGCCTGTTCGGCGGCGCCGGAGTCGGCAAGACCGTCAACATGCTCGAGCTCATCAACAACATCGCCAAGCAGTACAGCGGCCTGTCGGTGTTCGCCGGCGTCGGCGAGCGCACCCGCGAGGGGAACGACTTCTATCACGAAATGATCGAGTCGGGGGTCATCGACAAGAGCAACCTGTCGAACTCCAAGGTCGCGATGGTGTACGGGCAGATGAACGAGCCGCCGGGCAACCGCCTGCGTGTGGGGCTCACCGGGCTCACCATGGCCGAGTACTTCCGCGACGAGACGCGCGAGGACGGCGGCAAGGGGCGCGACGTGCTGTTCTTCGTCGACAACATCTACCGTTACACGCTCGCGGGCACCGAGGTGTCGGCGCTGCTCGGGCGCATGCCCTCGGCGGTCGGCTACCAGCCCACCCTCGCCGAGGAGATGGGCGTGCTGCAGGAGCGCATCACCTCGACCAAGACCGGCTCGATCACCTCGATCCAGGCGGTCTACGTGCCGGCGGACGACCTGACCGACCCGTCGCCGGCCACGACTTTCGCGCACCTGGACGCCACCGTGGTGCTGTCGCGCCAGATCGCATCGCTCGGCATCTACCCGGCGGTCGATCCGCTCGATTCCACCAGCCGCCAGCTGGACCCGCTGGTGGTGGGCGAGGAGCACTACAATACCGCACGCGGCGTGCAGGCGGTGCTGCAGCGCTACAAGGAGTTGCAGGACATCATCGCGATCCTGGGGATGGACGAGCTGTCGGAGGAGGACAAGCTCACCGTGTACCGCGCGCGCAAGGTGCAGCGCTTCCTGTCACAGCCCTTCAACGTCGCCAAGGTATTCACCGGCCAGGACGGCAAGATCGTGTCGCTGAAGGACACCATCCGCGGCTTCAAGGGCATCATCGGCGGGGAGTTCGATGCGCTGCCCGAGCAGGCCTTCTACATGGTCGGTCCGATCGATGAGGCAGTCGCGAAGGCGAAGACGCTGCAGTAAGGGCAAGGCACCAGCACCAGGCAAGCCATGGCGGAAGCACCTACCATCCACGTCGACATCGTGAGCGCCGAGGGCGAGATCTTCTCCGGCCCGGCCACCGAGGTGTTCGCTCCCGCTTCCCAGGGAGAAGTCGGCATCTGGCCGCGCCACGCTCCGCTCCTCTCGCTCCTGAAGGTCGGCGAGGTACGCGTGAAGACTCCCGACGGCGCGGAGCATTTCTTTTTCGTGGGGGGCGGCGCGCTCGAGGTGCAGCCCACCAAGGTCACGGTGCTCGCGGATACGGCGCTGCGCGCCAAGGATATCGACGAGGCGGCCGCGCTCGCTGCCAAGCAGCGCGCCGAGGAAGCGCTCAGGGACAAGGCCGGGCACATCACCCAGGCGGAGGCGCTCGCGGAGCTCGCGCGCGCCGCGGCGCAGCTGAAAGTTCTCGAGCGCCTGCGGAAACTTCGGGGCTGATCGCTGGAACCTTCATCGGATCATCCGGTCCCCCCTCCGGCAGCGCCCACCGAGGCTGCGCCGCCGCGGTTCCTTGCGGCCCTCAAGAACAACCTCACGGGCGGCCTCGAGCTGCTGGCGCTGCGCCGGCGCTGGCCGCCGCGATTCACGGTCAGCTTCGACCAGATCGCCGCCCTTCTCGCGGTGAATCTCGCCCTCTGGGCCGCGCTCGATTTCCTGCATTCGGAGCCCCATGCGCCGCTCGCCCTCGACGGGCTGTTCGGCTGGGCCTGCTACCTGCTGCTGGGCCTCGCCGCCGGCGCCCTCGTGGCGCGCGCCGAGAGCCGCGACGCCCACACGCGGGCGCTCCTGGTGCCCGCGCTTTCCGTATCCCCGTTCGTGCTCACGATCTTCTGGCTCGCCTCGGATCGGTCGGCCGTGCAGGCGCGGCCCGGGGCGGCGCTCATCGTGGCACTCATTTATACGGGTCTCCTCGCCGTGCGGGTGCTCGGGGCTGCGTTCGGTCCGGTGCGTGCGCGCGCGGCGGTCGTGGCGCTCGTCCTGGTGCTCGTCTCGCCCTGGGCGATCGGGATGTTGAATCTCGACACCCGACTCTGGGTCGTCGAGGAGGACGAGCCGCCACAGACCCAGGAGGCGGATGAGGAAACCGAGGCCGAGGCGCTCTTCTATGAGCAGCCGGCCCAGATCGCCGCCGCAGTCTCGCGCGTGACGGGCACCCCGCCCGGCACGACGGGGGTGTACTTCGTCGGCTTTGCCGGCGATGGCGAGCAGGGGGTATTCCGCCGCGAGACGCTGTTCGCGAGCCAGGTGTTCGCCGAGCGCTTTGGCTCCGGCGACCGCACGGTGCTGCTCGTGAACAACGTCGAGGACCGCGAGACCTATCCGCTCGCGAGCGTCTCGGGGCTCGCCCAGACGCTCAAGGCGCTCGCGTCCCGCATGCACCCCGCCGACGACGTGCTGGTGCTGTTTCTCACCTCGCATGGCTCGGAGGACGGGCTCGAGGTCGAGAACGGGTCGCTCCCCCTTTCGCAGCTCGCACCCGGAGACCTCCGCCACGCGCTCGACGACTCAGGGATAAGGTGGCGGATCGTGGTGATGTCGGCCTGCCACGCGGGCGTGTTCATGGACGAGCTCAAGACCGACACCACGGCGGTCATCACCGCCTCCGACGCCACCCACACCTCCTTCGGCTGCGAGGACGACCGTGACCTCACCTGGTTCGGCGAGGCCTTCCTCAAGGACTCACTTCCCCGGAGCGCATCCCTCGAGGAGGCGTTTCACCGGGCCGCCGCGCTCGTGGCGCGGCGCGAGGACGCCGAGCACGAGACGCATTCGAATCCCGAGATGTACGTCGGGCCCCTCATGCGCCGCAAGCTCGGCGAGCTTCGCTTGAGCCCGCCCGAGCCCGAGCCCGGCTCGGTCACGGTCCGGCGGTGAGTCATGCTTGTCACCACCGGCAGCAAGGGGTAGAGCGTCTACCGTGGCCAGGAAACCGAGCCATTCCTCAGCGCCTGAACGCAGTGGAGGCGGGCGCACCCAGTTGCCCCTGTCGGTCGTGATCCTTGCAGCCGGGGAGGGCAAGCGCATGAAATCGGCGCTCCCAAAGGTGCTGCTGCCGCTCGCGGGGCGAGCGCTCCTCAGGCACGTGATCGACACGGCGCGCACGCTCGCGCCCGAGGCGATCCACGTCGTTTACGGACACGGCGGCGAGCGGGTGCGCGAGGCGCTGAAGGACGAGCCGGTGACCTGGACGCTGCAGGCCGAGCGCTTGGGCACAGGGCACGCGGTGCGCTTAGCGATCCAGCACATTCCCGATGAGCAGCGGGTCCTGGTGCTCTACGGGGACGTGCCGCTCATCAGCCGCTCGACCCTCACGGAGCTTCTCTCGCTCGCGGACGGGCGGCGGCTCGCTCTCCTTACGATGAAGGCGGACAACACGGAAGGCTATGGCCGCATCGTCCGCAACAGCCGCGGTGGTGTGCAGCGCATCGTGGAGGAGAAGGATGCGACCCAGGCGCAGCGGAGGATCCGCGAGTGCAACACCGGAGTCCTGGTGAGCCCGGCGCGGCTGCTCAAGGGCTGGCTCGCGCGGCTCAAGGCCGACAATTCGCAGCGCGAGTACTACCTCACCGACGTCGTCGCCATGGCGGTGAAGGACAGGATCGCGGTGAGTCCGCTCGTCGCCCCAAGTGCGAGCGAAGTGCTGGGGGTGAACGACAAGGCGCAACTCGCTGAGCTCGAAGGAATATGGCGTGCGCGCATCACCCGCGAGCTCATGCTCGCGGGCATTACGCTCGCGGACCCCGCGCGGGTCGACGTGCGCGGCAGCGTGACCCACGGGAGCGATGTGTTCATCGACGTGAACGTCGTGCTCGAGGGAAAGGTGGCGCTCGGGGACCGGGTACGAGTCGGCGCCGGCTGCGTGATCCGCGACAGCGAGATCGGCGCAGACACGGAGGTCTTTCCCCACTGCGTGATCGACGGCGCGCGCATCGGGCCCAACTGCAACATCGGCCCGTTCGCGCGCTTTCGCCCCAGGGCCTCCCTCTCGGGCGGCGTGCACATCGGCAATTTCGTCGAGGTGAAGAACTCCGAGCTCGGCGCGGGCTCGAAGGCGAACCATCTCGCGTACGTCGGGGACGCGCACGTCGGCGCGCGCGTCAACATCGGCGCCGGCACCATCGTCGCCAACTACGACGGCGCCAACAAGCACCGCACCCTCATCGAAGACGACGTGCACACCGGCTCGAACAGCGTGCTGGTCGCCCCCATCACGGTCGGCGCGGGGGCCACCATTGCCGCGGGCTCGACGGTGACGCGCGCGGTGCCCGCGGGAGGGCTCACCGTCGCGCGCGCGCGGCAGGTGACCGTCGAGGAATGGCGGCGGCCAACCAAGAACCCGGAGAAAAACAAAGGGTAAAGCGCCTCCCGCACTGCAACGTCTCGGTAGCACTCCGCTTCGCTGCGCGCGATTCGCCGCCCTGACGCCCGCGGCTGACCGGCGCAGTCGCTGCGCGGATTCTCTTAACAAGGCGCCGGTATACAAGGCTAAGACGCCGGAGGCGACCTCGATCGCGGCTTTCGCCAGCGAAATCAGCGTTTTCCGTCCGTTTCAGGCAAACTCGCGGATCGAGCCCGCCGGCGCCTTCGGGGTGGGCAGTGCGTTTAATCGAGGCACGAAGCCATGTGCGGAATCGTTGGAGCGGTCGCCGAGCGCGATGTCGTACCGGTCCTCATGGAGGGTCTGCGGCGGCTCGAGTATCGCGGCTACGATTCGGCCGGCATTGCCGTGCTCAACGGGACGAAGCATCTCACCCGGCTCCGCACGGTCGGCAAGGTGCGCATGCTCGATGAGGCGCTCGAGCAGACCCCCACCGCCGGCAAGATCGGCATCGCCCACACGCGCTGGGCCACGCACGGGGTCCCGTCAGAGCGCAACGCGCATCCGCACATCTCGCGCGACGGCCTCGCGATCGTGCACAACGGCATCATCGAGAACCACGAGGAGCTGCGTGCCGATCTCGAGCGCCGCGGCTACCGGTTCTCCTCCGAGACCGACACCGAGGTCATCGCCCACCGCGTCCACTATCACCTGCAGACCGTCAAGGACCTCTTCAAGGCCGTGCGTGCCACGGTGGCCGAGCTTGAGGGGGCCTACGCACTCGCGGTGGTGAGCGAGCACGAGCCCGAGCGGCTGATCGTGGCGCGCGAGGGTTGCCCGGTCGTGCTCGGGCTCGGCAAGGATGAGAATTTCGTGGCCTCGGACGTCGCGGCGCTGCTGCCCGTCACGCGGCGCTTCGTCTTCCTCGAGGAGGGCGACGTCGCCGAAGTGCGCCGCCGGAGCGTGCGGGTCATCGATCGCGATGGGCACGTCGTGGAGCGGGCGGTGCGCGAGAGCGATCTGTCGGCGGATGCGGCCGAGCGCGGCCCCTATCCGCACTACATGCTGAAGGAGATCCACGAGCAGCCGCGCGCGATCGCGAACACGCTCCAGGAGCGCCTTGCGAACGGCCGGTTGCTCGAAGCCGCCTTCGGCCCGGCCGCGCAGGAGGTCCTGCGGCGCACGCAGAACGTGCACATCGTGGCCTGCGGCACGAGCTTCCACGCCGCAGCCTGCGCCCGCTACTTCATCGAGCAGGTCGCCAAGATTCCCTGCAGCGTGGACATCGCGAGCGAGTACCGCTATCGAAGCCCCCTGGTGCCGCCGAATTCCCTGTTCGTGACCATCTCGCAATCGGGCGAGACGGCGGACACACTGGCGGCGCTGCGCCTGGCGCGCCAGTCGGGCTACCTGTCCTCGCTCGCCATCTGCAACGTCCCCGAGAGCTCGCTGGTGCGCGAGTCGGAGCTCGTGATGCTGACGCGCGCGGGACCCGAGATCGGCGTCGCGTCCACCAAGGCCTTCACGACCCAGCTCGCCGCGCTCGGCATGCTGGTGATCGCGCTCGCGCGCCACAACGGCGCCGACGCCGAGCGCGAGCGCGGGCTCGTCACGCGCCTCATCGAGCTGCCGGGGCTCGTGGAGAAGACACTCGAGCTCGATGCGGTCATTCGGCGCCTCGCGGAGCGCTTTGCCGACAAGCACCACGCGCTCTTCCTCGGGCGCGGCGCGCTCTTTCCCGTCGCCCTGGAAGGCGCGCTGAAGCTCAAGGAGATTTCCTACATCCACGCCGAGGGCTATCCCGCGGGCGAGCTCAAGCACGGTCCGCTCGCGCTGGTCGACGCCGACATGCCGGTGGTGGCGGTCGCGCCCAACAACGACCTCCTGGAGAAGCTCAAGTCGAACCTGATGGAAGTGCGGGCGCGCGGGGGCGAGCTCTTCGTGTTCGCCGATTCCGAGTCAGGCATCCGCCCGAGCGACGGCGTCACGGTCATCGAGATGCCGCGCCGCGTGAGTTATGTGCAGGCGCCGGTGGTCTACACCATCCCCCTGCAGCTGCTCGCTTACCACGTGGCGATCCTCAGGGGGACGGATGTCGATCAGCCACGCAACCTCGCCAAGAGCGTCACGGTGGAATAGCCGGGGCCGGCCCGGGGTCGCCGGGTGCTCCGGCTTAACCCGCCCATTAAGTCGAGTATTTCTATCTTAATTAATGTGTATAATTCGCCCATAAAGGCCTATTATAGGTATAATTTTCAGTTACTCGCCTAAAAGGGCGATTTATGAAGCTCACTCCAGGGCTGACCGATGAGGCGCTCCTGCGGGAGCTCGGCGCACGACTCGAGCGGCGGCGCATCGATGCGAATCTCACCCAGGCCCAGCTCGCCCTGGAAGCGGGAATCTCCAAGCGCACGCTCGAGCGCATCGAGACCGGAGACAGTACCGACTTCGTGATGCTCATCCGGGTGCTGCGCGCGCTCAAGCTCATCGAGGGCCTGGAGAACCTGATCCCGGATCTGCCGCAAAGCCCGATTACGCTGCTGAAGCTCCGGGGCCGCGAGCGAAAGCGCGCAGGCCATCCACGCACCCGCAGCGGCCGCGCCGCGACTCACAAGCCCGCAGGCCCCTGGAAGTGGGGCGAGTAGAGCATGGCGACGGTCGCCGAGGTGCGGCTCTGGGGCAGGACCATCGGGGCGGTCTCGCTCGAGGACGGGGCGCGCGCGGCGGCCTTCCAGTACGAGCCCGCCTTTGTCTCGAGCCGGATTGAGCTCTCGCCACTCGTGATGCCCTTGTCCGTGGGCGTCTACCAGTTTCCCTCGCTCCCCGAGGTGTCCTTCCGCGGCTTGCCGGGGATGCTCGCCGACTCGCTTCCGGACCGTTTCGGCCACGCGCTGATCGATGCATGGCTCGCGACCGGGGGACGAAGGCCGGAGAGCTTTAACGCCGTCGAGCGGCTCTGTTACATCGGGGTGCGCGGCATGGGTGCGCTCGAGTATGCGCCCGCAATCGGCCCACCGCTTCGCGCCTCGACGAAGGTGAGCCTGGACGCGCTCGTGGCGCTCGCCTCCGAAGTGCTCACCCATCGCAATTCGCTCGAGGTGTCCTTTGCGCCCGGGCGGCGCCCTGAGGGTCTCACGGAGATTCTGCGCGTCGGCACCTCGGCCGCGGGCGCGCGCGCCAAAGCCATCATCGCGTGGAACCCGCAGACTAACCAGGTGCGCTCCGGGCAGGTGAAAGCCCCGCCGGGGTTCAGCTACTGGCTTCTCAAGTTCGATGGAGTCAGTGCCAACAAGGACAAGGAACTCGAAGATCCGCAGGGCTATACGGTGATCGAATACGCCTACTCCCTCATGGCCAGGGATGCGGGCATCGAGATGACCGAGTGCCGGCTTCTCGAAGAGGGTGGCCGACGCCACTTCATGACGCGGCGCTTCGATCGGGAAAGTGACGGCGGCAAGCTCCACATGCAGTCCCTCGCGGCGCTCGCGCATTTCGATTTCAACAGCGCGGGGGTGTACGGCTACGAGCAGGCCTTCGACGTGATGAAGAGACTCGCCCTGCCGATGCGCTCCATTGAGCAGCAGTTCCGCCGCATGCTCTTCAACGTGGTGGCGCGCAACCAGGACGATCACGTGAAGAACATCGCGTTCCTCATGGACAAGAGCGGCGCCTGGTCACTGTCGCCGGCCTTCGATGTGACCTACGCCTACAACCCGGCGGGCCTGTGGACCGCGCGGCATCAGATGACCCTCAACGGCAAGACCGACGGCTTCGAGCTCGCCGATTTCCGCTCCTGTGCGCAGGCTGCCGGGCTCAAGCGCGGGCGTGAAGAGGAGCTCCTGGCCGAGGTCGTGGCCGCCGTCCAGGAGTGGCCGCGCTATGCCCACCGAGCCGGCGTGCTCGCGCCGCAGCGCGAGCAGATCGGGCGCACCTTGCGGCTGCACTTGGGCACCGGCCGCCGCAGGGCGAAGAGCGCCGGGGGAAGCTCATCGGGCGCATGAGGACCCGCACCGCCGGCGCCGACCTGCTCGCGGGCCTCTCGATCGCGGGCCTGCTGCTGCCCGAGGCCGTCGCCTATTCCGGAGTCGCAAGCCTGCCGCCGCAGGCGGGCGTGATCGCCCTTTTCGCGGGACTCCTCTGCTACGGACTCATCGGCCGCAGCCGCGTCGCCATCGTCACCGCGACCTCATCCTCCGCCGCGGTGCTCGCTTCCGCGACGCTCACTCTCGGAGGAGGCGATCTCGCGCTGCGCCTCGCGCTCGCCTCGATTCTGGTGGCCGGCGCGGGTGCCGCGTTCGTGCTCGCAGCCGCACTGCGCCTCGGCGCGCTCTCGCACCTGATCGCGCGCCCCGTGCTGCGCGGCTATGCTTTCGGTCTCGCGCTCGTGATCGCGGTCAAGCAGTGGCCGCACCTGGTGAATCTTCACACCCAGGCCACCGGCTTCTTTCCCCTCGTTGCGGAGATCCTGCGCGCCCACCCGTCGTGGCACTGGCCGAGCCTCGCCTGCGGCCTCGCCGCGCTCGCCGGCCTCATGGTGCTCGAGCGAGTCCCGAGGATGCCGGGCGCGCTCACTGTGATCGTCGGCAGCATTCTGGCTTCCTCGTGGCTAAACGCGCAGGGCGTCGCGCTCACCGGGCCCATACACCTCGCCCTCGGGATGCCCGCGCTCGCACTGCCGGCCGGCGTCGACTGGCTGGCGCTCGCGGAGTTCTCGCTGGCGCTCATGCTCATCCTGTTCGCGGAGTCCTACGGATCGATCCGCTCCTTTGCCCTGAAACGCGACGAGGAGGTGCAACCGAACCGCGACCTGCTCGCGCTCGGCGTTGCCAACATCCTGTGCGGGCTGCTCCAGGGCACGCCGGTCGGGGCGGGCTACTCGGCCACCTCGGCCAACGCGGCCGCCGGCGCACGGTCGGCTCTGGCGGGGCTTTACGCTGGCGCGGTCGTGCTGACACTGGTGCTGCTCTTCCTCCGGTGGGTCGAGCGCATCCCGGAGCCGGCGCTCGCCGCGATCGTCATCCACGCCGTCAGCAAGGCGCTGCGCCCGGGCGTGTTCGCCGACTACTTCCGCTGGCAGCGGGATCGGATGCTGGTCGTGGCGGCGGTGCTGACGGTGATGATCTTCGGCGTGCTGAACGGCCTGCTGGCGGGAATCGCCTTCAGCCTGGCGCTGCTTCTCAAGTCGCTCGCGAGCCCGCGCCTCTCGGTGCTGGGGCGCGTCGGCGCGCACGACTACGTGAGCCTCGCACGCTTTGCCCACGCCGTGAGCACGCCGGGCGTCCTCATCGTGCGGCCGGAGCAGCCGCTGTTCTTCGCGAACGCCGAGCCGCTCCTCGCGCAGGTGCGCCAGCGCGCGCTCGCGGCCCCCGACTGGAAGCTCGTGATCCTCAGCCTCGAGGAGTCCCCCGATCTCGACAGCACGACGCTGGAGGCGCTCGAGGAATTCTGCTCCTGGCTCGCCGCGCGCGGCGTGCAATTCCGTGTGGCGCGCCTGAAGGAGCTCGCGCGCGAGGCGCTGCTGCGCGCGAAGCTCGCTCACCTGCCTGCCTCCGCGCTCGACTACTCGAGCGTCGATGATGCGGTGCGGGGCGAGGGAGTCAGTCCGACTCAACAGGCTTGAGACTCGCGCGTCGACATCGCGCCGGGGGTGGCGCGGGGCGCTTCGTGTTACTCTCCCGCAGTACACGTGTCGCGGTCCGGTCCCCGTGGCTTCGTGTGTCCCACGAATAAAACTCAAACGAGAGGATCTCGGTAATGAAGAAGCTATCTCATTGGCTCCTGGCCGCGCTCGCCGCCGCGCTCGTGATGAGCTGTGCGAACCAGAAAGCGCCGGCCGAGCAGGCGGTCGCGGTCGCGGAGGCCGCGCTCGCCGCCGTGCGCGACAGCGCGCAGAAGTACGCCCCGGATCAGCTGCAGGCCGTCGAGGATCAGCTGAAAGGCCTCAAGGACAGCCTCGCCAAGGGCGATTACAAGGCCGTGTTGACGGGTGCGCCGACGGTGAACTCCGCCATCAACTCGCTCAAGGATGCGGCGGAAGCGAAGAAGGCCGACGCCGACGCGGCCGCGGCGCGGGCCAAGGACGCCTGGGGCCCGGTTAGCGCGGACGTGCCGATGATGATCGAGGCGATAGCCAAGCGGGTCGACTCGCTCTCGAAATCGCACCGCCTGCCCAAGGGCGTCACGAAGGAGGGCCTGGCCGCGGCGAAGTCGGGCCTCGATTCGCTCAAGTCGCAGTGGACCGAGGCCACGAGCGCGGCCACTTCCGGCGATTACACCACCGCCATGGCGAAGGCGGAGGGCGTGAAGACGAAGGCCGCCGAGATGATGAGGTCGCTCGGCATGTCTTCCGGCTGACAGCGCGATGCCCGGCGCCGGCCGCCTCGAGGCTCACTCGAGGCGGCCGGTGAGATCGTAGTCGTCCGCGGCCACGATTCGCACCGGGGCGAAATCTCCCGCGCGCACCCCGCGCGCATCCTCGATCCGCACGATGCCGTCGATCTGCGGCGCGTCCGCTTCGCTGCGGGCGAGCGCGGTGCCGCCCTCGACCGAGTCGACGAGAACCCGCATGCGCTGACCGATGCGCCCGGCGAGGCGCCGCCGGCTGATCGTGGCGGCACGCTCCATGAAGCGCGCGTAGCGCTCTTCCTGCACCTCGGGCGCCACGTGCTCCGGCAGCGCGTTCGCCGCGGCGCCCTCGACGGGGGAGTACTTGAAGCAGCCGACGCGATCGAGCTCCGCCTCATCGAGCCACCTCAGAAGCTCGGCGAACTCGGCCTCCGTCTCCCCGGGGAAGCCGACGATGAAGGTGCTGCGGAGCGTCAGTTCGGGGCACTCGGCGCGCCAGGCGCGGATGCGCGCGAGCGTGTCCTCGGCATGCGCCGGGCGGCGCATGCGGCGCAACACCGAGGGGCTCCCGTGCTGAAAGGGAATATCGAGATAGGGGAGCACGCGCCGCGCCGCCATCAGCGGGATCACCTGGTCGACGTGCGGATAGGGATAGACGTAGTGCAGGCGTACCCAGACGCCGAGCTCCGCGAGTCCGCGGGCGAGGTCGATGAAGCGCGTCTGGTAGCTCGCGCCGCGCCAGCTTCCCGGCGCGTAGCGGATGTCCGAGCCGTAGGCGCTGGTGTCCTGAGCGATCACCAGGAGCTCCTTGACGCCGGCGGCGACGAGGCGCTCGGCCTCACCTAACACGTCGTCGATGCGGCGGCTCGCGAGCCGTCCGCGCATCGCCGGGATGATGCAGAAGCTGCACTTGTTGTTGCAGCCCTCCGCGACCTTCAGGTACGCGTAGTGCCGGGGCGTCAGCCGCACTCCCTGCGGCGGGACGAGGTCGAGGAAAGGATCATGGCGCGGCGGCAGCTGCTCGTGCACGGCGCCTACCACCTCTTCATAAGCCTGCGGGCCGGTCACCTTGAGGACCCGAGGATGGCGCTCGAGAATCCGCTCGGGTCTCGCGCCCAGGCACCCCGTGACGATCACGCGGCCGCATCGCGAGAGCGCTTCGCCGATTGCATCGAGGGATTCATCGATCGCGGCGTCGATGAACCCGCAGGTGTTGACCACGACGAGGTCGGCGGCTTCGTAGGTCGGCGCGACCTCGTAGCCTTCGGCGCGCAGCTGCGTGAGGATGCGCTCCGAGTCGACGAGCGCCTTGGGACACCCGAGGCTCACGAAGCCGACCTTGGGCGCGCGATGCCCGGCACGTGCACCAGAGGTTGTCCGGCTGCCGGGACGCTCGCGTGTACGCCTCTTGTGTGCTGGCACTGAAGTCCCGCCGACTACAGCTGGCGCGGGACGCCGCTCTCCGCCGCTGCGCTCGCCGGGGCTGCGGCGCCACTGCTCTGGTGGTGGTGAACCCTGTTGAGCGCGTAGAAGACCGCCAACACGACCGCCGGCATCAGCAGGTATGGCCAGATCGCGGGCCGCCGCTCGCGCGGGGGACTGGGGCTGACAGGGCTAGCGGCCATAGGTGCCCATGAGCTCGGCCGTCGCGAGCGCGTGCATGCGGACCGAGAAGGCGACGAAGGCGGCAGTCGCATCGGCAGGCACTTCGAGCTTCTCCACCTTGAGCGCGTAGACGCGCACGTAATAGCGGTGGGGCTTGCCCGGCGGTGGGCACGGCCCGCCGTAACCGGGGTCGCCGAAATCCGTGCGTCCCTCGAGCGCGCCCGACGGCAACAGGCTCTTCTTCGGATCGCCGGCGCCGGCGGGGAGCGAGCCCACGTTCGCAGGGATGTTGTAAACCACCCAGTGCCACCAGCCGCTCCCCGTCGGCGCGTCCGGATCATGCATCAGTATCGCGAAGCTCTTGGTTCCGGCTGGGGCGCTGCTCCAGGTGAGCTCGGGCGAGACGTTGCCGCCCTTGCAGCCGAAGCTGTTGTAGACCTGGGCGTCCGCGATCTTCCCGCCGGGGGAGATGTTCGTACTGGTGACGGTGAATTTACCAGCCGTGCTCTGCGCGGTCCTGATGGGCTGGTTCGCCGCCATCAGCGCGCTGGCAACCAGAGCCATCGCCGCAAGCGCGGCCGCCGCCGTCCACACCGTTCGCCTCATCCCTCCGCTCCCCCATACGACCGGTCGGCACCGGAGCGGCGAAGTGTGCCGCGGCCCCGGGAGGCTTGCAAATGCCGCTAGCGGCGCTCGTGCTCCTCGCGCTCCCAGCGACCGCCTTCCATGTGCCAGCGGTTGCCCTCACGGCGCCAGGCGTGCGGCACCCAGCGGTAACCCGCTCGCGGCGCTTCCCAGCGGCCGGGATGCCAGGCGTAGCGCCCCCTCTCCCAGAGCCAGGCGCCGCCGATCCAGAGATAGCCGGGGGCGGGCGCGACACCGACCACCTCGTACCGGGGTGGGGGTGGCTCCACTTCGGACACCACGACGCCCGCCCTGTAGTAGCCGGGAGCGGGTGCGACGACGCATCCTGACACGAGCGCGGCGCCGAGCAGCGGGCCCACTAACGCCAAGCTGACGGAAATGTATTTCATCAGCGCGCCTCCTTGTTCGCGCGCGGTTGCGGGAACATATTACCCGGCAACGCGCGGGATCTGATTGCAGCATACACACGCGGAATGGCAGATGAACGGCCTATCCGGGATGGACTCGTGAGCCCACCGCTGCGCCGGATTCCCCGGCGCCCCCGGTGCGCGAGCCGGGCGGAGGCCGGCCGCGCGGCGCCCTTCGATCGCGACTATTACCGCCGCTTCTATTTCAACCCGCGCACCGCGGTCGCGACGCGCGAGGAGATGCGCTCGCGCGCCCGGTTGATCGCCGCGCTCACCGCGCACGCGGGCCTGCCCGTGCGGCGGATCCTCGAAGCGGGCTGCGGCACCGGGATGCTGCGCGCGGCGCTGCGACGCCTGCTGCCCTCCGCACACTACGTGGCGCTGGAGGCGAGCGAGTATCTCTGCGAGCGCTACGGCTGGCAGCACGGCCGGATCGAGGCGTACCGCGCGCGGCTTCCCTTTGACCTGGTGATCTGCTACGACGTGCTGCAGTACCTCGATAAGCGCGCGGCGCAGCGCGCGCTCGAGAACTTCGGCAGGCTGTGCCGCGGCGTGCTCTACTTCAGCGCCCTGACCGGGCTCGATCTCGAGCGCAACTGCGATCCGCTGCGCACCGATGCCAATGTCCACCTGAGGAGCGCCCACTGGTATCGCGTGCGGCTGAAGCGTCGGTTCCGCGAGGCGGGCCTCGGGTTCTGGCTGCGTCGCGGAGCGCCCCTCACGCTCTGGGAGCTGGAGTGTCGCTGACGGGGGACGACTGCGCCGGCCTAAAGCAGGCGGCGCCCGCGAAACAGCGGATAGAGCGGCAACCCGAGGAGGATGAGGAGCACCGTCGCGATCGATTCCTTGGGGTTCCTGATGAGCGCGCTCACCACGATCCACACCATCACGAGGAGGAAGATCAGCGGCACGAGCGGATAGCCCGGCAGGCGGTACGGACGGGGCGCGGTTGCGAGCTTGCGCCGCAGCACCAACACCGCGAGCATCACCGGGATCCAGAACAGCGCGTAGGACATGACCGCCATGTTGGTGAGCTCATCGAAGGTGCCCGAGGCGGCTAGCAGCGCCGCCCAGATGCACAGCAGCACGAGCGACGTGATCGGGACGCGCGTGCGCGGGGAGAGCCGTGCGAAGGGCTCGAAGAACAGACCATCGCGCGCGGAGGCATAGGAGACTCGCGCGCGGGCGAGGATCGTGCCGTTCAGCGAGCCGACGGTGGAGATGAGGAACACGAGTGCCGCCACCGGCGCTGCGCGCGAGCCGAGAAAGGTCTGCACGGCGCGCGCGGCAACCGAAGGCGCCTCCGGGTAGGCGGTGGAGTTGGCGGAAGCCACCTGCCAGACGGGTAAGGCATAGAGATAGGCGGCGTTGACCGCGAGGTAGATCGCGAGCACCAGGAGCGATCCGCCGATGATGGCGCGCGGCAGGTTGCGCTCCGGATTCTGCACCTCGCTCGCCGCCATGGGCAGGTACTGCCAGCCGCTGTAGGCCCAGAGCGCCGCGAACATCGCGGCGCCGAAGCCCGCGAGGCCGCCGCTCGCCTGGTGCGGGGGCGGCGTTAGATTCGCCCAGGTGCCCGTGTCGCTGAAGCCGAACACGCCGACCGCCACGGCGACGATCGCCGCCACCTTGGCGACGGTGAGCGCGGTCTGCACGCGCCCGCCGAGCATGACCCCGGCGCAGTTGATGGCGGCGAACACCGCGATCACCCCGATCGCGACCAGCTGCCTCGTCCCGAGCTGGAGCGTGTAGTCGGCGCCAAAGAGGTGCACGCTGCGGGCGAACCACTGGGTGTCGAAGGGATGGATGTCGGAGATGAAGATCGCGACCGCGGCGCCGTAGGCCGCGATGCTCGCCCCGCCGAGCACAAAGCTGTTGCAGGCGTAGAGGAACCCGGGCACCTCGCCGAACGCGGCCCTCAAGTACACGTACTCGCCGCCCGCATCCGGCAGCAGCGCGCCGAGCTCCGCGAAGCAGAGAGCCCCGAGCATGGCGACCACGCCCGCGGCCACCCACGCGGCGAGCACCAGCGCGGGCGTTCCGACCGCCTGGGCCATGGCGGCGGACTTGAGGAACACGCCCGTGCCGATGGTGATGCCGACCACGAGAGAGGCGGCGTGGGTCAGCGTCAGATCGCGACGCAGCTCGAGCACGGTGGAGCTCACACCGCTATCGTACAATCCCGCGGGCGTTCACACGGAGGTAAAGCGATGGCAGAGCACGAATACCGGGCCACGATCCACTGGACGCGCGGCACCGCGGTCTTCACCGACAAGCGTTACAGCCGCGGCCACACCTGGCGCTTCGACGGCGGCGTCGAGGTTCCCGCCTCCTCCTCGCCGCAGGTGGTCCGGGCGCCGCTCTCGGTCGAGGCGGCGGTCGATCCCGAGGAAGCGCTGGTCGCATCGCTCTCGAGCTGCCACATGCTGTTCTTCCTGGCATTCGCCGCCGCCGGCGGCTGGCGGGTCGACGATTACAGCGATGAGGCTGTCGGCGTCATGGGCAAGAACGCCGCCGGCCGCATCGCCATGGTGCGCGTCAGCTTAACTCCGCGCGTCGCCTTCTCGGGCGCGCGGCTGCCCGCGCGCGCGGAGATCCTGGAGCTCCACACCCAAGCGCATGAAGAGTGTTATATCGCGAACTCCGTCACCACGGACGTGCGCTGCGAGCCGGTATTCGACGCGTGAGCGATGCCTGACACACTCGCGAGCCTTCGCGGCCCCGTGAGCTGCCGGCGCGGGGCCGCGCCGCTCGGCCTCACGCTCATCGGCGAGACCTCCGAGCACCCGGGCGAGCGCACCGAGCTCGCCTTCAGCGCGGCGGCGCCGGCCGACTTTCCCGAAGCCCTCGAGGGCGCGGTGATCGAGCGCGTGGGCACACATCAGTATCGGATCGCCAGCGCGCCGCGCGAGTGGCTGATCGAGGCCACCGCGGTACATGTGCACCGCGACATCGCCGTGCCTTTCTACCGCGCGCTCCCGCCGCGGCGCGTGCCGCTCGCGAAGCGGATCTTCTGGAGAGTGGTACTCGCGCTCGCGGCGACCCGCACCGGGCTCGCGCTGCTGCGGAGGCTCCGGCGCTGACGGCGGTGTCGACGGCGCTGTTGCGCTTTCCTGCAGCCGCTTCCGAGGGCCCGCGCCTTCCGCCAGGCGCGCGATCGGCTCCGGGGCTTCAGGAGCTGCGCGAGCCGACCTCGAGGATCTGGCCCTCGAGGAGCGGCTGGCGCCGCGCGCCGAGGAGCAACGCGTAGGCGCTGAACAAGGCGTGGAAAGCCCGCTTCCAGGTGAACTGCGTGAGCACGCGCGCGCGGGCGGCGGCGCCGATTGTCTCGAGGTCGCGATCGTAGAGCGCGACGATCGCCTCCGCCATGCCGAAGGCGGAGTTTGGCTCGGCGAGCACGCCGACCCTCTCGTCCACGAACTCCGGGAAGGCGCCGGCCCGCGCCGCGACCACCGGGCGGCCGCACGCCATGGCCTCGAGGATCACGAGACCGAAGGTCTCTTTGGTGCCCGCGTGCACGAGCGCATCGGCGGACGCGATCCACTGTGCGAGCTCGAGGCTGTCGCGCCGGTAGGGGAGCATCGTGACGTTGCGAGCGGGGCGCCCCCGGCGCTCGCCGCCGATCAGGAGCAGGTGATACGGGTGGCCGAGGAGCGCAAACGCCTGCAGCAGCACCGGCAGATTCTTCTCGGGCGAGAGCCTCCCGGCGTAGACCAGGACGCGCGCGTCGTCCGGCAGACCGAGCCGCGTGCGGAGCGCCGCGGTGCGGCGCGCGGGATTGAACACTTCGGCGTCGACGCCGAGCGGCTGATGGATGACGCGAGAGACGCCGAGGTTCCTCAAGTAATCGCACATTCCCCGGCTCGGAGCGAACACCGCGTCGAGCCGCGCGTACAGAGCGCGCACATAGCGCCCGACGAGCGGCTCGGCGAGCGCACTGCCGATGCGGCCGCCGATGATCTTCGGGACGTTCGAGTGATAGAAACCCACCACCGGGATGCCGCGGCGCTGCGCGACCTGCCAGGCGCACCACGCCGGATGGAACGCATCGCCCGCCTCGATGAGCGTCGGCTCGAGCGCATCGAGAATCCTCGTCCAGCGGCGCGGATTGAGCGGCAGGCGGTAGTTGAAGCTGGCCGGTACGGGGTAGCCCGAGAGCGTGCACAGTCCGCCGCGCTCGAACTGATCATCCCGCCCGGGGACGACGATCGTGTGCTCCCAGGAGGTGTGGGCGGCGAGCCACGCGTGCTTGGCCGTGAGATAGCGCTTGACGCCACCGCTGGTGGGCGAATAAAACAGCGTGGTATCAACAAGATGCATGGATTCTTCTGTCGCCCCTCGGTCCCCCGGCCGGATGCCCGCGCATTGCACCTGCATGACGGGGTGAGTGTCAAGCGCGGCCGGCCGCGCGGCGAGGGGCGCGGCCAAGCGAGCGGCGCGCGGGCTCTTAGCTCACGCCGGCTTGATGTTGGCGTTCAGGCGGAACAGGTTGTTGGGATCGTAGCGCTTCTTGAGCGCCGCGAGCCGCGGGTAATTGTCGCCGTAGGCCGCGTGCACCCGCGTCTCGCGATCGTCGGTGGCGGCGAGATTGACGTACTGCCCGCGCGTCAGCGGCTCGATCTGCGTCCAGGTGTGCCGCACCCACTCGGTCCTGCGCTCCACGTCCGCCGCGGACATCTGCCATGAATCGAACACCCCGACGTTGTGGCTCGCGCCGCGATTGAAATAGGCGCTCGCCTTCGGCGGCACGCGGCTGATCGCCCCGCCCTGGTGCTGCAGCCACATCGTGAGCCCGTCCGAGGGCGCGCTCTCGGTGGCGCCGACCATGACGTCGACGAGCGCCGGCGTGATGCCGTAGACGAGCCCTCCCTTGCCGTAGGCGCCGAGCGGACTCAACCCGCGCAGGTCGCCGCTTCCCTGGAGCCGATCGTAGGGCGTCGCGGCGAGCGTATCCTCGAGCGGCTTGCCGAGCTTGCGCAGCGGTCCCACCACACGCTCCGCTTCGCCGGGAGGACCGCAGTAGCAGACGTTGAATGCCAGCCAGCGCACGTTTTCCGGCGCGGTCCCCATCGCCACGTCCACGTACAGCTCGTCGGGCGCGGCCGCAATGATGTCGCCCAAGCTGCGCAACATCTCGCGGCCACCCGTGATGGGGAATTGGAGGTTGCCACCGTACATCACCGGGGTGACCTCGTGGAGGCGGAAGGTGAAGGAGGTCACCACGCCGAAATTGCCACCGCCGCCGCGAAGGGCCCAGAAGAGATCCGCGTTCTCCGTGGCGCTCGCGCGCCGCCACTCCCCGTCTGCCGTCACGAGCTCGGCTGCCACGAGGTTGTCGCAGGTCAGCCCGAACTTCCTGGCGAGGCGTCCGACACCGCCACCGAGCGTGAGGCCTGCCACGCCGGTGTCCGCGACGGTGCCGACCGGCGTGGCGAGCCCGAACGCGAGGGCTTCGCGGTCGAGTTCGCCGAGGAGCGCGCCCGCCTCGACCCGCGCCAGCTTCGCGACCGGATCGACCTCGACGGCGCGCATTCGCGAGAGGTCGATGACGAGGCCGCGGTCGCAACCTGACTGACCCGACACGCTGTGACCGCCCGCGCGCACCGCGGTGAGGAGGCCCCGGGCGCCGCTGAAGCTCACCGCGCGCCGCACGTCCGCCGCACCCGCGCAGCGCACGATGAGCGAGGGATGGCGATCGAACGCCGGGTTCCAGAGCCTGCGGGCGCTCGCGTAGTCGGGATGGGCGACAGTGATGAGCTCACCGCGCAGCCCCGCACGCAGGTCCTGGATGTCGGCGGACTTGAGAGTCAGCTCCCGGCCATCGAGCCCGACGGCGGGAATGTCCGCGCCGCCGTCCGCGGCGAGTGCGCGATGGAAGGGAATGGAGGCGGCGCCGAGCGCCGCGAGTCCCCCTGCACAGAAGGTTCTTCTTCTCATGTCGCCACCCCCCGGCGGCATGCAATGCCGTGCGAGCGTGCACCGCGGGCGCCGGCCAGGTCAAGCGCGGGTTTTACCCTGTCGGTCTGGCGCCGTGCAACGGCCAAGGGCGGTGCACTCACGGAGCGCGCGGCCGCCCTCGGTAACACGTCTGTGGCACACTGACACGCGACTGGAGCGCTTAGCGCCGTTCGTGGCCGGAGCACGCCTCATGATCGATGACACCGGAGCCAGGGTCGGCGATCTCGCGCGCTCGAAGGGAGCGGCGCGCTGATGGAGCGTCTGTCCGCGCTCTTGCGCCGCCTCGTCGTGCTGCAGCCCGGTGAGGCGCCGGCGCTCCTGGCATCGTTCGCGACGCTCCTCTGCATGTTCGCGAGCTACACGATCCTTCGTCCGGTGCGCGATGCCTTGGGTATCACTTCCGGGCTCGAGAAGATTCCGTACCTCTTCTGGGGCGTCTTCATCGTGATGCTGGTGCTGCAGCCGCTCTACGGTTGGCTCACCTCGCGCTTCCCGCGCGCCGTGTTCCTGCCGTGGGTCTACGGGTTCTTCATCGCCAACCTGCTCGGCTTCTACGTCTGGTTCCGGCTCGGGGCGGACCGCACCTGGATCGCGCGGACCTACTTCGTGTGGGTGAGCGTCTTCAACCTGTTCGTGGTGGCGGCGTTCTGGAGCCTGATGGCGGACCTGTTCACGCGCGAGCAGGCGGGACGGGTGTTCGGCTTCATCTGGGCGGGAGCCAGCACCGGGGGCCTCATCGGGCCGTTCGTCGCCCACGAGCTCGCCGTGCCTCTCGGCGCCAGCAATCTGCTGCCGATCTCGGCGGCGCTGCTCGCCGTGTCGCTGGTGTTGATGATCGCGGTGATCCGCCTGCAGCGCACACAGGCGGCCGCGGTGCGCGTCGAGGAGCCGCCGCAGGCCGATGCCGCGCTCGGCGGAAGTCTCTGGGCCGCCTTCGGTCAGGTCGTCCGCTCGCCGTATCTTCTCGGCATTGCGCTCTTCGTGCTGCTCATGACCTGGGTATCGACCTTCCTCTACCTCGAGCAGCAGGCGTTCGTGGCCAAGGCGTTTGCCACGGCCGATGAGCGCACGCGCTTCTTCGGCGGCATCGATTTCTGGGTGCAGGCGGCCTCGCTCCTGATGCAGCTGCTGTTCTTCGGGCGGCTGTTCAAATGGGTGGGCCTCCGGGCCATGCTGGTGTCGGTGCCCGTCATCATGACCGCGGGCTATGCGCTGGTCGCTCTGGCGCCAGGCTTCATGGTGCTCGTGGTGGTGTACGCGGTGCGCCGGGTCGGGGACTACGCGCTGACCCGGCCGTGCCGCGACGCGCTGTTCACGGTGGTGAGCCGCGAGGAGAAGTACAAGGCGAAGAGCCTCATCGATACCTTCGTGTACCGCGGCGGCGATGCCTTGAGCGGCTCGCTCTACAAGGAGCTCACCGGCTCATTCGGAGCCGGTCCTGCGGCCATCGGCTGGCTGGGAGCTGCGATCTCGGCGCTGTGGAGCGTGCTGGCGCTCGCCCTCGGCAAGGCTCAGGAGCAGCGCCGCTCGGTGATCGCGCGCTGAAGCGGGCGGCCGCCACGTTCTCGGGTGCGCCTGCCGCGAGACACCGCGCTCTCGGGCCTTGGGGTTGAAGGCTACGCCGCGCTCGTCTCTCGCTCGTCGACCGCGCCTTCGCGCAGCGCGGTGGCCGCGGCGATGATCTCCGCGGCAGTTCCGATGCGGTCATCACGCGACTTCGCCAGCAGCCGCGTGACCAGCGTCTGATAGCGCGCGAGCTGGGGCGGCAGCATGGGGAGCGGTCCGCTCACGTGCTGTTGCAGCACTTCCATGGCGCTGTCGCCCGCGTAGGGCTTCTCGCCGGTCAGCATCTCGTAGCACATGACCCCGAGGCTGTAGAAATCCGAGCGCGCATCGAGGACCTCGCCGAGCGCCTGCTCGGGACTCATGTAGTAGGGCGATCCGTGCAGCACCCCCGTGCGGGTGATCGCGCTGGTCGCGCCATCGAGCGAGCGCGCCAGGCCGAAGTCGATGAGCGCCACGGCATCATTCTCGCGCAGCATCACGTTCGGCGGCTTCAGGTCGCGGTGCACGAGGCCCGCGGCGTGCACCACCTGCAGCGCCGCGGCGATCTTAGCGACGAAATGCATGGCCTGCCGCTCGCTCAGACCGCGCTGGATGCGCGTCTTGAGGTCCCCGCGCGGCAGGTATTCCATCGCCAGGTACTCGAAGCCGCCGCTCACGCCGTAGTCGTAGATCTCCACCACCAGCGGGCTTCTGACGGCCATGATCGCGGTGTACTCGCGCTCGAGGAATTGCCGCCCCGCCGCTTCATCGCGCAGCGACTTGCTCACCTTGAGCGCGACGTTGTATCCGCGCCGGGCGCTCGCGGCGAGATAGACCACCGCCTTCTCCGACTCGCCGATCTTGAGGCGCAGCGTGTAGCCCGGAATGAGCTGGGCGTCCGCTCCCGCGAGCAGCGCCGCCACGCCCGGGCCCTGCAGCACTTCGGCCGAGCCCGAGTCGGCCGGGGCCGCGGCGTCGGCCGCCGCCCCCGCCCCCGACGCTGCCGCGGCTGCCGGCGCAGCATTCACGGCGGCCTCGCCGTTTGCCCGCGCGGCGTCGCCCGCCGGGCTGGCGCCCGCCGCGGGGCTGGCGTCGGCCGCAGGGCTGGCGTCGGCCGCAGGGCTGGCGTCGGCCGCAGGGCTGGCGTCGGCCGCAGCGCCAGGGCCGGCCGCTAAAGCGGCACCAGGGGCTGCATCGGAGTCACCGGCGAGCGCCTCGGGGGTGGCTGCGGCGAGCTGTGCGGCGCGCGCCTGCCGCGCCTGGTCGCGCGAGTGGTTCGCGAGGCTCGCCAGACGGCGCGTAACGCGCCGCTCCACGCGCCGCAGCCCCAAGCGCACGGCGTTGTTGAGGCGCTCGGGAGTCAGCAGTCGCTTCGGCAGGTAGTCGAGCGCACCGAGGTGGAGCGCCCGCACGGCGGTGAGCTCGTTACCGTCCTCGGCGAGCGCGATCACCCCGGGAGTGACCGGCTGGGCGCGCAGCCGCCGCAACAGCGACAGGCCCTGCGACTGCGGATCGTCCGGGCTCGAGCCGAACGTGGCGGCGAGCAGCACCAGGTCGCACTCGCGGCCCGAGAAAGTGGTGCACCAGAGCTCGAACTCGCTGCGGTTCAGCAGGCTGACGCTCGTGTGCGGACAGAGCACATCCAGGTGGTGACGCAGCCACTCGCCGTAGCGGACGTCGTCGTCCACCACCAGCACCCGGGCAGGGGAATCCATGGGGTGCTTGCTCATCGTTGCATCGCAAACCGCAGGCGCACGCGGGCGCGCTGACCGATGCCCTGGCCGGCTCGCATCACGGGCTGATAGCGCCAGCGGCGCACGGCATCGAGCGCCGCCTGCTCGAAGACGCCAACCGGTTGTGCGCCGACGACCGTGACGTCACCCACCGAGCCGTCGGGGTTGACGAGGAACTGCACATCCACCCAGCCCTCGAGACCGTGCTTGCGCGCCTCGAGGGGAAAGTCCGGCGGCACGTAGCGGGTGCGGGTGAGCGAGCTCGCGCTCACGTAGCTCGCGGCGCGTTGCGCCTGCTCCTGCGCGACGCCGATCGCGGAGTCGAGCTCGCCAACGGCCGCCGGGTCGGCGCCGGCGGTGCGCGCGTCGGTGAGCCAGCGGCGCGCGAGCGCATAGTCCTGAGCGCGCAGCGCGCCGCGTGACTCATCGAGCAGGCGCGTGTCGAAGGCGGTGCGCGCGAGTTGCGTCGCATTGTGCTCCGGATCCGTCTGCACGAGCTTCGCTAGATAGAACTGGGCGCTGTCGCCGGCCGGCTCGAGGAGGCGCCCCTCGCCGAGACGCTCGTTGAAGGCCTGCGCCAGGTGTGCCACCGAGTTGGCCTTGCTCGCGCCGCGCAGGCGCTGTGCCTCGGCATGCAGCACGGCGACGTCCGCCGGAGCCGCCCCCGCATCCGCCGCTGCGGCCGCCCAGCGGTCCGCCCGCTCCGGGTCGCCCGCGGTGAGTGCCTTGTCCGCCTCGACGTTGAGACGCGCGATCAGCGCCTGCGTCGCCTGCGCGACGCCGGGATCCTGCGGGGCGAGCGCGCGCGCCGATTCGATGTAGAAGCGCGCGTTGCGCTCGGCGGGCTCGACGAGGTGTCCGTCCGCGAGCGCCTCACGGGCGCGCTTGAGAAAGTCCGCGACCCCGCCGAGCCGCTGCTGCGTCAGCTGCTCGCGCGCCGAGTCGACCAGCATTGAGCGATGCCCGCCGCGCGCGGCATCGTCGAGCACCGCCAGTGCGCCCGCGACGTTGCCGGTTGCGGCGGCGCGTTGCGCCTTGTCGAGCACGGCGCGCTCGCGCTGGGCGCCGATCTGGCCGATCAGGAACGCCACACGCGGGTGTTGCGGGCTGATGGCGCGCGCCTCCTCGGCGAGCTGCTGTGCGCCGTCCAGGTGATGCTCCTGCAGCAGCGCCTCGGCTTCCGCCATGAGTCGGTCGATGACCTGCTCGACACCGTTTAGCGCGCGCGGATCGCGCGCGTTGCGGCGCAGAGCCTCGCGGTACAGATCCGCGGCGCTCGCGCCCGGCGGTGTCACAATCTGACCGGCGGCAAGCGCGTGGTCGGCGCGTGCCAGTAGGTTCTCGAGCACCGCGTCACCGGCGTCGGGAGCGGGAGCGGGGACGGCCGGGACGGCGGAGGCGGCGGGGCGCAGGCGATCCGGTGTCGTCATGGGGAGCCGGATGAGGTGGCGATCCACGACGAACCATCCCGCAGCGGCGGCAGTGCCGAGGAGCGCGAGCAGCAGCCACCACCTCGCTCCCTTCGGGGTGCGGGCGAGCGCTGCGAAGGTGCTGGTGACGAGGCCCGCCTGCGCTTCGCGGTGGCGCCGCCAGGCCGCGTCCACAAACAACCGCGCCCGCTGCTCGGAGACCGGCTTGTGAAGGAAGCGGTAGATCGACCCGTCGGTGATCTCCGTCGCGAGCGCCGCCTGCTCCTCGACCCCGCCCGCAACGATCAGCACCACGTCTGGGAACTGCGCCTCGAGCTGCCGGGCCACCTCTGCGGTGGGCGTGGTGAGCGAGGTGGTATCGAGCACCACGACCCCGGCGTGCAGCGCCATGAGCGCGGAGGCGAGATCGGTTTCGGAGCGGACCACGCGCAGCTCGTGCGCCGGATCCGCCACTCTCTTGAACGTGGCGAAGAAAGCGGGGTCGTGGGTCAGCACGAGCAGCGGCTGGCCGGCAAGCGTCAGCGGCGGTGCAACGTCGCGGGACGTTCCCGCTGCACGCTGCGCTTTGGAGTGAGAGGTGCCGGCTGTCACAATCTGAAACCCGCCCGTCGGCCTCAGAGCCCGGCCGCGGGGTACCATGACGTAATAAGCCTGGCCTGTCGCTAATGGCGGCGGGATTCTGTGAAACTGGTCATCTTGTGGGGTCGGCCGGGGTCCTTCGGTCCGCACGGGCCCCCGCATCCGGGGGGTCGGGGGCTGCGAAACCTTAAGTTAGGCGGGCGATCTGAGGGCTCATGCGACAGGTGCTTCGGGTAAGGCGTGTGCGGGCGGGGCGTGTGCGGGCGTGGGCCCTGGGGCTGGCGCTCGGGTCGGCGTGCGGGGTGGCGCTCGCCGCCGGCAACGCCACGAGCGTCGGCTACGCGCAGAAGAACGCGGCGCTCGAATTTCTCCAGGCGGTCGCGAGCGGCGACCCGGAGCAGGTGGCGCTCAGCATACATCCGGATGATCTGCGGGCGCTGCGGCTGCGCATCCTCAACCTGCTGCACGACGAGGCGAAGCGCAATGACAGCACGGTGCGCAACCGGCTGTTTGGCCCCGCCAAGCAGCTGGACGAGATCGAGCGCCTCACCGACACCGGCTTCTACGCGACGCTCGCCGACCGGCTGTACCTGCCGGGACGCGAGTTCGACTCGGCCGAGGGGATCGCAGCCGTTCCCGACAAGGACGGCAAGGTCGACGTGCTGATCCGAGGGCGCCAGCCGCGCGACCGCGGCAAGGTGCAGGTGACCGGCCTCGTGACCCTGAAGCCTTTCGGCAAGGACTGGAAGGCGGCGCTGCCGAGCGAGATCGAGGCGCAGATCGACGATCTCATCGAGGGCCGGCACGGCGCTGCCGCGGTGACGCGCACGCCGGCGGCGGTGCGCGGGAGCGCCGCCCGCAGCACCGCTCCTGCGCAGCCCGGCATCGTGGAGCTCCTCGCCACGTCCGAGAAGCTCCTGTCGGACGGCAAGTGCGACGAGTATTACAACAAGCAGATGAGCCCGAACTTCCGGCGCGTCACGGGGAAGAAAGCGATCGCGGCGCTCGTCGCCTCGTGTCAGAACAGCATGGGCACGCGCCAGATGCTGCTCGCCACGCTGCACATCGTGCGGGGCCTCGATCCACACTATGAGTACGAGGGACAGCGGGCGACCTATGACCTGACGGGTCAGGGACTGCCCTACGACCACTTCGTGCTCGAGCAGGTGGACAAGCGCTGGTACGTGGCGGAGTAGCGGGCGGGCCGGCGCGCCCGGTGCGGTGCGGCCGCGCCTTCGAGTGGCCTAGCGCGGCAGCAGGAACTTCGATCCGTGGTAGGAGAGCACCGCGCCTTCGGGAGTGATGCTCTCGACCTGCACGCCCTCGGGAAGCGAGTCGCCCTCCCGGAGCTTGTGCATGTTGATCATCACGAAGCGGTCCTGCGTCCGCGCAGCGAACACGTGCAGATCGAGCCGCAGCTGCGGCAGGTGCGCGTCCGCGGCGGCCGCCGCGTCCTGATAGAGCGGCACGCCGTCCGCCGTGCCGCGCCGCACGTGTGGGCTCAACACCGTCGGTGAGCTGGCGGGCTCGGATGCCGGAGTGAGGTCCTCGGGATTCGGCACGGCACCGGCCGCGCCGCCGGCTGCGGCCGGGATCGGCGCCGCGGCCGCAGCCGGGCGGTCCGTGGCCACCGCCGGAACCACTGTCGCGGGCGCCGGGAGGGGCGGGGCGCTCGCGCCGG
>Ga0209801_1000134_pt1 | contig 51266 bp, 58 predicted proteins | sample GraSoiAngelo_127_FD_185884 | JGI IMG/M metagenome (GOLD analysis project Ga0209801, IMG submission 185884) | Grasslands soil microbial communities from the Angelo Coastal Reserve, California, USA - 14_0927_09_40cm (SPAdes) (version 2) | ecosystem: Environmental > Terrestrial > Soil > Grasslands ... | reverse complement strand
AGGGCTTTGGTGGTCTCGTTCAGCCGGTTGGACACCGTCGAAAGGTACACATCCATCGCGCCGGTGAGCAGGTCGCGCAGGGAGTCCGCGGTCTCGTACTGGCGCACCATGTGGTCGTACACGTCGCGGTAGTACAGCGTCATGTCCTGCTGCTGCAGGTGGATCCCATGAGTGATCAGTCGCTGAAAGACGTCCCGCTGCGCGCCCAGGAATCTGCGCAGCTCGCTCACCGTGTGCTTCATGTGGTAGATGCGGTTCAGCGCAAGCTGGGTCGCTTTCGCGGTGATCTCGTCCTCCAGCGCGTCGACCTCGTCGTCCAGCTTGTCGAGCACCGGAAAGGTGGCATCGACCAGCGTGTCGATTGCGAGGTACGTGAGGAACGACGGCTTGCCATGAGCAAGCTCGGGGCTCTTGTGGATGCGCTCCTGGAGCTCTTTCAGTTGCGGTGATGTTTCCTGGTGGACCGTGATCAGATAGTGGGCGCCGACGAACATGTGGTGCTCGAGCAGCCTGATATCGTCGCCCGCCAGCTCGGCGACGAACAACACCGCGAAGTTGTAGTCGTTGTACTCGTCGACCTTCGGTCGCTGGTCCTGGTGGCGGATGTCCTCAATCGTCAGCGGGTGAAACTTGAACGTGTGCTCGAGCAGCTCGTAGTCCGCATCGTCGGGCGCCTCGATGTCGAGCCAGAACCCAAGCTCGTGTGCGTCGTTGAAGCAGCGCGTGATCTCTTCGATCTTGGTCGATGCATTCAGGCCGTTAACCGTGAGCAAGGTTCTCATGGTCTTTTGAACCCGGACGCCGCGGCGGCGACGCCAAGGGCGACATAGGTGCCCGCGGCGATCCTGCCCGAGCGGCGCTGGGCGACGGTGCTCCGCAGGAACCGCGCTCCCACCGCCGACGCGGCGAGCACGTAGGAGACGTCCACGGCGACCGCGACGGAGATGTAGACCGCGCCCAGGACAAGCACCTGCAGCGCGATCGGCGCTGTCGGGTTGAGAAACTGCGGCAAGAAGGCGACGAAGAAGACGGCCACCTTCGGGTTGACGAGCTGGGTGGCGAAGCCCTGGACGAAGACGCGGCCGAGCCGCGCCGGCGCCGGCGTCACGGGTCGGTCGACCTCCCGCCAGCGCTGGACGCCGAGGTAGATCAGGTACGCGGCTCCCGCGAAGCGAAGGACGTCGAGCGCCTGCGTCGATGCCGAGAGCAACGCGCCGACGCCAGTCGCCGCCGCCGCGAGCCAGACGACCTCGCCGGATTCGATCCCGATCATGGAGGCGAACCCAGCAGGGCGTCCCTGGGACACGCTGCGCGCCGTGACGTAGAGCACGCCAGGACCCGGAGTGACGGTCAACAGGAAGGTTGCCAGCGCGAAGAGCAGCAGCGTCGTCGGGCCGGGCATGGCGAGATCATGATGCAACGCCCGGGCGGCGGATCGGCTTTATCCCGGCGTCTCCGCCATCTCGTCGATGCAGATCGCTGCGCACAGAAGCAGGACCTCGTCCTGGCCTGGAGCCAACGCGATGCCATACGTGTCGTCGAGGCTGAACCACTGCTTGGAGATCGTGGCCACCGGCTTCCCGCCCGACGTGATCTGGTACTCGTGCTTCAGGACATTGCCCTGCGCCTCGAGCTCCGCGCCGCCTTCGACCTTGATCGAGAACTTCTGCTTGAACAAGGCTATCGCCTTCTTGACCGTGGCCGACAGCTTGCCGCCGCGCAGGATCTTCATGGTCGGCTGGAGCGAAAGCAGCTTGGCTTCGATCGTCGCGAGCTCGTTGTCATTCACGTCCGCGACGACGAACGTCTCGCGAAGGCTCATGGCCTTGCTGTCCGCCTTGTAGACGTTCTCGCCACCGGCGTTCTGGATCCAGAAGTCCTCGCCCAAAGAGAACAGCTGATGTCGCAGCTGAAAGGTCGTCCAACCGTTTTCGAGCGACTTGCTTTCGGTCAACGCGCCGGAAGTCTATCGCTCCGTCTGCCGAATTTCGTGGCCTTACGCCGCCCAGCGCCTTCCAGGTCCCCGGACCCTTCGCGGAATCACTCTTTCCGGCGGGATGAACTTCACGCCTTCCCCAGCCCTGATCACCTGCCAGCGACCTTCGTGAACCAACCGATGGTGGTAGTAGCAAAGAGGAAGCAGGTTGGGCAGGTCGCTTCGCCCGCCATGCGCCCAGAACTCGAGGTGATGCGGGCTCGTCATGTTGACCGGCCGGTCGCAGCCGGGGCCTGCGCAGCTGGAATGCCGCGCCTTGAGTGCTCGCCATTGCGAGGGCGAGACCGAGCGCGTCGCCCGACCGACGTCGACCACGACTGAACCGGCCTTCAGGATCCGATGCAAGGCGCCATCGCACGCCAGGCGCTGTACGGTCTTGCTCGAGATCGGCATCCCGCTCTCGAGCTTGGAGGCTGCTGCGCCGAGCTCGCCTTTCAGACCTTCGATGGTGGTGCTGATGCTGATGTGCGGCCGCACGCCGTTTCGCCGCGGCAAGGTGCCGGCGCCCATCGCATGATGCATCGCCTCGACCAGCGCGTCAGCGCGCCGCTGCTTGGCCGTCCTCCGATCGTGAGCGCCGAGCGGCTGGGACAAGGAGTCGATCGCCGTCTTGAAAGCCGCCCCGCCCGCGGGATCAAGCCAAGCGTCGAGGCGGTATATGCCGCCAGAGGTTTGGCTGATATCGAGGGAACGCAGCTCGTAGTCCTGTTCGACCTTGCCCTCGAAGCCCCCGACGTCCCAGCGGACGCGAGCCTCATAGGTGAGGTAGCGCAGGTCCTTGATCGAAAAGCGTTGGGCGAACCCGATCCACTCGTTCTCGTCGATGTACTCCCGCTTCTCGCCCACCTGCTCGCTCAGATGACAGATCACCGCCGTCGCCTGATAGCCGATCTGGCCTGAGCTAAGGGCCTCAGCGATCTTGGGCAGGTTGCTCAGCTGGTCGCCGACGCAGAGGCGATCGGCCGCCGTCGTCTTCGACATCTGGCACTGATTGGCCACCCACGAGCACGCACTTTGGCCGGCAAGAAGGTGATCGCCCCGCTTTCTGCCCCGGCTGACGACCGTGCACAAAGCGCCCTGGAGACGGTCGATCACCGCAGACAGACGCCGAGGATCTACGAAATCGAGGTCGGCATCACGTTCGAAATCGCGGGCCGCATCTTCGAGCGCTTGTAGGTCAGCCGACATGCTAATATAATACGAACTTTCGTTCGAGAGAGCAAGTGTTGCGCTGTAAATTTATATTGAAAGGACCCGCCCAACCCTCGTGCCCGGCCCATTCTAAATCCTCACTCCGGGTGGGTTTCTGGGTCGCCGGACCTCGCCCTGACTCCCCTCACCGCCCTCACTCCGGACTGGCTCCGGGTCGCCCGACCTGGCCCTGACACCCCCTTTCACCGTCCAACTCGCGTCTCCCTGCGTCGCCGGGCTCCACGCGCACACCCCTCCACTGCCCTAACTCCGTGTGGGTCAGAGTCGCCGGACCTGGCCGTGACTCCAGTTCACGGGCCCCAGAAACACGACGAGCGCCCCGCAGGGCGCTCGCCTAAGAGTCTTGACTACCCGTTACCAGCGGTACCAGCGCCCGCCGCCAGAGCCGCGGAACACGAACCCGAGGGCCCAAAGGATGAGCCCGATCAGAAGGATGATCCACAGAATCTGCAACCCGGATGCGAGCAGTCCGCCACCACCGAAGATGAGCAGCAGCAGGACCAAGACGATCAGAGCAGCAACCATCTCGGTTGTCCACCTCCTTTCCTTGATTGGCGGCCCGGATGGGGCCGGCCCTCGCCGGCACCCGAACGCCTGTGCGAAAAGAACTCTCAGACGGTGCGAATCGGCTCTCGCTTCATCATGTGGACGAGGGCGACCAGGACGACCGCGCCGATCAACGCGACGATGAACGAGATGACCAGGCCGGTCGGCGCCGTGCCAAAGATCAGCGAGAAGACAAAGCCCCCGACGAATGAGCCCACGATCCCCAGGACGACGTCCCAGATGATCCCGTAGCCGTGCCCGCTCATGATCTTGCCCGCCAGCCAGCCAACGATGGCTCCCATGATCAAAAACCCGATCAGATGCATCTCCCGAACCCCCAGGTAGGTTTGTAGATCGCCAATAGGCGCTCTCATCTGATTAACCCGGCACCACCGCCTACTACCTGACCGCTCCGCGCGCGTCCTCTTATATGTGCGCGGGCTTGGCGACCTCTTATATGTGCGCGGGCTTGGCGACCTCGTGCCGGTCGTCCATATCGGATGTCGCGACGTGGCACGCGGCCTCGTGCTCGGGCCGGAGCAGGCGCAGCAGCGGGGTGACGCGCGAGCACTCCTCGATCGCGTAAGGGCAGCGGGCGCGGAAACGGCATCCTTCCCCCGGGTTGATCACCCGCGGCGGCTCCTGGACCTCCGTCTTCTCCGGCAGCGAGATCGGCGCCCGCGGGTCCGGCACGGCCGAAAGCAAGAGCTGCGTGTAGGGGTGCTTGGGGTGGGCGAGCACGTCCTCGACAGGGCCGCTCTCGGCGACGTGCCCGGCGTACATCACGACCAGGCGGTCTGCGACGTAGCGCGCGCTCGCGATGTCATGTGTGATGTACAGGAACGAGATGCGCTCTCTCCGGCGGAGGGTGGCCATCAGGTTCAGCACGCCGATGCGGACCGAGACGTCGAGCATGGACACCGGCTCGTCGGCCAGGATCAGCTCGGGCCGGCACGCGAGCGCCTGCGCGAATCCGATCCTCTGCCGCTGCCCCCCGCTCAGCTGGTAGGGATATTTGCTAAGAAAGTCGCGCGCGGGCACAAGGCCGACCGCTTCGAGCAGGCGCTCCGCCTCGTCTTGACGGCCCCGCCGGCTGAGGTCCGGCCGGTGCAGCTTCAGGGCCCGCATGATGCCGTGCGAGACCTGATAGACGGGGCTCAGCGACCCGTAGGGGTCCTGGAAAACCATCGGCACCCGGCCGCGGTACTCCAGCACCTCGCGCCTCGAGCGCAAGCCCTTCACCGACTGGCCCCGGTGCAGGACGTCGCCGGCCGTCGGTTTGTAGACCCCGGCGATCAGACGCGCGATCGTGCTCTTGCCGCTGCCACTCTCGCCGACCAGGGCGACGATCTCGTCCTCGTGGATCGAGAGGTTGATGCCGTCGACGCCGTGCAGGTAGCGACTCGAAAGGAACCCGCCAAGACGGAAATGCTTGGTGAGGTCGACAGTGCGCAGGAGCTCCCTTGCATCCTCGCGGGGCCGCAGCGGCAGATCGGCGACCGTCATCGGTCGAAAAGAAAGCAGCGCACGAGGTCCTGCTCGCGCGTGTAGAAGTCAGGCTCTTCTTTGGAACATCGCTCGAAAACCTGCGGGCAACGTGGGTGGAAGCGGCACCCGGATGGCGGATGCCCGAGGTCGGGCGGGCTGCCGGCGATCCCCGCCAGCGGCTGGCGAGGTCCGCTGATGGATGGGAACGAGCGCATCAGCCCGACCGTGTAGGGATGCTTGGGAGCGGCGAATACGTCGCGCGTCGGGCCGATCTCGACCACCTGGCCGGCGTACATCACGGCGAGCCGGTCCGAGAAGTGGCTGACCAGCGACATATCGTGGGTCACGAAGATCGTCGCGAAGCCGAACTCGCGCTGCAGCTGCTTGATCTTCAGCATCAGCGAGCGCTGGGCGACGACGTCGAGGGCCGACGTCGGCTCGTCCATGATCACGAGGTCAGGAGTCAGGGCGAGCGCCATCGCGATCATTGCGCGCTGTCGCATCCCGCCGCTCAGCTGGTGCGGATAGCTGTGCAGGTGCTCGGGGTCGATGCCAACGAGCCGCATCAGCTCCTTGGATCGAGCGCGGAGCTGGCTGGGCGGCATGCGCTGGTGCGCTCCGACCGCATCGGCCAGTTGCTCCGCGATCGTCATCACGGGATTGAGGGCGTTCATCGCGCTCTGCATCACGACGGAGTAATCCCGCCAGCGCAGATGGCGCAGCTCGTCTTCGTCCATCGACACCATGTCGTGACCGGTGAACCAAACCTCGCCCGAGCTGATCTCCGCGGGCGCGCTGAGCAACCTTGCGATGGCGAACAGAAGCGTCGACTTGCCGCAGCCCGACTCCCCGACGATGCCGAGGAACTCGCCCTTGTTGACCTCGAGCGACACGCGATCCACGGCGCGGACCGGGCCGCGGTCGGTCAGGTAGTCGACGCACAGATCTTTGACCTGGAGCAGGGGTCGCGTGGAAGTTGCGATCACTTGCGCCGCCTCACGGGCCGGAGCGCGGGATTGCTGATCTCATCGAACGCGTAGTTGATCAGCGCGAAGGCAGCGCCCAGCGCCGCGATGCAGAACCCTGGCGCGAGCACCCAGACCGGCGAACCGGCGAGCAGAGCGCCGTTCGCCTGTGCCCAGTAGAGCATCGTCCCCCAGCTCAGGGAGTTTGGGTCGCCGAGGCCGATGAACTGCAGGCCGGCCGCCGCCAGCACCGCATAGAGCGCCGCGCCGAAGAAGATCGCGACGATCAGCGAGGTCATGTTGGGCAGGACCTCGAAGACGATGATGTAAAGGCTCCGCTCGCCTCGGGCGCGCGCCGCCTCGAGGAACTCCCGGTTGCGCAGCGACAGCGCCTGGGACCTCAGCTGTCGCGCGCCGTATGACCAGCCGGTGATCACGATGACGGCGACCAGCACCAGGAGGCCGCGGTTGTTCAGGTATGTGCCGACGATGATCATCAGCGGCAGCGTCGGCAGCACCAAAAACACGTCCGTGAAGAGGTTCAGGATGTGGTCCCACAAGCCGCCCATGTAGGCCGCGGATACACCGACGACGACCGAGATCACGGTCGCTCCGAGTCCTGCCGCGAGCGCGATCAGGAGAGACTCCCGGGTGCCGAAGACGAGCTGGGAGAAGATGTCCTGCCCCGTTCCCGTGGTTCCAAGCAGGTGGGCGCCCGAAGGCTGAACCATCTGGCCGAACTGGAGCGCGTGCGGATCGTACGGGGCGATGACCGGCGCGAGGATGGCGACCACGAGGAAGAGGCCGAACAGGACAAGGCCCGCCATCGCCTTGCGGTTGGCCGTCAGCCCGCGAGCGATGGTGCCCGCAATTCCGCGGCGGCTGACGACTGCGGTCTCGACCGAAACCTGGTCGGTGACGACGCGGACAGCCACCGCCCGCTACCCCTGCTCCCGCGTTCGGGGGTCGAGCAACGCGGTCAGCAGGTCTGCTGCCAGGACCGCCACGAGGACAGCGCTGGTGAGCATCAGGAACAGCGTCTGCATCAGCGCGTAGTCCTCGCTGTGCACCGCCTGTAGCAGCGTGAAGCCGAGGCCCGGGTAGTTGAAAACGATCTCCACCAGGATCGCGCCGCTGATCACAAAACCGAGCGACATCGCGAAGCCTGTCAGGTTGGGGAGGATCGCGTTGCGCCCTGCGTACATGAGCATGATCCGGATCGGCGAGAGCCCCTTCGCCCTGGCCATCTTCACGTAGTCCTCGGCGAGCGTCGTGATCATCGTGTTGCGCATGGTCAGGATCCAGCCGCCGATCGAGGTGACGACGATGGTCAGCGCCGGGAGGAACCCATGCCAGATCACCTGGCCGACGAAGGACCAGGAGAGGTTGATCGAATCGGTCAGGTCGTACGCGAAGCCCAGGGGGAACCAACCGAGCGTCAGTGCGAAGGCGAGAAGGACGAGCAGGCCGAGCCAGAAATAGGGGAAAGCCGAGATGACGATGAACACGGGCGGCAACACGGCGTCGAAAAATCCCCCTCGACGCCAGGCGCTCAGCATCCCGAGCAGCGTGCCGAGGACGAACGCGATGATTGTTGCCATCCCGACCAGGCCAAGGGTCCACGGCAACCCCTGCTTGATGACGTCGCCGACCGGTACCGGGAAAAAGGTGACTGACGTGCCAAGGTTTCCCGTGAGGGTGTTGCGCAGGTACTCCAGGTACTGCTGAAAGATGCTCTCGTGGGAGTGGAGCCCGAAGGCGACCTCGATCGCTTTCACTGCTTCCGGGCTGACGCGCCCGTGAAAACGCACGATCATGGCCTGCGCGGGGTTGCCCGGCATGATCCGCGGCATCACGCTGTTGATCGTGAGCGCGGCCCACAGCGTGATCACGAAGAATTCAAGGCGACGCACCAAGTAGCTCATCCCGTGCCTACCGTAGTTGCCCCCATGGAAAAAAGGGCGGCGCGAATCACGCCGCCCAATTCGTCGCTAGCTCTTCTTGTAGACGTGTAGGAGGGTAACCTCCCAGTCGGGCAGGTTCCACGGCGCCGGCGCCGCGAATGGATCGTCCTTGGTCGGCCATCCAGCGAAGTCCTTCGTCGAGTACTGGTACCAGGCGACGCCCTCCGTCACCGGGATGACGGGCACGTCTTCGAGCATGATCTTCTCGACCTGCTTGATGAGGTCGTGCTGCTTGGCTGGATCGGTGGTGCCCCCGTACTGGTCGAACAGCGCGTCGAGCGCCGGATTCTTGTACCGGCCATAGTCGCCCGCCGCGGTCTGCCCGATCGCCGCCGTGGTCGCGCTGTGCAGAGTGTTGCGGAGCTCGTAGTAGGGGCTCGGTCCAGGTGAGGTGTTGACCGATCCGTAGGCGAGCTCGAAGTTGCCGGTGAACAGCTTGTCGAAGTAGGCCGTCGCCTCGAGGTTGACCGGTTTGAGCTCGATGCCCACCTGCTTGAGGTTGTCCTGGATGACCTGGACCGAAGCCACCCAGTCGGTATAGCCGGCGATGTTGATGATCGACAGGGACAGCTTCTTGCCGGACGAGTCCTGGAAGATGCCCGAGCTGCCCTTTGTGAACCCCGCCTGCTGCAGGAGGCCCTGCGCCTTGGCCACGTCGAACTTGTAGCCGTACGTGTCCGCCTGGGCTTTGTCGATCCAGCTGTCGAACGTCGGCGACAGGACACCGGTCTGGTTGCCTGGGGGCTCGTAGCCGAACTCGCCCTTCTGAGACACCGAGGGGCGGTCGATGCTGTAGGCGATCGCCTGCCGCACGGCTTTGTTGTTCAGTGGCGCGAGCGTTGTGTTGAACCAGACGTTGATGTTGTCGATCGGCGGGAACCAGTAGTGATTGTTCTTCGGGTCCTTGGCGACGTAGTAGGTGTCGATGTTCGGGATGAACTGGCCGCCCCACTGCGCCTGGCCCGCGGCGAGGAACGCGTTGGCCGGGTCATTGTCGAGGAACGCCGGGTAGTTGACGGTGTCCAGGTAGGGCAGCCCTTTCTGCCAGTAGTTGGGGTTGCGCTTGTAGGTGATGTTCTGCCCTGTGCAGGCGCTCATCGTGAACGGGCCCGTGCCGACGGGGTCCTTGACCACCTGCGCGGCCGGGTCCTTGAACGCCGACCAGATGTGCTGGGGCACGATCGCGGTTTGTCCGGCGATCTGGTAGAAGTTCGGCACCGCCGACTGGTTGAAGGTGAAGGCGACCTTGTCGTCGCCTTGCTGGATGACGCTCTGGATGACCTGCCAGTCCGACTGCAGGTCGGCCTCCGGGTGCTGCTTCAACAGCGCGAAGCTGAACACGACATCGGCGGCGGTGAAAGGCTGCCCGTCCGTCCATTTCACGCCCGACCGGATGGTGAACGTCAGCGTCTTGTTGTCCGTGCTCCACTGGTAGTCGCTCGCGAGCCAGGGCGTCTTCTTGTCGTTCAGGAGGTTGTCGTAGACGAGCGGCTCGTACAGGACGCCGAAGGACTGGCCGTTCACCGAGCCGTTGTACGGATTGAAGTCGCACTGCCACAGCGCACCGCTCTCGTTGTCGATCGTCAGCACGCCCCCGACTGTCTTCTGGGCGTTGTTGTTGTTGCCCGACGAACCACCTCCGCAGGCGCCCGCCAGCAGCGCGAGCGCCGCCAGGGAGCTGATGAAAAGGTCGCGTCGTCTCATAGCTTTCCTCCTGAATGTCCAATCATTCCGCGCGTCCGTGATGTCCAGCCCAGATCGGCGTGCCTTCATACGGCCGCCTTTTGCGCGTGCCGCGCGGGTTGCCGCGCAAACACGTGGTCGCGAGCAATCTCGAGCGCGGTCGCAACCGCTCCACGCAGAACAGCGTCCTCGCCCAGCGCGGACACCGCGATCCTGGGTCGGAATGGCATCAGCTGTCGGAGCTCGCGTTCGATCGGTTCCACCAGCAGGTCGCCGTTCCTTCCGATGCCGCCGCCGAGGATCACCAGCTCCGGGTCCAGGACCGGTGTGACCGTGGCGATGGCGAGGCTCAGCATCGCCGCCTCGCTCTGGACGACCCGCGCGGCGACTCCGTTACCGCGTCGGGCCGCGATGAAGATCCGCTCGGGCGTCAGCGGAGGGCGCATGCCCAGGCGGCGTGCGGTACGCACGATCCCCGCGGCGGCGGCCGCTTCCTCGAACGCGCCGCGTCTCCGGTTCGAGGGGTCGCGCGGATCGCCTTTGCCGATCGGCATGTAGGCGACCTCGCCGGCGGCGCCGTGCGCGCCTCGGTAGAGGTGGCCGTCGATCATCAAGGCCATGCCGATCCCCGTTCCGATCGACAGGAAGACGAAGTTGTGCACGTTGCGGCCGAGACCATGGGTACGCTCGGCGAGCGCCGCGAGGTTGACGTCGTTTTCGAAGCTGACGTTGGTCCCCAGTTCCTCGCGGACGGCCTGGACGAGGCCCGTGCGGCCCCACCCGGGAAGGTTGGGCGCCATCGCTACGTAGCCGTGCGCCGGGTCGAAGACTCCGGGGCTGCCGAGCGTCGCGTGTGTCACCTGCGACCACTGCACGCCAGCCTCGGTCGCGAGCCGGCGGGCGATGGCGCCGACCTGGCCGATCAGGCTTTTCGCGCTGCTGACCCTGGCGTGCTCGTCGCGCCGGGCGACTATGGTCCCCGCGATGTCCGCGATCGCGGCGCGGACCCACTTCCGTCCGATGTCGACTCCGACGACCCAACCCGCCATCGGATTGAGCTCGTACAAGAGCGCGCTTGGCCCGCGCTCGCCGCGGGACCTGCCGACCTCTCGGACGAGGTCGGCTTCGAGCAGCCCGGTCAGCGCCAGGGAGACCGTCGGCTTGGACAGTCCGCTGACCCGAGCGACCTGTGCACGCGAGAGAGGACCCTGGCGGTGGATCAGGTCCAGCACGGTGCGTTCGTTGATCGCCCGCAGCAGGCTTGGTGTGCCGACAGTGATTGGCGACGTGCCGCGCAGGACTCCCTGATGCGGTTGGCGAGCGGTTGCGGCCGGGAAGGCATCCATAGTTAGGAAGAATTCCTTACCGAAACCTTAACCACGCCGGGCGTCCGCGTCAAGAAGCCCCTTCAATCCTTGAAAAAGCGGGGAAGATGAGCGCGGTTCGCCTCGAGCAGCGCGTTGAGAAGAGGCTTGGCAATCTTGTACTGGCCGACCAGCGGATTCGCCAGCAGCGCCTTCAGCGCGGCCGCGCGATCGCCGTCTACCGCAGCCCTGACCGCGAGCCGCTCGTACGCCTTCACCTGCTGGACCAGCCCGAGCATCTCCGGCGCGAGCGCGGCGAGAGAGTCCGCCTGCGCGCCTCCCGCGCCAACGCGCGCCGGGATCTCGACCACCGCGTCGTCGGGAAGATCTGGCAGCGCGCCGTCGTTGCGGATGTCGACGACTTGCTGATCTCCGGTATCTGCCTGCAGCGAGGCGATCAGCTGGGCCGCCGCCTCGCTGTAGTAAGCCCCGCCCCGGCGCTCCAGCAGCGCCGGCTTTTCGGTGAGGCCTGGATCGCGATACATCTCGAGCAGCCCGCGTTCGATCTCCATCACCTCTTCCGCCCGCGAGCGCTTGCCACCCGAAACCTGCTCTCGGAGCACCTCATCGGTCGCGTAGAAGTAGCGCAGGTAGTAGGAAGGGACCGCGTGCAGCAGGCGGATCAGGTCCACCGGGAGCCCGATGTCCGAGGCGATCTCGCCTGCGGCTCGCTCGATGAGCTCTGGGAGGCGGTCTTCGCCGTCCACGTGCACCGCCCGCTCCCAGGTCAGATGGTTCAGCCCGACGTGGTCGAGGGAGACGCGCTCCGGCCCGACGTCCAGAAGCTGCGCGAACTTGCGCTGGAATCCCATCGCCGAGTTGCACAGGCCGATCGCCCGATGGCCGTGGTCGAGCAGGGCCTGCATCACGATGCCGACCGGGTTGGTGAAGTCGATCAGCCACGCGCCGCGAGCGCCGCGCCGCTCGGTCTCCTCGGCGATGTCGAGCACTACGGGGACCGTGCGCAGGGCTTTGGCGAATCCTCCCGGGCCGGTTGTCTCCTGTCCGATGCAGCCGAACTCGAGTGGCAACGTCTCGTCAACAAGGCGGGCGGCCTGGCCGCCGACCCGGAGCTGGACGATGACGAAGCTGGCGCCGTCCAACGCCCGCTCACGGTCCCTCGTGACGACGAGCGTGCCCGGCCATTCGTGCTTCTGGAGAATGCGCCGCGCCAGCCCCCCGACCACCTCGAGCCGCTCGTCGTCGACGTCGTGCAGGACGAGCTCGTCGACCGGCAGGCGGTCGCGTCGCGAGTGGAATCCTTCGATCAGCTCCGGCGTGTATGTGCTGCCGCCGCCGACGACTGCAATCTTGACGCCCACTCCGCGGCATCGTACGCGAGAATATGCGGAAATTGTTAGGGATGTTTCCTGATAAGACGGTGTTGGCGGTCGATGGCGGCGCGTCGAAAGCCGACCTGGCGCTGGTCGACGTGAAGGGTACCGTGCTCGCGGCCATGCGCCGCCGGGGCAGCTTCCACTTTGGCCTCGGATACAACGGCTCACTCAATTCGCTGACGGACGCGATCAAGGCGATCCCTCGCCGCCGGGGAGTCGACAGCTCACCGGCGATCGCCGCGCTCGGCGTGTTCTGCCTCGCCGGGGCCGACATTCCGATCGACGACCGCCGGATCGCGGCCGAGCTCGAGGGCCAGGGATGGACGCGCAAGACAATCGTCCGTAACGACACGTTCGCGGTCCTCCGTGCTGGGACCGATCGGAAGTGGGGCGTCGCCGTCGTGTGCGGCACCGGCATGAATTGCGCGGGCGTCGGCCCGGACGGGCGCTCGGTGCGCTTCCCGTCGTTCGGAGAGCTTTCCGGGGATCGCGCTCACGGCGGCGGCTGGCTGGGGCGCAGCGCCCTCGGTGCCGCGATCCGCGCCCGCGATGGCCGCGGCCCGCGGACGCTGCTCGAACAGCTCGTGCCTGCGCACTTCGGGATGTCGCGGCCCACCGCGGTCATGGAGGCGGTCTACACCGGGAAGCTGGACAGTTACAGGCTGAGCGAGAGCGCCCCACTGGTTTTCCAGGCGGCCGGCGCCGGGGACCGTGTGGCGCAAGGGCTGATCGATGAGATGACGCAGGAGATCGTGGTCACCGCCAACGCGGCGATCAAGCGGCTCCACCTGAGCGACCACGATGTCCACGTCGTGCTGGGCGGCGGCGTCCTGCGCGCGGCGGACGACAAGCTGATCGCCAGGATCACCGCCGGGATCCGCCGCCAGGCTCCGCAGGCGCAGATCCTCCACCTGGAGGCGCCGCCCGTGCTGGGCGCGGCGCTGATCGGGCTCGATGAGCTGGACGCGACCGCCGGCGCACGTGCCAGGCTGCGCTCAAATCTGACCCACAAGAGGCTCGCCGCCCGCCCGAGCTAAAAGTGGTATTGACCACTTGCCGGTTCTGTGCTTTACTACCGCCGTGGCGCAGGGCTGGAGGGTAGTACCACTTCCGTGAGCAAGCAGGAGGAGACGCGCGACCGCGTGCTCGACCTGGTCGAGTCGATCGCGGTGGGCCAGCCCATCCCGGCGGAGCGGCAGCTCGCCATCGACCTCGGCGTCTCCCGGCTGACCCTCCGTGCCGCGCTCGATGAGCTGGTGCGCGACGGCCACCTCGACCGCCGCCACGGCAGCGGCACCTACGTGACCGAGCCGAAGATCGCCCAGCCGCTCACCCTCACGTCGTTCAGCGACGATATGCGCCGCCGCGGCATGACGCCGGGCAGCAGGACGCTCGAGCTCACGACCACGGTTGCTGGCGCACGCCTCGCCCACCGCCTCGAGGTTTCCCCCGAGACGCGGCTGATCCGTGTCAAGCGTCTCCGCCTGGCGGACTCGAAGCCGATGGCGATGGAGGTCCTGCACGTACCCGAGGCGTTCGTGCCCGGCCTCACCCGCGCCGACTTCGAAGACCACTCCTTTTATGAGCTGCTCCGCGAGCGCTACGGGATCACGATCGCGTCCGGCACTCAGTCCATCGAGCCGACTGTGACAAGCGACGAGGAATCCGAGGTGCTCGGAGTCCCGCTGCACACGCCTGCATTCCTTTTCGAGCGGACGACCGTCTCCGCGTCAGGGCGGATCGTCGAGTTCGTCCGCTCCATCTATCGCGGCGACCGTTATCGCCTGGTCGCCGAGCTTGTTCCGCAGCGAAGCCGCAACGGGCGCTCGGCCGGCGCCTCGCGTGGTAAGGCGGGGAGCGAATCGAGAGGCGACCAGGACAACGGCGCCCCGGCGCCACATTCAAGAAATAAGGGGAAAGTGCCTAGATGAAATTGACAAGGACATGGTTAAGCGTGGTCACAGTCGCCGTGGCTGTCATCGCGACCGCCTGCGGCGGAAGCACAGGGACAACGACAAACCCGGCTGACCAGACCGGGACCCTGACGGTATGGCTGATGAACGGCAGCGCGCCTCAGAGCGTGATCGACAGTGTCAACGCCGACTTCAACGCCAAGTATCCGAAGGTGACCGTGAAGGTCGAGATCCAGCAATGGGGCGACATCGGGACCAAGCTCGACACCGCGTTTGGCGGAAGCAACCCGCCGGATGTCATCGAGCTGGGCAACACGCTGGTGGCCAAGTACGCGGCGGCCGACGCGCTCGAGAACATCAGCGGCAAGAAGTCGAGCTTTGACAACTCCAACACCTGGCTGCAGTCCCTGACGGACTCCTGCACGGTGAACAGCAAGCTGTACTGCGTCCCTTACTATGCGGGCAGCCGGGCCATCATCTACCGCAAGGACTTTTTCACGGCGGCCAACGTCCAGGTTCCGACGAGCATGGACGACCTGCTCACCGTGGGCCAAAAGCTGATGACAGCGCACAGCTCCGACCCGAACTTTTCCGCTCTGTACTTCCCTGGCAAGTACTGGTACGCGGCGCTTCCTTTCGTCTGGGACTTCGGCGGGAACATCGCCACCCAGTCAGGCGACAAGTGGCAGGGCAGCCTGAACGCCGACGGCTCGCAGCAGGGCCTAGTCAAGTTGCAGAACCTCGTCAACGCACTCTCGCGCGCCGACAAGACGGGCGATGAGGCGAAGCAGGACGCGGCGTTTGCCCAGGGTCACATCGCGATGATCATCGCCAACGGCTGGGAAGTCGGCGTGATCACAGACCCCAAGGCCGGCAATCCGGCCCTCAAGGACAAGCTGGGCGCGTTCCCGATCCCGAGCCACAACTCGGGCCAGACCGCCCCCGTATTCCTCGGCGGTTCCGACCTCGCGGTCGCGGCCAGGAGCAAGCACACCGACCTCGCCAACGCGTGGATCGGGATGCTCACGGGCCAGAAACACATGACGGACATGGCGACCGTCGGCGGAGTCATCCCGAACACGACCTCGCTGCTGGGTCTTGGCACCGGGCTCAACCAGGTGTTCTTCGGCGCGGCCAAGAACAGCCGGTTCGTCCCCAACTCGAAGAACTGGGCCAGCGTCGAGAACGCCAACGTGCTTCCCGACATGCTCGTCAAGATATTCACCAAGCAGCAGACGATTCCCGAGGCGACAGGTTCGGCCAGCAGCCGGATCACGTCCATCCTCAACGGCGGCGGCTAGCGCCGCTCTGACGAACCACAAGTAAAAGGGGGCTGGCTCGATGGGTATGGCGGTCGCGGCGCCTGACCTCGAGCCGGTCCCTCCATTTTCTCCGTCACCCCCGTACCGCGCCTGGCTGCGGGCCAACATCCTTCCGTACGCGTTGATCAGCCCGAGCGTGCTCGTGATCGCCGGCATCCTCGCCTTCCCGCTCGGCATGCTGGTCTGGCTCTCGCTCCAGCACTACGGGCTGCGTGAGCTCATCCACCACGCGGGCGATTGGGTGGGGCTGGACAACTACCGGGCGATCCTCGTCGACCCGCTGTTTCACCAGGTGATCGTCCGCTCCCTGCTCTTCACGTTCGCGTGCGTCGCCCTGACCGTCGTCCTGAGCACCCTGATCGCCCTCTTGCTGCTCAAGGTGCGGTCGGCCGTACGCATCCTGGTCATGAGCTCGCTCGTCTTCGTCTGGGCGACGCCTGTGATCGTCAGCGTCGACATCTGGCAGTGGATGTTCGACTACGAGTTCGGCGTCATCAACTACCTGCTCACCCAGCTACACCTCGGCAACTTCATCCACCACAACTGGTTCGACAACCCTGTGCAGGGGCTGGGCGTTCTGGTGGTGGTCGTCGTCTGGGGCGCGATCCCCTTCGTCACGATCACGGTCTTTGCCGGCCTGCTGCAGGTTCCGAATGAAGTGATCGACGCGGCCAAGGTCGACGGCGCCTCGGCGTGGCACACCTTCTGGTATGTCACGGCGCCGCTGCTCAAGCCCATCTTCCTGATCGTCACCTGCCTTTCGACGATCTGGGACTTCGGGGTCTTCAACCAGATCTACGTGATGCTCAACCAGCGGCCCAGCTCCGACTACTTCACGATCGCGATCTACTCCTACCGGGAGTCGTTCGGCGTGACCCAATACGGATTGGGCGCGGCGATCGCAGTCCTGATGGTCCTGGTGCTGGTGTTCGTCACCTTCTTCTACGTGCGCGAAACCGTGAAGGTGGCGGAGATCGCATGATCGCGCCGGGCACCGCGCAGGGAATCCGCTCCGGCCGCGCGCGCGCGGCGACCGAGGTCAACCTTCAGGTCCACGTGCGGCAGCGTGTGACGCAGGTGCTCTACGACGCGATCGGGGTCGGGGTCGCGGTCGTGATGTTGTTCCCGATCTACTGGATGGTGGCGACGTCCTTCAAGCCCGGCCGTGACATCCTGACCCTGGTGCCGAAGTGGTTCCCGGCACCCTTCACGCTGCAGAACTTCCAGGACGCCATCGCGCGGCCCTTCTTCCTCGACGACGTCAAGAACAGCCTGCTCGTCGTCGGCGTGATGCTGGCCCTCGCGCTTGCGATCTCGTTTCTCGCCGCGGTGGCGACGGCTCGCTTCGGCTTCAAAGGCCGTACCGCGTTCCTCGTGATGATCATCGGCGTCCAAATGGTGCCGCTCAACGCCTTGATCATCCCGCTGTACCTGATGCTGGACAGCGTCGGCCAGACCGACGCGCTGCCAGGCGTGATCGCGGTCTATCTCGCCGTGGTCCTTCCGTTCATGGTGTGGACGCTGCGTGGGTTCGTCGCGAACATCCCAGCGGAGCTCGAGGAGTCGGCGATGATCGACGGCTGCACTCGAGTCGGCGCGTTCCTGCGGATCACTTTTCCGCTCGTTGGACCCGGCCTGGTTGCCACCGCGATCTTCGGGTTCATCCAGGCGTGGAACGAATACATCGTGGCGTACGTCCTCCTGTCGAGCCCCGGCAACCAGACCCTCACGGTGTGGCTCGCGTCGTTCACCACGAACCACGGCCCAGAGTGGGGGCCGCTCATGGCCGCCGCGACGTTGACCGGTTTGCCGGTCGTGGCCTTCTTCCTCATCCTGCAGCGCTACCTGGCCGGTGGCCTCACAGCGGGCGCGGTGAAGGGATGACGTCCATCGAGGCTGTCGCGCTGCGATGCATCCTGCCTGGTTTTGAAGGTATGCGGGCCCCGGATTGGGTGCTCCGCCGCGCCGCCGAAGGACTGGGCGGCGTGATCCTCTTCGCCCGCAACTTCGAGAGCAAGGCGCAATTGACCGGCCTGGCGGCCGAGCTGCATGGCGCGCGCCCCGGATTGCTTGTCTGCATCGACGAAGAAGGAGGCGATGTGACGCGGCTGGAGGCCCGGACCGGAAGCTCGTACCCGGGCAACCTTGCTCTCGGGGTCGCGGACGACGTCTCGCTCACACGCGACGTGGCGGCCGCGATCGGCGCCGAGCTGGCGGCCTGCGGGATCGATCTCAACCTGGCTCCCGTAGCCGACGTCAACAGCAATCCGCAGAACCCGGTGATCGGGGTGCGGTCCTTCGGATCCAACGCGGCGGCCGTCGCCCGCCATACAGCCGCCTATATAGAAGGAATGCAGGACGCCGGCGTCGCGTCTTGCGCCAAGCATTTCCCGGGGCACGGCGACACAGCCATCGACTCGCACCTCGACCTTCCGGTCGTCGCCGAGGATCCGCATCTGCGAGCTCCGGGGCCGTTCGCATCCGCGATCGAGCGCGGGGTCCAATCGATCATGAGCGCGCACGTCGTGGTGTCCGCGTTCGACGATGCTCCCGCGACGCTCAGCCCACGGATCATGACCGGCCTCCTTCGCGACGAGCTTGGATTCCAGGGCCTTGCCATCACCGACGGCCTCGAGATGCAGGGCCTGAGCCGTGGGATCGGGATCGCCGAGGGGGCTGTCCAGGCTCTCATCGCGGGCTGCGACGCGCTCTGCATCGGAGGCGGATGTGCTGACGAGGGGGTGGTCGACGAGATCGTCGACGCTGTGGCAGCCGCGGTTGCGCGGGGCCGCCTCAGCGAGAGCCGTCTTCGGGAGGCCGCGTCGCGTGTGGACGCCGTGGCCGCCTGGAGGGCAGCTCGTGTAGGTGGAGTTGCCCCGCGAGGCGATGCCGGCGCCGTCGCGGCGAGGCTGGCGATTCGAGCGCATGGAGCCGTCAAAGTCGGCCCGGACGCCGCGGTGCTGCGATTCGAATCGACCGCCTCCATAGCAGCGGGCGATGTGCCATGGGGCGTCGGCGGCGCGCTCGCGGCCAGGGGCGTGAGGGTAACGGCGGTCGACGTTGATCCCGCGGCGCATGATCTGGCCGTGCTCCTGGACGAGTCGAATGGCAGGAGCCTCGTGCTCGTCGTCCGCGATCTTCACCGCCGGCCGGAACAGGCCGTGATGGTCGACGCGCTGCTCGCGCGCCGGCCTGACGCCATCCTCGTCGAGATGGGGGTTCCCATCTGCAGGCCGCGAGGGGCAATTGCATACATCGCGACTCACGGCTCGGCTCGGGTCTGCGCAGAAGCCGCCGCCGAGGTGCTCAGGGCGTGAGCGAAAACCTTCACCCGCGCGCGGACGAGCTCGACGACCTCACCCCCCGCGACTTCGTAGGGCTCATGCACGCCGAAGACGTCGAAGCCGTCCGCTCGATCGCGCCGGAGCTCGACGTGATCGCTCGTGCGGTCGACGAGATTGCCGCGCGGCTGCGTGGCGGGGGGCGTCTGCACTACTTCGGCGCCGGGACGAGCGGACTCATCGCCAGGCTGGACGCCGCCGAGTGCCCCGCCACGTTCGGTGTCGACGCGGATGTCGTGCAGGCCCATGCGGCGGAAGCGCCTGCGGACGAGGACGATCGCGATCTTGGCCAGGATGTCGCGCGCAACGCTCAGCTGGGCGAACGCGACGTGGCCGTCGGCATCAGCGCGAGCGGGCGGACGGCGTTCGCGCTCGGCGTGTTCGATCAAGCGGCCGCGGCGGGCGCGCTGCGGGTGGCGATCAGCTGCAATCCGGGATCGCCTCTGGGCCGAGCCTCGGACATCGCGATCGAGGTCGAGACCGGGCCCGAGGTCATCGCCGGCTCGACGCGCCTCAAGGCAGGCACGGTGCAGAAGCTCGTCCTCAACATGCTCAGCACCGCAGTCTTCACGCGCCTAGCCCACACGCACCGGGGCCGCATGGTTGGCGTCGTCTCGGGCAATGACAAGCTGCGGGCGCGCGCCACCCTGGTGGTCGCGGGCCTCGGCGGGGCAACGCGCGAGGACTCGTTACACGCGCTGGAGGCGGCGGACGGAAACCCCAAGGTCGCGATCGTCATGCTGCGGCGCGGCGTGCACGCCGAAGAGGCGCGCGCGCTGCTCAACAGCGCGGAGGGCGACTTGAAGGCGGTGCTTGCCGCCGGTCGCGTGCAGGGATCATGAGGACCCTGTTCCGCGGCGCCCTCCACGGCGCCGGCGCGGCGGACAGCGTTCTGGTGGAAGGCGAGGTCATCACCTGGGTCGGGCGAGGCGACCCCCCGAGCCGCCCCGACGAAGAGGTGGTGGCGGCTCCGGGCGAGATCATCGCCCCGGGATTCATCGACCTCCAGGTCAACGGTTACGCCGGTCACGACGCGGCCGCGGGCGCGGATTCGATCGCGGCCCTGTCGGATGCCCTGCCGGCAACTGGCGTCACAGCGTTCCTCCCCACCCTGATCTCGGCGCCAGTAGAGGTCGGCGCCGACTTTGCCGCGACCGTCGGTGCGGCCTCTGAAGCGCAAGGGGCCCGCGTCCTTGGCGCGCACATCGAAGGGCCGTTTCTCAACCCCTCCTTCAGGGGCGCCCACCTCCGCGCGCACCTCGCCGAGCCGACGCCCGAAAACGTCGATGTGATCGAGGCGGCGCGGCCGCGGCTGGTGACGCTCGCTCCTGAGCTGCCGGGCGCCCTCGCGGCGGCGGAGCGACTGCATCGGTCCGGCATCGTGGTCGCGGCAGGACACACTGGTGCAGATTTCGAGCAGGGACGCAAGGCGATCGCGGCCGGAGTTCGGTTTGCGACCCACATCTACAACGCGATGCCGCCTGTGCACCACCGTCGGCCAGGGATCGCGCTCGCTCTGCTGCTTGACCCTCGCGTCACGGTGGGTCTGATCGCCGACGGTGAGCACGTCCATGCGTCTGTCTGCGAGCAACTGTTGCGCGTCAAGGGTGGCGGGCGCGTCGCCCTGACCACCGACCAGACATCGGCGGCGGGCGCGCCGCCAGGCACATATGCCCTGTCCGGCCGTCCGGTCGTGAGCGACGGCAGGGTCGTGCGGCTGAAGGACGGAACCCTTGCCGGCAGCGCCGCGAGCATGCCGGACCTCGTCCGGTTGATGGCGCGACTCCCGGGGATGAGCCTCTCGCGCGCGATCAGCCTGGCCTCGGCCGTGCCCGCGAGGGTGCTGGGCGAGCGAGGCCTGGGCCGCATTGCCGAGGGCGCCTGCGCAGACCTGGTCGTGATGGATGTGGAGATGCGCATCAGGCTGACGATGATTCGAGGAGTGGTGAAATTCCGGCAACCCTCCTAGGCCTCGACATCGGCGGATCCTCGAGCCGCGCGAGGCTGCGCGCGAACGGACACGCCTCGGTCGACGTCGAAGGGCCGGGCGCCAACGTCGCCACTCTCGAGTGGAGCCTCGTCGACGATCGCGTGACGGCGCTGCTGGGGCGGCTTGGCGACGCGCACCCGCAGGCATGCTGCGCGGGCGCCGCGGGCGCCGAGATACCGGCCGCCCGCGCCCGGCTCGAGGAGTTGCTCGGGCGCATGCTTCCGGACTGCCGGCTTGCGGTGGTCCACGACACGCGCCTGGTCCTCGCCGCCGCCGGCATCGCCGCCGGCATCGCACTGGTCGCGGGCACAGGGTCGGTCGCGTATGGTCGCCGCGCCGACGGTGGTGAGGCGCAACGAGGCGGATGGGGATGGATGCTCGGCGACGATGGAAGCGGGGTATGGATCACGCGCGAAGCTGCGCGTGAGGTGACCGCGCGCGCCGACGATCGCCGGCCAATGGGAGCGCTTGGTCACGCGCTGCTCGCGGCATGCCGCGCCACCGATGCCCGCGAGCTCACGGCGAACCTTCATGCCATGCGGGAACCCATGCAGTGGGCCGCGGCCGCGTCGGCGGTCTTCGACACGTACGACACGGACGGGGCATCGCGAGAGATCGTCAGCGGTGCCGCGGACGCCTTGACGAAGCTCGTCCGCGATTTGCGCGAGGCGCTCGGCGTGGACGGCCCAGTCGTGCTGGCGGGAGGTCTGTTGCTCAACCAGCCCCGCCTGGAGGCCGCTCTCCGCGAGCGCCTGACGTCGCCGTGCATCAGGCTGGTCGAGCCTCCGGTCGAGGGGGCGCTGCGGCTGGCCGAGGAGCTGCTCCGGGCGTGAGCAAGTTTCGGACCGAGATCGCGGAGCAGCCGGAGGTCGTGGCGCGTCTGCTCGCGCGCGGCGCCGCGGCGGCGAGCATGATCGGCGAAAGAATCAGGGCCGCCGCCCCTCGCGGATTCGTCATCGCGGCGCGCGGAAGCTCCGACCACGCGGCGCTGTACGCCAAATATCTCTTCGGAGTGCGCAACCAAAAGTTGGTCGCGCTCGCCGCGCCTTCGCTGTTCACTCACTACGCCCGTCCGCCGCGACTGGACGGGCAGTCTGTGATCGGGATCTCGCAGTCGGGCGAATCACCCGATGTGGTTGCGGTCGTCGAGGAAGCCAGGCGGCAGGGTTCGCTGACCATCGCGATCACCAACGTCGCCGAGTCCAGGCTAGCCCGCGCGGCCGAGCTGGTTCTGCCCCTCGAAGCTGGCGAGGAGGTCAGCGTTCCAGCGTCGAAGACCTACACGGCGAGCCTCGTCGCCCTCGCGCTGATCTCGCAGGCTCTCGACCCCGACGCTTTGTTTGAGTCGGCGCTGCAACGCGTGCCCCAGGCGATCGCGCGTGCCCTCGAGAGCGAGAACGACATCGAAGCTCTCGTCCCTCCGTTGCTGGGTCCACGCGCGATCGTCCTTGGCCGCGGCTTCAACTTCTCGACCGCGGAAGAGGTGGCGCTGAAGCTGAGCGAGACGAGCTACGTGCTGGCGCGCGCCTGGTCGGTGGCGGACTTCGAGCACGGCCCGATCGCGATCGTCGAGGCGGGGCTGCCGGTGGTCGTCATCGACGGCGGAGGTCCTGTGGCGTCAGATCTCGAGTCGATCCGCTCGAGGCTCGAGGCGAAGGGATGCCACGTCCTGGAGCTGCACGATGTGTCAGGCCTCCCTGAGGCGCTGACCCCCGTTCCCCTCGCCGTGCTCGGCCAGCTGTTGGCCCATCGCGTCGCCGTCGCCCGCGGCTTCGACCCCGACCGTCCGCGAACGATCCAGAAGGTTACCCGCACCTGGTAAGGCCACCGGCGGGTCAAAGACGATCACCGCCGGTGTCATCACCGAGATCAAAAGCAGTGCCTCATCAACGGTTTGAGCGACCTCGACGGCAAACCCTGCCCGCTGGAACCGCTTGCGCGCTGCGCGCCGCCTCCGCGCGTTGGTGATGATGAGCAGCACCCACGGTGTGAGGAACTCGGTCGGCACCGCGGTGGGCATTGCCGGCGGTGACAGCGCCAACAATTCGATTTAGGCCGCCATCAGGCGGTCCACTTCCTTTCGCAGCAGCGCGAGGTCGACCGGTTTGGTGAGAAAGCTGTCGATTCCGGACAGCTCGAGCGCCTGTCGTACCTCGTCCGAGAGATCGCCGGTGAGCCCGATCACCTTGATCGGATGCAGTACATGCCGCTTGCGTAACAGCTGCAGGACCTCCACGCCGTCGTACATGGGCATATGCACGTCCAGGATGACCACCTTGAAGTCGCCGCTAGCGCCTAGCTCCAGCGCGCGGTTGCCGTCGAGCGCGGTGGAGACGGTGAAGCCATGCGATTGCAAGAAATAGAGGACGAGCTCCGCGCTCGCCTGATCGTCGTCCGCGACGAGAATCCGATCGCGGCCGCTCACGAGGCCACCCTCGGCCGGTCGTCCTTCACGTCGGTGCCCAGGTACCTGCGCACCTGCGCGCCGAGGGTCCTCGTGTCGATCGGCTTGGAGATGTAGCCGGCGCAGCCCGCCCCCAACGCGGTGGCACGATCCCCTGACATCGCGTGCGCGGTGAGGGCGACGATCGGAATCGCCGCCATGGCCGGGTCGGTCTTCAGCTGGCGCGTAAGCGAGAGCCCATCCTGTCCCGGCAGCTGGACATCCATCAGGATCAGGTCGGGCATCCGCACCGTGATCTGATCGAGAGCCTCCACCGCTGACCCCGCAACGTGGACCTCGAAACCCTCGAGCTCCAGCACCGCGCTGGCCAGCATCTGATTGGCCTCGTTGTCCTCGACCAGCAGGATGAGGTTGCTCACGTGGATCCGTTTCCGTTCCGGTGAGCGACGATGCGGCGCAGGAGCCCGACCACGTCAGCCGACCCGACCGACTGGCGACTGAGGATTTCCGAGACGCGGCCGCTGAGCTGGCGCTTGTCGGCGTCGGTGAGGTTGGCAGCGGTGAGGACCATGATCGGCATCTCGCGCGTCGAGGGGTCGGCACGCAGCGCTTCCACCACGTCGAAGCCCGTGACCTCGGGCATCATCAGGTCAAGGAGCACAAGGTCAGGCTGTAGCGATTTTGCCATGTCGATGGCCTCGCGGCCGCCGGAGGCCGGCAGCACGGTGAAGCCGGCGGGTTCCAGCGCCTTGATCAGCCAGTGCCGGTTGGCGGCCTCGTCGTCCACGATGAGCACGCGCACCTCGCCGTCGCGGTTCGGATTCTTGATTTTCAGGAGGTTGAGGCGAGCGATCAGCTCTTTCGCCTCTACAGGCTTGACGAAGTAGTCGATGGCGCCCAGGGCGAGGCCGAGCTCCGCGTTGTCGACGATGCTCACCACCACGACCGGGATCGCGCTGGTCGCCGCGTCGCTCTTGAGCTGGGTCATGACCTCCCAGCCGTCGACCTCGGGCAGGATGATGTCGAGCGTGATCGCGGCCGGGTGGAGCTCTCGCGCTTTGGCGATGGCTTCACTCCCCGTGCGCGCGATCTCGGTCCGGTAGCCCGCACCGATAAGCTGCCGGGTGAGCAGCTCCGCCGCCGCCGGATCGTCCTCCACCACGAGCACCAACGGGGCCGAGCCGTGTCCATTCGCCGGCATGGCTTCCGCATGGTCGGCAGCCGGCGCAACGGCCCGAATGGGAAGGCTCAAGGTGAACGTGCTGCCCTTCTCGACGCTGCTCACGACGCGCACGTCGCCGCCGTGGAGAGCCGCGAAGCGCTTGGTCAGGGCGAGTCCTAGGCCAGTTCCCTCGTGCTTGCGCCCTGGTCCATGGTCGACCTGATGAAACTCGCGGAAGATCTGCTTCAGGTCGGCTTCGGCGATGCCGATCCCGGTGTCGGTGACGGAGATCTCCACGGTTTCCTTAACGCGGGCCGCCGCGAGGCTCACCGCGCCACCCTCCGGCGTGAACTTGATCGCGTTGGAGACGAGATTGAGCAGCATCTGCTTGAGCTTGCCCGCGTCGGCGAGGAGCTCGCCCGAGCCGTTGACGTCGGCTTGGAGCTGGATGTTCTTCTTGGCCACGAGCGGCTCCACGGTTTTGACGACCTGGTCGACGACCTCGGCGACCGATACGACCTGCAGCCGCAGCTCCATCTGGCCGGCCTCGACCTTCGAGAGGTCGAGGATATCGTTGATCAAGCCGAGCAGGTGCTTGCCGCTGGTGAGGATCTGGTTCAGGAATCGTGTGCGGGTTGGAGCGTCGAACTGGCCGTCACTCGCATCCGTGAGCAGCTCGGAGAATCCGATGATCGCGTTGAGGGGCGTGCGAAGCTCGTGGCTCATGTTGGCGAGGAAGACGCTCTTGTGGCGATTTGCTTCCTGCAGCGCCTTGTTGCTCTGCTCGAGCTGGACGATCAGATGGCGCCTGTCGAGCGCGGTCACGAACGCGCTCAGGATCTGCTGGGCGCGTGTCATCTCGTCATTGCCGAATGCGGGGGTGAAACGTCCGGCGAGGATGATGAGCGTCCCTGGCGCGGTCAGGCCGCGCGCGGGCAGTTTGATTACGCTCGTCTCGACGTCATCGATGTTGATCCGGCTCACGCCGTCGTGCAGACTCCCGAGCTGCCGGCCGAGAACGGCGATCTGCGCCGTGTCCACGCCGATGCTGGTGCTTGGCTTACCTGACGAATCGAAAAGCACCGCTGCGCCGCCACCGACCAGCCGCATCGCCCACTCGAGCGCGCGGCGGGCAAGGGCGTCGCGATCCTCGCTCAGCAGCAGCTCCTCCATGAAGGCGCGCAAACCCTCCTCTTCCTCTGCGCGCCACTGCCGTCGCAGCCAGGCGGGAGGTGAGAAGCTGGCGTAAAGCAGCGGCACGATGGTGAGGACCACGACCTCGATCGCAACCTGGACCACCACCTGCCTGACGAAAACCCCGATCGAGATCGCAAGCAGCAGGACCAGGACCAATCCGCCGAAGCCAAGGCTGAGCGAGCGCAGCCTCCAGCCCTGGACCGCGGGAAGCCGGCGCGCGACGAGCCAGAAACGCACGATCGGCTCGCCGACACAGACGCACCACACCAGGATCCACGCGACGGCTATGGCGAGCACCACGGCTCTGTTCGCCGTGACGGCCTGCGCCGCTAGGAGGGTGACGCTGGCAGCCGCCAATGACGCGACCGCGGCGACATGCCAGCGCCGAGGGAGGGGGATGAGGCTGTCCCGGTAGCGAAGCAGCGCGTAAGCCGAACCCGCAAAGCCGGCGAGCGAGAGCTGTGCGAGCAGCGGGACCGTGAATGGGAGGTGGGCCTGCAGCCTGCCTTCGCCGACCACCGCGGCGAGCAGGATGATGGCGAGCGCCAGGAACCCCAGCGACGGGTCGCGGCGGCGGAGCCACCCGGCCGCGGTGACGATGCCGAGCAGGACGAACGCGATCGCGACCGCGTCCATCAGGTAGCCGAGGATGGGGTTCACAGTCTGGTGCTCACGCAGCCCCTTGGCGGGCGCAGCTCGGGACATCGCTCGCAAACAGGGAGACGACCTCGGGATCCCATTGTGTACCGGCGCCCGTCCTCAGCGTCGCGACCGCCTCGTCCAGCGTCTTGCGAGCCCGATAGGGCCGGTCGTTGACGAGAGCGTCGAACGCATCGCATACCGCAACCACGCGCGCCAACCGCGGGATGCCGGCGCCGGAAAGCCGGTCGGGATACCCGGTGCCGTCGAAGCACTCGTGATGGTGGCGGATGATCGGCAGAAGGCTTGCTCCCGACCGCAACGGGGCCACGATGTTCTCGCCGATCATCGGGTGCTGTTGCATGATGGCCAGCTCGCGGGGATCGAGCGGGCCCGGCTTGAGGAGGATCGCGTCGGGGATGCCGATCTTGCCGATGTCGTGGATCAGGCCGCCGCGATAAAGCGCGTCGAGGTCTGACATCGGCAAGCTCATGCGGGAGCCGATCGCGCGCGCAGCGTCGGCGACCCGCTGGGTGTGCGCCTCCGTGTACGGGTCCTTGGCCTCGACCGCGGCCGCGAGCGCGAAGATGACGTGCTCCGCGCTGTCGAGGGAGTCGTAGACGCCCTTCAGCCTCAGTGCGGAGCGGACCCGGGCGACCAGCTCGACACGATCCACCGGCTTGGTCATGTAGTCGTCGGCGCCGGCCTCGAGGGCTCGCACCCGGTCGTTCGTCTGATCGAGCGAGGTGATCATGACCACCGGCACGAGTCGCGTGGCAGGGATGCCCTTGATGCGCCGGCAGACCTCGTAACCGTCCATTCCAGGCATCTGCACATCGAGGAGCACGAGGTCGGGCGGCGAGGCCTGGACCGACTTGAGCGCGGCAGGACCATCCTCGGCGGTGCGGACATGACACTCGACGCCGGCCAGACAGGCTTCGATCAACTCACGGTTCGCCGCCCCGTCGTCGACGACGAGCACGACGGGCCTTCGGTCAGGAAGCGCGAGGCGGCGTGTCGGGAGGGCGGACGGCTCGTCCAGGTGCCGGCTCGGCCAGGCCGCGGGCTTGAGTGCGGCGACAAAAGCGGCGGCCGACGGGTAACGCTCTTCGGGCCGCTTGTCAAGCCCCCGCCGAAGCACGTCCTCGACGTGAGCCGAGAGCTCGCCACGGAGCTCGCGCGTCGCCGGCATTGCTTTGGTCACGTGGGACAGCAATACCGCCGCCGGGGTGTCGCCGAGGAACGGCACCCGGCCCGTGAGCATCTCGTAGGCGACTACCGCGAGCGAATACACATCCGAGGCCGGCCCGACCAGCTCATCGGCTGCCTGCTCCGGCGACATGTATTCCGGCGTGCCCATGACCGTGCCCGAGCTGGTGAGCCGGTGCATCGCGCCCGTCATCTTGGCCAGCCCGAAGTCGGCGAGCACGGGCGTCCCATCCTGCTGGAGCAGGATGTTGGACGGCTTGATGTCGCGGTGGAGGACGCCGTGGGCGTGGGCGTGGTCGAGCGCGCTCCCGAGCGGCTCGAGCAGGTGCACGACATCGCGTAGGTCCATCGGCTTGCCTACCCGTTCGGCCAGGGTCCCGCCCTCGACCAGCTCGAGCACCAGGTAGGCGGTGCCGTCGTCATAGCCGTAGTCGAAGATCTCCAGGATGTTCGGATGCTTCAGCCGGGCGACGGAGCGCGCTTCCTGCTGGAAACGCTCGCGGTAGTCGGGCTCGTCGGCGAAGAAGTCGGGCAGGACCTTGATGGCCACGAACCGGTCGAGGGCGGGGTGGTAGGCCCTGAAGACGGTCGCCATGCCACCGCGGCCGATCCGTTCCATGACGCGATAGGCGCCGAGGGTCGTCCCCTCCTGGACGTTCACGGCAGGAGCCCGGCGATCACGAGGACGCCAATGACGGGCGGAAGGGCCACCAGGCCGAAGGTCGAAGCCAGGAGCGCGATCGTCAGAAAGACGGCATGCCTCGATCCGCGAACCTCAATCGGGTCCGCCACATCTCCCACCCGGCTGGCTGCAACGGCCATATAAAGCGACGCGCTCCCTACGCCGCACAGGTTAAGAAGCGATTGCTTAGCGAGAGACGTCCCTAAGGACGATTTACCTACCCACCTGGGTAGTTGTGTTAATCCAGAAGACTAAAGGGCCGTTAGAGCCAGCCTTCTTTCGCGACCTGGTGCGCCAGCTCGGTCCGGTTGGAGGTCCCCGTCTTCTGAAAGATCTGGCGCATGTGGAACTTCACCGTGTTCTGGCTGAGGTGCACTTCGGAGGCGATCTCGCGGTTGGTCCGGCCCTCTACGACGAAGCGGATGATCTGGAGCTCGAGGCGGCTGAGATCGCGCGGCGGCGCGGGGGCGCGTCTGGCGATCCCAACGACCTGGACTCGGCGGAGCCGGTCCTGCATCGCCGCGTTGTCGATGGCGATCGCCGCGACGCTGCCGAGTGCGTCCAGGAAGGAGAGCCACTCCTGGTCCGGGGCAAGCGGGCTGCGGTGATAGACCTCGAGTGCGCCGAGAAGCTTGCCGCGCGTGATGAGCGGCACGGCGCCGTAAGCCTTGAACCCTTCCCGCGCGAACAGCGATCTGCGCCGGAACTGCGAGAAGGCGCTCAACGCGGTCACGGTCTCGATCCGCCTGCTGTTGATGGCACGCCCCGGCCAGCCTTCATCCACCGGCAGCCGATAGTCGGGGACCGCGGTCGCCTGGAAGCCTGAGCTTGCCGCCAGGGTGAGCATGTTGTCGGTCTCGTCGAGCAGCAGCACGTCCGCCGCGTCGACCCGCAATTGGGACGCGACCTGGTCGAGGATGACTTTGAGTGTGAGTCGAAGGTCCGGGCTGGCGCTGAGGGCCAGGCTCAGGCTCTGCAGCGAGCCCAGGCGCTCGAGGCGGCGGATCGCATCCTCGTAAAGCTGGGCGTTTTCGATCGCGAGCGCGGTCCGATCGGCCACGGCCTGCATCCATAGGGTGTCCTTCTCGGTCAGCGGGTTCGAGCCCGGGAGCTCGTAGATGGACAGGGTGCCGACGATGCCGCCCCGAGCGCGCATCGGAACCGCAAGCAGGTCTGCCTTGTCCACGGCGACGGGCAGTGGATGCTCGGCGGCATAAGCTTGGACCTCCGGCCCGGTCATCTCGATGAGCTTCGCGAGCGGCATATCCTTCAGCAGCAGGGGCTTGGCGTTCTCGATGACGCGCTGCGAGACCCCGGTTGTGGGGCCATGGCCCGGTCGGTCTAGCTTGGCCCCCCAACGATTGATGTATTCGGCGATCTCAGGTTGCTCGAAGTTTGCCGCGAAGGTTTGCGAGGTGCTCGGGTCCTTGTCGAGCAGCTCCGCGACCCACGTGGCCGGCCGCATCCGGCTCAAGGCACTGGTGACCGCGACCAGGATCGCGCGTGTCTCGAGGTGCACGTCAGCCAGCTGGTTGACCACCTCACTCACGATGTGGTCGCCCGCCCCGCGGCTTGTCAGCCGGCTGCGGGCGAAAAGGTGGGTGACGTCGGCGATCGAGGCGACCACCAGCGTCGGTTCGCCGGCGGGTGATACCTCCGGGATGGCATCCACCTGGATCCATACGTCGGAACCGTCACGGCGGTGGACTCGGGCGAGCACGCCTCGGACGGGTTGCACGCTCTTGAGGGCCGCGGTGACCGGGTGCACCGACATCGGCCCGTCCGCCGACTCGAGGACGAGCCAGTCAGCGTCTTCGGCGAACGATCCGACCAGCTGGCGGCGGGTTGAGCCGAGCACCTCGAGCGCGGCCTCGTTGGCGTCTGTGACCCGTCCATTCGGGTCATAGGCGACGAGCGCCCCTGGGATGTTGTCCCAGCTTGATTTGACGGCCAAGATCTTCGAATTATCGGCAGAGCCGACGCCCCAATGTTAAGTAAAAGGGCCAAAAAGCCTCGCGCTAGGCTTTCTGGATGGTCGCGGTGCGTGTTGAGGAAGAGCGGGATGGCTGGGTCTGCGACGTCTCCGTCGAGCACGGCGGTCAAACGTCGACGCACGTCGTGGCGCTGTCCCGCCGCGACCTTGCCCGCTGGGGCAGAGGCGATGACGCAGCCGCGGTCGAGGACCTGGTCTCGCGCAGCTTCCTCTTCTTGCTCGACCGTGAACCACCGAGTTCGATCCTCCCGCGCTTCGACCTCTCCGTGATCCCGCGTTACTTCCCGGATTACGATCTGCAGTTCAAGCGATGAGTCGAGCGACCGAAGCCCACGTCGAGCACATCCACATCGCCGAGACCCGGGGCGGTCCGGTGCAAGCGCTCGCGTCGGTCGACGCGCTGCCTGGGCTTGGCCTGTCCGGGGACCGGAACGCGACGGAACATGACGCGGACAGCTGCGACGTCACGCTGATCGAGGCGGAAGCCGTCGAAGGCCTCGCCGCATCGGGCATCACGCTTGATCCGGGCGAGAGCCGGCGCAACCTGACCACCAGGGGCGTTCGTCTCAACGATTTGGTCGGCAAGGAGTTCTGGATCGGCGATGTGCTCGCGCTGGGCGTCGAGCTGTGCGAGCCGTGCACCCACCTTGTCGCCTTGACCGGAAAGCCGCTCATCAAGCCGCTCACCCATCGTGCCGGCCTTCGCGCGGACCTCCTCACGGGCGGACGGATCAGCGTCGGCGACAGGGTCGCCGTCAAGGAACCTTCGACCGTCTGATCGCTACTTCCGGCCCGAGGCCAACCATTCCTTGAGGTCGTCGATCACCGGAGCAATGAACAACAGCGCCAGCAGAGGCGCGCCTATGAGGTTGATCACCTGCCAAGCCTCGAGGTTCAGGCTGCCTGAACCATCGCCTGGGTGCGGTCCGGCGAACGTGCTGGCGATCGCGACGATTGCGGCGAGTGTCAGAAGGCCACCTCTCCCGACCTCGTGATCGGCATAGTCGTTCCCCCCTTGGGTGTTGGGTCCTACTAGTGCAACGTCGCGAATCCGCTCGATACCGAGGAGGCACAAGCCGACCACTCCCTTCCTTATCTATGTGGTGCGGTGGCGGCGTTGGGCGGAGATGAGCTCTAATCTGCGTGCGTGCCAGGAACGTTCGCGGGTTGGAAGGGCGACTTCAAGGGTTTCTTCCTCGGCCTGCGCGCGAACAACAACAAGGCTTACTTCGAGGCGCACCGCAAGCAGTACGAAGCGGAGGTCAAGGCGCCGATGCTCGCGCTCCTCGCCGACCTCGAGGCCGAGTTCGGGCCGCCGCACCGCGTCTCGCGTCCGAACCGTGACATACGGTTCTCGGCCGACAAGTCGCCCTACAAGCTGAACATCTACGCCGATCTCGACCGCGGCGGCTACGTGGCGCTCGACGCGGAGGGCCTGGTGGCGGCGGGCGGACGCTACATGGTGGACGACGTGCAGCTGAAAAGACTGCGCGAGGCCGTCGCCGCCGATCGCTCGGGGAACGAGCTCGCGGTGATCGTGGCCGCCCTTCGCAAGAAGGGATACGACGTCGAGGGGCAGGAGCTCAAGCGCGTGCCATCGCCGTATCCGCAGGATCACCCGCGCGCCGATCTCCTTCGCCACAAGCGCCTGATCTACTGGAGGCGTTGGCCCGCGGAACCGTGGATCGCGACCTCGAAGGCGAAAGAGCGCGTGGCCCAGGTCTGGCGCGACGGCGCCGACCTGAATGCGTGGATGACCAAGCACCTCGATAAGTAGGGTCACGGAACTCCTCCCCATTCATGGGGAGCTGGCGCGCTGCGCCGGAGGGGCGAGGTGCGGCCTGAAACCTCCGGCTACGCCTGCATCTCCGCCAGCAAGCGCGCCGCCTCCTGCGCATTAGTCGTCCCGTAGTTGGAGAAGCAGTTGTTGTAGACGGCGTGCGTCTCCTTCGTCTTCTTCGCCACCGCGGCTATCTTTGGCGTCCAGTCGGCGAGCTCGTCTTGGTCGTAGAGGTAGCGGAATCTCTCCGACGGCGCGATGTCCTTCTTCTCCCAGTTCTCTGCGTTGCGTCCGTGGAACCGAAACACCGCGAGCTCGTGGCTCGTCGGCACGATCACTGGAGGCACGGAGCTCTTGAAGCCCTGCGGCTCGTCGACCGCGACGTACGGGATCTTGCTGTCCTCGAGGAATTTCACGGTGCGCTCCGCGTTTTTTTCGTTGAACCAGCTGCCGTGGCGAAACTCCACCGCGATCGGCAGGTCCAACCGCCGGCGCGTCTCGAGGATGAGGTCCCGCGCCTCGTGCGAGGGAAAAACCCACTTCGGAAACTGGACCAAGATCGCGCCGAGCTTGCCTGCCTCGACCAAAGGCTGGAGCGCTTCTCGAAAGTGCGTGTACACCGCAGCCAGCAGCTCCTCCGGCACGTCTTTGCGATAGATGCGTTTCTTCTCTTGCAGCGAGGCGGGCAGCTCCTCTTTGATCGCTTTGGGCAATCGCGTCACCTCGGTTGGCTGCCCGGTCATCAAGGCGTGCGCTTTGATGTCGAACACGAAACCATTCGGCGTTCGCTCGACCCAGCTCTCGGCCGTGCGCTTGTTCGGCAGCGCGTAGTACGTCGCGTCAACCTCGACCACCGGAAACTGGCTTGCGTAGAAACGCAGGCGTTCCTCCGCGCTGTCCGCGCCGCGCGGATAGAAGACGCCGGGCGCGGTCATCGTCGGGTCCGTCCAGCTCGCGGTCCCGAAACGGACCTTGCCTTCGCCGATCTGGACCGGCGTATGGGCAGCGTCTCCCGCTTCTTCCGACCGCTTGCGGGCCGGTTCTACCCCCGGATCATGCGGATCGGTCTTGGGCATCTCGCTACGCGAGCCACTCGGTGATGAACTTGGGGCTAAGGTGGACGTCGATCTGGCGCAGCCGGCCTGCCCCGGAGTTCACGAATCCATGGGTCTGGTTCGCATCGACGACCGCCATCTCCCCGGCGCGGACCTCACGCTTCGACTCGCCGTCGTCGAAGGTGGCTGCGCCTTCGACCACGATCAGGATCTCGATATAGGGATGGCGGTGGAGTCGTGGGCCTTTCCCGGGAGCCGCGTCGACGAAGATGACGCACGCGCCAACTCCGCCATGAAGCTCGCCGGCAAACTCGTGAGAAGAAGCTTCGCTGGGGAGTTCGTCTTGCTTGAAAACGCGGATCGCCAACATAGCCGAGTCTAGTTGTCAGGTCAGGAGTCGAGATCGACGACCAGCCGGGCCTGCTCGATCAGATGGCACGGTGAGATGAACTTGCGGGCGACGCGGTGCCGCGCCTCGACGCCGAGCCGCCTGGCCGGCTGCTCGTCCTGAAGCAGGCCCACAACCGCGTCGCCGAACGCCCGCAGGTCGCGCGCGTCGTCGACCAGGATCCCGCTTTTGCCCTGCTCGATCTGGTCGGGGATGCCGCCGACGCGGCTGGCGACGACCGGCCGGCGCTTCCACATCGCCTCGGAAACTGTGAGGCCGAATCCCTCGGCGAGGCTTTTCTGGACGACCACATCCGCGCGCCGCTGCAGGGCGTTGACGATGGCGGCGTTCTCCTCCGTGTCCTGCATCGGAATTTGCGCGATGACGACCCGGTGGCGGGTCGCAGCCGGCATCGCCTTGTGACGGCGCCCCAGGTCCTCGAGGATCTCGGGTTGCTCGGGATCGTCGATGACGGAGGTTGCGGTAGGGCCCGCGAGCACGAGGCATGCGTCCGTCCGCGGCGCGATGAAGCGGACGAAAAATCCATCACGCCGACCGGCTCTTTGAGCCGGTCCCACCTCGAGACCTGGAGCACGATGCGCGCGTCCGCGGCCACGGGGCCGTCGCCGACCTGCGCCGAGCGTGTCACGCGCGCGGCGGTCCCGTCATGGCGCGTGAAGGTCGCCTCCCCGTCAACGCCTTGCAGGGTGCCGCTCGCACGCAGGATCGCGGTCACCGACTCATCGGGGATGTCCTGGTTCTTGGTCGAGAACGGATCGATGCAGGGGGTGATGATCCGGACACGCGCCTCATCGAGCCCATCCCAGGCGTAAGCGGCTCGAGAGAACACGCAAGCGGACGCCTCGGAGACAAACGGCCGCAGAAAGTCCCAGACGGTGCGGGCGAGGTCATTCGGTTCATCGACTCCGATGTGCGAACGCCACACCACCTTGACGCCTCGCGCCCTGAGGCTTGGGACCAGGCCCGCGGTCTGCGGGTCATGCAGGATCGCGACGTCGCCGGGGCGGATCAGGCGAGCCAGCCCTTCCGAGTTGCGCGCGGTCGCTTCCTCGTAAACGCGGCGCTCGCCCGCGGTGAGCGGTCCACCGTCGGGCTCCACGCCGTGAAGCAGCGTGTGGATCTTCTTGGTGGCGTTGAAAAAATCAGGTGAGCCCTCGACGACCGCCCAGCGCTCGTCGATCCCTGCTCCGCGGTCGTAAGGAATGAGCGAAGCCAGCATCTCGGCCACGCCCCCGCCGCAAGCGGTGGAGTTCACATTCCAGAGCACGTGGCCATCGAGGCGTCGCTTGAGCCCGGCCAGGCCTCCCTCGAGCTCGGGCCACATCTGGGTGCTCACCAGTGGGCGGAAACGCTCGATCGGCGCCGAGCCTAGCTCGACCTCGTGAATGCGGTTTTCCCCACGCGCCATATCGGTGGAACGCCTGCGGCGGGCATACGACCGTCGTGCGGGTGCTCGCGAACGCTAGGCGACTTCGGCGACCGGCTCGTCCTCAACAACCAGACGAGAGATCGTGTCCAGCAGCTCAGACGCGGCGGTCTCGGCGTCTTCGGGCTGCAGATGAGCCGGCGAGCGGCCTTCGAAGACAAGGCGAACCGGCTCGGCGAGGCTGCGGTTGGCGATGGCACGCACGACGCCGCCCAGCTGGGTCGTCGTCGGGTCGCCGTCCTGCAGGGTCACCGCGACGAGGACCGCGCGCGCCGCTGAAATCGGAACCCCGAACTCGAGCTGCCTCGCGCGATCGAGCTCCAACGTCTGTCCGCGATGCCGCGAGAGCCAATCCTGCATTCGCGGCAGATCGCTTGGACCCTCGACCTCGATCCGAATGCCTTCCAATATGTATCGGTTAACCGCATCCCACTCCCGCTTATTCGCCCTCTCTCACAACTCTTCCGTGGTTGATAAGCTCAATCGTGGCTTGAGTCGGGCTTTGCAGCGGTAGGGGAGGGCACTAGCCTGGCTTGTGAGGTCGGCGGGCGCTCAGCGCCCGCCCTTCCTCAACACCTCTTCGAGGCGGTCCAGGAACACCGTCTGCGCCGGGACCATTTTCTGGCGCGACGTCACGAGGTCGAACCAGCGCGCCATGTCCACCTCCGGGAACTCCTGCATCCGGCCGGACCGTGGCGGCCACTCCATCGTGAACTTCATGCTCGCGATGCGATCGACGTCGACATCGCCGCGAGCAATCCACGCATGAACAAGCTTGCCTCCCGCCTGGCGGACCGTACCGATGGACACGAGCTCCACGCCGGGCGCGTCGTGCCCGAGCTCTTCCTTGAACTCGCGCCGCGCGACGTCCTCCGCAACCTCGCCATTCTCAATCTCGCCTTTCGGGATGGACCAGGCGCCGGCGTCACGACGCTTCCAGAACGGTCCGCCTGGATGGACGAGCAAGACCTCGGGCATTCCGTCGCGCAGCCGGTAGAGGAGCAGGCCCGCGGACTCAGCGGCCACACCTGGATTCTGGCGTACCGTGGACCGCAGCACTCGGAGGAGGAACGTCAATGCCCTACGAACAGACAGAGAAAGCGTGGGACCGTTTCGAGGCGGACATCAAGAACCTGGCCGGCGAGCTCAAGAGCCACTATCGCGGCGCCGCCGACGAGAAAGCCGCGGCAGAGCTAAACCGTTCGCTCGAGCAGCTCCGTCAGGCCGCGGACACTGTTTTCCGGTCCCTGGAGTCGGCAACCAAGGACCCGCAGGTGCGCGAGCGGACCAAGCAGACCGCGCGATCATTCGGCTCCGCGGTGGCCGAGACCTTCCGCGACCTGAGCGACGAGATCGACAAGGCGGTGCGCAAAACCGCGGAACGAAAGTAACGTACGAAGCTAGGGCTTGGGCAAGCCCTGCCTGAGGGTCATCACCCTGGCCACGTCGGCGGGGGAGACGATGCCGACGAGGCTGCCGTTGTCGAAGACGAGGACACGCTGCTCGAGACTCAGGCCGACGCGCTGAATCAGCGCCGACAGATCCTCGCGTGGGTTCGTTGTCGGCACGTCGGCGATAGGGCGCGCGACCTCGATCAGGTGCTTGTTCGCACGATCGCCTGCTGGCAATCGCACCAGCTCTGAGAGGCGCACGACGCCAGTCAGCTTGCCCGACGGTTCGTGCACCGGGTACGTCGTGAAGCTATGGTTCGGGGCCACCGACTCGAGGAATTGTTCGACCGTCACCCAGTCGGGCAGCGTCACCACCGGCGAGGTCATAGCCGCCGACACCGGCACAGACCGCAGCAGCGTGCGGACGGCGCTGCCGGCTTCTTCCGACGCCGCGGCCGACAGGAGGAACCAGCCGAGAAATGCAATCCAGATGCCGTTGGCCACCTCCCCGACGAAGAGCTCGAGGACGCCCGCGGCGATCATCAAATAGGCGAATACCCGTCCGACTCGGACCGCGTTGTGCACCCCTTTTTGCCTGCTGCCCGAACGCCACCAGAGGATCGAGCTGAGGAGCCTTCCCCCGTCGAGCGGAAACGCCGGCACCAGGTTGAACAGCCCGAGTGCGAGGTTGACGAACGTCAGCCAGCTGAAAAGGTCAGTGATCAGCTTGTTACCGGTGGTCGCGAGCGCAAGGCCGAACGCGATGGCGGCCACGACAAAGCTCGTCAACGGCCCGACGCCGGCGATGAGCGCTTCCGAGCGCGCGCTCGCGGGCTCGCCCTCGAGTCGCGAGACGCCGCCGAAAAGCCAGAGCGTGATGCCTGCGACCTTGACGCCGTTGCGCCGTGCGACGAGGGCGTGGGAAAGCTCGTGCGCCAGCAGGCACGCGTAGAAGAGGACCGCGCCGAAGGCGGCGATGAGCCAGTAGAGGAGCGGGGGATAGCCCGACGCGTCGGTGGGAAGGATCGCGGTCGCAAGCAGCCATGTGATCCAAGCGAAGATGAAGATCAGGCTCCAGTTGAATCCGACCTCGATCCCGAGGATGCGCCCGAGCCGGATGCTTGGAGTCACCGCAAAGCGAGTCTAATGCTCGTCAGCGATCTGGCCAATGGTGGGAGTCGCGTGACCGCATCACGATAGAGGCAGGCCATGGACAACGTAACCCTGGCGCGGGCGACGATGGGCACCTCCCTCGGTTTTCACATCGCATTCGCGGTGCTGGGTGTTGGCCTGCCGCTGCTGATGTTGGTCGCTGAAGGGCTGTGGCTGCGCACGAGGGACGAGGTCTGGCTCAACCTGGCCCGCCGTTGGTCCAAGGCCTTTGGAATCCTCTTTGCAGTCGGCGCCGTGTCGGGCACGACGCTCTCGTTCGAGCTGGGTCTCCTATGGCCACGATTCATGGCCTTCTCTGGCGCGATCTTCGGGTTGCCATTCTCGGCCGAGGGCTTTGCGTTCTTCATCGAGGCGATTTTCCTTGGCCTGTACCTCTATGGCTGGAATCGGTTGACGCCACTCGTCCACTGGCTGACCTCGATCCCGATCGCAGTGAGCGGCGCTATGAGCGCTGTCTTTGTGGTGATGGCCAACGCATGGATGAACTCGCCGACCGGGTTCCTTTTGGGCGGCGATGGCCGCCTGCTGGATGTCGACCCCGTGGCGGCCGCGCTCAATCCGTCCACGCCGACCGAAGACACGCACATGTTGGTCTCGGCGTACGTCGTGACAGGCTTTCTGGTCGCAGCGGTCTACGCGGTCGGGCTCCTGAAACGTCGCGACGACGTGCTGCACCGGCGCGGCTTGATGCTTGGGATGGCCATGGCGGCGGTGGCGATCGTGTTCGCCGGCATCACGGGTGACAACAGTGCGCGCTTCATCTATCAAGCGCAGCCCGCGAAGTTCGCATCGATGGAAGGCATCTACCACACGGTGCGGGGGGCTTCCGTTCATCTGGGCGGCATTCCGATCGATTCCGAGCAGCGGGTTGTGGGTGCGATCGAGATACCGAAACTGCTGAGTCTGCTCGCAGCCTTCGATCCCAACGCCGAGGTGCGCGGGTTGGACACCTTTCCTTCGAACGACCGTCCGAACCCGGTCCTCGTCCACCTCTCGTTCGACGCGATGGTTGGCCTCGGCATGCTGATCGGGCTCGCCGCGGCGCTGTTCTGGTTTCTCTGCATCTACCGCCGCGGGCGCGTTCCAGCGTGGCGCCCCTTGCTCTGGTTGATCGCTATCAGCGGGCCGGCCTCGGTCGCGGCGATGGAGGCCGGCTGGTTCGTAACCGAGTTCGGACGCCAGCCGTGGATCGTCTACGGGATCCTGCGTACCTCGGAGGCGGCGACCGCCGCGCCAGCCCTCGGACCGACATTCCTTGTGTTCTTCGCCATCTACATCGGCCTGGCCGCGACGACCGCGCGCCTCCTTTTGCTCCAGGCGAAGAGGAACCGCGCCCGCGCATGAGCGAGGCACAGCTCGTCGCGGGCATCCTTTGGCTTGCGCTCACCGCATACGCCGTGCTCGCGGGCGCGGATTTTGGCGGCGGCGTGTGGGACTTGCTCGCAAGTGGCCCTCGCGCTCGGGAGCAGCGGCGTGCGGTCGCCGAGGCGATGGGGCCTGTGTGGGAGGCCAACCATGTCTGGCTGATCTTTCTGATCGTCGGTCTTTTCACCGCATTTCCGGCGGCATTCGGCATCCTGAGCTTGGCGCTCTACCTGCCGTTCACCATCGCGCTCCTCGGAATCGTGCTTCGCGGGGCGGCTTTCGCCTTCCGGGCGCATGGCAGAGAAGCCGTTGGCGATGCGTCGGGGTGGGGTGTGACGTTCGGAGCCGCCAGCGTCATCGCGCCCTTCTTCATGGCCACCGGGGCGGCGGCGGTTGCGTCGGGTTCCGTCCGCGTCGCGGGCGGGCAACTCGTATCGGGGTTCGAGGCCGGTTGGGCCACGCCGTATGGCATGCTGATCGGCCTGTTCGCGGTCGCGATATGCGCGTACCTGGCGGCCACATACCTCGCGGTCGAAACGGAAGGCACGCCGCTCGAGGCCGACTTCCGGCGCAGGGCCGCCGCCGCCGGCCTGGTTGCGGGCGTCGCGGCCATCGCCAGCCTGGTCCTGGCGCCGTTTGCCGCGCCGTCTCTGGCCCACTCGCTGTTCGGGGGAGGCCTTCCGCTTCTCATCCTCGCGCTTGTCAACGGACCGATCGCGCTGATCGCGGTTTGGCGCTCGAAGCCTCGATTGGCGCGCTTCACAGTCGCCGCACAGGTCGTCTTCGTGCTCTGGGCCTGGGCCGTCGGACAGTGGCCGTATCTCGTGCCGCCCGACCTCACCTTCGAGGATTCGGCCGCCCCCGGTTCCACGCTCACCGCACTGCTCGTCGTGGTCGCGGTCGGCATGGCCCTGCTCCTGCCCTCGCTATGGCTCCTCTTCCGCGTGTTCAAAGCGCGCAACCCGGCCGTCCTCGAATAGGGTTCGAGTCGTGCGTCAACCAGTGCGCCACTCCTCTTCGGGTGGGGTCAGGCACACGGACCGTCCCGCCATGCTCTTCGACCTCGACGGCACGTTGCTGGACAGCGTCTACCAGCACGTGCTCGCCTGGAAAGAGGCGCTTGCGTCGGCCGGCATCGACCTCTCGATCTGGCGCATCCACCGCCGGATCGGGATGAGCGGCGGCCTGTTTTTGCGTGCCCTGGTCCGCGAGACAGGACGTGAGCTCACAACCGCCGAGGCGGACCAGCTCCGCGAGCGCCACGAAACCGGCTACCGCAGCCGCCTCGGCGAAGTCAGGCCTCTGCCCGGCGCGCAGGACCTGCTCCAGGTGCTGACCAATGCGGGGGTGCCGTGGGCCATCGCGACGAGCGGGAGCCAGGCGACCGCGGGCGCGTCGCTCGAGGTCCTGGACCTGCCGCCTGAAGTGCCAGTCATCACACGGGATCACGTGGCGTACGCGAAACCGAATCCGGACCTGTTCCTCGCGGCGGCGGAGGCCCTCGGCAGACCGATCACGGAGAGCTTTGTCGTCGGCGACAGCGTCTGGGACATGCTCGCCTCGCAGCGGGCTCACGCGCTGGGGATAGGAGTCCTGTCGGGAGGCTACGGCCGCGAAGAGCTGGAGACCGCCGGCGCTTATCGCGTCTACGAGGATCCCCGCGACCTTCTGGCGCACATCGACGAGCTCGGCATCCGCATGCAGCTCTAGGCGGCGAGGGGTGGATTAACCGCCCTCGGCTCGTGGAAAACTCAGGGGTATGAATCAGCTCAAGACCGCGTTCCTGGTGGTCGCGTTGACCATCCTGCTCGTCCTTGTCGGTGACCTGTGGCAAGGCACCGGCGGCATGATCGTGTTTCTCGGCATCGCGCTCGTCATGAACGGCGTCGCCTACTGGTTCAGCGACCGCATCGCGCTCTCTTCGGCGCAGGCTCACGAGGTCACGCCGGCAGGCGCCGATGCTTTTCCGCCTCGCCGACAGGCTCGCTTTGCAGTGCGGCGTGCCGCGTCCTCGCGTCTACGTGAGCCCCGACCCCTCGCCCAACGCTTTCGCGACCGGGCGCAATCCGTCGCACGCCGCGATCTGCGTGAACGACGGGCTGTTGCGGGTCCTCGACGAGGAGGAGCTCTACGGCGTGCTCGCGCACGAGTTCGGCCATGTGCGCAATCGCGACATCCTCATCAGCTCGGTCGTGGCGGTGCTGGCGGGCACGATCACCCTGATCGCCAACGTGGCTCAGTGGGTCCTCATGTTCGGCGGTTACGGTGGCCGTGACGACCGCCAGCAGGGCGCGGGAGGCGCGATCGTGGGACTGGTGATGATCATCGTCGCGCCGATCGCGGCGCTCCTCATCCAGCTGGCGATCTCTCGGTCTCGCGAATACCAGGCCGACCGCACGGGCGCCGAGGTCTCAGGCGACCAGCTGGCGCTGGCTTCCGCGCTGCGCAAGCTGGAGCGGGCCACTCAGGCCATTCCGTCGCAGACCGCCCAACCCGTGTTCGCGCATCTCTACATCGTGAATCCGCTCAGCGGCGGAACCTTGGCCGGGCTCTTCAGCACGCATCCCCCGATCGAGGACCGGATCCGCCGCCTCGAGGAGATGGCTGGCGGCATGCGCCGCGCCTCCTGAAAGTCACGACTGGGTCAGGTTCAGCGAAACCTCGATCGTGACCGCCGGCTGCACGGTCGTGAACCCAATGCTCGGCGGGTTGACTCCGAAGTCGGTCATGTTGGTCGCGATCGTGCCCGCGATCTGCGCCGAGCTTCCGCTGACACGGAGCTGCAGGCTCGCGGTGACGTCCTTGGTCACGCCGTGGATCGACAGCGTGCCGGGAACCGAGACCGTCACGGTCTGACCGGTGGAAGCTCCCGCGGGCAGCGTGACGCTCTTGGCCACGAACACGGCCGTCGGGAATGAGCTCGCGTCGAGCGACTGCTGAACGATGCGGTCGCGGTTGGTGACGTTGTAGCCGGCGACGGAGTCCACGCTGGCCAGGCTTGACAGCTGGACCGTGATGGTCGCGGCCGAGAGCTGGTAGGTGGTGCCGGACTGAGTGATCGTGGCCTGGCCGCTCACCGCGCTGGTGCGTGCGACAGCCTCGTGACTCGAGCTCTGGCCCACGAACTGCTCTTTGACCCGGTATCCGGCGAGCGACCCCGAGGCAATCGTCCACGTGCTGGTGCCGGCCGTTCCGGACGTGGGCGACGCCGTCCCCGAAGCGGTGGGGCTCGGCGAAGCGAGGGCGAGGGTGGGCGGACTCGTTCGCAACCCAGAGAAGAAGTACGCGTAGGCGCCGCCACCTCCAAGTACTAAAAGCGCGGCCAGGGCGGCGATCGGGATCCAGAGCCTTCGTGACATGGGCAAGATCGTCCATCAGCCTGCTTGTTCGGCGCTGTGAGAATCCTGAGAGATTGCTGGGAGGCGGGCTTAGGGTTCTTCTTCTTCGCTGATCACTGGGTCTTGTGTGAGCTCGTCTTCGTCGCTATCCGCGTAGAGGTCGCGGATCTCCGCGCCGCTTGTCTCGAAATCGCCGATGCCTTCCGACGAATCGTCCTCCACCAGCTCGCCGGCGCGGCGTGATTCGTCGAGCAGCTGCTCGTACGCGCGCTGCGCGACGTCGGTCGCCGGATACTCGTAGAACTCGGTGTTCTCGGGAATCTCCGCTCCCTCGGTGCTGTCGGACCCGTGGCGCAGGATGTAGCTGCGACCGTTGTCGGGATCGTGCAGCAGCGTCAGGTAGCGTTCTCCCGTCAGTTCCGCGCGCCTCTCGGCCTGGCCGCTGTTCTCCAGCTCGAGCAGCCTGCTGAGGATCTCTTCTTCGCTTCGTTCTTGCATGGCCTTCCTACTTAAACGCCGGGAGCGGGCTGATCGACCGGGATTACACTCGGGCTCGTGACGGAAAAGATCGCACCCCAGCGAACGGCCGGCGCGCTGATCCCGACTCCCGATATCACTCCCGAAGAGCTACAGCTCGCGGTGCGAAACCATTCCATGCCGCTCGAGGCGTTGCACCACGCCATCACGCCGGTCGGCCTCCACTACCTGCTGATTCACTTCGACATCCCGACGGTCGACGTTGCGAACTACGAGCTCAGTGTCGGCGGGCGAGTTCGCAACCCGCTGCGCCTCACCCTGGACGAGATCACCTCTCGGCCCGCGACCACGCTTACTGTCACCCTCGAGTGCGCGGGCAACGGGCGCGCCCGGTTGTCGCCGCGTCCGATGAGCCAGCCGTGGCTCGGCGAAGCGGTCGGCACGGCGGAATGGACTGGCACCTCGCTCGCTTCACTTCTCGACGAGGCGGGCCCGCTCCCTGAAGCCGTCGACCTCGTGTTCACGGGTCTCGATCGCGGCGTCCAGGGTGGTGTCGACCAGTGGTATGAGCGAAGCCTCTCGCTCGACGATGCCTCCCGGCCGGAGGTATTGCTCGCCTATGCGATCAACGGCATGCCCTTGCCGCCGCAGCACGGCTTTCCACTTCGGCTGATCGTCCCCGGTTGGTATGGCATGACGCACGTGAAGTGGCTGCGTTCGATCACAGTGGCCGACCGGGCGTTTGGCGGATACCAGCAGGCGACCTCATACCACTACCGGACCCGGGAGGGTGAGGGAGGCGAGCCCGTGACGCGGATGTTGCCCCGCGCTCTGATGGTGCCTCCGGGCGTGCCGGACTTCATGACCAGAACGCGATTCGTCAAGCCGTCGAAGCACGAGATCGAAGGCCGCGCCTGGTCGGGGCGTGGCGCGATCGTCAAGGTGGAGTTCAGCGACGATGGCGGCGCGAGCTGGGCGCACGCCAGGCTCGAAGCGCCGGTGTCGCAATATGGATGGCGGCGCTGGACGTTCGACTGGGATGCGACGCGGCTGGGGGAGTACGAGCTGTGCGTGCGCGCGACTGATGAGGCCGGCAACGTGCAGCCGGTCGATCCGAGCTGGAACTTCGAGGGCGTCCAGAACAACTCGGTGCAACGTGTCGCGGTAGTGGTCGGCGCTTTGCACGAGGAGCAGGTTTCAGCCGACGCGGGCTAGGCGTCGACTCGCTTGTCTTAGCCTGATTGGCGTGGCTCCGGAAACCGCGTCGAAGAGCGAAGCGCTCGAACGCCTTCGCCAGGCATGGCGCGGTGAGGTGCAGGCACGCGCGATGTACCTAATACTCGCCGCGCGCATCCGCGACGGGCGGCGCGGAGAGATCATCCGGGCCATCGCCGACGCCGAAGCCTCGCATCGCGAGCGAATCGAAGAGCGGCTTCGCGCGATGGGCGAGCCCGTCCCCGACGCATCGACGGTGAAGCTGTCGCTGTTCCAGCGCCTGCAGGCTCAGCTGGCGCCGGTGGAAGCGGTCATCGCGAGGATGGAGGAGGCCGAAGAGCTCGAGATCACCGACCGCTACAAGCGATCCACCGGCGACCCCGAAACCGACGCTGTCCTGCAGGGGATCCGGATCGAAGAACAGGGCCACTCGCGTTCGCTCGAGTCGATGGAGGTCGCCCATCACTCCGGCGATCGCGTGCCTTCGAGCGTGCAGAGCAGGCTCAATCGCATCCTCGGTCGCGAGTCGTGGCACCGCACGGGGGCGGGATGGATCTCAGGAGCGATCTACGGCGCCAACGACGGGCTGGCCGCCGTGTTCGGCATCGTCGCCGGCGTCTCGGGCGCCACAGGCGGCTCGAGCTTCGTTCTGACCGCCGGCCTTTTCGGAGCGATCGCCTCGGGCCTTTCGATGGCCACCGGCGCCTACCTCGCCGAGCGCTCGGAGGGGGAGGTCGCGGCAGCGAACGTACAGCGGGAGCGCGAGGAGATTCTCGAGCATCCCGACGAGGAGAAAGAAGAGGTCTCGCTCTTCTATCAGCTCAAGGGCATCGACAAGGAGATGGCGGACCGCCTGGCCGAGCAGCTGGGCGGAAATCCCGATGCGCTCCTCAGGGTCCACGCACCCGAGGAGCTGGGCGGCCTCGAGACAGCAAGCAAGCCGGTGCAGTCGGCGATCGCCGCCGGCGTCAGCACGTTTGTCGGCGCGATGGTCCCGGTCATGCCGTTCTTCTGGTTACGCGGAACGACGGGCGTGATCACGGCTGCGATCGTGTCGCTGATCGCGCACTTCCTGGTCGGCGCGTCGAAGTCTCTCTTCACGCTCCGGACCTGGTGGTCCGCCGGGCTCGAGATGACCCTTGCCGGTGTCATCGTCGGCGGCATCACGTACGGGATCGGCCTGGTGTTGAAAGTCGGCGGCTGAGGCCGCTACAGGTCGGGCAGCTTCTCCACGACCACCGATCGCTTCAAGAGCGCGGTCATGACGCTCTGTGAAGCACCCGGATCGCCGCTGGTCCAGAAGCGCTCGCGGGGTTCGGCACCGTCTGCCCTGAGATGTTGCTCGTCCAGGACGTGCGCGAGTTGTCGCGCGACTGCCTCTCCGGTCTCGATCAGCGAAACGCCTGGCCCGGCGAGCTCAGCGAGCACCGGCTTCAGGAACACGTAGTGCGTCGAACCCAGCACGATCGTGTCCGCGCCCGCGTCGAGCATCGGACGAATGTAGCCCTCGACCATTCGCTTCAGCTCGGGACCGTCGATGTCCGCGGCCTCGATGTGCTCGACAAGCCCCGGGACCGGCTGGACGATCACCTTGACGTCGGTGCCGAAGCGGTCGAGCAGCGACGCGAGGCGGTCTGAGCCGCCCACCGCGGCGGGCACTATGGCGCCCACGATCCCGGAACGCGTGGCCGCGACCGCGGGCTTGATCCCGGGCTCGATGCCGACCACCGGGATCGTGAGGGCTGCCCGCAGCGCCTCGGCCGATCCCGCGGTCCCGGTGTTGGAACCGATGACGATCGCCTTCACGCCTTGCGAGATCAGAAACCGCGCGATCTTCAATCCACGCTCACGCACGAACGCGGCCGGCTTATCGCCCCACGGCGCGTTCGCGGAGTCGGCGACGTAGTAGACGGACTCCGTGGGCAGGGCTTGGTGAATCTCCCGCAGCACGGACAGTCCGCCGACGCCCGAATCGAAGACGCCGACGGGCGCCTGGTTCACGCCGCAAGGCTAGCGGAACAAGACGCCTGAAACTGTTGCACCATCTGCCGCGTTTGCGCCCCGTATCGAAATTCCATTTTCATGCCCTCCCTGAGGCGCCTCGCGCGTTTTCTCTGTATGCCAGGTGTTCCTTCAGAACGTCCGTGGCTCCTTGGCGTGATCCTCGGCCTCTGCGTCGGGGGCGGTGTCGTGCTCATCAACTCGCTCAGATATGGGTTCAGCGCACCGCTGCTTTTGCTCGGCGCCGTGCTCGCCGTCGTCTTCGGCGGGCTCGCGTTGATGGGAGCTTTCGTCAGCCGCAGAACGCACGTAGACTGAGGACTCTAATGCCGGACCGGGTCGGCATCACGCCGAAAAGCTGGACCACGGACCTGCACCAGGGCATCCTTCATCTCGGCAAGCGCTGGTACGTCGTCAGCGCCCATCTCGACGAGCACGGCCACGCTGAAGGGGTCAGGCTCGACGGGCCCTTCGCCGACGAGGCGGCTGCCCAAGCCAGCGCGCGCCCGAGCGAGAACACACAGCGCTGAGCTCTGCGGAGATGCGGGTGGCGGCGCTGGCGGACATCCACGGCAATCTGCCGGCGCTGGAAGCTGTGCTGCGGGATGTGGAGCGTGAGAAGCCTGACCTCATAGTGTTTTGCGGTGACGTCGCGTCCGGCCCCATGCCGGCGGAAACCATCGACCTGCTGCAAACCATCCGCGGCGCTCGTTTCGTCCGCGGGAACGCGGACCGGGGTCTCGTCGACGAGTTCGACGGCAAGCCGTCGGAATCGCCCGGCCCCTTCGCCGATTGGTGCGCGAAGCAGATCAATCGGAAGCAGCGCGAGTTCCTGGCCTCGTTTGAGAGCACTGTGCGGATCGACTCCGTCGACGGCGTCGGCCGCGTCCTCTTTTGCCATGCGGTGCCAAGCAACGACATCGACGTGATGACCACGGAAACGTCCCAGCAACGCATGCGCGAGATCCTGGCCGGCGTAGACGCAGATCTCGTGGTGTGCGGTCACACGCACATGCAGTTCGACCGTGTCGTCGACCGCGTCCGTGTCGTCAACGCCGGCAGCGTGGGCATGACCTACGGCGAGCCGGGCGCTTGCTGGGCGATGCTCGGCCCGCGTGTCCAGTTCAGGCGCACCGACTACGATCGCGAGGCCGCCGCCGAGCGTATCCGCGCCAAGGATTGGTCGTCCGCCGAGAGCTTCGCGCGCGACAACGTGATCAACGTGCCATCAGTGGACGAGGCGATGCAGTTCATGCGCGCCCAAGAAGCCAAGCAAGCCCACGCTCGGCGCTAGCGTCCCTTGTAGCCGGGGAGCGCCTCCGCTTCGCTGACCTCGAGGTTTGTGATCACATGCTTGTCGGTAATCCGCTGGATTCGCTTCGCCGGAATCTCGACCGCCTCGCCGTCGCGCCGACGGGCGACGATGCCGTGAAAGATGTCGTCGTCCTGGTCGCCAAGCCATTTGACAGCCGTTCCGATCTCGGTGCCGTCCGAGGCGACCACCGGAGCATGTCGAGGCATCGCCTGCCACGCAACTGGCGTCTCGTCTTCGAACACGTCTGCTCACCACGATACCGGCATGCGTTCAAGATTGTGAGATGACCAACTACAGCCCACTGCTGGCGCTATTCGTGCTCGCTCCGCGCCTTCGGCGCGCGTCGAACCGCGCGGTGAGCATCTATCTTCCCGCGCGGTCCGAGGGATATGACGCGCGCTTCTATGACATCGAGTTTCGAGACCTGCTGCACCGCTACAGCGACCGGCTCAGCGCCAAGGACCGCGAGCTGATGGAGTACGAGATGCGGCGCCTCCGACACCACGTCGCGGTGGTGCGGCCCGCGGGCTGCCCCGCTTTCGCAGGCTTCGCCGACGAGCCTCACGGAGTTCTCGAGATGATCAAGCTGCGGGACGGGACGGATGAAAGGCTCGAGGTCGGTGAGCTCCTGCTCGCCCCGATCCTTCGCCAGCTGGAGCATCACCCGCCGGCGCTGATCGCGGTCGTCGACAAGGAGCACGCCAAGACATTCGGGTCGATACTGGACGACATCATTCCCCTGGAGCACGTGAACGGGACCGAGGTCCGTCACTCGCGAGCCGGCGGAACCTCGGCGGCGAGCAACCAGCGCAAAGCCGACAACAAAGCCAAAGCCAATCTCGAGGGCGCGGTCAAGACCGTGGAGCGCGAGATGGCCTCAGGGTCCTACTTGCAGATGTACATCGCAGGTCCCGACGAAGCCCGGGCGGCGTTCGAGCGGATGCTGCCGGACCGGCTCAAGAGAACGGTCGCGGGTCACCTCAGCGCCTCGCTCGACTCGTCAGCGCTCAAGCACGAGCTGCGAGAGAAGGTGGCGGCCGCCATCAAGCCTTAACGCGAGCGCAGCACGAGCTGCGTTTGCGCGACCTTCGCGACGAGCTTGCCGGACTCGTCGTGGACGGCTGTCTCGACGACGATCGTGGTCCCGCCGCGATGCAGGACCGTCGATGTAGCCGCAACCCGTCCGCCCTTGACGTAGCCGACGAAGTTCGTCTTCGACTCGATGGTCGTCGTGCCGGACGCGTTGTCAGGCAGGTTCAGGAGCGCGCACGCCGCGCCCGCGGAATCGGCGAGGGCCATGATCACACCGCCGTGGAGCACGCCGCCGGCCGTGCAGAGCGACGGCGCCCACGCCATCGACAGCACGACTTTCTCGGCCGTGTACGAGTCGGCTCTGATGCCAAGAGTAGTCGCCAGCGGCATCAGGCCCCGGACCATATCGGTCGGCTCGGTCACGCCTTCGAGTATGCCGCGCTAGATTGACCGTGTGATCAAGGTCGGAGTCATCATGCCCGCCACCATCGACGACGCAGGTGAGTTCCTGGCCGATGTGAGAGCGCTCGAAGCAGCCGGCGCCAAGTTGATTGGGCTAGAAGGCAACGGCCGTGAGCAAGCCATCCTTCTGGCAGCGATTGCCGCGGTCACCGAGAGTGTCCAGCTGCATCTTTCTGATCCGGAAGCCATCGCCCTCCTGCAGAAGCTCAGCCGCGGCCGCATTGTCACCTCGATGCCGCTGGGCGAGACCTGGGTCGAGATGTCAATGCCATCCGATCGCGATTCATGGACGGCTAGCCTCCGTGCCCACGAGGCCGCCGGCGCCCATGGGGTCATCGTCGCCTGGGATCCGCGATTGATCGATCTCCTCCGTAATCCTGAGCCCGACGATCGCAGCGATCTCCTGATGTCAACGGGCTGACAACTTGACGTGGTGACGGGCCTGAGCTAGCGTCAGTTCATTCGGAGGGTTTGATTGCCGACCATCACGCGTCGGGAATTCCTCAAGGTGGGTGGGGCCGGGGCCGGGGCACTCGCTGTCTCAGGGCTCGGCTTTGATGTCGCGCTGGCTGAATCAACCAAAGTCAAGCAGTCGCTCCGGATCGCCGGCGCCAAGGAATCGCACTCCATCTGCCCGTACTGCGCGGTCGGCTGCTCGCTGGTCGCATACACGCGCCAGACCAGCGACGGGAAGACGCAGCTCCTCCAGATCGAAGGCGACCCGGACAGCCCAGTCAACGAGGGCCGCCTGTGCCCGAAGGGCGCCACCGCGATGCAGCTCGCGACCTCGCCGCGTCGAGTCGGGTCACCTCTGTACCGCGCCTCGGGGGCGACCGGATGGAAGAGCGTCTCGTGGGACTTCATGCTCGACAAAATCGCCAACAACATCAAATCGTCGAGGGACGCGACTTTCGTCGCCACCGACGGCAACGGCAACAGTGTCAACCGGTGTGAGGGCATCGCCTTCGCCGGAGGCGCCGCGTTCAGCTCCGAGGAGGGCTACTTTGCCACCAAGCTGATGCGCGGCCTGGGACTGGTACATCTAGAGCAACAGGCCAGGGTTTGACACGGCCCCACGGTGGTCAGTTTGGCCGCCACATTCGGAAGGGGAGCGATGACCAACCACTGGCGCGACATCAAGAACACCGACCTGATCTTGATCAACGGAGCCAATCCGGCTGAGGCCCACCCTGTCGGTTTTCAGTGGTTCATGCGCGCCAAGCTGGACCGCGGAGCAAAGATCGTCCACGCGGATCCGCGATTCACGCGGACGTCGGCGGTCGCCGACATGTACCTCCGGATGCGCGTGGGCACCGACGTCGCGTACTTCGGCGGCCTGATCAACCACGTCCTTCAGAACAACCTGTTCCACGACGCGTACGTCCGCAACTACACCAACGCTTCGTTCATCGTCAAAGAGGGCTACGCATTCAAGGACGGATTGTTCTCCGGCTACAACGCGGACAAGCGTAGCTACGACATCTCGACCTGGGCTTATGAGTCGATCCCCCCGCCGCCGAGCCCTGGCGAAGCAAACGCCACACGCGAAGGTCCCGCCACGAGCGGATCAGGATTTGCCAAGCGCGATATGACCCTCCAGGACCCGCGCTCAGTCTTCCAGCTGATGAAGGCGCACTACTCGCGGTACACCCCAGAGGTCGTCTCGAGCATCACCGGCATCCCGGTCGCCGATTTCAAGAAGGTCGCCGACCTGGTCGGCCAGATGGGCCAACCGGACAAGGTCATGACCATCGTCTATGCCGTCGGGCTGACCCATCACACGACGGGCGGCCAGCTAATCCGTTCAGGCGCGGTGCTTCAACTGCTGCTGGGCAACATGGGCCGGCCAGGCGGCGGCATGAACGCGGAGCGGGGCCACGCGAACATCCAGGGCAACACCGATCACGCGATCTCGTGGGAGATCCTGCCCGGCTACTTGAAGATCCCCGCGCCGGGGCAAAAGACGATCGCGGACTACGTCGCCCAGAGCGCGCCGAAGAAATCCGACAAGAACTCGTGGAACTTCTTCGGCACCAACTACAGCAAGTTCATGGTCAGCACGCTCAAAGGCTGGTTCGGCGACGCCGCCAAGAAAGACAACGAGTTCGCATTCAACTTCATACCGAAGCCGGCCGGCAACGCGTCATGGATGACCATCTACGACCAGGCTCTCAAGGGCAAGATGGAGGGTCTGATCCTGTCGGGCATGACGGCCGCCAGCATCGGTCCCGACAGCAACCAGGTCAGGCAGGCCCTCGGCAACCTCAAGTGGCTCGTGGTGATGGATCCGCTCCCGACGACCAGCTCAGAGTTCTGGCACGCACCGGGGGTAGACGCCAGCCAGGTCAAGACCGAGGTCTTCATGCTGCCGACCACCCACTGGATCGAGAAGGACGGCTCGTTCGTCAACAGCGGCCGGT
>Ga0209801_1000129_pt1 | contig 52002 bp, 44 predicted proteins | sample GraSoiAngelo_127_FD_185884 | JGI IMG/M metagenome (GOLD analysis project Ga0209801, IMG submission 185884) | Grasslands soil microbial communities from the Angelo Coastal Reserve, California, USA - 14_0927_09_40cm (SPAdes) (version 2) | ecosystem: Environmental > Terrestrial > Soil > Grasslands ... | reverse complement strand
CGCGATGCAGACCTGCAACACTTCGGGATGGGACGCGAAATCGTTTCGAAGGGATTCCGCCTCACTGGCGACCTGGCCAAATTGAAAAGAGCCTGAATGCTTCACCCGATCGGCAATCGCTTTGCAAAGTTTTTCCTGCGTCATCTCGCCAAAGCCTGGCAGCTCAGCGACGCGACCGGATTCGCATGCTTTCAACAATTCAGCGATGGAGCTGATGTGAAGTTTGTCGTAGAGCGCTTTAATCTTTTTCGCGCCCAGACCAGGGATCGAGAACAACTCCAGAATTGCAGGCGGAAATTCCGCGCGCAAGTCTTCGACATATTTCAGCGAGCCGGTCGTGGCGAGTTCTTTGATTTTCGCCGCGATCGCTTTACCGATGCCGGGAATTTTGGCGAGCGCCTCTTCGTCTTGCAGATCGGAGAGACTTCCGCCCCACGCGTCAATCGACCGCGCTGCATTGGCGTAAGCCCGGATCTTGAACGGGTTTTCCCCTTTCAATTCGAGCAGAGTGCCAATCTCTTCCAGAACCTGCGCGATTTGCGCTTTAGTCATTCGACTTACGCTTAGCGAAGATTCTGTGCTCGTCGACACGAGGTTCTTGGAGCCGCTTCGCTCTGGCAGAGCGCCACGAGCAGTAACATTATCATTTTCCGCACCGCCGACAGAACGCCGGAGTACAGATCACATTCGCCCACGCCGCTTGTAGAATTCGTAGCGTGCGATGATTGAATCGACATACTTCCGTGTCCCGGGGAAATCGATCTTCTTGAGAAATGTCTGCGCCGGCATGGCGTCGACGTCATTTCCACCGCTCCATCGTTGGGCCCGGCTTGCCCCCGCGTTGTACTCGGCAAGCGCAAAAGGCATCGGATCCGATTGCGTTGCCCAGTGTTCGAATGCGCGGTGCAAATACCACGTGCCTGCCTCGAGATTTGTTTTTGGATCGAATAGTTTCTCGACGCGGAAATTGTCGACCTTGTTTTCGCGTGCCCATTCATTGGCTGCTTTTTCGCTCACCTGCATGAGCCCGCGCTCGCCGGCGCCGCCGTATTTTTTGGGATCAAAGCGGCTTTCGCGCCAAACGACCGCTTTCACTAACATTGGATCAAGATAATGTTCCGTCGCAACCGATCGAATCAGGCGATCGTACTGTTTAAATCGGGCCGGGCTCATCCATTCGTAGAACGTGTAGATTGGGTCGCCCGAGCGCACGGCCAAATACCCAAAGCCCGCGGCCAGTGCGAGCAATCCGCACAGAATTAATTGGAAGACAAATCGTATCACCTCGGGATCAATCTCCTGCCGGCTTAGCATCAATCCATGTATCCTTTGCCGGAGCAATTAAATTACGCTTCCTATCGCATGGCGAAGGCCAACTACATTCGCGTCCTTATTGATCGGGCAATCCATCGGGAACTCGATTATCTGGTACCGGAGACATTGGCGGAACGATTCGGCGTCGGCTCGCGCATACGCGTCCCGTTTCGTGACAAGTCTGCCCTCGCAACTGTCGTGGCGGTTCTCGAGCACAGTGAAGCGCAAGGTCTCCGACCGATCGAAGCGGTCGTGGGCGACGCACCCGCCTTGAGCGAACAATTGCTCGAGCTCGCCAGATGGATCAGCGTCTACTATTGCTGCCCAATCGAAGCGGTGATGCGCAGTTTGCTGCCGCAAGTGATTCGACGTGCCGAAATCGGGTGGAAGAAGCAATTGTTCGTGCTACCCGCGCGCAAGATCGACAGGGAGGAAATCGAGAAATTGCAGCGGCGCGCTCCACGCCAGGCGGAACTTCTGGAGGCGATCTCGCGATTGGAAGCCCCGGTGCGCGCGGCCGACCTCCTGCGCCAGACATCTCTCGAGAACCAAACCTTGCGCGCGCTAGTCAAACGCGGTTTGGCGGAGATGCGCGAAGAAGCGGTCGTCCGCGATCCGCATGCAGGTGAGCAATTCATCGCAACATCAAACCTTGTTCTGAATGCGGAGCAGCTCCTCGCGCTCAAGGAAATTACGCAGGCACTCGACTCGCCAGAAAGCGTCCGCCCGATTTTGCTGCATGGAGTCACCGGCAGCGGCAAGACGGAAATTTACTTGCAAGCGATTCGGGCAGCACTCGAACGCGGACGCAGTGCGATCGTCCTCGTTCCTGAAATTTCGCTCACGCCGCAGACAGTCGAGCGTTTCAAGGGCCGCTTTGCCGAAGCGCAGGATACGGTCGCCGTATTACATAGTCATTTATCCCAAGGCGAGCGCCATGATGAATGGCACAAGATTCATTCCGGTCGTGCCCGAATTGTGATCGGCCCCCGCAGCGCGGTTTTCGCGCCGCTCAAAAAACTCGGGCTCATTGTTGTCGATGAAGAACACGAGAACACTTACAAGCAGGAAGAGACCCCGCGCTATAATGCGCGGGATATCGCTGTCGTCCGCGCGAGAATCGAGAAATGCGCCGTGGTCCTGGGAAGCGCGACTCCCTCGCTCGAAAGTTACTACAACGCGGTGCGCGGCAAATATCTTCTCTCTACGCTGTCGCAGCGCATCGACCAAAAGCAGATGCCTCTCATGCGCATCGTCGATCTTCGCCAGGAGCGCCGGAAAGAAAAGGCGATCGCAATTTTATCGGAAAAATTGCGAGCCGCTATTGCCGATCGCTTGGACAAGCGCGAGCAGACGATCTTGTTTTTGAATCGGCGCGGGTTTTCCACTTCGCTTCTTTGCAGCAATTGCGGCGAAGCGCGCAACTGTCCGAATTGCAGCGTGGCGCTCACCTTTCATCGACACATTGCGCGGTTGAGCTGTCATTTGTGCGGTCATACCGCGGCCGTGCCCAAGAAATGTCCGGCTTGTGGGAAAGACGCCCTAATTTACGCCGGTTTCGGCACGGAGAAGGTCGAATCAACCGTGGCCCACATTTTTCCAAAAGCGACAGTGCGCCGGATGGACGCGGACTCAATGACGCGCAAAGAAGCGTACCGCGAAACGCTGCGCAATTTCCGCACGGGCAAAATCGACATTCTCGTCGGCACGCAAATGATCGCGAAAGGTCTGCATTTTCCGAACGTGACGCTGGTCGGAATTATCAATGCGGACCTGGCGCTGCATCTGCCCGATTTCCGCGCTGGCGAACGGACGTTTCAGCTTCTCACACAGGTGGCTGGACGCGCCGGGCGAGGTGAGACCCCAGGGGAAGTTTTTGTGCAAACCTACACTCCGTTTTCGCCCTCGATTCAGTTCGCGCGGCATCATGACTTCGCCGGTTATTTCCAGCAGGAGCTCGAGTTTCGTGAGCGCTGCGATTTTCCACCATTTAAGCACGCCGTTTTGATCACCGTTCGTTCCGGCCACGAAGGCCGGGCAAAATTGTCAGCCGAAACCTTGGTCCGCCGATTGAAAGAATCTTTTGGAGCCGAATTCATCCTCGGCGATGCGACTCCCGCGCCCCTCGAAAAATTACAAGGCCAATTTCGTTTTCACATTCTCATCCGCGGTGAAGCCATTATGCGTCTCAGCCGCCTTGTCCGTGAGACACTCGACAAATTGCCATTCCCAGAAGACGTCACCGTCACCGTCGACGTCGATCCTTACCAGTTGCTCTGAAAATGCGACGCAGATCCCATCACTTAGCAGGTTCGATCGGCGGCAGTATTCGACCGTAGTCGGAAGTCTTGCCACGCATGTCGAAGTAGCGATACGCTTCGAGAGCAACTTCGCCAATGGCGCGCTCGGCAGCTTTCTCGTCGCGGTCGTAAGCCGTCATCACACTGATGGCAAACGGCTGATTTTGCGCAAAAACGATTCCTGAATCGTTTCGCACACCTTCTAGCTCGCCAGGCTTATTAGCTACCTGAACACTTTCGGGCACGTAACGCGGAAGGTAACTCTGCTTCAATGTCGATAGCTGTTTGATGAACTCCGCGGTTGCTTGTTTGTCTAAAGCCTTCTCCTTAAAGATGGCTTCCAAAAGCCGGACCATTTCCTGCGGCGTGGCGATGTTTTCATGGCCGCGTCGAGCGGCTGCGATGTCCATCATTTTCCGGCGAAGCAGCGTCTTCGGCAGTCCAAGGCTATGGAGCATTGCGTTTACATTATCTTTGCCCACGCGGTCGTAGAGAACGTTGGCGGCAGCGTTATCACTCACAGCAACCAAGAATTGAGCTAGGTCGCGATTTGTAATCCGCGTGACGCCGGCAGTAAGACCAGCCATGATCCGGCTGTCTTCGACCAGGTCTTTGGGATCGAAGGTATAAATGTCGTCCAACTTAGCTTTCCCTTTGGCTCCCGCGCGGGCTTCTTGATCCTGACGATACAATTCGAGCAAGATCGCGATTTTGATTGAACTGGCGGCCGGAAAAACGCGGTCCGCATTACGCAAAAGGATCCGGCCACCGGTGAGATCGAGAATAGCCACACCCATAACGCCATCGAGGCTGGAGGCGATTTCTTCAACGCGCGTCTCGAGCTTTTTCCAAAGTAAATCGCCGCCGGTGTCGCGCGGAACCACTTCAGGTTTCTGTTGGCCGAAAGCACTGGCGGTCAATGCGAGCGCGACAAACAATGCGACGAGTCTCATTGCGATGATTTTGCCCGGAGCATAGTCGTCGAGTCGAGAGCGATTTTGGAGTTCGGCGACGAGATGTCGGCACACGCCGATCGCAAGCTAGACAGTCTAGACGACTGCCGGCCTAACGATTAAGGCTTTAGCGTTTCATCATTTTCGGAACAGTCGCCTTAGCTAGACTGGTGAATGCGGCCACCGCGCTGTTTGCTGCCGAATCGCTCAGCCGCAAGAGACCGATATCGACTCCGAGTTTTTTTCCCTGCAGCCGAATCGCCCTTAATTTCAGACTTTCTCTTTCTCGTAATGCGATTTTCGGCATCAACGTTGCCGCTTGCAACGGCGCGAGCGAGCGAAGCAATGTCTCAATCGCGTTGATCTCGGCCACCATGTGGGGACGGACCTGGTGTTTTCGACAAATTTCATCCGTCATTCTGCGCATCACGAAAGTATCCGGTAACTGGAGGAGCCGTTGCTGGTGCAATTGCGAAAAATGAACAACCCGCCGCTTCGCCCATGGGTGGTTCTGGGCCACGATTAAGGCAAACTCATCCATGCAAAGACGCTCGTAACGCAGGTTTGGGGAGTGGCGAGTCAGAAAACCAAGGCCGACGTCCATCCGGCCCTCTTCCAGCGCCGTCTCGATCTCGGTGGATGAGATTTCTTCGACGGTAATGCTGATCGCAGGGTGATCGGCCGTAAAAAAGCCAAGAAGGTGCGGCACGAGCGGCACGTTCAAGACCGGAATAACGCCCAAATGAAGTTCGCCGCGTAATTTCCCGGGTTCGCTGTTTAGTTCCTGAAGAAAATTCTCCAGCTGATGAAGGATCGCGCGGGCATGCTCCTGAAAAATCAGACCTTGCGGCGTAAGCAGAATCCGCTTGCCACGACGCTGAAACAGAGGCACTCGAAGATCCGCCTCCAAATCTCGCATCTGTTGAGAAACACTCGGCTGGGAAATTCCGAGCCGGTCAGCCGCACGGCTAAAGCTTCCAGCTTCGGCGACTGCGAGAAAATAGCGCAGGTGGCGGATATCCAAAGGCTCCTGCATGGGGAAAGGAATATTGTCCGGCGGTCTGGCCAAATGCAATCAGGAGCTTGACCCCGAAAGCGTTCGGGGTTGATTGCCCGGCAAGATCCTGCTTTCATAGGCAAAACTTATTGGGCTATTTTCAAAACCTTCGAAAGACAAATGAGTTCAAAACTCATAACCGTCGGTCTGCTGATCGTTCTTCTCATGGCAGGCTGTAACGAAAACTCGGATTCCACCGTTCGGAATTCAAATAAAGTCCGTGTCGGCTACATTGGGTTGACCTGCGAAGCTCCGATTTACGCCGCTTATGAGAAGGGCTTCTTCAAGGAGGAAGGACTAGAGCCTGAACTGGTGAAGTGCAATTGGGCCACTTATAAAGATGCACTGGCGCTTGGCAGCTACGACATCACCCATCATCTGGTGATGTATTTCCTCAAACCGATCGAACAAGGTTTGGATGTAAGGTTCCTCGCGGGCATTCACCGCGGGTGTCTGCGTGTCCAGGCAGGCGTGAAAACAAATATTCACACGATTCAGGATCTGAAAGGCAAGCGAATTGGCGTACCGGGAATGGGCACGCCACCGTTCGTCTTTGCGAACCGTGTCTTCGGAACCCACGGAATTGATGCAGGCAAAGATATCACCTGGAAAGTCTTTCCGGCGGGTGAATTAGGTCTGGCAATCGACAAAGGCGAAGTTGACGCCGTCTGCGACGCCGAACCGATCGGTAGCTTGTTAATCGCGGAGGGGAAGGTGAGAAACATTGCCGACCAGATAATGGATGCGCCTTACAAAGACGAATATTGCTGCGAAGTAATCGCAAACGGTAAGTGGGTGGACGCGAATCCCGACACGGCAGCGAGAGCCACACGCGCCTTGCTAAAAGGCGCGAAGTGGGTGGAAACGAATCCCCGAACTGCTGCAGTGATGGCGGTGGAAAAAAAATATCTTGCCTCAACACCCGAATTGAATACGGCGGCTCTCGCGCGTTTGCGCTACGTACCAAGCGTGCGCTTGGCCGAGGAGTCGGTTCACACTGCCGGCCGGGAGATGAAAGTCGCGAAGATGCTTTCTCCCGAAACCGATACCGAAGCGCTGGCCAAACGTGCCTTCATGCATCTTGACGGCGTTACCGACGAATGGATTAAGACCTTGGAGGTGGAAAAAGTCGCCGGAGGCCAAGTCTCACCCGACGAAGATATCCGGCTAATCGCGGCGTTGGTCCAGAAAGATACGGAAGATTCCTGCTGCCGAAGAAAAATGTTCGATCAGCCGGATCAGGATGCTCCGAATTTGGCCGACCCTGACGCACCATGCGTCCAGAAAAACATAATAGCCGCCCAGAAATAAGTCCCCCAAAATCAACGACGCAGCTGCCTTCCGCGCCAACGCACCCGAACGGAGATGCGATTCAGCGGATAGAACGTGGATCGGAACTGGGGTGGCGCGCGCAGTCGGCGGTCCCTCTCGCAGCTTTAGTGGCGCTCGCAATTCATTTGCTCTTTTCGAAGAGTGCACCGGTCGTCGAAACGCATTCTTACACGCTGTTCTTCTACGAGATCGTCGGTGTGTCGATTGTCCTCTCAATTGCGCAACGATTCTGGATGCGATTGCGCTCCTGGATGCGGCATATGTGTCCGATCCTTACGGCGGCAATCTTGTTACTCGGTCTTTGGGACATCGTAACATTCGGTTTCCAACTCCTCCCGATGCCGTACTTTCCCGGGCCAGCGGCGGTGCTTCGCAATCTAATTAACGATCGCGCGCTGTTGCTGGACAGCACCTGGCACTCCCTCGCGTTGCTTCTAAGTGGCTACACCGTTGGCGTGCTCGTTGGCCTGATCAGCGGGATTTGCATCGGATGGTCAACCCCGGTTCGTTATTGGGGGATGCCACTGCTCAAGGTCGTCGGACCCATTCCAGCCACGGCATGGATCCCTCTTGCGATGGTAGTTTCGCCGTCGACTGTCGTGTCCGCCGCGGGATTGATCGCGCTCGCGGTTTGGTTTCCGGTGACGATGCTTACTGCTTCCGGCATTTCCAATACTCGCGCTTCTTACCTCGATGTTGCTCGAACCCTCGGCGCCGGACGCGCTTATCTCATCTTTCGCGTCGCAATCCCAGCAGCGGTTCCGAACATTTTCATCGGCTTATTTATGGGACTTGGTGCGTCTTTTCTAACGCTTGTGGTCGCAGAATCTGTCGGAGTGAAGTCCGGCCTCGGCTGGTATGTCAGTTGGGCGCAGGGGTGGGCCGAATATGGCAAAGTCTATGCCGCCCTGATCATCATGGCCGCCTTCTTCTCAACCATCATGACGCTTCTGTTCAAAATCCGCGACCGCATGCTCGTTTGGCAAAAAGGTGTGATCAAATGGTAGCGCTCGCGGAAATCGAGGCATCCTCGCTTGGCATCCGGGAAGTTCGAAAGAGTTTTCCGGTGCCCGACGATCCTTTGCGCCGCTGGCCGGTTCTAGATGGGATTTCCTTCTCGCTCGCAGCGGGGGAACTGGTTTCCCTGATTGGCCCAAGCGGCTGTGGAAAGTCTACGCTCCTGCGCCTGATTGCGGGCCTGGAATCTTCCGACTCCGGAGAGCTTTTGATAGGCTCTGAGAAGATTACTCAACCAGGCGCGGAACGGGGCCTGGTTTTTCAAGATCCCAACCTCTTTCCGTGGCTCACGGTGCGCCGCAACATCCAGGCTGGATTGGTCGCGCGCGGGGTTTTACGTGAAAAGCGCCACGAAGTAGACGATTTCATGCGTCTCGTGGGCTTGGAAACCTTTGCCGACGCGTATCCGCATCATCTTTCGGGCGGGATGGCCCAGCGTGTCGCGCTCGCGCGAGCGCTTATCAATCATCCCAAAGTCCTTCTCTTGGACGAACCGCTGGGCGCGCTGGACGCTTTCACCCGCATGCGGATGCAGGATGAAGTGCTTCGCCTCTGGCAAGGACGCCGCACCACGATGCTCCTTGTCACACACGACATCGACGAAGCCATCTATATGAGCGATCGCATCATGATCATGAGTCCGCGGCCCGGCAGGATCGAGCGAACCATCTCCGTCGCATTAGATCGCCCGCGCCAGCGCAGCAGCCCAGATTTCCTGCGCTTACGCGGCGACATTCTCGAATTCGTTCATTTCGCCGGAAACGCTTCGATAGAAAACAAAAGCTAAATAGGCTGCCGCCGCCCGGTAGCCCCGCAGCGTCGCGCGACCATTTCAAGAAGTTGTCGATGTCGATCTTCCGCGACCGCGCGACCTCGATTCGCCCGGTTATTTGGAAAAACGCGACCGAATTTTCCGTGTCATGGGCATGAGCCTACGTGTGGGTGAAACTGCGGCCGCGTAATCAACCCGCGGTCGAAGTCCCGCAAAAACAACAACGCGGTAACATAATCTCGCCCCGCTCTCGTCAGGCACTAACCGCCCAAGTTAAGTGAGGACACTGTTGGCGGATCGCATTGCACAATGCATAATTTTCCAACGCCTCGCCGCCGGAGAGCATTAAAACAAAGATGGAACCGGCGAGGTATTCATGGAGAAGAACAGAAGTAACGATGGAAATTCCGGCGAGGAGATCGGAGTCGAATTCTCGCCGTAAAGGTTTCTGGCTAGTTGATAAACGAGAGGAATACTACCGAAAACAAGCGCGGCCAGAAACGGGATTTGGTAAATTCCGAGAGACGCGCGCAAAGCGAAGCGACGGACGAGATGCACCAGGATCGCCGCAGCCGCGAAAACGGCCATGACGGCTAGTCCTGCGACGATGGAGAACGGTGACCGATTCCCGAAACCGGCTCGCAGGCGGTTGATGTCTCAACTTTGGCGCATCGACGGTCAGTTACAGCATGCTCACCTTTCATCCCAGCGGCAGCGCTAGGTCAAGCTTTGACGAACCCTTGCCTCTGCTGATAACTCAGTCGTTGATTGAGTGGGACTTGGACGGCGTCGAATCTTGTCGGTGGTCTCCGTTACGCGCGCGCGTGTCCGGTCGCCCTTTTGACAAAAAAAGCCCGCTGGTCATGAGCGGCAAACGAAAACCGGACGACTTGGAACGCGAAGAAAGTTACAATGACCAAAATGATTAACAGTCTGCTCGACACCGTATGAGATTTCGGCGGACGAAACATGATCGTGTTTTGGTGGTCGGCATTTTCCAGAGCCCGAAGACCGGTCGGGCTGTACTGAAAAATCTCCATCGCACCCAGTTTCGCCGCGCGGCCGCGATCCACGCTTCGGCCAGAGGCCGGCCCCGGGTCGAGGAAAATGGGATATCGGCGATCGGCGGATCGGCCGCCACTGCGGCTTTCGGCCTGGCCCTTGGCGCATTCATCTTTTGGCAGCGCGCAATGCTGGCCGATTACCGGCTGGGCGGGTTGGCCCTCTTTTTCGTTGCGTTCGTGTTGGCGGGCGCTCTCACCGGCTGGATTCTCGTTCGGTTGCTTCAGGAGCATGTCGCTGCGGCGAGCCTCGCGCGCTGCGCGAGCACGATTCTCCCAGGCGAAACGGTGGTACTGGCTGAAGTTCGAGCCACCGAAACGTCGCGTCTGCTGGCAATCATGCGGGACGTAGAAGCAGAGGCGCCCGTGACGTTTGCTTTTCATTCGCCGCCGCATTTCCGATTCAAATCGAGCGCACGACCGCTCGGTCATGAACTGCCTTCGGGTCAGCGTCTCGCGGAAAATGCCGCCCGCCTCGCGCACGAGATCCCGGTCAGCCGCGAAGCGAAGGCGCGCGGGCCATCCTTTCTGCGCCGGTTGCGCGAGATCGAGCGGGCGCTGGAATGGGCAAACGCAAGCCTAACGATGTCAGCCGAAGTGCACCACGCCTTCACCCTCTCGGCGGAGTGGCTGCTCGATAACGCTTATTTGATTCGCGAACAGGTGACCGATCTGCGGGAGAGCCTCCCGCAAAAACAGTACGGAAAGCTGCCTCTCATCGCCAGCGGCCCCGAGGCGGGGCTGCCGCGGGTTTACCATGTAGCCTCGGAAATCGTGGCCGAGAGCGGGGGCGCCTTGGAGCCGGAGTTCATCGGGAAATTTCTGGTCGCTTTTCAGGCGACCGCGCCGCTGGACATCGGAGAACTCTGGGCCCTGCCGCTTATGTTGCGATTGCAGTTGCTCGAATGCCTGCGCGCGCTCGCGATCCAAGTCGAGCAACAGCAAAGCCAGAGCGAGGAGGCCGACTTTTGGGCGAATCGGCTCATCACCGCGGGCCGCCACAGTTCGCCACGGTTGCTCAAGATGATGGAAGCATTGGTGGAACAGTATCCCGAGCCGACGCCGCATTTTGCGAGCGAACTGGTGGCGCATCTCTACGACGAAGAGGGGGTGCTCCCGCTGGTGAGCGGCTGGCTGGAACGCTCGCTCCGTTCGCCGCTGCTCGAGGTTATGCAGCAGGAACATCGGCGCCAGGCCGTACAGCAGACCGCGCTCACCAACGCGATCAATAGTTGCCGCCGCCTTGCGCAAATCCAATGGCGGGAGCTTTTCCAATCGACCAGCTGGGCGGAAAGCGAATTGGCTGCGGATCCCGCGGGAGTTTATGCCCGCCTGGATTTTGAGACGAGTGATCGATGTCGGGGCGCGGTGGAGGAAGTCGCCCGATGGTCAAGGTGTTCAGAACAGAAAACGATCGACCAGGCGCTTGCGCTGGCGAAGGCCGCGAAGGATGAGGTCGCACGACACGTCGGCTATTATTTGATCGACGCGGGCCGACCGGCGCTCGAGCGGGCGACGAGCGCCAAGGTTCCGCTCGCGGAACGGTTGCGCCGATGGCTTCGTGCGCACGGGGCGGGCGCGTACTTCGGAAGCATTTTCCTGCTTACGGCCGCGATGGTCGTAGCGCCTCTTCTTTTCAGTGCCGGATCGGTTCATTCGCTGACACACGGGCTGCTGGGATTTCTGCTGCTCTTGCCCGCGAGCGAGCTGGCGGTGCTGGCCGTGAATTATTTCGTGACCTCGCTCTTGCCGCCCCAAGTCTTGCCCAAAATGTCCTTCAAAAAAGAAGGCATTCCCGATGATTGCCGCACGCTGGTGGTGGTGCCGCTGTTGTTGACCACCCCGGACGCAATCCAAAACGAGCTCAATCGCCTCGAAATTCGTTACCTCGGAAATACGGATGCGAATTTGTGCTTTTCGCTCCTGACCGATTTTGCTGACGCGCCGCGAGAGAGCATGCCGGAGGACGCAGAATATATCGACATCGTGGCCCGAGGGATCGAGGAACTGAATCGCCGGCACGGAGCGGGGCGCTTCTTTCTTTTTCATCGTGGCCGCTCGTGGAGCGAGAGCGAGCAACGCTGGATCGGCTGGGAACGCAAGCGCGGCAAGATCGAGCAGCTCAATCGATTCCTGATCGGCGAATCCGCGCCCGAGCTGGAAGGATTTCTCCGCGCGGGCGATCGCGCACAGCTCGAGGGCATTCGGTTTGTCATCACGCTGGATGCCGATACCCAACTGCTGCGCGACACCGCCCGGAGATTGGTCGAAACCCTGGCGCATCCGCTAAATCAGGCGCGCCTTTCGCCGAATGGCCGCCGCGTGATTCGCGGCTACACGATCATTCAGCCCAGCGTTAGCGCCTCGCTGCCGAGCGCGAGAGCCACATGGTTCTCACGCATCTTTGCCGATCCGCGGGGGATCGATCCTTACACGCACGCCGTCTCCGATGTTTATCAAGACTTGGTCGGAGAAGGCAGTTATCACGGCAAAGGCATCTACGAACTCCAGACGTTTCATCGCCTCTTGTCCGAACGATTTCCAACGGCGCACTTGTTGAGTCACGATCTGTTGGAAGGCAGTTATGTCCGCGTGGGGCTGGCGACGGACATCGAGCTGTTGGATGTCTTTCCGAGCAGTTACATCGCGTGGTGGAATCGGCAGCACCGTTGGATTCGCGGCGACTGGCAAATCATTGACTGGCTGAAGCCGCGCGTGCCCGTGGGTGGCGGCAGGTTTGAACCTAATCCGCTCTCCGTCTTCAACCGGTGGAAGATCTTCGACAATCTGCGCCGCAGCCTGGTGCCGCCGGCGACCGTGGCCCTCCTCCTGGCGGGCTGGCTTTTCACGCCCGCGCCGCTGCTGTGGAGCGGGCTCATTGCGGGCCTGATGTTGTGGCCGGTCCTGAATTCTCTCCTCGGCCTTCTGTTCCATCCGCCGCCGCCGGGGACGAGGTTCTGGCGCGACCCGCGCGACCGCCTGCTGCGCTCCATGTTCGCGGTTATTTTTCTGGCGGATTATGCCGGAATGGCACTCGATGCCATCGCTCGGGTCGCCTACAGGCGAATCACGTCGCATCGGCTGATGCTCGAATGGGAGACCGCGCTGGACGCTCACCAGCGCGCAGGAAGTCAGCAACTGCAATTTGTTCTCAGCCGGCTTTGGATCCCCGCTGCCTGCGTGCTCCTTTTCGCCGCCGCGGCCTGGCGAGGGCCAACGGCGATGGTGGCCGTGGGTCCGTTCCTTCTTTTGTCGGCGCTCTTTCCGGTAGCGGTGATGGTGATCGATCGCCCGGCGAAGAGTTGGCGCGGTGGAATTCTAACGGCGAACGATCGCCGGTTCTTGCGCACGGCCGCGCGACGGACTTGGAGATACTTCGATGATTTTGTTGGACCACAAACTTCCTGGTTGCCGCCGGACAATGTCCAAGAAACGCCAAAGCGGGAGATTTTCCTGCGCACTTCGCCGACGAACATCGGGCTGTGGATGCTGGCGACCGTGGCGGCCAATGATTTTGGTTACATCACAATCGACGACTTGGTGGCGCGCAACCTTGGCACGCTGGAAACGCTGGGCAAGCTCGAGCGTTTTGAAGGCCATCTTTTTAATTGGTACGATCTGAGCACGCTGGAGCCGTTGCATCCACGCTACGTCTCGACTGTAGACAGCGGCAATTTGCTCGCCAGCCTCTGGACTTTCGAGAGCAGCTGCGATGAATTGGCCGCGCGCCCTCTTCTGGATGCGGGCGCATTGCGTGGAATAGCCGACACGCTTGGCGTGCTCGGGCAAATCGCTGCCACACTGAAGGAAATGGAACGTCCTCCGGCATTTCTCCGCCTGGCGGAACTGACCACGGGCCAGCCGGCTGATCTGGAGGAAGTCATCCTGCGCGTACGGGCGGCTCGACAGCCCGCAGAAGATCTTCTGCTCCACTTCCGCGGGGAAGAAACCGATCCACGTGTTTACTGGGCACAGCAAATTTCGAAGCAGATCGCGACGTGGAATGGCGTCATCGATAAATATCTTCGGCCGGTAGAGATCCTGATGGGGCCGCCGGCCCAATTGATGTCGTTAGGCGAGGCGACGCACGAATCCCGGCGTGAGGCGCTCGCGGCTACCTTTTCGCTGCGCAACATTGCCATCGAGGGCATTTCCGGGCTCGTACCCCTGCTTGCCTTTCATGAGCGACGCGAGGACCTAGAGATTCCTGCCGCGGTGCGCGAGTGGGTCGATCTTCTCGTCACTGAGGTGGAGCATTCACGCCGGCGCGCTTCGGAAGAGCTCGCGCAATTGGGCGAATTGATTGCCCAGAGCCAGCAACTGGAAGGCGGCATGGGACTGCGATTTCTCTACGATGAAGAGCGACGGATTTTCGCCGTCGGCTACCAGGTGGCAGAGCGCCGGCTCGACTCCTCGTTTTACGATCTGCTCGCGAGCGAGGCGCGCCTAACGAGCTTTCTGGCTATCGCGCGCGGAGACGTGCCAATGGAACATTGGTGGGCTTTGAGCCGCCCCTTTGGCTCTGCCTACGGGCGGTTGCCGCTTCTTTCCTGGAGCGGGACGATGTTCGAATATTTGATGCCGCTCTTGTTCACCCAGATGCACGAGAATTCACTGCTCGATCGCGCTTGTCACGACGCCGTGCGCTGTCAGATTGCCTATGCCCAGCAAAGCAGTGTGCCGTGGGGCATCTCGGAATCTGCCTTTAGTGCGCTTGACCGGCACAACGTCTATCAATACAGGGCCTTTGGGGTGCCAGCGCTGGCGTTGAAGCGTGGGCAGGAAGACGATTTGGTCGTGGCTCCGTATGCGGCAGCGCTCGCTCTTGGCGTGGAACCGGTCGCCGCCGTGAAAAATCTGCGGAAGCTTGCCACCCTGGGCAACTCTGCGCTGCTCGGCGACTACGGCTATTACGAGGCCCTCGATTACTCGCGACGGACCGAACCCGGGAGTGCGGCCGGCATTATCATCCACTGCTACATGGTGCATCACCAGGGGATGTCGCTCCTCGCCTACGACAACGCTTTACATGACAATGCGATGCGGCGGCGGTTCCATTCTGATCTGCGCAGTCGCGCCACCGAGCCGCTCTTGCACGAACATATCCCGGAACAAATTTTGCCGACGACCGGTGAGGTGCACGAAGAGCGACCGCTACCGCGGGCGATCCCGAGCGTCGGCGCCGCGGTCGTGATCCAAACACCCGACATCTCGTCGCCTCGCATTCACTTGCTCTCCAACGGAACCTGTTCCGTCACGGTGACGAACTCCGGCGGCGGCTACCTGCGCTGGCTGGATCTGGACGTGACACGCTGGAAAGCCGATTCGACCTGCGACGTGTCGGGCCCGGTTTGTTATATCCGGGATCTGGAAAGCGGAACGATTTGGAGCAACACCCATCAACCGGTGCGATCTCCTGAGCGCCGTTACATATGGAGTTTCACGCCGGACAAAGCGGAGTTCCGACGGAGGAGTGGACCGTGCGAGACCATCACGGAAATTGTCGTTTCCGCGGAAGACGACGCGGAAGTCCGCCGCATGACTTTGGTGAATACTTCGCGCAAATCGTGCCGGCTGGAGCTGACCAGTTACCTCGAGCTCGCACTGGCGCCGCACCGGACCGACCGCGCGCATCCTGCTTTCAACAAGCTCTTCATCGAAACCGAATGGCTGCCGGATTGCGAAGCTCTGGTCGCTCGCCGCCGCCTCCGCGCTCCCGATGATCAGTCGATCTGGACTGCGCACCTCATGGTCTCCGAGTCCTCCTCTGCTAGCGACTCGACCGAGTTTGAAACCGACCGCGCGCAATTCCTCGGCCGGGGCCGCACACCGGAAAATCCCGAAGCGATCACTCGCAGCCTAACGAACAGCATCGGCGCCGTGCTCGATCCGATCTTCAGCCTGCGCCGGCGGGTCACGATCCTGCCTAACGAGCGATCTCAGTTTGCGCTCGTTACCGTGGTGGCGGGGTCGCGCGAAGCGGTGATCGCATTGGCCGAGCGCTACGCGGAGTTTCACACTTGCGCGCGCGCTTTTGAAACCGCGTGGACCCATTCCCAACTGGAGATGCGCCGGCTGCACATCCGCCCGACCGATGTGCAAACCTTTCAACAACTGGCGGCCCTCATTATCTTTCCGCAGGCCCAACTGAGGCCGCCGCCCACGCGTCTCGGCCGCCGAACGGAGGGTCAGCGGGCGCTCTGGCGACAAGGCATTTCCGGCGACCTGCCGATTGTCGTCGTCATGATCGGTCACCTCAGCGACATCGAAGTCGTGCGCGAAATTTTGACCGCGCATACCTTCTGGAATCTGCGTGGTATGAAGGTCGATCTCGTGCTCGTGAGCGAGGAACCGCCGAGCTACGACGAACCGTTGACCGGCCAGCTGCGCCGGCTCACCGAAGCGCAGGAGCACCTGACCGGCGTGGATCAACCCGGCGGCGTTTATCTCCGCTCTGCGACTAAAATTTCGAAGGAAGAGCTGATCGCGCTACAGGCCGCCGCGCGGATGGTCCTGGTCGCAGCGCGTGGCACATTGCGCCAACAACTTGCCGCGACCACACCGGTCACTGTGAAACCGCGGCTGCTCCTGCCCGGCCGGCAGTTCCGCGAAGAGCCCTCCGCACCCCTGGCTTTTATGGAGCTGAAATACTTCAACGGCCTCGGCGGATTTACTCAGGACGGAAAGGAATTCGTCATCTATCTGGGCCCCGGCCGGCAAACGCCGCTTCCCTGGATCAACATCATGGCCAATCCGAAGTTCGGCGCGTTTGTTTCCGAGTCGGGCGCCGAATTTATCTGGGGCCGCAATAGCCAGAACGATCGTCTTACGCCATGGTTCAACGATCCGATCTCGGATCCGCCCGGGACCGCCGTCTACATCCGCGATGATGACATCGGCGTCGTGTGGTCGCCCACGCCCCAACCGATCCGGGAGAAGGACGCCTATCGCGCGCGGCATGGTCAGGGTTACACAACATTTGAACACAACAGCCACGCGATCGAACAACAGCTTCTCACCTTCGTGCCGGTTGATGACGCCGGCGGCGTGCCGGTGCGCCTGCAGCGGCTGCGCTTGCGCAACAATTCGTCGCGCCGGCGGAAGCTGACCGTCACCTCCTACGCCACGCTCGTTCTCGGATCCGATCCAGAGGAAACCAGTATGCATGTCGTCACAAAATGGGATTTGCAGAGCCAGAGCCTGTTTGCCCGCAATTCCTACAACCCGGAATTTTGCGAATGCATCACTTTTGCCACTTCGACTCCAACGCCTACTTCGTTCACCGGTGATCGCGCCGCGTTCATCGGGCGCAACCGCTCGCTGCGCGATCCGGCCGCGATGGAGCACGAACGATTGACCGGCGACGTTGACGCCGGCCTCGACCCTTGCGCCGCAATGCAGGTCGTGGTCGAGATTGAACCGAGACAGACCGTCGAGATGACTTTTCTTCTCGGGGAGGCGGACGACGAAGAAACAGCACGCGGACTCGTGACTCGTTTTCGCGATCCTGCGAACGTCGAGGCTGCATTCCAGGAAACCCGCCGTTGGTGGGGCCGGCTCCTGAGCACGATCGAAGTGGAAACGCCCGAGCTTTCTACCAACTTTCTGCTCAACCGCTGGCTGCTTTACCAGACTCTCAGCTGCCGGATGTGGGGCCGCTCGGCCCTTTATCAATCGAGCGGCGGTTACGGCTTCCGCGACCAGTTGCAAGACGTGATGGCCCTCGTGCACGCCGCGCCCGATCTCGCACGGGACCACATCCTGCGCGCGGCCGCGCGACAATTCGTGGAAGGCGATGTCCAGCACTGGTGGCATCCCGAGTCAGGCGCTGGCGTCCGCAGCCGGATCAGTGACGATCTTCTCTGGCTTCCCTTCGTCACCGCGCATTACGTTCGCACTACCGGCGACGCCGCGATCCTCGGTCAGATGGCTCCGTTTCTCGAAGCGAAACCCTTGGAGGAGCAACAGACGGAGAGCCTTTCCATTCCGGTCGTCTCCACCGTGGAAGGTTCGCTGCTCGAACATTGCCGACGCGCCATCGCTCGCGCTGCCACGGCTGGTCCGCATGGATTGCCGCTGATCGGGGGAGGCGATTGGAACGACGGCCTCAACCGCGTCGGACTGGGCGGTAAAGGCGAGAGCGTCTGGCTCGCCTGGTTTAAGATCTGTGTCCTCAGCGATTTCGCTGAATTGCTCATACTGCGCGAGCATCATGAAGAAGCGGAAGCCTGCAACGCCCGCGCCGCCCAGCTCGCAGAGACCATTGACGCCCAGGCTTGGGACGGAGCTTGGTATCGCCGCGGATACCTTGACGATGGCACCCCTTTCGGATCAAAGGAATGCACCGAAGCCCGAATCGATTCGATTCCGCAGACCTGGGCGGCGATTTCCGGCGCAGGTAGTCCCGACCGCGTTGAGGTGGCGCTCCGATCGCTCGAGGAAAATCTCGTCCGTGAAGCCGACAGTCTGATCTTGCTGTTCACTCCCCCTTTTGACAAAAACCCCGCTGACTTTGGCTACATCAAGGGTTATCCGCCCGGCGTGCGGGAAAATGGCGGCCAATACACTCATGCCGCCGCCTGGGTTGCCATGGCTTTTGCCCGCCTCGGCGATGGCGACAAAGCGGTGCGACTTTTGCGGATGCTGAATCCGGTCGAGCGCGCCCGGGAAGAAGAGAGTTACGAGCGCTACAAAGTCGAGCCTTACGTCATGGCGGGCGATGTTTACTCGTTAGCCGGGCATGTCGGACGCGGGGGCTGGAGTTGGTACACGGGCGCGGCGGCTTGGACCTATCGCGTCTGGATCGAGGAAGTTCTGGGATTCCAACGCCGCGGCGACACGCTCAAGATCAATCCGGTCATACCGAAAGATTGGCCGGGCTTTCGTCTGCAATATCGTTATCAGAATACCCTTTATCGCATCGCCGTCGAGAATCCTCTCCCTTGTTCAAGCGGTGTGACCTTGGTCGAAGTAGACGGAATTATGGTGGCCGACAAGATAGTGACTTTGCGCGATGACGGACTTCGTCACGAGGTGCGTGTTGTGCTGGGAACATGATTACGCCCGTATCGTCCAGGATTTGGAATTGAAAAAACTGTCCAAGAAGTGTCCAAAGCAAAAATTTCTTGTTCGTCCCAACTGAACGTTTCTAGAGGGAGCCGGCAGTCGGATTCGAACCGACGACCTGCTGATTACAAATCAGCTGCTCTACCAACTGAGCTATGCCGGCAAGGAAGACCGCGCAGTTTAGCTTACAAGGCTTTCCTCAACAAGTTGTCGATCTCACGAACGGGTGCGCGCGCGTAGGCTGAAAGCGGTTCGGCAGTTTCCAGATTCTTGATCACCGTGCTCAAATAAACCGATTCTGGATAGAAGGCTTTGTACTTTGTGATCTCGGCCCGATTCAAAACCTTGAAGCCATAGCGCTCGAACATCTTTTCGCCGCGACGGCTTTCAAACGTGACGATCTGTCCGTAAACACGTTTCTCACCCGCGCGGTAAAGATAACTTAGATACGCGCTCATCAGCGCCCGCGTCGTCGAAACTCTGCGCGCATCCGGGAGCAGATTAATGTGAAAATGCGGAACGCGGCGCGGTGCGGCTGGCACTTCGCGCCAACCGTGCACGAGCGTCCAACGGATGAAGCGTCGCGACCGTGCATTGTACCGAAAGTAGCGCGTAAGCGCGCGAAAAAAGAGCCAAACGTTTTGATAGAACGCGTAGATCTGATTCCGCAGGGGCTTGCGCGAACCGAGGAGATAACCCCGGATCTCGCCGTCCACTTCCAGGAGAAAACATGATTCGGGTTCGTGGTCAGTATAGTAAGTCGTAAGAAAATCGGCGAACAATTGTCGATCTTCATAAACGGGATCGATCGGTTCGCCGAGGAACCCAGTTTGGCAGCACAGGCGTCGGACAGCGGCGCGATCGCCATCGCGATAGCTTCGGATTGTAAATGATCTCTCACTCTTCATTCGTTGATGTTCCTGTGTAACCGGAGCAGACCTCGCGGTAAATACAAAAAAACTGCTTAAACACGCACGGCCACGCGTAGTCTGCCCCCGCATATTGCGCTGCCGTGCTGCCCAGCATCTGCAGTTTTTGCGCGCTCAATGCCTCGATCGCTTCGGCGAGAGCCGCCGCGGTGTTTTCACGCGCCCAAGATTCCTGCCCATGATAAATAATCCGGTCCATGTAACTGCCGTGAATTCCCACCACGGGCGTGCCGCAGGCCTGACTTTCCAGCGCGACAAGGCCAAATGTTTCCTGAACGCCCGGGTGAACGAACAGATCGGCCGCGCGATAATAGCGCGCAAGATCAGCCGAGTCGGTGCAATATTGAATCCATGAGACATTTCCGGTGCGCCGCTGCAACTCTCGAACCTGATGGCGCTGCGGTCCGTCCCCGATTATAAGCAGGTGAAAGTCGTTTCGCCGCCGCCGGTACAAGAGATCGAAACTGCGAAACAACGTTTTGGTGTTCTTTTCCCTGGCCAACCGGCCGACGTACAGAAGCAACTTCTGATTTCGGTTAACGCCTAGCGACTCGCGCGTCGTGTCTCTATCATCTGGCGTCGGTTTGAAGATGTCGATGTTTACGCCGAGGCGAACGGCGCGCACGTTGCGCACGCCCCAGTCAGAGAGAACGTCGGCCAACAGTTCCGAGGGTACCAGCGTGACCTGAAATTGATTATACAGCTTGCGCACATAACTGCGCGTCAACTTCATTGCGCGATGCGTCCCACGCTTGCCGAGAAATTTAATGCTGCCGCGCAAGTATGCTTCTGGGAAATGCGAATGATAAAAGCCGATGACCGGAATTTTCTGGGAACGGCCGATGGCGATCGCTTTCCAACCCACTTGGTACGGATCGCTCGATTCGATGATATCAGGCCGTTCCTGTTCGAGAATTTCTTCGAGGGCGCGCAGGTTCAGAAGCGCCCGATACCGCGATGTGCGCGAAAGCAGCGGGGAGCGAATCGAATAAATGCGCGATCGGCCGTTGCAGGTCATCTGCGTTTTCGACCCAGGAACAATGAGGATGTGTTCGGTCGCCGGTGAGTGCTTGCCGATGTACGCGATCTTTTCGTGAACGTAACGTTTCACACCGCCACTCAGCGGCGAATAGAACTGAGTCAGATCGCAAAGCTTCAACGTCGAAAATCGCCTAAGGAAATTGTCAGGCGCGCGATTCCAGTTCGCTTAAGTAACGCTCCGCATCCATGGCCGCTGCGCAGCCTGTGCCAGCCGCAGTAACTGCTTGTCTGTAGACGCGGTCTGCCACATCGCCGGCGATAAAAACACCGGGGTGTTTGCTCTCGGCCAAATTTTTCGCGATCAAATAACCTTCTGGGTCGGCGTCAAGTTTTCCAGCGAACGCTCTGGTGTTGGGATCGTGACCGATGGCGACGAACACGCAGGCTACAGGTAACTCGCGTTCCTCGTTTGTTTGCACATTTCGCAAACGTACTGCTCGCATCTCACCTTTTTCATCTGGAATATATTTTGTCACAACTGTATTCCAGATGGGCTCGATCTTTTTGTTCGCGAAAACGCGGTCGGCCATGATCTTGGAAGCGCGCATTGTGTCGCGCCGATGAATCAAATAAACTTTTGATGCAAAACGGGTGAGAAAAAGCGATTCCTCGGCGGCTGAATCGCCGCCACCGACCACGCATACGGGCACATTCTTGTAAAATGCACCATCGCAGGTTGCACACGAAGTGAGACCGTGTCCGATCAATTTCTCCTCGTTTTCGAGGCCCAAGTACCGCGCGGAAGCTCCACTGGCGATAATGAGTGCCTGCGTCTCCAGCCATTCGTCATCAGCTTTGATGCGAACGTGACTGTTCCTGGGCTCAAAATCCGTCACTTCGGCGTAAGAAAAGCGCGCGCCGAATTGTTCTGCTTGTTTGTGCATGTTCAGGATGAGCTGCGGCCCGTCAATTCCGTCCGGAAAGCCCGGGTAATTTTCAACGAGCGTCGTCGTGGAGAGTTGACCACCAGGTTGCCGGCCTTCGAGCACGAGTGGACTAAGGTTGGCGCGCGAGGCGTAAATCGCCGCCGTCAGCCCGGCGCAGCCGCTGCCCACAATGATTACTTTCTCCATGAATAAACCTAGCACACGGCGCAAGCCGGAACACAGTACTGTTCACTGTAGGGATCTGTGCGGCGGGTCGACAACAGGGTTGCGCCACGTACTCTCCGCGATGCCGGAATTGGCCGAGGTCGAGTGGTATCGTAAGCAATGGAATCCCGCTCGTGGCGACGAAATTGTCGATCTCAGCCTGCATCCGCGGAACCGCGTTTTTCGCGGAACGAACACGCGCTCTCTTCAGGAGGATCTTATCGGCGAAAAGTTGTTGGATTCGGGCGTACGCGGTAAACGAATGTTGTTTCGATTTTCCGGCGACAACTGGCTTGGGATTCATCTCGGCATGACTGGTAAAATCCGCGTCGAATCGGCGAATTTTAGCCCTGGCAAACACGACCACCTCACTTTGTATCAACGTAAACGCGCGCTGGTCTTCACCGACTCGCGACAATTTGGTCGTCTGCGCTTTCACCAAGGGCTGGATGAGCCCGATTGGTGGAAGAGCGACATTCCCGAGATAATTTCGCCGGAGTTCGATCGAAAATTCGTGGGTCAATTCTTAGATCGACATCGGAAGGCGCCGATCAAGGCCGTTTTGCTCATGCAACCGGGCTTCTCGGGAATCGGTAATTGGATGGCTGATGAAATTTTGTGGCGTGCCAAGATTTTGCCCTCAAAGCGGACCGGAAAATTAACCGGTCGTGAACACGCTGCCATTTTCCGAGCGACAAAATTTGTCGTGCGCAAGTCACTGCAAACGCTGGGCAAAAATTTTTCCGATCCGCCGCGCACCTGGCTCATTCATCAGAAATGGAAACGCGACGGAATTTGCCCGCGCCATCGAACGCCGCTACGGCACGCAACGGTTGGCGGACGTATCACTGCCTGGTGTCCGCGTTGCCAAAAGTGATTGCAGCGGCGGTTGTGTCCTTACGGCTGCTTTATGCCGTGACGTGGACAACGATCTTGTGAAAGCCGGTGGCGCCGGAGAACGGACTGCGGTCTGATTCCCACTCTTGGACGTCGCCTTCGCCGTCGGTCGCGCGAACCACTAGCGTGTAATCTCCGGGTTGTTTAGGAGTCCAGCCGTTGGATGCCTTCCAGAGCGACCATGCGAGATCGCTCCCGGCATAGTAAATGCGGGCTTCATCCCACGTTTTTCCGTCATCAAAACTGAGCTCGACCCGCGAGATGCCGCGATCGCCACCAAACGCGATGCCTTTCACTTCGATGGGACCCGCAAGTTTACTGAGAAAAAACGACGATTCGTGATCCGGTCCATCGATGCGGGAACGCGTTGGGACAATGAAGTCCGGACCCCAGCCTTGGGTTTCGTAAAATCCTTTTGCCTCCGCTGGCGCGACCTCGATTCGCGTGAGCCACTTCACGTGCTTTTCTCCAAAATAGCCGGGCACCACGACACGCGCCGGATAACCGTGCCGATGCGGCAGCGGGGCACCGTTCATTTCGTAGGCGACAAGCGTGGTCGCATCCATGGCTTTCTCGAGCGGAATCGTGTCGCTGTAATTATCGACGCCCCATAGACGGACTCTAGCGGCATTGGAAACCGGCACCGCAGGGTCGAGCAGGTCATGCAGCGGCACGCCTTTCCAAACGGCGTTGCTGATCAATCCAGCGTCGAGCCCATTACTGATGCACATCAACGTCGTTTCCTGCTCTACCGCCGTAAAGCCCTGCAAATCTTGAAAACGATAAGTGGCGGAATTTTGGACGAGACCGGTGACTTCCAAATGCCAAAGATTAACGTTAACGCGAGGATCGACTATGTTCTTGGTCACGCAATAAAATGACTCGTTAGGCGTAATAGGCTGAACGATTCCACCTTTGTATTGCGTGCCGTCGTAACTGAAGGTGGCTGCGCGATAAAGTTTGCGCAGCACCGCTCCGCCGCCTCCCGCAATGAGCAAGCCAAGTCCACCCAGAACCAGCGCGCGCCGTCCGATCGCGGGACTAAATTCTCGATCTTCGCCTTCCGATCTTGCCCGAATGAGAAAATGAAATCCGGCAACGAGCGTTCGCTCGAAAACAAAAAAACAAAGCACCAAGCCAATGAGCGTGACCAACCGCGCGGCGTCGATCGGCAATCCACGATAATTGGTTCCGAGCACCGGCCAAAGTGCGATTGCGGCCGAGATAATCGGCAACAGCACAAAAATGCTGATTGTCGCAACCGTAGCACGCAGGCGGAAGTTGCGTCTTACGAACAAGCCGAAAATTGTTCCGGCAATTGCGCCGACAAAAAGCTGACCGGCGATTGTCGATCCGACGCCGAGCTGTTTCAGATGATTGTAGCCGCCCACTTTTCCCATGAGCGAAAGAAACGGTCCCGGCGAAATAAAAACCGAGAGCCGATCTCCAATAATCACGAGCGGCGTTGCGATGCCCACACACGCGAGCAACAGCATAGTCACAGTCATGGCGACCGCCGCGACCAAGCCAGCCAGCAAACCCGCCGAGAGCCCTTTGGTTCTGCTCATCATTGGCGGTCATTATGCTTTGTTGAGGCATTTGTGCCAAGCGTCTGGATATTCGGCTCGGCGACCGCCGCTACAATTTCGCGAACGCAATCCGCAGCAACGTCGCGATGATGCGAGCGCCCGCGACAAACGTCCCGCGGAGAGTGCCAGACACCTTGGACTCGCCGCCGACGCGACGTCGATGGTCGACCGGAACTTCAAGAATACGCAAACCCACTCGCGCTGCACGCATCTGCATTTCAAGATTCCAACCGTAGGTTTGCTCGCGCATAGCCAATCGCGCTAGCGCTTCCCGCCGAATGGCACGAAACGGACACATGTCTGTATAACGAACGCCGTAGAGAAATCGTAAAATGGCGCCGGCGACGCGCCCGGAAACAATCTGCTGGAAATTCATGCTGCCCGTCTCTCGCTGGCCACGCGTGCGCGAGCCAATCACGAAATCGTGCGTTCCGTGTGCAATCGGATCGACAAGCTGCTTCATAAACTCGGGGCAATCGCTTCCGTCGCCGTCGAGAAACACGACGATCTCGCATTCGGGTGAAAGAGCGCGAACGCCAGCAGCACAGGCGCGTCCGTAACCGCGTCGTGGCTCCGCCATTATCCTCGCGCCCGCGGCGCGCGCTCGCTCGGCCGTTCGATCGCTGCTGCCATTATCAACAACGATGATCTCGCTCGGGGCATTTGTGGCCGCGACTGCGCGGACGACCCCCACGATTGACTCTTCTTCATTCAACGCTGGAATGATGACCGAAAGGTTCAATTTACCGCGCGGTGCACGATGCCTTTGCTGCGTAGAATCGTTTCCGCTTCGCTGAAATAATCGCGCACGTCGGATTGCAAGCGAATCCAGTCGAGATAACGCTCGATGCCGGTCGTAAGATCGATATTCGGCTCGTAACCCACGCCACGAATGCGCGTGATGTCGCTCGTAATATGACGCATTTCACCGGGGCGAAACTCGCCGTTTACTTCTGGTTGGAGATCGATCTGGAGCGCGGCGGAAAGTTGTTCGGCGATTTCGCGAATCGGCGTTCCCCTACTGCTGCCGACGTTCACCGGCAGACCGTCGAGCTTGTCCGTCTCCGCGGCGAGCACATTCGCGCGCGCAATATCTTCAACGAAGCAGAAATCGCGTAGTTGCTCACCATCTTCATAAAGGACCGGCGGGAGATTGTTCAGCAAACGCGTGCAAAAAATCGCGATCACGCCGGTGTAAGGATTGAAGATCGATTGCCGCGGTCCGTAGGTGCATGAATATCGCAACGCCACAGTGGGAATACCGACCTGTTTCCCCCAAAGAAGCACCAATCTCTCCTGATCAACCTTCGTCAGTCCGTAAACGGTTTCCCCGCCTACTGGGGCGTGCTCAGGCGTCGCCGCGCTTTCGGTCACGGCATTGCAAATTGGACAATGCACAGACCAATCGCCTCTCCGCAGTTGTTCAATCGGTCGAACCTTTGGGAAAACCAGGCGGTGCTTCGGACAAATCCCGGCGCCTTCGCTGTAAACGGCTTGCGAGCTCGCGACGATTATTTTTTTTGTCGGCAGGTTTTTTTCGCGAATGACCTCGAGCATTTGCGCGGTCCCAAGCGAATTGACATGGACGTATTTCGTGATCTCGGGCATAAATCCGCCGTAAGCAGCCTCGTGGAAGACGATGTCGATGTTGTCGAGCGCGGCGCTGACTGTTTCGCGATCGCGCAGGTCGCCTTCAATGAATTCCACTTGATTTGATATCCATGCCGGTTTTCCGCGGCGATGCGTTTGCGGCTCAAGATTATCCAAGACGCGTACTTTCCAGCCTTCGCGCACGAGCAAGTCGGCTATATGCGAACCGATCAAACCAGCACCGCCTGTGACGAGAGCGCGCTTCATTTTTCTGTCACGGCACTCGGTGCACACCGAGCGGTTTTCTTGATTCCATTGCTTTAGGGGCAGTTACATTCGGCCAGATTCGCGAGCGACCTTCTCGATCAATAATTTCTCGTAAAAACTTCGTGGTCTCGGGCGCTTTGGCATCGGGCGAATTTCCACCGAGCAATTCTTTGCACAAGCGTCGCAATGTCGTGAAATCGTCAACGTCGTAGCATGTCGGCAATAGTTTTACCGCCACGCCGATTTCTTTTGCGCGCGCCTTCGTCTGCTCGAGCACTCGCTCCGTACTCCAATCGATACGTTCAAACACCTCGCGATGCGGCTTTTTGAGGCCGATCAAATAGTAGCCGCCATCATCTGCAGGACCGAGAACAATGTGCTCGCGGGATGATCGCAACATCTCCACAGCATGGGCGAAAGTCGCGGCTGGAACGGTCGGGCTATCAGAATCGATCAAACAAACGCCACCGAAACCACACTTAAACAAATCTTCGGCCGCAAACCAAAGGCGTTCGCCAAAACTTCCTCCGCGCTGCGGGAGCAAATCGAAGTCGGGCGGCAATATGTCTGCATAACCCCCTTCCCAACCGACAGGAGTATAAACTGCAACGCCGCATGCTTTTCCCAACAGTCCTCCACTCACAATTGCAGAAGAAATCGCGACCGTTGTATCACGCAAAAAACAAGCGTTAAGCGTAGCCGCTTCGTTCGGCGTGAGCGGCGGGACAAGACGCGTTTTCACTCGCCCGGGCCGAGGTGCTTTGGTCATCACTGCTAGCGCGCAGAAACCGCTCGGGCTTTTCGGTCGAGCGTTCGGATCGAGAAGGCGGAGAACAGCTTTCATCCGTCAGGCCGCCGGCGCTTCAGGGCTTTTCGCAAACAGCGTACTGGTAACGTCCGTCCTGCCAGGTCTTGATCTGTTTCCACGGCTGCGTCGGAAAGAGCCTTTCGAACGCGCGCTCTGAAAACACCATGGCTCTCCGCGGCTCGCAATACCCATTCTTAAATCGAGTCACTCCCGCAATTAACCACATTGCGAAAAGTGGAATCGAAGCCCAGTATGCGTAACGCGGTTCCGCAATGAAGCAGCGGCCACCTGGTTTCAAGACACGATACATTTGGGCTACGACGCGGTTCGGCTCTGGCAGAATGGTGAAAAGTCGGGACGCTATCAGAATGTGAAAGTCTGCCGCCGGACAGGAGAGCCGCAGCGCATTCACGCGCTCAAAAGAACAGTTGGTTAACCCGAGAGCGGCGGCGCGTTCGCGCGCCCATTGTAGTTGGCTCTCTGAACGATCAACCCCCATGACTGAAATATCGCGAAATCGATTCGCTAGCCTGCACGAATAAAATCCCGGACCACAACCAAGCTCGATTAATTTCGTCCCGGGAGCAGGCCGTCTATCCGGCCAAAGTACCGCGATCATGCGCTCGGTATCGTCCCGGAAAAGATGCTCACGGCAGAGTGCGTAAGCCCAAGCGACATGTTCAAATAGGCTCTCGCGATTGGACTCCACGCCGCCGGATTTGTTGGGAAGTGGCGCTACCGATGTTTCGATCGGACTGTGTCGGGAAGCTATTGCGTCCGGCTGCATTTTGGTTCGCGTTTCAATAAGACAATCGATATTCGTTTGCTTTTCCGCTTGAAAACTTTTTCACAAATGACGGCCTGATGAATCCGGAATTAAGTATTCTCTTCTTCTTCTTCTGCGTGAGAACAACGCGCTTACTCGGATCTCGGCGCCTGTCTGCCTACGCTAACAGGCGAATTGTCAATAATACCGAGAACCTGCACCGACAACAACGCGTTCCCTGAAAAAGACGAAACCTGTTAAGACTTATTCGAACTTGTTCGCCTGTTGCTACGCAACACGGAAGGTTTATCCATCAACGCACCGCAGTCACCATGGTTGCTCTGGTGGGCGCGACGCTTTTCTCTGTGGCGAGCGCCGCAGGTGAGAATTCGCGGTGGAAGATTCAGCAAATTCTTGCTTCGAAAACGCACGACGGCTAGACGCATGAATTTCAGCCGGGCATTCCGATTACTCGCTGGAAACTTACATTTTAGGCACGAACCTTTATCAGATCGAGCGGCTCGCGAATCTCGACCAAGTTCCGGAATCCGGCGCAATCGCGGTGGTCAGTTTTCCAAAACCTAAAGGCGGCTCAGGATTTCCTGCGCGGGTATTTGCAATTCTGCGGCGACGGAGCGAACGGGAAGATTACTGCTCGATAGCGGTGTGCCAGTACTGAAACGTAAAATGCTATGCTGGCGCAGGCTTTTCGAGTTTAGACTCGACCCCTTGCATGGTCGAAGATGCGCTCGGTCAATTGACCGAAAGTCGCGGCACAAGCAAAGATAGCCTTGAATCATGCACATAACGGACATCATGCGGAGGGATTCTCCCACATTTTCGTTCGAGTTCTTCCCTCCGAAAACGCCGGAGGCGGCCGAGATTCTCTACCAAACGATTCGCGATCTGGAATCGTACATGCCGCACTTTATTAGCGTGACCTACGGCGCCGGTGGTTCAACGCGAGATTTAACCCACGACCTTGTCGAGCGCATTCAACATACAACAAAACTGGATCCGATCCCGCACCTGACTTGCATCTGCCACAGCGAAGAAGAGATCGAAGCGATTTTACTGCGTTACGCCAGGTCGGCGATCGGAAATATTCTCGCGCTCGGGGGCGATCGGCCGCGCGACATCCCCTACGATAAATCGCGCGATTCGTTCCAACACGCGGTCGATTTGGTTAAGTTCATTCGCCGATTCAACGAATCCGGCGCGCATCCGGAAGACCGCGGGTTCGGGATCGGCGTGGCCGGTTTTCCCGAAGGACATCCCGCGACGCCCAATCGATTAGTCGAAATGGATCATCTTAAAGCGAAAGTGGACGCCGGCGCCGACTACATGGTCACGCAACTCTTTTTCGATAACCGCGACTTCCTCGATTTCCGCGAACGTTGTGCGCTCGCTGGAATCCACATTCCCATTATCGCCGGGATAATGCCGATTACCTCCATCAGCGGATTCAAACGCATCGCGGAACTGGCTGGCGGTGCACGCTTCCCGGCGAAGCTTGTGCGTGCTCTTCAACGATGCGAAAACGACCCTGAAGGCGTTAGGCGGGTCGGTGTTCACTTCGCGTTGGAACAATGTCACGATCTTTTGGATAACAACGTAGCCGGTATTCACTTTTACACACTCAATCGATCCGACGCCACGCGGGTGATTTTTGACAGCCTCGGTATTCCGCGTCGGCGAAGTGCTCAGGCCCCGACCGCTTAGTTGCGCGACGAGGTGCCCAAGCGCCCATGTGCGGGATGCGCATTGCAGAGAAGATCATTGTCCTGAGCTGGCAAAATTTGCGCGAAGTCGGTGAAATGAGCAGATTCTAGGGATGTTCGAAGGCCGCCGCGCGCTCAATGTTCAACTCGCACTCTTCCCAATAGCGATTGGGTTATTGCTGGTGCTTTCGTGCTTTTTCCCGCTGGTCGATCTTGTCGATGCGGCGCAACACCGCGTGATGCACTGGGGCGCGTGGAGTGGGGTCTGTTACCCGCTGCTCTTTGCCTTTTGTAATGTCCTGCTTCTTCCCGGAGGATTACTAAGTGTCGGCGGCGGATTTTTCTTTGGACTGTGGTGGGGCTTTTTCATCGTGCTTTTCGGCAACACCGTCGCCGCGGCGATTGCATTTGCACTCAGCCGATGGGTGGGACGGCGGTGGTTGAGCGGAAAGCTTTCGCGAAGTTCGACGCTCCGGGTGTTAGCACCGGCCGTGGAGCGCGAAGGATGGAAGATCATATTTCTGAGCCAGCTACACCCCCTTTTTCCAACGAGCCTTCTGAACTACGTTTACGGTCTAACAAGAATTCGATTCCGAACCTACATGCTTTGGACGTCGATCGGCCGTGCTCCTGGGCTCTTTTTATACGCGTACCTTGGAACGCTCGGCCAGTTCGGATTGAACCTGGCGCGAGGCAGAAGCCATCCACGGCTGGTTGAGTACTGGACTTGGGGCGGTGCGTTTCTTGCTGCTGCCCTTCTGTTCATTTTGCTGACGCGAATAGCCCTTCGCGCAATTCAAGGATCGCAGGAATTGTCGCAGCTCGAAAAACCAGAGCATCGATCGAGTCAAATGTCATTCAGATAACACCAACAACATTAACTAGTTATGCATATAGATGAATTTATAGGGCTGCATCGCAGACAGCAGCGTGTGCCTACGCATTATATTGGCAAGTTGCTTGTCGGAGCGGCCATGAAAGTCATTGCATCGACAACTAGCTGCCAGGGCCAGCTACGCCAAGCGAGCATTTTGGAGCTCTTTCGCGATGTTTAAGCTTCCGACGGAATACGATGTCGTGGTTGTGGGTAGCGGGCACGCTGGAATCGAAGCAGCCCTGGCAGCAGCCCGCATCGGCTGCCGGACTTTGATGTTGACCCAGAATCTAGATACGGTCGGGCAAATGTCATGCAATCCGGCAGTTGGTGGTTTGGCTAAAGGGCATATTGTTCGCGAAATCGACGCCATGGGCGGCGCGATGGGGATAAACACGGACGCGACCGGGATTCAGTTCCGGATGCTTAACAGGGCAAAGGGACCTTCAGTGCAAGCACCACGTGTCCAGTGCGACAAAAAAGCTTACCAATTTCGGATGAAAGCCATCTTGGAAAGCAGGGATAATTTAGACTTGAAACAAACCACAGTTTCGAGCGTTCTTGTCGACAACGGGACTGTGCGGGGCGTTGCGACGGATCTTGGAATAAGGATTATGGCGCGTCGCGTTGTAGTTACATCCGGTACTTTTTTGCGCGGCCTTTTGCATCTAGGGGAGAACACCAAGCCGGGTGGTCGCATGGCCGATGCCAGCTCAGCATTAAGCGAAAATCTCCGACAATTGGGTCTTACAGTCGGGCGATTCAAGACCGGCACACCATGCCGGCTCAATGGTCGCTCGATCGACTTTTCGCAGTGCCAGGTCCAGCTCGGGGACGAGCCGCCGCCCAGGTTCGCGTTTTACGGCGATGTAGAGAAACGCAAAAACGAGGTTTTTACCCTCAATTTTAATGATCGAGGGGAGTTCCACGTGGAACAAATGCCATGTTGGATTACTCATACCACCCAGCGAACCCATGATATCATTAGGGGTAACCTCCACCGATCCCCCCTTTATTCGGGACAAATAAAAGGAACCGGGCCGCGATACTGTCCATCAATCGAGGACAAGGTTGTTAAGTTTGCCGACAAAGTGACTCACCAGCTCTTTTTGGAACCAGAAGGCCGCCATACTGACGAATATTATGTAAACGGAATTTCTACAAGTTTGCCATATGATGTGCAACTAGAATTTTTGCATTCGATTCCCGGGTTGCAGCAGGCTGAAATCATGCGTCCGGGTTACGCAGTGGAATATGATTTTTTCCCTCCCACTCAGCTTTTTCCGACCCTGGAAACGCGCTTGATTAACGGGCTCTATTTTGCTGGTCAGGTGAATGGAACTTCAGGGTACGAAGAGGCAGCAGCGCAAGGCCTAATCGCCGGGGCAAACGCAGCCCTAAATGTGCAGGGTCGCCCACCGATCGTTTTGGACAGGAGCGAGGCCTATATCGGGGTTCTTGTCGACGATTTAGTCACAAGGGGCGTCGAAGAGCCGTACCGCATGTTCACCAGTCGGGCCGAGGATCGCTTGCTTCTTCGACACGATAATGCCGATCAAAGATTGACCAAACGCGCATTTGACGCGGGTCTCGTCTCAAAGGAACGCTGTGCTCACTTTCAGCAGAAACTGGAGCTTCTCGGCTGTGTTCGACGACTGGCAATCGATACGAAACTTGGTGGCATACCTCTGTCGCAACTGCTGAAGCGGCCCGACTTTGGCATTCCGAATCTGCCAGAGGAAGTCCGGACCTTGGCACCAGCCGAAATTTGGGAAACGATTGAGACGGACGTCAAATATGAAGGATATCTCAGTCGACAAGCTGAGCAAAATCGAAAAGTAGCCAGCCGAAACTTGCAGCCTATACCTGACGGACTGGACTATGGGAAAATAGCCGGCTTACGTTCCGAGAGCCGACAGAAGTTAACAGCGGTTCGACCTGTCTCCCTAGGTCAGGCGGCCCGTATTAGTGGCATAACCCACGCTGACATTACAATAATATCTATTTGGCTTACCAAGAACAGTTTACGGGCCAGTGCTTCCAATGTCACGACTTCTGGTAACAAGAAGCAAAAGACCATTAGCTCCAACTCTTAGCAATGCTTGTTTTTGCCGCCGTCGTGCTGATCAGCTACTTGCTCGGGTCGATCCCCGCTGGCTACCTCGCTGGCCGCATCGCGGGGATTGACATTCGCCACGCTGGCAGCGGCAACATCGGTGCAACGAATGTAACGCGGGTTCTCGGAAAGCGTTACGGTTATCCGGTTTTCGTCGTGGACTTTCTGAAAGGCTTGATGGCAGTCAGTATATCGATTTTTATCGAAAAACGCGTGCAACCGGTTTTGGTTCCGACTGAGCTCCTCGGAATCGTCGCAGCTATTTCCTGCGTGATCGGGCACTCGTTTCCGGTGTGGTTGAGCTTTAAAGGAGGCAAAGGAGTCGCGACTTCGATGGGGGCGCTTTTTGGGCTGGTGCCTTTTGTGGCCTTAATCGGGGTCGCGGTCTGGGTCATTACGTTCGAAATGACACGCTACGTTTCAGTCGCCTCGATGACCGCGGCGCTGGCGGTACCAATTAGCATTTTGATCCTGATGCCTCTAAAACAAACGGGCGGGGCGGTTCTTCTCTACTTTTCCATTTGCCTAGCCGCGCTGGTAATTTTCCGGCATCGCTCGAACCTTTCCCGCTTGGTGCGAGGCACCGAACCGCGGTTCAAGCGGAAGTGAAGATCGACAAGATAGCAATCTTGGGTGCCGGGAGTTGGGGAACGGCCTTGGCATGGTTGTGGGGAAAACATGAGCGACGAATTTGTCTTTGGGGAAACAGCCCAGATCGGGTCGAGCGCGTGAAAAGAACGCGTGAGAACAGCGATTATATTCCGGGGCTGCGATTACCTGATTCGGTAAATGTTACGCACGAGCTGCGGGACTGTGCCGAGGCGAGCCTCATCGTATTTGTTACGCCATCGACTGCCCTGCGCGAAATTGCCACGCGCCTGCGGGACGTAGCCCGCGAGGGGCACAGTGTGTTGCTCAGTTGCACCAAAGGAATTGAGCACGGCACGGGGATGCGGATGAGCCAAATCTTGAGTGAAATTTTTCCGCGGCATGAACTCGCCGTGTTGTCGGGGCCAAACCTTGCGGCTGAAGTAGTTCGTGGTCTACCTACTGCAACCGTAATAGGCTGCCGAAATCTTGAGCGCGCCGCGAATTTGCAAGACTTTCTTGGCAGTTCGCGTTTCCGCATTTACACGAGCGACGACGTCACCAGTATTGAACTGGGGGGTGCCTTGAAAAATGTCTTCGCGATCGCGGCTGGCGCGAGTGACGGGCTTGGTTTAGGTGATAATACGAAGGCGGCGCTGGTCACGCGCTCGTTGGCCGAGATGATTCGACTCGGAACGGCGATGGGCGGAAACTTCAAAACTTTCTACGGACTGAGTGGAGCTGGCGACTTGATCGCGACCTGCTTTAGCAAGCACAGTCGTAATCGGCGCGTTGGCGAGCGGCTGGGTCGTGGGCAAACGCTGAAGCAAATCACTTCATCAATGCAAATGGTGGCGGAAGGAATTCCAACGACCAAAAGCGCTCACGAATGCGCGCGCGGACTCGACATCGAGACGCCGATCATCGATCAGGTCGACGGGTTGCTTTACAAGGGAAAAGTGCCAGTTCAGGCGATGCACGAACTACTCGAGCGTGATCAGAAAGCGGAGCAAGTCTAACTAGTCAGGTAATTTGCGGCAAACCTCATTAATCGCTGCTGGATATAACTCGTGCTCCGCCATCTGAATTCGAGCATGGAGGCTTTCTGGGGTGTCGTTAGGCAAAATCGGCACTTCACATTGCGCGATGATATCTCCATGATCGATTTTTTCATCGACGTAGTGGACCGTGCAACCGGTCACTGATTCGCCGGTGACGAGCGCCTGCTTCCACGCTTCGAGCCCGGGAAATTTAGGCAGCAACGATGGATGAATGTTTAAAATTCGGCGCGGAAATGCGTCGAGCATCGGCGACTTGAGAACGCGCATGAAACCCGCAAGAACTACGAGTTCGACCCCGGCCTCTCGAAGCATCCGCACCAACTCGATCTCGGCTTTCGGTTCTAATCGCGTGTGGAATTTGCCAGGCGGCAAATAGGCGTTTGGAACTGAAAATTCCCGCGCGATGTCGAGGATCCGCGCATCGAATACATCTGAGATTATGACACGGACCTCGGCTGCGACGAGTCCGCTCCTAATGCTCTCAAGGATCGCGCGGCAGTTCGTTCCCTTACCTGATCCGAGGATGCCGAGCGGAACCTCTTTCATTCAATGACCTTTCGCAGTTGTTCCAGCAAGCCCGAGGTCGAGCACCCATGCACGAATGGGAGGATGCAAACCTCCGCTCCGATTTCCCGCAGTACAGTCTTTTCTTCCGCATCCAGTGTTTCGGAAGTGTAATCACCACCCTTGGCATAAACGGCTGGCCTCGTCGCTTCGATGAATCGGGTCGCGCGGATTTCGGGAAAAATCGTAACGAAATCGACGAACTCCAGCGCGGCGAGGACTTCCGCACGATCACGTTCGTTGTTAAGCGGACGCCCAACTCCTTTCAGTGCTCGAACGGATCGATCGCTATTCAAACCGATTGCCAAAGCGTCACCGAGTGCACGCGCTGCTTTCAAACAACGCACATGACCCACATGCAGCAAATCGAAACATCCGTTCGTGACGACCAGTTTTTTCCCAGCGTTGCGGAACTCTCTTGCGCGCTCAGCCAGTTCATTCATATCGATGATTTTCGTGTTCATCGGTTGCTGATCACAAATTCTAACGCGCCGGGAAGGATTTGAAAAACAGCCGGATCATTTCCGACCAGTTCACCATCGACATTGAACCACATCCCGGGCCGCGAGCGGACCGAGATCTTTTTCGCGCGCCGAAAAATGACCTCATTAGTGGAGAGATGATTGCCCAGGAGCATTTCAGCGGCCAGCAGCACCATTTTCGCCGGTGAGCGCCTGGGAACGAGTACAACATCGAGCAAACCGTCCCGAAGATCGGCTTGGGGCGCGATCGGCAGCCCGCCAGCGACAAATTGTCCGTTCGCAACGATGACGTTGTAAAGCTCGATCATTAATCTCTCCCCATCGTCGAAAACGATGTTCGTATGGTATGCGTGCAATTCTGGCAGAGCTGCTGCAGCGCTGCGCAGATAAGCAAGCGGCCCCCAGGTCGATTTGATTTCGGGCGTCAACTTCTCATCGACGAGACCGCTGAAACCGCCGGCAGAGACATTCACGAAGTAGCGTGTGCAGTCGCTCCTCACGCGAACGAGATCAATCGGAGCGGTTTGTTTGGCGCGCAAGATATCTATGTTGTCGTCGACGCTTGCAGGCAATCCAATTGTTCGCGCGAAATCATTTGCCGTGCCGAGTGGCACAATGCCCACGCAGAACCCGCCCATGTGACCGGGCGGCGCGATTCCATTTATGACTTCATTCAACGTGCCATCGCCGCCCGCCGCAATAACGTAATCGCATCCAGCACGAATCGCGTCGCGCGCATAACGTTCAGCTTCGCCAGCGCGCTGGGTTAGATGCAGTTTCCTCGGATTGAGTCGACGAAGCTGTTTCAGGAGACCGTCTCGGTCAACAATCGATCCCGCAATCGGATTAACAATGATATATGGTTTCACGCTCCGATAATCAATCTTTGTCGCTAAGCGCAGTTTCAGTTTTCGCTTTCGCTAATTTGGATCAAACTAGGAGGGCAGCGCACATGGCTATAAAGAATCGCAAACCAGTTAAGAGCAAATCACATATGACGGGTGCGTTCCGCATTTCGAATAGACCCGTCATACGCCCCACGCAGAAAACCAAAAGAGAGGGCGACGATATCGGTGATTTGGTCGAGCTCCCACGACCCTCTGGCGCACCGATTTTATTCGCCATCGCCCGCGATCCGCAGACCATCTTTACCTACTGGAGCATCGATTGGCCAACGATTTTCGCTGAAGGGATGCCGGTGGATCGGCAGGTCCATCTGCGCGTTTACACAGGTGACGGCGCACTGGAGACTAGCGCTGCGGTGGAACCGATGGCTGGCAACTCTTACCTGGCGGTTTCACAGCCGCGCGGCGTTTATCGCGTTGAGATCGGATATTATCAGCCTGAAGACGTTTGGAATTCCGTCGCGGTCTCCGACGAAATAACGATGCTGCCCGACAACGTGACGGCCGATGCAGAGGTCGATATTGCTACGATTCCACTTCATCTCAGTTTTCAACAGCTCCTTGATTTATTTCGGGTGTCGAATGGCGCCGCCTTGGCGGAAATTATTTCTCAGTTTCAGAAGCGCGCTTTGAATGAGGAGGAGCGCGAATTATTGAACGCCGAAGAGCGGAAAATTCTTCGCGGAATGGAGCTTTCGCTATTAAACACCGCGGTCGGTTGGGGGGCGTTCCTGAATCAGGCCGACTACGAGACGCTACGCAAACGCGCCGAGTCGATTCTCAGGTCCGGCTCGGCCAGCTCGCACGGTGGGTTTGGCGAAAGTAGTCGAGCCTCAGCGGCCTCCTAAGTACGCGCTTTTCACGCGTTCGTTCGCGCGCAAGGCGCTCGAGCGATCGTGCAAGATAATTCGCCCGGTTTCCAGGACGTAGCCGTAATGCGAAACCTCCAGCGCGAGATTGGCGTTTTGTTCGACCAACAAAACGGTGATGCCTAACGAGCGATTGATCTCGACGATTTTTTGAAAAATCGTTTTCACAAGAATTGGGGCGATCCCGAGGGACGGCTCGTCAAGCATCAGACAACGCGGCTTGCTCATAAGTGCACGGCTGATGGCCAACATCTGCTGCTCGCCTCCGGACAATGTACCTGCGACTTGGCGCGATCTTTCTTTCAATCGCGGGAAGATTTCGAAGACAAAATCGAAATCGCTTGCAAGTTTATTGCGATCTTTGCGCAGGTAAGCGCCCATGAGCAAGTTTTCGCGTACGGTCAGGTTCGCGAAAATCATTCGACCCTCCGGTACTTGCGAAATGCCGCGTTCGACGATTCGATGAGGTGCCAGATTACTAATCTCTTCCGCTTCGTAGCGAATGCTGCCTCGCTGGATTTTCAGTAATCCAGATACCGTGCGGAGCGTGGTCGATTTCCCCGCGCCGTTTGCGCCAATCAAAGTGACGATTGTGCCTTTTTCAACGGTCAATGATACGTCGTGCAGTGCAGTGATCGATCCGTAATTAACCGCGAGATTGCTTAGCTCAAGCATGACCGATTGTGCTCAGAAATTAAATGATTCTGGATGACAAAAAATCCAGCATATCAACCTCATACCTTCTTCGTTTCTTCTCCCAGGTATGCTTCAATGACCTTCGGATTTGCCTGTACTTCCGCCGGAGTGCCCTCCGCGATCTTGATCCCGTAATCAAGCACCGCAATGCGTTCGCAAATTCCCATCACGACTTTCATATCGTGCTCGACTAGAAGAACCGCGATCTTAAATTTTTGCTTCACTAATTGGATTAGCTCCATCAATTTTTCTTTTTCCCGCGGGTTCATTCCGGCCGCCGGTTCATCCAGCAGCAAAAGCTTCGGCCGTGTCGCGAGTGCGCGCACAATTTCGAGACGCCGTTGATCGCCATAGGAAAGACTGCTGCAAAGTGCATCGGCAAATTTACTCAAATCAAAAATCTCTAATAATTCTCGGACTTGCTGCGCCACGTTGTTCTCTTCGCGGTAAAACGTGCCCATGCGCCAAAGCGCGTGCGCGAGCCCGTGACGCAGGTGTAGGTTGAATCCAGCGCGCACGTTGTCGAATACGCTCAGGGTCGGAAACAAGCGAATATTTTGAAACGTGCGTGCGATGCCGCGGCGGGCGATGGAGCTTGGTTTCAAACCGGAGATGGACGCGCTTTCAAAAGTGATGGCGCCAGCGGTCGGGCGATAAACGCCGGTGACAACGTTAAAAACAGTCGTCTTGCCCGCACCATTCGGACCGATGAGGCCGATCAGGTCATCCGTGCTGATTTGCAGATCAAATGCCGAAACGGCCGTGAGTCCGCCGAACCTCACACTGCATTGCTGAAGATCGAGAAGCGGGATCGGCATGTGATCTAGGCGGAGGCGGCCGGCAATTTCGTTCGCCTACTCGCGGCCATACCGCCGACAGGAATTCCTCTTCGTGGCAATCGCCCGAAAAGGCCTTGCGGTCGCAGCAACATCAGCGCGATCAGCACGAGGGAGTAAATGATTACCCGATTCTGCGCGATGCGCCGGACGATCTCTGGCAACCATTCATAGCCGGAAACGAAGCGCAGATATTCCAATAACAGGGTTAGCAGAATTGCCGCAAAAGTGACGCCAGCGGTACTGCCCATCCCGCCCAGAATCACCATGATCACGATCTCGATGGAACGCTGAAAATCGAAGCCGCTGGGATTGATGTAAGTAGTGCTGTGGGCGTAAAGGCCACCGGCTACACCTGCAAAAAATGCGCCGAGCACAAAGGCAGTCACCTTGTAGCGCGTCGTATTAATCCCGACGGCTTCAGCTGCGACCTCGTCGTCGCGCACCGTGAGAAAACCGCGGCCATAGGTGGAATCGATCAGACTAACGACAACATAAATTGTTATAGCCGCGACCGAATACGTCCAAAAAAGCGTCGTGTAACTTGCGATGCCGCTATAACCGCGTGGCCCGCCGACCGCGTCCGTGTTCTGAATCAAAACACGAATGATTTCTCCGAAACCGAGAGTAACGATGGCAAGGTAATCGCCCTTTAACCGCAAGGAGGGTACACCGACAATGAGGCCGGCAACCGAAGCAACGAGTCCGCCGGCAATTAAAACGCCGATAAAAAGTAAAGCGATGCTGAAGAAATTTGTTCCGAACGCCTTGAAAAAGGCACTGCTGTGCTCGGTCGAGAGATATGCAGATACATAAGCCCCGATCGCCATAAACCCAGCGTGGCCTAAGGAAAATTGCCCTGTGTAACCGTTGATCAGGTTGAGGCTGACCGCCAGCGTGATGTTGATGCCGATAAAGATGACGATTTGCAGATAATATGAATTGATCGTGCCCGAAAAGTGAGACGCGACAGCGCTCAGGACAATGCCCGCCAGCAGTATCCATTTTTTGATGTGCCGATACTTCATTGATGTCCCTCGGCCGAGTGCGCGCCCGATTTAAACCTTCTCAATCTGTGCACGTCCAAAGATGCCGGTGGGGCGAAAGAGCAAGATTATAATGAGCAGCGCGAACGCAATGGCGTCCCGGTAGGTGGAAAAAGCTGAGCCGCCCACGAATGTTTCCACGACACCGAGCACGATTCCGCCCACGGCAGCGCCAGGAATATTTCCGATGCCACCCAGCACTGCGGCGACGAATGCTTTGATGCCGGGCAAAAGGCCCATAAGCGGATCGATCGATGGATAACTGAGCGCAAACAAGATTCCGCCTGCGCCGGCGAGAGCGCTGCCTAGTCCAAACGTAAATGAAACAACCGTGTCGATGTTTACCCCCATCAGCGCGGCAGCCGTCGCATTGTTCGAAAGCGCGCGCATCGCCATTCCAAGTCTTGTGCGTTTCACGATGAAGGTGAGTGCGACGAGTAAAGAAATGGTGACGATGAATGCAGCCAGCTGTGTGGTTGTGATCGTGAGTGCCCCCGTTCCTTCGAGCGCGCGATCCGGCATCAATTCGGGAAACGATTTCGGATCGGCGCCGAAAACAAACTGCCCGCCGTACTCGAGAAACAGCGAAACGCCGATCGCGGTGATGAGCACGGTGAGTTTTGGCCGAGAACGCAGGGGGCGGTATGCGATTTTTTCGATTGCGATGCCAAGCACAGCGCAGATCAGCATCGTCAAAACCAAGACTGAGATGGGTCCGAGCGGCGTCATCCATCCGGTGAAATGCGGCAGCAACCGCGGGCTGAGATAATAGCCGCAAAAAGCACCGATCATGAAGACGTCGCCGTGGGCGAAGTTGATGAAGCGCAGTACGCCGTAAACCATCGTGTAACCGAGCGCGATTAACGCGTAAAACGCACCCAATGACAGACCGTTAATAAGCTGTTGGAGAAATTCGGTGCTTGTCATTCGGAGCGGAGGGTAGCCGAGGAATCTCTTATCGTCCATTCCGCAGGTGGGACACGAGACCACCCGTCTTCAGGCCAGATACGAAAGGATCCGCGACTGCCCCGGAATGACAGCAATCAGGGCGGTACGGTCGCGACGAAGTTGGCGTGATTTGCCTTCACTTGCAGAACGACAGCGGATTTCGTCGCGTTGCGCTTTTCATCGATTGTGATGTTGCCGGTAACTCCGGGATAGTTTTTCACATTTGCCAGCGCGTCGCGCACCTTCGCGCCGTCAGGCGATCCCGCAGTATTGATTGCTTGCGCGAGAATTGTCATGGCGTCGTAACCAAGCGGCGCCATTCCATCGGGCAAAGCGTGAAACTTTGCTTGATATTTTTTCACGAAATCCTGCACTTTTGGATTTTTATCTTGGACTGAGAAGTGCGTGGAGAAATAACAGCCATCCAGTGCGCTGCCGCCAATCTCCGTCAGTTTTGGCGAGTCCCAGCCGTCACCACCCAGCAAGGGGACCTTGATCCCTAACGAGCGCGCCTGCTTCGCGATCAATCCAGCCTCCGTGTAGTAACCGGGAATGAAAATCGCCTCCGGCTGGGCGGCTTTAATAGCGGTGAGCTGCGCACGGAAATCCTTGTCGGTGCCGCCACCGGTATAAGACCGATCGATCACAATCTGTCCCCCGTGGCTCGTGAAGTACTCCTTGAAAAATTGGGCCAAGCCTTTGGAGTAATCGCTCTTCACGTCCTGCAAAATGGCCACTTTTTTGGTGTGCAAATTATCGAGCGCGAATTTCGCCATGACGGTCCCCTGGAACGGATCGATGAAGCAGACACGGAAAATGTAATCGCCTTTTTCCGTTACAGAGGGATTGGTCGAACCCGGCGACACCATTGGGATTTTCGCTTCCTGGCAAATCGGCGCGGCTTCGAGCGAGCGCGAGCTAGCGATTTCTCCGACGATCGCAACGGCCTTGTCGCTCGCGATTAATTTTTTCACTGCGGCCGACGGTTGACCCGGTTTGGATTGATCGTCCTCGATGATGATCTTGATTTTGCGTCCGCCCAGCACGCCGCCAGCGTTGTTGATTTCCTCTTTTGCCAGCTCGACTCCGTTACTCGAATTGACTCCGAAAGTCGCTTCACTCCCGGTAAGGGATGCGAACTCGCCAACAACAATGTCTTGTGCATTTACTGGAACGGCGAGGAGTCCGGCTGTTGCGAACAGAAATGAAACGACGATGTAACGGGTAAGTGGATTCATGAATAGTCCGTCTCTTAACCCTTGACCGGCTCGCGCGCAATTCCAACGTCTTGATCTGAGAAAAATAGGACGACGATGCTCTTCAACTCCGAGCAGAAAGCTCACGGTTTTCGGATTGCCTCAAAGCGTGCTATTTTCGCGCCCATGTCCGCAGCAAATCTTGTTCCTTTAGCGCGAAGGACAGTTTCGATCTTTCTCGCCGGACTGATGCTTGCCTCCCCGGTCTTCGGCGCTACCCGGTCAGCCAACGAGGAGCGACGCTCCAAGCTGCCGCAATTTGAAGCCCTGCCACTGATACGTTCGCGCCAAAATCATTTGCTCGTGCGCGCTTATATCAATGGCAGGCCAGCGTGGCTCGGCGTCGATAGCGGTGCGCCGGTCAGTGCGATCGCATTACATCGTCGCGAACATTTTCGGCTCACGCCGATTTCGGCCAAATCGACCCTGCCCGTGCGCATTCAGATTAATGGCGCGTTCAATAACGTGGCCATCGCACGTGAGCTACGGCTCGGAGCACTGAGTCTCGTCGACGAACCAGTGGTCACTGTCGATCTTGGGGGCTCCACTCGCGCCGCGCAATTGCTCCACGAGCAGGAAATCGATGGAATCATCGGGGCCGATATTCTGTTCCCGACCAAAGCGGTGCTGGATTGTCAACAACAGCTGCTCATCTTGAAAACCGATCCGGACGTTGCTGGCGGCGCGCCCGGTTTCGATCGCCGCGGATTGCGGGCCGTGCCTATTCAAGTTAGCGATGGTTTCAATTTGTATGTCAACGGCTCCATCAATGGCGCCGCTGCCAAGCTCATGATCGATACCGGTTCCTTTGCCACGCTATTGCATCGCTCCTTCGTTCGGCGAATGCGAATTGCGACTCGGGAGACGCCATTTAGTTCTTCGGCGGTGAATCTGAAAGAGCGCGGCGTGCAGGTAGCACGTATTCGCAAATTGTCCGTCGGCGCGGTGGACATCATCGGCAAGGAAGTCGGCGTGATCGATCTGGAAGGATTAATTCACGGCGGATTATTGCGCGGTTCGCCGCCGGTCGCCGGCCTCCTCGGCGGCGAGATCCTGAACCGGCATCACGGCATTATCGATTTCGGGACGCGCACACTTTATTTAAAACGGTAATGTGCGACCGCCGTAAAAACTCGCATGAAGCGAGATCGTTCCTCTCGCCGGCAGGGGCCTAACCGAAGTAGCGACTCGATGACAACTGATCAGATCGACAGGCAGGCAAGCGATCTTGGACCAATCCGTATTCGCGCGTTGGCCGTCGGAGCGCAAGCGCTCGGAGCTTTAGCACTCGGCGCTCTGGCTATCGGCACTCTTGCTCTAGGCGCTGTTGCGATCGGTCAGCTCGCAATTGGGCGCTCGAGAATCAAACGACTCGAAATCGGCGAACTCGTGGTGAAGAAGATCCGTATTACAGAATCGTTGGAAACGCCTACACCGAGGTAGCCTCGGATCCCTTCGCTTAGATAGAAACCCGTTATTCGACGTCGATTTCGCGCACGCCTTTTCGCGCACGAATCGCTTCCACTTGGTTTCGAATTTTGTCACCAAGCCCGATTGTGCACGGAATGGCGTCGATGAAAATAAAAGGCGACGAAGCATCCGAAGTATTCAATTGCACATTCTCCACACCGAACGTGCGATAAAGAAATGGCTGCCGCGTCTCGAGGTCCTTGACTCGATACAACTCGAGCGTGTCGGTGACTTTGCTGAAAACGCCTTCGGTGATCTTGAGCCGCTCCGTCGTCAGCTCATAAACTTTATTTTTCGTTTGGAGATAGCGTGCCAGTGCAATAAAGATCGGCACGATCAGCCAACAAAAGAGCGCGCATAGTATGTACAGGCCAAAGTTTTTCCATTGCGATGATGTGCCGCGCCAAACGGTTTCTTCCGCCATGGGGAAATCTTTAGCAGGCCGTCAACAGAGCACAAGGCGCTGATGGCCACGATCACGCAAGCATTCGTTTTGGGCGCGGGGCTTGGAACCCGGCTCCGTCCGCTGACTGATGATTTGCCCAAGCCGCTTGTGCCGATTTTCCAGAAACCGCTAATCACTTTCGCGCTCGATAATCTGATTTACTTCGGCATCGAATCTTTCGTTATCAACACGCACCGTTTGCCGGAGCAATTCGCGAATGCATTCGCGAACCAGACTTATCGGGATCGGCCGGTGAGGCTCGTGCACGAACCGGAACTGCTCGGGACGGGCGGCGGGATCAAAAACATCGAGCCGTATCTGAAGTCCGCGCTGTTCATCGCTTATAGCGGCGACGTCCTAACGGATATTGATCTGCAACCGTTGATTGACGAGCATTTCCGCTGCGGAAACGACGTCACCCTGGCGTTGCGTGATACCGGTCTAGCCGCGGCGGTCGCCTTTCGCAACGGGCGGGTAGTCGATATCTCGAACCGATATGGCATGGCCGGCAATCATGACTTCGCCAACATCGCGGTTTGGAACCCGGGGATTTTCGAGCGGATCCCACCGGATCGAAGAATTTCTTTCATTCCGATCATCGCCGATTGGATCGGGGCCGGCGGCAAGATTGGCGGTGTTGTTCTCAATGACGGGAAATGGTTCAACATTGGTTCGCGCACCCAATACGTGGAAATCCATCGTGCGATCACGGACGGTTGGCGACCCCGTTATGTCGAGAATCTGGAGTGGCCGATTCGTGTGGCAAAGAGTGCCAAAGTGGCCGCGAGCGCGCAGCTTTCCGGATTTTTTTCCATCGGCGCGGATTGCACCGTGGGCGACGACGCCATCATCGAGGACACAATTTTGTGGCCAAACGCAGAAATTGCTTCCAAAAGTCGCCTGCACGGTTGTATTGTCCGCGCCAACCGAAAGGTCAGCGGCGTCTATCGCAACATCGACATCTAATTATGAGAACCGATCTGCTCGTTCGACGAACCCGGATGCATTTTCCGCGTTTCGATGTCGCGGAAATAAAGATCGCGCCGATCAACAAAGGCGGATCGGACCGGAAATTTTATCGTATCCATTGCTCGCCGGACCAGACGCTCATTCTGGTGAAATACAATTTGGAGCGCGAAGAAAACCGGCATTATGTCCAGATCGCGGACTTCCTCGATGCCCACGACATTCGGGTGCCGAAGATTTATTTTCACGATCCAACGGAAGGTCTTATCTGGATCGAAGATTTGGGCGAAAGCGATCTCTACAGTTATCGTCACGAAAGCTGGCTCGTCCGTCGTGCGTTTTACGAATCGGCGCTCGATCAAATCGCGACCCTTCATGCTTTGTCGGAGTCGGTCTGCGTCGAAATGAAGGAGCATTTGCCCGCCGAATTCAACACCGAGCTTTACGTTTGGGAACAGAACTACTTTTTCGAAAACTGTCTCGGCCGATATTTTCGCATGGGCGAAGCTAAATGGCGTGAACTCGCAGAACTGCCTCCTTTGCGCAAAATCGCGGAACGGCTGGCGCGTTTGCCCAGAGTCTTGGTACATCGCGATTTTCAATCGCAAAACATTATCATCCGCAACAGCCTGGCGTATCTAATCGATTTCCAGGGCATGCGCCCGGGTTTGCCGGAATACGATCTGGCGTCGTTGCTCTTTGATCCGTATGTCGATCTTTCCAAACCGGAGAGAGACGAATTGATTTGCTACTACAGGGAAAAACAGGTGGCAAATGGCCGAATAATTGACGGCGAGTTTGACGACATTCTGCGATTGTGTGCGATGCAACGCCTCATGCAGGCGCTTGGCGCTTACGGTTTTCTCGGTCTTGTAAAAAGCCATAAGCACTTTCTGAAACATGTGCCTGCAGCGATGACATCGTTGGCCGTGATAGTAAGCGAGATTGGGGGACTCGAGAAACTCAATCGCGCGTTGATTGAGCCCGCCCGGAAGGAGGCGCCAGGGGCCGGCATCCCCGTCGCTACATTTTAGCAACGAACGGATTCGTTAGGCGCTCCGTTCCAATTTTTGTCGGCGGCCCGTGTCCGGGAAGGACCGTCACGTTGTCGCCGAGCGGAAATAATTTCTTTCTGATGCCATCAAGCAAAAGATTGGCATCGCCGCCCGGCAAATCCCATCGACCAACGCCGCCGGCAAAAAGGACGTCGCCGCCGATGAGTAATTGGTCTTTGCGCGAGAAGAAGCAAAGACTGCCGGGACAATGTCCCGGAACTTCAAGCACTTGCATTTCCAAACCGAGAAATTTTTTCGCAGCCGTCTCTTCGATGAAGAAGTCGGGCTCGACCGGCTCAATCTCCAATTCGAATCCAAAGCCGCGAAAGAATTCCGGATCGGAGATCATCGGCGCGGTTTGGGGATGACAACCGATTGGGCATCCGAACCGGCGTTTGATTTTGGCCACCTCGGGGATGTGATCGAAATGGCCATGGGTCAGCAGGAGAAGTTTTGGATGGACATCGCGCGATCCGACCCAATCGCAAGCTCCATCGGGCGCGTCGAAAAGAATCCAGCCTTCGGGCGCCTGAACGAGATAGCAATTTGTTTCGAAAATCCCGCCACAAAAGCTCTCGTAAATCATCGCCGTCACTGTAGCCGGGGACGCTAAACCCGGCCAGCGCAGCCGCCAGTGCCGAAATATATTGCGGGGAGCCGTCGGGTCAGTCTCGAAACATTCGGGGCGGCTATAAATGGGTTTTCCGCATTTTTTGAATGTTCATGTCGCTCAGGTGTCTCACGTCCTGCATGTCGATCTTGTCTCATCATCTTGCGTTTCATCCTGAAATCTGCCAAGGTGATAAACCCTTTTTTCGCCGATGAAATCATCTTTACAACGGTCACTAGCGTGTTGGGCCATTCTTTTTGTCTCCGCCATTGCGGCTCCGCCAGCCGTAGCGACAACGAAAGAGACGATAGCAGTCTCCGTCGGGAATCTTTTGCAGGAGGGCCATTATACCCGTCAAAAGCTAAACGAGGAACTTTCGAAAAAATTCCTTCAGACTTATCTAGAGCTGCTCGATTACAGTCACCTCTTTTTTACCCAACAAGACGTTGACGCGCTCAATGCGAAGTATGGAAACTCGATCGCGGGTGACGTTCTTCTCGGTACCTTAAAGCCTGCCTACGAAATTTACGATCTCTACGCGAAACGCGTGGATGAGCGTGTCGCGAAAGTGAAGGAACTGCTGAAGGAGCCGATTGATTTCAAAAGCGACACCACCATCGAGCTTAGCCGGCAAAAATCCGCCTGGCCAAAGGACCAAGCCGAAGCCGATCAGCTCTGGCGGGGTCGTATCACAAACGAGCTGTTACAGGAACATCTGAGCGAGCATCCTATTGAGCCCGCTCCGCAACTGGTCACGCGCCGCTACGATCGTCTCGGCCGCACCGTCCACGAGCAGGATAAGGACGAGCAAATGAAGCTCTTTCTCGATGCGCTCGCCCAAACCTACGACCCGCATTCCGAGTATCTGAGCAAAGCCGACATGAAGAATTTCAGCATTAACATGGGCCTTTCGCTGGTGGGAATCGGTGCCATGCTTCGGACTGAAGATGGCTACGCAAAAATAGAGAGCCTTGTCCCCGGCGGCCCGGCGCAAGTAGATGGCCGGCTAAAAGTGGGCGACCGCATTACCGCCGTAGGGCAGGGTTCGGCTGACTTTGTCGATGTTCGCGAGATGCGGTTGGACAAAGTCGTGGAAATGATTCGCGGCAAAAAGGGTACGCATGTGCGCCTGCTCGTAATTCCGTCAGACGCGACCGATCCGTCTCGCCGCAAGAATATCGAGCTCGTGCGCGATGAAATTAAGCTGAAGGATCAGGAGGCCCGGGCGGACATCATTATCAGAAAGGATGAGAACGGCGATCCCATAAAGCTCGGTTGGCTTACACTCCCATCTTTTTATGCGGACATGGACAGGCACCAGAAAAGCACGACGCGCGATGTGCTGGCGCTGCTCAAGCGATTAAAGAAAGAAAACATCGCCGGATTGGTTGTCGATCTTCGGAAAAATGGCGGCGGCTCACTCGAGGAAGCGCTCTCCCTCACGGGTTTGTTTTTGAAATCAGGCCCGATCGTCCAGACGAAAGATTATAATGGAAGCATTAGGATCTCGTCCGATCCCGATTCTGGAATCGCATATTCTGGGCCACTGGTGGTGCTGACTAGCCGGCAAAGCGCGTCCGCCAGCGAAATCTTTGCGGCTGCTCTCCAAGATTACGGGCGCGCCGTAGTTGTCGGTGACAAGAACACGTTCGGCAAAGGAACCGTGCAGACGATTCTTCCCATTGGCCGGTTTGCTTCGCTGCTTGGCAGTCATTCCGAGGAGGATGGTGCGCTGAAGCTGACCATCCAGAAATTTTATCGTGTCGCTGGTGGCTCGACCCAGCTCCATGGTGTGGCCTCCGATATTGTCCTGCCGAGCTTGAGTGATCTGCCCGAATTTGGCGAAGGCGCGCTCAAGAATTGTTTGCCCTACGATGAAGTATCCAAGGCGAAATACACGAAATGGTCAGACACGCATTCGCTTTTTGTCGATCAATTGAAGCGACGCTCGGAAGAGCGGGTTAAAAACGATCCTGAGTTCCATTATGTGATGGAAGACATCGGGCGTTTGCGTCACAAGCTCGACGACAATCGAATTTCGCTGAACGAAGACATTCGAAAAAGCGAAACGCAGGAGGACAAGCTGCGAAAAGAAATGCGTTCGAAAGAGCGTCTGGCGCGCAACGAGGAAGAACCGCGCATTTATCGGCTGACCCTTGACACTGTCGACAAACCCAATCTCCAACTGGTCATGTATCCCGGGAAACTGGCCGAGACGAAGAAGAGCGGAGTCCCTCCGAAAGCTGTGCCTGAGGCTGCCTCGGATGCAGATTCCGATTTAGTCGCCGGCATCGGCGGCGGGGACGATACCAAAGAGCCGGCCATTGATCCCCCGAGCGAGATGAAACGTTGAATATTCTAACCGATCTTGTCGATCTTTCGCGTGGACCCAAAACGGCTAGCGCGAACGTTGATAAGCCGTCTGCGCAGCGCCCGTAAGATCTAGTTACATGGCGTTTGGTTTCTGTAATGGCAGCGCTGCTGGCTGCTTTATCGTGGGTCGCCACCCGGGTCATCGCCACCAGAATGGCGGAGGCGGAGCGAAGCGTTGATCAAATGGTGACGCGAAGCGCGGGCCTGCAAATCCGGGAGGCCGTCTCGGCATTATGGACCGCGATTGTTCGGAATAACGGCCAACCGGTGTCCTGCCAAACACGGTGACTGGAGTTCCGACGCTGACCAGGTTGAAAAGCGCAATCGCATATTGCTCCGGCATGCGGACACAGCCGTGCGACGCAGGGTAGCCTGGCAAATAACCAGCGTGCATTCCATCTGCGCCGTTGAAGCGCATAAAATAATGCATTGGCGCAGGAATAAATTTTCCGCCAGGTGGCACGCGCATGTCCGCATCGGCATCGGCCACGATCGTGTTTCCGCGCGCATCGACAATTTTCCCGTACATGCTCGAGTAGTGGCTTCGTTCCTTCTCGAGAATTTTGAATGTACCTCTGTCGGTGAGGTGTCCGTAGCGGCCGCTGGAAATTGGCGTCGCCAAAACCGGCCGGCCGTTTTGAAGGAGGTGAGCAGTTTGCGCCTCTAAATCGATCTCGACTGAACTCGCCGGGCCTTGACCGAAAAGAGGCGCCAGCGTGAGGAGCAGAATGACCAAGACCGAGCCGAACTTCCGGGACGCGCTCACAACTTACTTAACCCGCACGACGGCCAAAAGTCTCAAACGGCGATCGGGGCTTTGATTGCCGGATGCGGGTCGTAACCGATTAATTCGAAATCTTCGAATTTGAAATCGTCAATGCTTTTGACTGCTGGGTTCAATCTCATCCGTGGCAAAGGCCGACAATCACGCGAAAGCTGTTCGCGCGCTTTCTCGAGGTGGTTTTGGTAAAGATGCAAATCGCCAAAGGTATGAACGAATTCGCCCGGCCTTTGATCGCACACTTGCGCGACCATCAAGGTGAGCAACGAGTATGAGGCGATATTGAACGGCACGCCCAAAAAAAGATCGGCGCTTCGTTGATAAAGTTGGCAACTTAGCTCGCCATCTTGCACGTAAAATTGGAAGAGCACATGACACGGCGGCAGCGCCATGCTGTCGATATCGGCTACGTTCCATGCGCTGACGATTAAGCGCCGACTGTCTGGATTCGTTTTGATCTCTTGGATAACTTTAGCGATTTGATCAATGCCGTGGGTGCTTCTCCGCAGTCGAGGACCCATCGGTGTTATCCCAGTCGCCGCGCCAGTGAGTTCACCAACGTCAAAAAGCGTCTGCTGCGTGGCAGAAGAATCATCACCCTGGCGAGGTTTGCTGCTTTTTACCCAGTTTCGCCACTGTTTTCCGTATACTGGTCCTAAGTCGCCGGTCGTTTTGTCGGCCCACTCATCCCAAATAGTCACTTTGTTTTCTTGTAAATACCGAACATTTCTTTCTCCGCGCAAGAACCAGAGCAGCTCATAAATGATTGATCTGAGATGAAGCTTCTTTGTGGTGAGCAGCGGGAAATTTTCCCGTAAATCGAAACGCGCTTGCGCGCCGAAGATCGACAATGTGCCTGTGCCTGTGCGGTCAGCGCGCGGCTGGCCTTTCTCAAGCACGAGCCGGAGCAGATCGTGATACTGGCGCATGCACGAAATTATCGCCTCCGGGGTTTTGCGAAAACAAAAAAGCGCAGCCTTAGGGGTACTGCGAAACTCTGTGGACCCGACGAAGCGTGATTTTGATTTGCAGCCCGACATTCCTGGACGTAGAATGAAATGTTGAGCTAGCGAAGAGGAGAGCGCCGCATTGGCTCAAACCTAGACTTCGCAGGGGCTGGAATCGCGACGAAGTGTCGCAACTCATTCGGCATTAAGTCGCCGAATGAGTGTGTTAGAGCTTCGATGACAGGTATTTAAAGATGCAGGGGTTCGGTTGGCTTGGTTCCTGCTAGATAACGCACAGGAGGATTATACTCAAATGGCTAAAGTTTTAGGTATCGATTTGGGCACCACGAATTCCTGCATGTCTATCATGGAAGGTGGGGACCCTGTAGTTTTGGAAAATTCGGAAGGCGCACGCACGACGCCTTCAATCGTTGCGTTTACGAAGAACGGTGAACGATTGGTTGGCCAGGCTGCGAAACGCCAGGCAGTAACCAACCCACAGAACACCGTTTTCTCGATCAAGCGGTTCATGGGTCGCAAGTTCGACGAAGTTCATGAAGAAGAGCATCGCGTTCCGTACAAAGTCGTGAAGGCGGCGAACGGTGATGCCCACGTGCAAGTGGAAGTAAACGGGCAGAAGAAAACGTTCTCGCCGCCGGAAATTTCCGCGATGATTTTGTCGAAGATGAAGGCCGACGCTGAAGCTAAGCTCGGCGAGAGGATCACGCAGGCCGTCATCACCGTACCGGCGTATTTTAACGACTCACAGCGCAACGCAACCAAAGACGCGGGCAAGATCGCTGGCCTCGAAGTATTGCGCATTATCAATGAGCCGACGGCCGCGTCGCTCGCTTACGGCCTTGACAAGAAGAAAGACGAGAAGATCGCGGTTTACGATTTGGGTGGTGGCACGTTTGATATTTCGGTTCTCGAAATTGGCGATGGTGTCTTCGAGGTCAAAGCGACCAACGGCGACACCCACCTTGGCGGTGACGATTGGGATGCGAAGATCATGGATTGGATCGTCAGCGAATTTAAAAAGGACACTGGCATCGATCTGACAAAGCAACCGGATGCGATCCAGCGCATCAAGGAGGAAGCGGAGAAAGCGAAGATTGCGCTCTCAAGTTCGCAGGAATACGAAATCAACCTGCCGTTCATCACAGCGGATGCGAGCGGTCCGAAGCACATTCAGAAGAAATTGACGCGTTCCAAACTGGAGCAGCTCACCGATCCACTTTTTGAGCGGACGATCAAGCCGGTGAAGGACTGCTTGGCCGACGCCAAGTTGTCCGAGAAGGAAATAAACGAGCTGGTGCTCGTGGGTGGCATGACGCGGATGCCGAAGGTGATCGAGACGGCGCGTAAACTTATCGGCAAGGAGCCGCACAAGGGCGTGAACCCGGACGAGGTCGTCGCTGTGGGCGCGGCAATTCAAGGCGGCGTGCTCAAGGGCGACGTCAAAGACGTGCTCTTGTTGGACGTGACTCCGCTGACGCTCGCGATTGAAACGGCGGGCGGCGTAGCGACGCCGATGATTCCG
>Ga0209801_1000128_pt1 | contig 52054 bp, 50 predicted proteins | sample GraSoiAngelo_127_FD_185884 | JGI IMG/M metagenome (GOLD analysis project Ga0209801, IMG submission 185884) | Grasslands soil microbial communities from the Angelo Coastal Reserve, California, USA - 14_0927_09_40cm (SPAdes) (version 2) | ecosystem: Environmental > Terrestrial > Soil > Grasslands ... | reverse complement strand
AGTTATTCGGTGTGAAACCGTCGGACCCGCTGACCTTTGCCGTCGTGCCAGTCGTTTTGCTCGCGGTCGCGCTGGCAGGCGCGTGTATTCCGGCGCTGCGAGCTAGCCGTGTAGACCCGCTGGTGGCGTTGCGTCACGAGTAGTGGAAAGCGGATCCGAGCCCGGCAGTTTCCAGCAGCATAACTCCGAAGCAGCGCCGCTATGTGAACCGGCACAATCCAAAGTTACTCGTGGATCGTCGGCTAACCTTACCTTACCGGGTTAGGTAAGAGTAGCCCGTCATCCGCCCGTAACTGCGGCAAGGACGGACTTCCCACCGGGTTCAGGCGACGCAGCGCGTTCGTCACTTGCCATTCGCCATCTGCGGCGTTTGCTCGCCAATTTTGGCCGAGTACAGAATGTATTTAAACGGGTCGGTGTTTTGATATTTTTCCATCAGTTTGAGGTAGACGAGCTGCTCAGCTTTGGTGATGGACTCGGTGCGACCGAACCTGGCTGCAGATGCTTCGAGCAAAGAAGTGGCCAGCTCGTATTTGCCGTCGGCCGCCATTTTTTCCGCCGCGGTCACAAGACGTTTTTCTGACAGGGCTAGGTAATCAACCAAGAGTTCTGCGCGATCGGAATCACCGAGATGATCGAGGCCTTCGAGGTCCGCCTGCCAATATCCCACATTTTGGTGATAGAGCCGGTCGATCACGTGTTCGCGCAGGACCAGGTACGGCAGGAGCGCGTCGGCGCGTCCGTTGAGAAGGCCAGGCGGAATGAGATTCGCCTGATGGATCGCAGCGCGCGTGTCACCACGGCGGATTGCCGTTAGCACCTGGTCGCGCAGCCAACTGAGGTTTACCTTCAACTGGGCCAGCATCTCGGGAGAGGAGAAGTTCCGCGTCAAAGGTTCATGCCCGTGCAGCATGTAGCGCGGATTCTTCTGTACCACAATGTCGATTGCGTCGAGCAGGCCCTGAAAGTCGCCTTCCACAACAAACGGCGCACCGAGGTAAGGCATGATGAAATCTCCGACAAAGAGCACGCCCAAATCGGGGAGGTGGATGAACATGGCGTCGTGCGTTTCTCCGCCATGAACGGGAACCAACTCGATGCGCGTCCCGCCGATTTTTAGTTTTGTAGGGCCGTCGATCGTTGCGTCCGGCTTGAAACTGCGCACGTCGTCGAGGTTGAAGCGCTCACCGAAAAAATGCTTCGCGATAGACTGTGGCGCATCGAGTTCGCCGTCAATCTCTTCCTTATAGTTGCTCCTGGCGTAGAAACGCGGTTTCGGGTTCAGACTGCGAAAATAGGCTTGTCCGCCGATGTGGTCCCAATGCGAATGCGTGACAAAGATTGTGGTCAGCTCCGGCAGATTGGGAGCGTAGGCGCGCAATGCTTCGTAGGCAGTTTTTGCGGAATCGCCGCGCGTTCCCGCGTCTATTCCGATCAACTCTCGCCGATCGTCGGAAACGACGAAGTAGTACTCCGTGAACTCGAAACCCGAGAGAGCATACACCCGGGCCGGAATGATCTCCGCGATGCGGTGTGACGCAAAAGCGTGCCCCGACAACGTGTCTTCTGAAAATGGCGTGGTAAGGACAACCGGCTTTTCGAAACGTTTATAGCCGCTCCGGCGGAGATAATCCTGCGCTTTGACCTGATCGCCATCAGCGAGGACAAGCGTTCCCAAACGAAAATCCACTTCCCGCAGCCAGCCGGCGTCTGGCGCTTTGGCGATGTTCGCGGCGCACCAGTTCAAATCGTCGCGCGCGGCCTGCTTTTGATGAAAGAAACTGGGGAGTTGTGAACGGACGACCCCGGAAATCCAGTTCACCACAAAGATTTGGCCGCCGGAGAGTCGCTTGGCCTGGTCCAGCATTGCGATGGTGTCTTTCACATAGCCGATGCGGTGGAGCAAAGAAACCGAGGAGGCGTGTTGGGCCCGCAACAAACCGATGGCGCTCAGATAAAGAGCCTTTTGCGGATCGCTAAGGCGAGGGCCGAATTCGTTCAAGCGCGCGGAGAGGAATTCGGCGCCTTCCGCCTGCTGGTTGGCGTTGGCGTATGCCCCCATGAGAAGGAACAGCAGTTGCGGATCCTTTGGGGGCGCGGCGCTGTTGACCGCTTTCAGGTATTCGAGTTCCGGGCGGGAAGCACCGAATTGATTCTGGTTGGGGCTACCCTTGGGGGTCCGACTTATTCCAGCGCAAGCCAGAAAGCCCGCGCCGAGCGCCAGTACCGCCAATAAAGAAATGACTTTTCGCATCAGAGCAATCCTTTCCGAGGGCTTATTCCATTCATATAGATGCATATACATCTATTGTGGGTACAAAAATTTACGCCTCGGCCGCCGCGTTCGTGACTTGGGCCACCGTGGTCTGCATTTGCTTCCAACCCGAAGGTCCCAACGTCTTGCGCAAGCGGCGTTCCGCCGCCTCCCAATGTCGCTGAGCCGCCGCGGTTTGACGCTTTCCTGCTTCTGTTAGACGAAAGACGCGTTCTCGTCTGTCCTTTCCAGGTTTGACCTGGATCCAACCCTGCCGGCGCAACAGGGCCAAAGTGCGAGTGAGCGTTGTGCTATCCATGGCAAAGCCTGCGCTCAACGTCTTCTGGTTGGCCTCGCCGGCTATGGCGAGCGCGGTCAGCAGGCCAAACTGGGTGATTTCGATTCCAGCCTTGCGAAGCTCCCGGTCATAAATGCGCGTTACGATCCTGGTGAGGCGACGCAGGTTTTGACACGCACAGGGCAATTGAAAAAGTGCGTCCGCAGGCCGCCTCGCAAAGGCTTCTTGCTTCATAGTAGATGTATATACATCTTATGATGCCGATTGTCAAATGGATTTTTCGGCCTCTCCTGGCGCTTGACGTTTTACGGACAAGGAGGTGCCCCCGCTGAAAAACGGCGGCCCGAATGGTGTCGTTCCTCCGCCATCAGGCGGGCAGCGTTGCGCAACGAGACGCGGAGGTTCCGGACGAGTTGTCGGCAACTCTTACCCAATCCGGTTACTTCAGGGTTGCCCGTCCAGGCACAATCGCGAAAGGTGAAAAGAGAGAGCAGTCACATCTACCGCTGGCAGACTACCCGACTATTTGAACTCGATTGTAGCAGCCGCCTCCACGCTGCCACAGAAATCGCTTGACAGCGGGATTCACAGGTGTCACAGTACGACTGTGACGGTGCTTCGCTTCCAACTTCGTCCTGGGCAATCCATCTTTGACCAGGTTGTCTTTGCTGCGACGAAAGCATTCCTCAGCGGCGAATTTCAACCGGGACAGCCGTTTCCGTCAGTGCGAACACTGGCCGCTGAATTGAAGATCCATCCGAATACGGCGCACAAAGTTGTGCAGTACCTGATCCAGGAAGGATGGCTCGAGTCCAGGCCCGGCATCGGCACCGTCGTTGCGGATCCCCCGCAGGCGCGCGCCGGGGAGAGGAAGCGGATCTTGCAGCAAGAAGTGGAGCAGTTGGTGGTGGAGGCCAGGAGAGTGGGGTTGGAATTAGAAGAAATCATCGCAGCCATCGAGTCGCACTGGGTGCGGTTCGAGAAGCCGCTGGAAGTGAGTCGAAAATGATCCGCATCAATAAGCTATGCAAGAAATTCGGACACCATGAGGCCGTCAGGGATTTGAGCTTCTCCGTCCCCGAAGGCAGCGCCTTTGCGCTGATTGGAGCCAACGGCGCTGGCAAGACCACCACCATCAAGGTTTTAATGAACATTGTGGAACCTACGCGCGGCACGGCCGAAGTATTGGGTGTCGATTCACGCAAGATTTCGCCGCGAGAACTTGGTCAAATCGGATATGTCTCCGAGAACCAGGACATGCCTGAAAAACTTACGGTCGAGGAGTTTCTCGCCTACTTGCGGCCTTTCTACCCGACCTGGGACACAGAGCTAGAAAAATCCATCTTGAACCAGTTACGGCTGCCGCCGGAGCGGAAAATTTGCGAGCTTTCACACGGAATGCGAATGAAGATGTCGCTGGCCTGCGCATTGCCATTTCGCCCTAAGCTCCTCGTTCTGGATGAGCCGTTCAGCGGCCTCGATCCGCTGGTGCGCGACGAATTCATGGAGGGCCTGCTACAACAGGCCGGTGAGATGACCATCCTGATCTCCTCGCATGAGCTTGGCGAAATTGATGGCGTGGCGACGCACGTGGCGTTTCTTGATGAGGGCAGGCTACTTTTCGAGGAATCCATGAGCGACCTGGTGGCGCGCTTCCGCGAGGTGCACGTCACATTGGAGCGGAACGGAACCCAGAACCGCAACGAACTAGTGGCGCCTGCTTTTCCCAAGTGCTGGTTGAGAGTACGCACCGTGGGGAATGTGCTTTCGTTCGTGGATACACAATTTTCCGAAGGAGACGTTGGCGAGCGACTGCGCGCGCTGGTCGGCAATGTCAGAACCGTTGATGCCCAACCGATGGCACTGCGCTCCATTTTTACAACTCTGGCGCGCGCGGCGAGAGAAGGAGCACTTCCATGAAGCCGACTACGAACATGATTTGGCATATTTGCAAAAAAGATTTGAAATTACTATGGCCGTTTGTTCTGGGCGCAGCCGGAATTCAGGTCACGTCGGCGGGCCTGTGCTATGCGATGGACCACATTCGTGTGACCGAAGCGCTGCTAAATATATCCAACCTGCTGCAATTAGGTGCGCTCCTGGCAAGCGCTCTTCTCATTGCTACGGTGGTGCACCTGGACGCAATCCCTGGCGTCCGGCAAGATTGGCTGGTGCGTCCCCTGAGCCGACGAGATCTACTGCTGGCCAAGGTGCTCTTTGTCTTGTTGCTGGTGCATGGACCAATTTTGCTCACCGACACGATGGAAGGATTGCTGAACGGATTTCCCGTCGGCCAGAGCCTGACCGCTGCGGCATCGCGCAGCCTCTATTTGCTACTTGGTCTCAGTTTGCCTGTACTGGCATTCGCGTCACTGACTAGAAACATGGCTGAGTTGGTGATTGGAGCTGTCCTCGGTTCTTTAGGCTTTGTGCTCTTTAAGCTCTTCATTAATCTCATTAACAATTACGGTGAGATAGGGCCAGTAATGGCTACCGGGCTGTCCTGGATTCGGGAATCAACGATGTTTGCTGTGGCTGTCGTGGGGTCAAGCACAGTGCTGGCAATACAGTACTTCCGCAGGAAGACCATACGTGCACGCTGGTTGATGGCAGTCGCAGGTTTTGTCTTTCTTCTGGGACACACGGTGCCCTGGCACTTCGCCTTTGCAGTGGAACAGCGGCTTTCTCCAAATCCGGGCGCTGGCCGCGCCATTACAGCGATATTCGATCCCAGCGGAAGCAAGTTCCGGCTCCCTGAAGGGCTGAACCATAATAGTTGGTTCCGGGCTGGAGGACTTACACGGGACGAAGGTTCCACCATCTATTTGCCGATAAGGGTTGCAGGCCTTGCCGAAAGTACCGTGCTGAACGCCGATAGGGCAGAGGTGCTACTTACCACTAGTGATGGCAAGATGGTGTACCAGGGTCGCGCAGACGACCTTCTCGTTCGCAAAGATAGCAATTTGGAGCCAGTTAGCTTCAACATCGGCCTGCGCCCGATGGGTTGGCGGGAAATTGGCCCCGCAGACATGGCGGTGCCGAAGAATTTTGTACCTGGGAGCGGTGAGGCGTTGGTCTATCAGGGTCTTCCGATTCCACGTCATCTCTATGAAAGAATTAAGGACCAGCCGCTGCGTCTCGAGATAAATTATTCGTTGACCCTGCTCGACAGTAGTAGCTACAGCATCCCAGCCTTGGGTGGAGATATGCTGATACCAAAGTTTGGACATTGCAGGACACAAATGGATGATGACGGTGACGACGTACAACTTCGTTGCATTCAGGCCGGAGGCGAGTCAAACTGCGTCGCGTTTTTCCTGGAACACGCGCCTTCCGGACGCCAGAACCCGATAAGGTTTGGTTGCTGGCCCAATTACTCACCATATTCGGCGCAATATACGCCTGATTCCCTAACGCGTTTCGAAGGGGCCGTCCCGTTTCGAGATCTCTCTGGATTGGCAAAGTATCCGGTGGATGCCGCGAAACTTCCAGAGTCGCGAGTAGTGTTGCGGATATATCAGCCGCAGGAACACTTCACCCGCCGATTGGTCATCCCCGAGATTCACTTAAGCGATTGGGAATCGTTGGAACATGATCGAGCGGTAGCAAGCCGCTGACCCCCGCTGGCACCGAACGGTCGCAAAACGGACTGGAAGCGGCTCTGGCAAGTACATACAAGGTTTTCTGGGCGTATAGTCGGCAACCCTTACCTAATCTGGTTACGTCAGAGTTGCCCACTCGTCCCAGAGCTAGGACTCGCCTCTGACGAAAACGGGTAAAATGACGCTGTTGCTGTCGATTTCATAAATTAGAGGAGATGAAACCAATGAGCGGCGGCTACGCAGACGTGAACGGCATCAAGCTCTATCACGAGATCTACGGCCAGGGCGAACCCCTGGTACTGATCCATGGCGGGCTGACGACGATCGGCGAGATGCCAGGATGGGTGCAGCCACTGGCGAAGACGCGCCGGGTAATCGCGGTGGAGACGCTCTCCGGGTTGCCCGTTATTCGCTAACAATTCAGGATTCGGAACTGCTCACGAGGCCTCGCTAGATTCGTGCTAAGCTTCCGCCGTGAAGAGCCTTGCCGCGAAACCACGCTCACCCGCCCTGGCAGCATTCGTAAAGTCATTCCATTACCACGAGACGAACTTTCCATTCGCACTGGAACGAATCATGCCAAACGGCCAGGCTCACCTGATGGTGAACCTTGCTGAAGATGAGTTCAGGATTTACGACGCAGCGCGCCCGGAACGAATGGACAGGCACTCGGGCGCTGTGCTGGCCGGGCCTCATGCGCGGCCTACAGTTATCGATACACGAGAGCAGCGCTGGCTCGCCGCGGTGGAGTTTCGAAGCGGCGGAGCCGGACGTTTTTTCTCCATGCCCATGACTGAGGTTTGCAACCGGATCGTACAACTGGAAAACCTATGGGGCCGCGACGGAGAGTCGTTGCGCGACAGACTGCTGGATGCGCCCACACTGGAGGCGAAGTTCCGCGTTTTCGAAGAAGTGCTCCTCGAGCACCTCGCGGCGGAGTTCGATCCGGCTATTCGGTACGCGATCGCCGCATTGAAAGCCGGGGCGCCGGTATCGCAGGTCGCGTCGCGCCTGGGTCTTTTGCCCAGGACACTCGCGCGCCGGTTTTCCAACCAGGTGGGGATTACTCCAAAACGGTTTGCCCGTGTGCATCGCCTGCAGCGAGTCTTGCGCGCGGTGCGCCGTTCCTCTGAGCCTGACTGGTGCGCGCTGGCAGCGGAACACGGCTATACCGATCAGGCGCATCTGATCCATGATTTTCGTGATTTGGCGGGCATCACACCGTTGGGTTACAAGCCCCAATCGCCGCAGCGGAATAACCATGTGGTGATGGGAGCCGTGTGACGTTTTTTTACAATACAAGCGGATGCTGGTTTCACTATCGTAGGTGGCTGAAGCACGCTCTTGCTGGTTGCGTGATCTTCCCAAGAGGGACACAATCAAGTGATTTCAAATCGTTCCGTGCCGACTGATGCGGTGCTTCCTCATGTAACGTATCGGGATCTGGAAGAAGCCATCGCTTGGCTGAGCAACGCGTTCAGTTTTGTTGAGCATTACCGTTACGGTAGTCCGGTCAGCGGGGCTCAGATGAGAGCCGGCAACGCCTGGATCATGCTGAGACAAGGTCGGCGTGAAGATGCAACCCCGAAAGAACTTGGTTTTGGGACGCAGAGCCTAACCGTATTCATCGAAGACATCGAGGCGCACTTGCAACGGACCAAATCTGCCGGAGCCGTCATCGTGGAAGATCTGCACGAGACTGAGTACGGTGAACTGCAGTATGGAGTCGAGGACCTCGACGGTCATCATTGGCTTTTCTCACGTCATGCGAGGGACATGAGCCCCGAGCAGTGGGGCGCTTCGGTTTCGCACTCGGTAGTCTTGACACCTCAAATTTCTCCGATGCTGGCTGTCAGCGACGCAAACGCTGCGATCGAGTTCTATAAGGCTGCATTCTCCGCGACGCTTCTGTGGCACCTGGATGGGGCAGTCGCTGGACTCTCGATTGACGGCGCCCAATTCTTCCTCGCCCAGGAGTCGCCACCTCACGGCACGCGCGGCCCGGCCTCGGTGGGTTTCTCGACCGTGAGGATTGAGCTATTCGTGGAGGACCCCGTTGCGGTCCAGATGCGAGCATTGGGCGCCGGAGCTACCGAGCACAGTCCAATAGAGGAACACACGCACGCCACGACCGGGCCGCGTCCGGTCACTCGGATGCTGCAAGGCGCTGTGTTGGACCCGTTCGGACACATATGGCTCATCGGAAAAATTCTCGAATGACCTAGGGACCGTCGCTTTGTAGCACAGACGGATCGAAACAGAGGTGCTGCTTATTTCACGTCTATGAACAAACGTCCCCTCTCTGTAACAATCCTTGCCTGCATTTATATCGGTGTCGGGACTGTCGGTTTTGTTTACCACCTCCGCGAGATCTTGGCGAGGCATGCGTTTCACAATGGCGATTTTTTGGTCGAACTCACTGAATTTGTTGCAATTGTCTGTGGGGCATTTCTGCTGCGAGGCCACAACTGGGCGCGTTGGCTTGCGTTGGCTTGGGTCGCGTTCCACGTGGGGATCAGCTTCTTCGATTCGCTGCAGAAAGTGGTGGTTCATGGTTTGATTCTCTTGCTGATCGCCTATTTTCTCCTCCGTCCTGAAGCAAGAACCTATTTTCGCCACAGAGAAACGACCGGCGCCTAGACAGCACGCCTCAGCTACTCCGCGCGACGAAATGACTTGCTTGGGGCTGTTTTGGGGGCGACAGGAGATCGAAGAATCAAAACTTGGACTGCCCCTGACTGGCACCCTTTGATACTGCGAGGAAGCTGCTAAGGGTTAGGCATAGGAGCTTCCTTCCAATCGTAAAATTCTGGTTACCGTCAGGCGGAAGCGCAATGCGACTACACAGGCAGGTCTCGGGGCCGTCCGGGACCGAATTCTTTTTCTTTCATATGAGCCCAAAACCGATCTACATTTTGGACATGGAAGATTATCCGCCCCCAAACGGAGGCGACATGGCCCCTTCTCTAGGCTCGGAATCGTATCTTTCGCGCCGAGCGGCTGAAGGGAAGAAAAGTGAGCGTTTTCACGGCCGTAGAGAACCTTCTCAAGGCGGTGGTCAGCGGCCGATCCAACTCCTCTTTCATCCAGTACCTCAAGGAGCCCTATGCAATCGTTGCGACTGAACCCCATCCTCAACACGGACTCCTACAAGCTCACCCACTGGTGGCAATATCCTCCCGACACGCGCCACATCTACTCCTACCTCGAATCCCGCGGGGGCATGTTCGAAGAAACCATGCTCGCCATGCTGCAGTACATCATCAAATCCAATTTCGCCGGCCAGGTCTTCACCCTCGACGACGTCGAAGAAGCCCGCCGCGTTGCCCACGCTCATTTCTCAGGTCACCCGAGAACTTTCAACTACGAAGGTTTTAGATCTCTCTATGCGAAGCACGGTGGCCGGCTGCCCCTCCGCATCCGCGCCGTCAAAGAAGGCACCGTCGTCAAAACTCACAATGCGCTCATCACCATCGAAAACACCGACCCGGAGTTCTACTGGCTCACCAACTGGGCCGAAACGCTTCTGGTCCAGGTTTGGTATCCCATCACGGTCGCCACGGTTTCCCGCGCGATCAAGCAGGTTATCGGCAAAGCCCTAGCCCGCACTGGCGATCCGTCGCTTCTTCCTTTCAAGCTCCACGACTTCGGCTTTCGCGGGGTCTCTTCCAAGGAATCGGCCGCCATCGGCGGCGCCGCGCATCTCATCAATTTTCTCGGCACGGACACGCTTGCTGCCATTCAGCTTCTCAATCAGTTTTATTCCGCTGATCTCACCGCGCGGAATCCACTCGACTGCGCGGCCTACAGCATTCCGGCCTCCGAGCACTCCACCATTACAGCCTGGGGCGAAGCCAACGAGCTCGATGCCTACGCCAACATCCTCGAAAACTGCCCTGAAGGCGTTGTCGCCTGCGTCAGCGACTCTTATGACGTTTTCAACGCGGTTCGCAACCTCTGGGGCGGCGCGCTGCGCGACAAGGTTCTTCAGCGCAAGGGCACCCTTATCATCCGCCCAGATTCCGGTGACGCCGTCATTGTCCTCGAGGAACTCTTCAAAATTGTCAGTGACAAATTCGGCTATGAAGTGAACCGCAAAGGCTGGAAGACGACCGTGCCTTGCGTTCGTTTCATCCAGGGCGACGGCGTCAATTTCTACACCATTCAGAACATCACTGCGCAGCTCACGCGCAAAGGCTGGTCACAGGACATTTGGAGCTACGGCATGGGCGGCGCGCTTCTGCAACAGGTGAATCGCGACACGCTGAAATTCGCGTTGAAGTGTTCTGCGATCGACCGCAGCGGCAAATGGCACAACGTCTACAAGAATCCGGTAACAGATCCAAGCAAAGCCAGCAAAGGCGGCCGCTTCAACCTCATCCTCAAAGGCAAGGAATTCGTTACCGTCGAAGTCGTCGACGGCGAGCCCATCTCTCCCAGCAACGCTCTCGACACCGTTCTCGAGGACGGCAAACTCCTCCGCGACCAAACTCTCGCCGAAATCCGCGCCATTGCCTCATCCCAAGACATCTACAACGACCACGCATGATCTGTTTTCTGAAAATGTAGCGCGTCGGGGCGGGCATTGGCCCGCCCGCTTACCTTTACCCACGCAACTTGAATCGCTGAATTTTTCCCTGACCGTCTTCGGCAGTTCGCTACAAGAGCGCCCTTCGCGGCAGCAAACTCCAAATGGAGCTGCCAATTCCCCACAAAGGGACTAGATCGGCCATGATTGTCGCCATCCTTGGGTTCATGCCTGCGCTTGATCGACGTCTGAGCATCGCGGTCAAGTCCGGCACGGCGGCAAAGGTCGTTCCAAATCCCGCCAAAAAGCCAAAGATCTCTGACCGGCGAAGACTGGGGATGAGTAGGCTCCGCGTGTCGCGTGGAACCAGGTCCTGACAGGCACAGAGCGTGATCAGGCCCGGGACGAGAACTGCGAGCATCAATTTGTTGAATCGGCCCATCTGATCTCCCTCCCTGCGCCGTGCATGGTCTGAATGACCACGACATTCCCTACTTTTCCCCCTACTCCCACGCCAGGCATCCCGCATGGAGGCCGGTCCCTGAGGCCCATGACTTCCCTCCTCAGTCCGCAGCGCTGCGGGCGGCCTGAGTGTGAGTGAACGCTTCCCGCTTGCCCACTTCGAGGAGCCGCTTGGCATCCATTAAGCCGTAAATCTGAATGAGCTTGGCCACGAGTCCGGTCCAGCCAGTCTGGTGGCTTGCGCCCAGTCCGGCGCCGTTGTCGCCGTGGAAGTACTCGTAGAACAGGATGTGGTCGCGCCAGTGGGGATCGCTCTGGAATTTCTCCGCGCCACCATAGACGGGACGCCGGCCATGCTCGTCGCGGGTGAAGATCCGGGTGAGCCGGTCGGAGATCTCTTTGCTCACCTCGAACAGGTTCATCATCTTCCCGGAACCTGTGGGGCATTCGATTTTGAAGTTGTCGCCGTAATAGAGATAGAAGTTCCCGAGCGCCCGGATGATGAGCAGGTTGACCGGCATCCAGATCGGTCCCCGCCAGTTGGAGTTGCCGCCGAACATGCCGGTGTTCGACTCGGCCGGCAGGTAGTCCACGCGGTACTCCTGGCCGCCTACGTTCAAGACGAACGGATGCTGCTGGTGGAACTTGGAGAGCGAGCGGATTCCATAGGGGCTCAGGAACTCGTTCTCGTCGAGCATCTTGGTGAGGATCCGGCGCAGCCGTTCCGGGTTGAGCAGGGCCGCGATCCCGCGCTCGGCTACACCAAAATGTCCCGGGCCCGTGGGGTGGATGGTCTCCTTGAGTTCGGGTATCCGCCGCAGGCGTTCATACATTCGAGCCATCGTCCGCGGGATACGCTCCCGCATCGACTTTTCGAGAATCGTCGTCGCGCACAGGGGCAGGAGGCCCACCATTGAACGCACCTTCAGCCTCTGGGCGCTGCCGTCGGGGAGCCGCAACAGGTCGTAGTAGAAGCCGTCCTCCTCGTCCCACATTCCTTCCTGACCGGGCCGGTTCATGGCCGCGCCGATGTAGAAGAAGTGCTCGGCGAACTTCATGATCATGGGTTCGTAGCTGGGGTCGTGGGCGGTGAGCTCGAACGCGAGTTCCATCATGTTCTGACTGAACAGGGCCATCCAGGCCGTGCCGTCCGCCTGCTCCAGGTGGCCGCCGGTAGGAAGCGGGGCGCTGCGGTCGAAGACGCCGATGTTGTCGAGACCGAGGAAGCCTCCTTCGAACACGTTCTTGCCGAAGCGGTCCTTGCGGTTCACCCACCAGGTGAAGTTCAGCAGCAGCTTGTTGAACGTGGACTTCAGGAAATCCATGTCTGACTCGCCGCGCAGCGCTTGCTCGATGCGGTGGAGAAAGAGAGTGGCAAAAGCATGGACCGGGGGATTCACATCGCTGAAGTTCCACTCGTAGGCCGGCATCTGCCCGTTGGGGTGCAAATAGGCGGAGCGGAGCATCAGGTCCATCTGCTCCTTGGCGAAGTCAGGGTCCACGATGGAGAGCGGGAGGGTGTGGAAGGCCAAATCCCAGGCCGCGTACCAGGGATACTCCCACTTGTCGGGCATGGAGATGATGTCCTCATTCAGCATGTGGTACCACTCCGAGTTCCGGGCATTTTTGTATCCGGTATGGAGCGGGTTGGAGTGGTGCTCGTCCAGCCAGTTGTCACCGTCAAAGAAGAAGAACTGCTTGCTCCAGAGCATGCCGGCGATGGCCTGGCGCATCACCCTGGCCGCGTCTTCACCCACCGATGGCGGCGTGACCGACTTGTAAAACTCATCGGCTTCACGCAGGCGGTCAGCGAAGAGTTCATCAAATTGCTTACCGAAGGGTTTGTCTTTAATGTCTGGGGAACTCTTGGAGAGGCGCAGGCGAATCACTTTGCTCTGACCGGCGCCTACATTGATCCGGTAGTGCGCCGCGACCTTGGTGCCCTTCTTTCCGGGGTTTACCGCGCCCTGCTTGCCCTGCACCACGCAGTTGTTGATGCCGTCCTTGACGTGGGGGCTCTCGTTCTTTTGCCCGGGGAAAAGCAGTTCGTGGTTTGTTTCGTTTTCGGTGAAGAGCAGCGGCACATCGCCTTCGCAGGAAAAGATGTATTTGCCCAGCAGCGGATGTGTGGCCGTGACCGTGCTCGTGCCTGCAGCCGCCTCGATCTGCTTGAGGATTGGTTTCTCGGCAGCCCTGTTGGATGCGGCAATCCACGCCGACCAGTCATTGCGGAACCAGAGTGTCGGCAACAAATGCAGTTCTGCCGCCCCCGGTCCCCGGTTGGCGGCCGTGATCCGCACCAGGATGTCTTCCGGGCCCTCTTTGGCATACTCCACAAAAACGTCGAAATACCGGTCGCCATTGAATACGCCTGTGTCGAGGAGTTCATACTCCATGTCGCCACGGTTGCGCCGCTTGTTTGTCCCGATCAGATCCGCGTAGGGAAATGCCGCTTGCGGGTACTTGTAGAGGTACTTCATGTAGGAATGAGTCGGCGTGCTGTCGAGGTAGAAGTAGTACTCCTTCACATCCTCTCCGTGGTTGCCCTCGCTGTTGGTCAATCCGAAGAGCCGCTCCTTGAGAATCGGGTCCTTGCCGTTCCACACGGCCAGCGCGAAGCACAGGTGCTGTTTGTCATCGGAAACGCCGGCAATGCCGTCCTCCCCCCAGCGGTAGGCACGTGAGCGGGCCTGATCGTGGGTGAAGTAATCCCAGGCGTCACCGCCTTCGCTATAGTCCTCGCGGACGGTGCCCCACTGTCGCTCGCTGAGGTAGGGTCCCCATTTTTTCCACGCAAATTTTTCCTGTCGCGTATCATTTAACCGCTGCTGTTCCGCTGTAAGCATGATTTTCCTCCCCGCCGCAGGTTTGCCCGTCCAGGTAATTCTTTTGTTGCTGGCGCCTTCGGCCAGGCCCTAGCGCCGAAGGGTCTTTTGTCAATCCTAGCGTGATCCAAAATGCCGCGACTTTTCAGAATTGCACGCTTCAAAGGCAACGCCGCTTCGCCGCAAGCGTGAGGATCGGTGGGTCAGTTATAGCCGTTAGGCCGCGCGGTGTCCCGCATCACAAAGGATGATGACCCCGGCAAGAAAGCGTACGCAACTGTCAAAAGTAGCAGTCAGTTTGTGCCAGGCAAAGGCTACGACTGGAAGCACCAAGAAGGGTCTACGGATCCCAAGTCCTGGTTTTTCACCGTCATTTGTGCCGCGACGTAATCGATTCCGCCAGGGGTGGACGGCTAACCGGACACACTCCCCGTCGCTGGCCAGAAACGGGGTTCTGGGAGATCAGAGCGCGAGCGGCATTCGATTACTCCAGACTTCCCCCGACGGGACTTCTGGCCCGGAATAACTTCCGGCTTGCCGTGATCCGGCCACAATCGCCAAGGCGACATGGTGGACCACCTCTTCGGTTAGCCAACTGTTATGAGGTCGGTGAAACGCGTTTTCCTTGACGCATGTAAACATCCACATTTTCGCTTCAGTCTACTTCTCTCCGGCTACTCCACTGTCAGTGTCAACAGGATGTTGTGGCTCAACGAGCCAGAAGTTCCCGTCAAAGTGAGAGTATAGGTTCCCGGCGCAGTGCCTGCCTTTGGCGTCGGACTGCGCCCACTTCCAGCAGCGCCGGCGCAACCACCACAAATCAGCAATGCAAACATGGCCACACCGGAGACCTGCCACACGTACCGTCGCCTGGGTGCGGCAAACCTGCTAAGAATGGCGCAAGCTACAAGCGCCAGAAGCCACGTCAGCCCGATTCGTAAGCTGCCCCACGGCCAAGGCACGATCGTGCCTGGCGGCACCAACGACGGGGCCGTCGTCGTCACTGTAATATTGAACGGCGCATAGGAGCTGCCTGTAGGAGTCACCGATCCAGGAGCTGTGCAAACAGCCAACATCGGAGCGCCGCTGCACTGAAACGCAATCGTCTGGCTGAATCCGCCCTGCGGAGTGATGGTGATCGCGTAGGTTGATGTCGATCCGGCCGTGGCCGACGCGGCGTTCGGGGACGCTGAAAGGGAGAAGTCCGCCACCGTCTGCGTCAGGACCGGCGAAGTGCTGCCGGCGAAGTTCGCATCGCCGCCGTAGATTGCGGTGATCGAATGCGTTCCCGCCGTCAGCCCCGAAGTGGTGAACGTCGCTGTTCCGCCGCTCAGCGTGCCCGTGCCCAGCGCAGAGGCGCCGTCCTGAAACGTGACCGTCCCGGTGGGTGTGCCCGTCGCTGACGACGTCACCGTGGCGGTGAAGGTAACCGCTGTTCCGGAGATTGATGGATTATTCGATGAGGCGACGGAAGTGGAGCTAGCTGCCTTGTTCACCGTCTGCGTCAGGACTGGCGAAGTGCTGCCGGCGAAGTTCGCATCGCCGCCGTAGATTGCGGTGATCGAATGCGTTCCCGCCGTCAGCCCCGAAGTGGTGAACGTCGCCGTTCCGCCGCTCAGCGTGCCCGTGCCCAGCGCAGAAGCGCCGTCCTGAAACGTGACCGTCCCGGTGAGTGTGCCTGTGACCGGCGAAGTCACCGAGGCGGTGAAAGTCACAGCCGTTCCAATAATGGACGGATTATTCGATGAGGTCACGACGGCAGAGGAGCTAGCCGTCTGGTTAATCGTCTGCGTCAGGATCGGCGAAGTGCTGCCGGTGAAGTTCGCATCGCCGCCGTAGATTGCGGTGATCGAATGCGTCCCCGCCGTCAGCGCCGAAGTGGTGAACGTCGCCGTTCCGCCGCTCAACGTGCCCGTGCCCAGCGCAGAAGCGCCGTCCTGAAACGTGACCGTCCCGGTGGGTGTGCCCGTGACCGGCGAAGTCACCGAGGCGGTGAAAGTGACCGCCGCTCCACGATTCGATGGACTATTCGACGAGACCACGGAAGTGGAGCTAGCTGCCTTGTTCACCGTCTGCGTCAGGACCGGCGAAGTGCTGCCGGCGAAGTTCGCATCGCCGCCGTAGATTGCGGTGATCGAATGCGTTCCCGCCGTCAGCCCCGAAGTGGTGAACGTCGCTGTTCCGCCGCTCAGCGTGCCCGTGCCCAGCGCAGAGGCGCCGTCCTGAAACGTGACCGTCCCGGTGGGTGTGCCCGTCGCTGACGACGTCACCGTGGCGGTGAAGGTAACCGCTGTTCCGGAGATTGATGGATTATTCGATGAGGCGACGGAAGTGGAGCTAGCTGCCTTGTTCACCGTCTGCGTCAGGACTGGCGAAGTGCTGCCGGCGAAGTTCGCATCGCCGCCGTAGATTGCGGTGATCGAATGCGTTCCCGCCGTCAGCCCCGAAGTGGTGAACGTCGCCGTTCCGCCGCTCAGCGTGCCCGTGCCCAGCGCAGAAGCGCCGTCCTGAAACGTGACCGTCCCGGTGAGTGTGCCTGTGACCGGCGAAGTCACCGAGGCGGTGAAAGTCACAGCCGTTCCAATAATGGACGGATTATTCGATGAGGTCACGACGGCAGAGGAGCTAGCCGTCTGGTTAATCGTCTGCGTCAGGATCGGCGAAGTGCTGCCGGTGAAGTTCGCATCGCCGCCGTAGATTGCGGTGATCGAATGCGTCCCCGCCGTCAGCGCCGAAGTGGTGAACGTCGCCGTTCCGCCGCTCAACGTGCCCGTGCCCAGCGCAGAAGCGCCGTCCTGAAACGTGACCGTCCCGGTGGGTGTGCCCGTGACCGGCGAAGTCACCGAGGCGGTGAAAGTGACCGCCGCTCCACGATTCGATGGACTATTCGACGAGACCGCGGAAGTGGAGCTAGCTGCCTTGTTCACCGTCTGCGTCAGGACCGGCGAAGTGCTGCCGGCGAAGTTCGCATCGCCGCCGTAGATTGCGGTGATCGAACGCGTTCCTGCCGTCAGCCCCGAAGTGGTGAACGTCGCTGTTCCGCCGCTCAGCGTGCCCGTGCCCAGCGCAGAAGCACCGTCCTGAAACGTGACCGTCCCGGTGGGTGTGCCCGTCGCTGACGACGTCACCGTAGCGGTGAAAGTCACAGCCTGGCCCAAGGCAGAGGGGTTCAGCGAGGAGATTAACGTTGTCGCCGACGGGGAGCCAGGCGGACCGCACGATGTGAACTTTAGGGACGCAATGCGGGTCTTCCAGTTAAACGAACCGTTCGTTGTCAGGTATTCGTTGGTGTACCAGAAGGTGCAGTCATCAACGGGGTCGATGCTCATACTGCTGTAGTCACCCCAGCGACTGCCACCGTTACCGTTGGTCTGCGATCCTGTGCCTTCAATGATGCTGTTCTCGCTCTCCATCGTGCCCGCTGGATCGGAGGGCACGCGGCCCGTATAACGAACAGCCGGGAAATTGCTGCTGCTGGAGGCGCTGTAGCCCACAGCAATGTCACCCGATTGATCCATGGCGATCGAGCCCATCCAGCGGTACTGCGAGTCGGGTGAGAAAGTCCCCTGTTGGAAAACGGTCGGCGTGGCGTTTGGGCTGCGGATCTCATACCACCGCACCCCTACGCTGCTTCCCGCCGTCACCGAGTGGTTGACCACCAGTGATTCATGGTCGCCAAAGTTCCGATACGCCAGCCGGAACATCAGCCGGTCGCCGAGGGAATCGAGCTGTTGCATCGTTCCAGGCTGGGGAATGCATGTGCCGCGGCCACAGGCTTCGCTGAAGGACGCCACCGGGATCGCAGTGGGACCTGTGAAGGTGGAGTTCGAAGGCGTCGTGAAATCCACGTGAAACTTAAAGAGGTTCAGGTTGCTCGGTGCCACCATCTGAAGGTAGAAGTTGGGCTCCCCGGCCGGCGGCGGCGTAGTTCCGTCGAGGTCCGCAGGCAATAGGCTGTCTACGCTCGGATTCTGCTGCATGCAGATGGCGTTCGCTGGTCCACCACTCAGCATCGTAGCGCGGTCAAAGGCGCAAGGGTTTGCGCCGAGGAAAGTGTTTGCGCCTGAAAACGTGTTGGCCGTCCAGTAGTAAGCATTGGGCCAGACTGCCAGCTTGGGATAATCGGGAGTGTTGCTGCCAAAGGAGAACTCATATCGATAATAGCTCTGGGTTGCATCCGAGGTCGTGGAGACGGCCATGCAGTAGGCGGTGAGAGTGACATTCATCTGGCCTACCACCCAGCGCTGGGCGGATTTGTCATAAAGGACGACGGGGTCGCTCCCGTCGCCATTGGCGCAGTCGCCGTTGAAGCCGCTCCAGATGTTGTGGATAGGCGTCGGGCCCAAAAGCAAGGCACCGGACATCTTGTCGTAGACCGCATATTCTACGTTCACGATCTGTACGAACTGCGTGGCTCCGACCGAGCCGTTCGTGTCAGGTGGTGTCACTCCGTCCGCGCCTATGCCGTCAAAGTCCAGTCCAGGTGTAGCGCTGACCAGAGGCAGGGAAAGCTGTTGAAGAGCCTGGTCCTGGGTGACCGAGGTGGGGGGAGCCGGGGCAGGTCGCGCCGGCCGGCGAAGCGGGATGTTGCGCTGGCCGGTGGGGGCCTCGGGAGGTGCGGAAGCGACCAGGTCCACCAATGGCGGAGAAATGTCATAGCTGACGGGGGGTATGACGGTGGGTTTAGAACTGCCTTGCTGGGCCGGCGCCGGAACCGCGGACACCAAGGCGGCGAAGAACAAGAAAGGAACGCTTACCGGCTTCCACTTCATCTGAACCTCTGCTTGAGAAACTTCCGAAGTCGCCCAGCGTACTTCGGACAATGACCCCTAGCTACTGTCCTTTTGGGCCGTGCCTGTACTGTCCTGTGGGCAAGGCTGAGTATCGCCAGAAACGGGGTTCGAGCAGATCACCGGTCATGTCCCCGATCCGGACTTCTGACTCGTTTTAGCTCAATTCACGCTAAGCAGGCAACCAATATTATGCAATCGTACTGTGGGCTGGTCGGCGTTTCCTTCCAGGCACTCCCCCTGCGTTGGAGCGGTGTCTCAAAGCTTCGCGCTATTGTGAACCGACTGCACCACTTGGCGAATCGCATCTATGACAACGTCAGGCCTGTCAATGATGACGAAATGGCCACTCTTTTCCGCAATTATCTCCTTGCTGTTTCGAGAAAGAGACAAAAGGTCAGTCTGGAATTTGATGTATTCAGGACTACGCATCATGTCTGTGCTGACATCCACGAGTGGCTTATCGCCCAGTGTTTGAGTGTGCTCTTTGGCGATTGCCTCGGCCTGCGGAGCGCACTCCATCGAAACTTCGTGGTTAGATTGAAGAGCCATTTGATCTCGAGTCTGCGCGATAGCCCAAAGATGAAGCTCACGGTCGCGCTGGGGTAACTTATTGAAGTTGGGGTCGTCCTCAAGTCCAATTGCTCGTCCGCCTCCAGAATTCAAAAGCATTGGAGCCGTCGGAGTTACCGGAGGCGGCGGAATTTTCGCATCGCCCGGACGTGTGGGACGCAGTATCAACGAAAAGGCGTGGTCAACAAAAACCATGCCCGTCACTTCGTCGGGGTATCGCCCAGCGTAGACGCGCGCTACCAGTCCACCGAGCGAATGCCCAACGAGTACATAAGGCCCCTTGATTCCAGCGTTTTTCAATGCGGCGTGTATCTCGCTGACCCTAAGCGAGCACGAATCTTTCGGGCCGGAATCGCTCCATCCGATTCCGGAATGGTCATAAGTGCAAACCTGAGTAAATTCTGCGACTTCAGGTTGAACGAGCCCCCAATCGAACGAGTACCCTGCGCCCACGATCACGACGGCGGGGCTCCCTGCACCTATGCAATAGAGATGAACTCGATAGCCACCTACGTCGATCAATTTGCCAAGAGGTGCGGGCGAGTTCTGAGCCGCAGCCGCCGTTTGCCCCAGTGTCGCGATTGGAAGTAAGCAAAATATGGCCAGGACAAACGTGAGGAGCCTGCAGTAACTCATGGCAAATCCTCCTTGTAGTAATCCAAGAGGGCTAGGGCCGGAGGCTGTTTATCCATACCCCGAGGTTTGGGGCGGGCGGTGTTCTCCCTGGAGCCATGAAGGGAGCCCTTGGCGGAATCGGCATCAGACCACGGAAGTTTTGGGGCGCCATTGCGGTACGAAAATCTCGACAACAAGGCGGCAATCCCTCGAACATCGGCATGTTGCTGCTGAATTCTTGTGGGACGTCTTGAATCATCTCTGAATCCATATTCGGCGCCTGAAATATGACAATGTGACCACACCGGGTGGCTTCAAGCTGCGGCAAAATCCCCTTCTTAAACGACCAGAGCTGATCCACGCTTGACCTATTTTGTTGGGCGAGAAGGTTCCACGATTGCGGGGGATTCGTGGGCCCGTTTGTGGAATCGGTTCGGAGCGGGACGCTTCTGATTTCGGCGCCTTTCGGGAGTTCAACAAGTCGGGCGGGGCCGGCCGCCTTCTGAGGGGACGTCTGCGGCATTGACGGACTAGAAGCATTGGATTGGGCTGTTGCCGGATGTGGAGAGCAAATTGAAATGAGTAAGACTGAAATAGCAGAAACCGTGCCAGTTCGCATAGAGGGTCTCCCCGTCGGAGTTTAGCACCAACCAAGGTTTCAGGCGCACGAAGTTAGCTTCTGGGATGGAGGGCTTTTTCGGCTTGCCTGAGTCCGCATTCAACTGGACGAGTCGCGTTACAAGAGATCCAGTGGCGTCATAGGCCGGAAACGGGGTTCGGGGAAACCAGTGGCGATGTCCTCGAACGGGACTTCTCGCCCGGAATAACATCCTGTTTGCCCGTAACACGACCAGGAATCCGGCCCCCTCCTCGTGCGTGAGTGCTATATCCTGTTATCGACAGTTACGCAGGACGATATTGCGGTTGGGGCACTCGGGGTGGAACAATCCGAAAAACAAGGAGAGTTCATGGGCCGCGTGAGAGTGACTTTCTGGCCGGTGGTTGGGATCGTTGGCTTCATTGTGTTTGTGCTGTGTGGGCTCGGTTTAGCGGTGGTCGCAGTCATATTCGTGGGCGGCGCGCCTCATGCGTTTCCGCCCAGCCCGGGGATCGCGGCCATTCTTTTCTTACTTGCCCTCCTTTTTGTCGCGTTGGGCGGCGTCCTTCTGCGACGTTCGATTCGTGCTCTCTCTGCCATGCGGCAAAGCGGAAGCCAGCAGCAAGTGCGAACGTCGCTATACGTCGTTGCCGGCGCCGCACTTCTGGTTGTGGTCGGGGCCATTGTCTTTCCTTGGGTGTACAAGCCTTGGAGGCCCGCCAAGGGCTCCGTGCAACATGCGGACTACATGGTGGAGCCGACGTTGCGGAGCGCCTGTGCTCCGGACGCACATCGCATCTTCTACAGGGATCGCCTGGTGACGAAGGTTGCACGCGAAACCACCTTCAGCCCACGTAATCCAGCGCGGCTCCTATACACCGTGGCATGCGCAAACGACGGAAGCGAATCCGGGGTGTTCTACTTCGACGGCGCCCGCGGGGCGCCTGTGCAGGTGAACCCGCTCGGGATGGACGAGCCGGGGGATTGGTTTGATTCGTTCTGGTCGCCGGACGACAAATTTGTTGTCGTCCCCGCCTACGGACATGCAACGCTGGTTAATCTTCAGACCGGACAGAGGTCCGATTTTCTTTCGGACATGTTCTCGACGAAAGATGACCTTTTTTCGGGCGTCCAATTTCGCGGCTGGTCACCAGATGGAAAGAAACTGGCTGTCGTCATCTCTTCGACGTCCATGCGCGAGGATCGCTCGCTGTTCCGCGAGTCGGACTTGGTATCGATAGATCCAACCACGCTAAAGGACAGCTATGTCGCCACAATGCGCAAAAGCGACAGCTGGAACGCCGGTGAATTTACTTGGATCGCCAAGGATGGAACGTACGATCTCGCCGTTGATTCCAGTCTGCAAAATGGTCCCACGGTTTACCGCAAGGCTCGCTGAGTGGACGCCTAACATGTGTTCCAGGAGCTCTAGGCCGCACCCGGCTCCAGCTGCCTGAGGCAGCATTGCGAACGACTTCGCCACCGAAGCACTCACAACCCCAGAATCGGTTACTTCACTGGGCGGTTGGTCCGCAACTCTTCCCTTGGGATTTCTTCCTGCCCGTCATCCGGGAGCAATCGGCGACATGAGCCAATGGAGGATCCAGACATGGACAAAGACTCTCACAAGAGCGTAGTCTACGAGAGTCTCCTCTAGCACCTTTCCGCTGCCTACTGGGCAACGGTTCCCTGCAAAAATCAGACGGCGTTTTCGCTGCGCAAGGAGCTGTTATGGCGAAAAAGTATTCGTCCGTCCGCCCCAAGATCACGTCGCCATTAGCAGAAATCCAGTGCAGCCTCGAATCCGCATATTTACAGGATGACTCAAACTAAAAATTCAAAACTACTCAGAAAGAGGACACCATGACCGAAAGCACTGCTGCACAACGAGCCAGCAAACAAGCAGACAAGGATGCGATTCGCCCGTTTCAGGCGAATTTTCCGGAAACGGAGCTTGCTGAATTGCGGAGGCGCATCAACGCAACCAAGTGGCCGGAACGGGAAACAGTCACGGATGCGACGCAAGGCGTGCAGCTCGCGACTATGAAGAACCTCGCGCGCTATTGGGGGACAGATTACGATTGGCGCAAGTGCGAGGCGAAACTGAACGCCCTGCCGCAATTCATCACCGAGATCGATGGGCTGGACATTCATTTCATTCACATTCGTTCGAAACATGAAAATGCGTTGCCGCTCATCGTCACGCACGGGTGGCCCGGCTCGATCATTGAGCAGCTGAAGATTGTCGATCCGCTGACCAATCCTACCGCACACGGCGGAAATGCATCCGATGCGTTCCACGTGGTAATCCCGTCAATGCCGGGCTACGGATACTCAGGAAAACCGACCACGCCCGGGTGGGATGTACCCCACATCGCGCGTGCCTGGGTCGTGCTGATGAAGCGCCTCGGGTACACGAAATTCGTGGCGCAAGGCGGCGATTGGGGCGCAGTCATCACCGAACTAATGGGTGTACAGGCGGCTCCGGAATTGCTCGGCATTCACACCAATATGCCTGGCGCGGTTCCGGCCGAGGTTGACAAGGCGGCATTCACCGGTGCGCCAATGCCCGACGGTCTCTCACCCGAAGAGAAAGTTGCTTTCGAGCGGCTGACATTCGTCTACAGCAAAGGCATCGCCTACGGCTACCAGATGGGATTGCGCCCGCAGACGTTGTACGGAATTGCTGACTCGCCCGTCGGCCTGGCCGCCTATTTTCTGGACCACGATGCGTGGAGCTACTCGCTGATCTCACGCGTCTTTTCCGGAGAAGCTGCCGGCCTCACCCGGGACGATGTCCTCGACAACATCACGATCACCTGGTTGACGAACACGGCGATTTCCGGAGCCCGCCTCTACTGGGAAAACAAACTCCCGTTTTTCAGTGTCAAAGGCGTTTCCATCCCGGTTGCCGTAAGCGCCTTTCCGGACGAGATCGATCTCTGCCCGCGCAGTTGGGCGGAGCGGGCGTATCCCAAACTGATCCATTACAACAAGCTCGACAAAGGTGGACACTTTGCTGCGTGGGAACAACCGCAACTCCTTTCAGAAGAGGTGCGCGCGGGCTTCAGATCGCTGCGGTAGTTAGAGCGGAGTGGCGGCGCGTACGACGTGCGCGCCGCCTGCCCATAGAGCACACGGCAACGACTGAAAACTCAAGGAAAGCACGTCAAAGTGAAAGTCGCAACAATTTGCCAGGTCCTGATAAACGCTAGCAGTGACCGACAATCGCTGGCGAGAAGCTAGCTGTCGGCACTTGCGGCAAAAGAAGGGTCCCGGAGAAAAAACTGCGCTTCGGAGGATCAAGAATTCGGGTGCTGTGCCCGATCCAGGAACCAAAATGGAAATCCTGGTTAGAAAAGGGATCAGCCATGAAGCGCAAAAGCGACCTCACGATTGCGACAGCCACGGCAGTGCCCGCCGTCCTCGGCGCCGCAGCCGTTTACCCGCAGGACAAGTACTCGCTGAAATCGCCGAGCGGAATCGCGTTCTCCGACTTCAGGGGATACGAGGACTGGGCGGTGGTCTCTTCCGCCCGGACCGACGAAGTGCTCAAGGTGATCGTCGCCAATCCGACGATGATCAAGGCGTATAAGGCCGGCGTTCCGGGCAGCGGCCAGCCTTTCCCGGATGGCTCCATGATCGTGAAGCTCCAGTGGAAGCCGAAGAAGAGCACCGAGGCACCCTTCGTCGTGGATGTGCCAGACGTCTTTACCCAGGCTTTCGTCATAGAAAAGGACAGCAAGAGATTTAGAAAAGCGGCGGGTGGGGATACGCGGTGTTCAACTACGAAGCCGCATCGGACAAGTTCACGGCCGATCCCAAAAGCCCCTCAGACTGCGGACACGCGTGCCACACGGCCGTGAAAGCGAAGGACTACATCTTCCACCCGTACCAGAAGCGTTGAACCGCGCCTGCCCCGACATCAAGTACGCCGCGGACACCTACCGACCCTTCACCGGTGCCTTACCATGGTCTGAGCAAACTCAGCTACCCTTTCCACGACCGCACCATCACCGTCACTCAGTGCATCTGGATTCGTGAAGGCTCACGCTCTCTGGCTAAAACGCAACTCGGAAGTTGGCAAGAAACGGGATTCGGGTCCTTGTGGACGACCATACTGATCGCGGCGCGGGAGGCCGCCAGTATGGGACATCGGAAAAAGGCAAGCAAACGCTCGAGGGCTAAAGCAATACTTCGGCTGCCCGACTTGGAACAGTCGAAGAACGCAGTTCTGAACTCGCTCGCAGCCGCAAGTTCGCAAGAATCGTATGGGCATGCCATCGATGAATTCATCGGTTGGTATTGTTCCGAGCCCCGCCTGGCGTTTAACCGAAGTGTGGTCCTTCGTTATCGATTCTTTCTCGAACAAAAGAATCTAGCACCTTCCACAATCAATGTGCGCTTAGCGGCTGTCAGACGGCTCGCACATGAGGCAGCTGATACTGGACTCCTGAGTCCCGAGTTGGCAGCCGGCATCGGCCGAGTTAAGGGCGCAAAACGCCTGGGCGTTCGGATCGGAAACTGGCTGACCGTCGAACAGTCCAAAACCCTGCTCGCGGAGCCGCAAGGGGACAGCTTGCAAGGCAAGCGTGATCGAGCGATTCTGGCGCTGCTGATTGGATGCGGCCTGCGACGCGCCGAACTGGTTGGACTCGGACTGGGAGATTTTCAAGTCCGTGAGGAGCACTGGGTGATCGCCGACCTGATTGGCAAGGGAAAGCACATTCGCACGGTGCCAGTTCCGGCGTGGGCAAAGCGCATTGTTGATGAGTGGACCGATGCAGCTAGCATCCGAACAGGGGTGCTCTTCCGGCGAGTAGGCAGACTGGGGAAGATATGGGGCGCAAGCCTCACACCGAAAGCCATCTGGCATATCGTCAAAGCGGCTGCGAAACGTGGCGACATCAAGAATCTCGCTCCGCATGACCTACGTCGCACGTGCGCACGACTCTGTCACTTGGCCGGGGGCGAACTTGAACAGATTCAGTTCTTGCTTGGCCATTCGTCCGTTCAGACAACCGAGCATTATCTAGGATGCAAACAGAAACTGCGACACGCGGTGAATGACAACCTGGGCCTGGAAGACGTTTGACCGAGTGTGGACGGCCTCGAACCGAACTTCTGGGGAGCGTGGCAAATTTATTTGTCATTCATCGGGGAGCGAAATCGTCGATCAAAATTGTTCGAGTCTGGCGACGCCGAATACCGCATGGAATCGCTCGCAGTAGATGACGGTTAACGCAATCCTAACCCTACGCGGGCTACGTCCGGAAGCCGCCCAAGGTGTTGCTCGGCATTCTGATGTTTTGTCTTGTTCTTGGCCGTGCTGTTCGGCGGTCAGTAGGAATAGGAAGAGCTCCCAATGTTGATACTAATTATTGCTCGCCATTGCTTTAGCGGAGCGACCGTCTTCCGAGAAAAACCCTTGAATTGCGATGAACTGTTGGAGCCAGCTTCCTGTTCTATTCAGTTCGACATGCTTGGAAGTCTACAAGGCCGCTAGGCGGTCGACGGTAAGTTGGTTCGGAAGATTCGCGAGGGAGCGGAGGAACGGACGCGGATTGTTGAGAACGCGGGAGGCGACTAGTCCCCCTTCGATGGTGACCACGGCTTCCTGAGCTCGTTTGCGCGCAATGGCAGGACTAAGGCCCGCATCGCGGCTCAATCGCGCGAAGGCGTCGATCCAAAACTCCATGGAGCGCCGTGCGTGCGCACGCGTGGAAGGGCTGTCCGCGAGTGTCAGCGTGTCGAGCAGGCACCACCGCCGGCCGGAATCATAGAACTCGCGAAGGCGCCGGCCGATTTTTCCCGCACGATCTCGCGGCCGTCCCTCTTCTGAAGCCGGCTTAAGGACGTATTCCGCAAAATGCCGATCGACCGTCGAGAGGATGGCGTCGACCATCTCCGCTTTGCCGCCCGGGAACCGATGGTAGAGACTGGCCTTCACAAGACCAGTGGCTTTCATGAGGTCTGAATAAGAAGCGCCGTCATAGCCTTTGCGGCGAAAGACATCGGACAAACCCTGGAACAATCTTTCGTCTGATATCTTAGCTGGGCGCATGAAACAACCCCTCCTGCCCTTAGATGACCTGCATTTCGTTCAGGTTAGACCGTACGGTCTAATTCTCCTCTGCCTTCGACTAGGCCGCAACTTGTTCCGTATCCTTTTGCCAGTAGCCGCATCAGATTGTCTATATAGACCGGTCGGTCTATTACACAAATAAGGAGGACCCTATGAAGGCGGCGGTTGTGATCTTGTCAGACCCCAAGAATGGACTCGAAGAGTCGGCTGGTCGCGCGTTCAATGCCCTGTCGGCGGCGTACGACTTCAAGCGGCAGGGAGAAGACGTAACCATCCTGTTCCAGGGCGCGGGAACTCGTTGGATCGACGAACTGACCAAGGCGGACCATCCGTTCCACGCGCTGTTCGAGACCGTGAAGGACAAAGTGGCCGGAGTGTCTTGCGCCTGCGCAAGCGTGTTCGGCGCCACGGAAACGGCAACGCGCGCGGGCTACGAACTGGTGAAAGACAACCCGGTACCGGGGACTCCAGGGCTACCGAGTCTCCAGAAGCTGACGCGCGAGGGATACACGGTACTTAGTTTCTGAAGATGTGTATAAATTTACAAACCTGAAACACCAAGAGAATACACGAGGAGATCGAAAAATGATTCGTAGATGGTTACAAACGGCATTGCTTTCGACGGGATTGGCAGTAAGTGCGGGCGTTGCAAGCTCGCAGATGAAGGACGCTGCGGCGCTAGATGTGTCGCGTGTGACCTATCACACGACGCAGGTGGATGGCTTGAAAATTTTTTATCGTGAAGCTGGACCGAAAGATGCACCAACGATTGTCCTGCTGCATGGGTTTCCCAGTTCGTCTCACATGTTTCGCGAATTGATTCCTCGGTTGAGCGACAAATATCACGTTCTGGCTCCGGACTATCCGGGCTACGGGTACAGCGACGCGCCGTCGCGTGACCAATACGCGTACACGTTCGACCAACTCGCGGATACCGTCGATCACTTTCTCGACCAGAAGGGCATCACGAACTATTCGATTTACATTCAGGACTACGGTTCACCCGTGGGATTCCGGCTGGCAACGCGGCATCCCGAACGCGTACAAGCGATCATCACGCAGAACGGCAACGCCTATGACGAGGGCTTGTCTCCATTTTGGGCGGAGTTCTTGTATGCGTACTGGAAGGATCCCAATCCAACAAACGAGGCAAAAGTGCGCCGGTTGCTGACGCTGGACGCAACGAAACTCCAATACCTGCAGGGATTTCGACATCCGGACGATGTCAGCCCGGACTCATACCTGTTTGATCAGGCCAAGCTGGACCGTCCAGGCAACGACAAAATCCAACTCGCTCTTTTTTACGACTACCGCAACAACCCTCCACTCTATCCGGCATGGCACAAGTACTTACGCGACAAGAAGCCGGTCGTGTTGGTGGTGTGGGGCAAGAATGATCCGGTATTCGCTCCGGCAGGTGCGGAGGCCTTTCTTAGGGATGTACCGAATGCTGAACTGCGTTTGCTAGACACGGGACATTTCGCGCTGGAAGAAGATGGCGCAGAAATCGCGCAAATCATCCGGGCGTTTCTGGCAAAGAACATTCGCGTTGAGTGATTCGACGCTGGAGACCAAGGCGGCGCGGCCGAAGTCACAATCCGCGCTGCTGGCTCTGGCGTCGGGGGAAATAACTGCGAGGAACGACAAAATGCATGTGAAGGAAATTTGGCGCTATCCCGTGAAATCAATGGCCGGCGAACGTCTCAGCGGCGTCCAAATCGACAAGCTTGGAGTGGCCGGTGACCGCAAGGTGCTAGTGCGGGGTGGCAACGGCCATGTGGTCACCTCGCGGACGCATCACCAGTTGCTGGGTCTGAAGGGTACGCTCGGTGCTGATGGCCAACCCCAAATCTCCGGTCACGTCTGGGATTCCCCCGAAGCGCTGGCACTCGTGCGAAAGGCAGTTGGTGCGGATGCCGAGCTGTTTTACTGCGACGGGCCGGAGCGTTTCGATGTTTTGCCACTTTTGGTCGCGACGGATGGCGCAATTAGCTATATGGGTCTCGATAGTCGGCGTCTGCGTCCGAACATCATCGTTGGCGGAGTGGAGGGCCTTCAGGAACGTGAATGGCCCGGGCATCGCTTTCGAATCGGCGAAGCCGTCATCCACGCCGCCCAACTGCGGGGCCGCTGCGTGATGACGACATACGATCCCGACACCTTAAAACAGGATATGGGCATCCTGAAGAGCATCGTCCGCAAACTCGGCGGTGTGATGGCCTTGGATTCTGCTGTTGTGTCCGGCGGTCTCATTCGAGAGGGCGATCTGGTGACGTTAAGTGATTGACTGAGCCTCTGTCCACGAACTACATTGAGGCGATAACTCCTGGGTCCAGGATTGGGTGCAACTAAAGAGGAAAGAATGGCCCCGATTTTCCTGCAAGCGACACCTAATAGGGCATTTAGATTTTGGGCCGATTCAGTTGTTAACCGAAGAGTGCTAGTTCGATTTAATTCGGGGAGGCAGCATCATCGAGCACTGGCCGTTGATAACAGACAGCACCTGATGAGCTGCGTCCCCGTCTGGCCGGAACCATGTACCGGGCCCGTAAAAGAATCCATAACGAAGAGCGACTCCTTCCAGATCCTCCGCGCCGAGTGTGCGATTTTCAAGTTGAGTATATGTCCGAACGTTGGCTGAGATCGCGGGCGAGGCGTTGAGTGCCAGCGGATCTGTTTCGTGCGCAAGCCCGGGACCTGGTGCATAGTAGAATCCGGTCGACTGGATGATGTATCTTCGCGCGCCGGCTGCTCGGGCCGCATTCAAGACATTCTGTCCGCCGTCGAGCCTCAATTTATGGTCGCGCTCTGCAGCCGCGCGCATCTCGTCTGGTGTGTAGTGTTTCGGCAGGGAAGTAAGCTCGTCGATGACGACCTCCGGGCGCGCTCTCTTTATCGCGGCGTCGACAGCCGGGGCATCGAGTGCGCCCGCAAGGAGTCCCTCAGCGCCATCCTCTTTGAGAGTCTGGTGACCTAGTTTGGAACTCGTCATTCCAAAAACGTTATGACGCGCAGATACCAAAACAGAAATGAGTGGACGCCCAATAGCGCCCGTGGCATCGGCAACAAGTATATTCATATTTCCTCTCCAATCTCGTAGATTAGTACGATCAACGGATCTCCCGCTCAGTTTCGTAATCGATTCAGAAGCTTATCCAACGTGAATCGGTCAGGCTCCCAGAACGCCAGTAAGAATGCTGCAGCGGCTGCCGAGAAGACCGAATAGTCGAATGGCGTCTTGATGCCAAGACCTATGGCCATGCCCATAGCAAATGACAAAAGGAGAAGACCGGAGAGGACGGAGGCCATTCGTATTTTGAAGCCTGCGATGAGCAATATCCCAAAGAGGGTCTCCGCGACGGTAGCTGCCCATGCAAACGACACCGTCAATGAACTGGGGAAAAGAGACGTCACTGCGCCCGTGTACTCCACGAAATGAGCGAAATTTCCCCAGGATACGTTCTTTGCTCCATATGGCCCCCACAAGCCAAAACGATCAGCCACAGCGGATAGAAAGGAAGCTCCTAGCGCAAACCGTGCGAACAGACGGACAATCTCTGTCCCATTCTCTCTAAGTTGCGCGGTTTTTGAATTCATACATGCCTCCACGTAAGGAATATTGCTTTATGCAAAATGGTTTCATCGCAGAAATTCGATGCTCGCGTCCGTAAGCTAGTGAATGGGAGTGAGAATCGGTGCTCCTTCATTTTTGATAAAAAATACGACGAACTTCGCTGGTTTCGTCTTACTCGCGTTACGGCTTACGGTATGAACGTCTTCAGGTGATTCGTAAAATACCTGCCCGGGACCAAGCCGCTGAAGCGTGCCTCCGCGAACTTGCATCTCAACTTCCCCTTCGAGAACATAGACAACCGCATGCGCATCATGCCGGTGGATCGCGTCGACGGCTCCTGGGGCGTAATTGACAGTAATGACTTCAATCTCTTTACCCGGTGCTTCCGGAAGCTGTTTCGTAAAGAGCGTATTCACTTGCTGGGCATGCATTGCTGTGGCAAATCCGAAGGTAAAGATAAATACGGAGAGAATGAACTTCTTCATGTTATACCTCGCTTCTGTCCTTTCGGTGATGTGCTGCGATAACCGTAAGGTCCGACTTCGTCAAACGGTTGACGGTCGCGCGAATTGTCGCTTCCGGGGAATCTTCGTAGAACAGTTCAATTCGATCGCCAGATTTAAGATTTCGCATTGCACCCCACTTTCGCTTCGTTCGTCCATTGCAAAGACTCGTGATGTTAAGCTGACCTTTATAAAAGAAATGCAACACGCAGAGTTTCCCAGTTGTCTGCGATTCTCCTTCACCAGGAACAAGCTGGAGAAATCGCGAAAACCCAGCTCCTCTGCGTGCGCATGTCTCAGCCACGATTGGAACAGAAACCGTGGCAACCCTTGTCAAAGTTAGGCGGATGCAGCTTTGCGCGTTTTCTGAATGCGGTCGAGAAACTCATGCATCAACGACCCAATCCGATCCACTTCTTCTTCCAACGCGAAATGGCCCGTGTCGAAAAGATGAAGCTCTGAACTGGGGATATCTCTTTTGTAGAGTTCAGCACCCTCCACCGTAAAGATTCCATCGTTTTTGCCCCAAGTGATCAGCATGGAGGGCTGTCGTTTACGGAAATATTCCTGCCAGTCGGCAAAGACATCCAGATCCCCTTTTTGCGTTATAGAGGATTGAAAGTTGGATTTCCTTGTTCCCCGGTCGGTCCTGATAAGCCTGGTCGATCACCCAATTGTCAGGGCTGATCTTCGACGGATCGCTGACACCATGCAGATAATGCCACTTGGTTCCTTCAATCGTCAGAAGCCAGTCGAGTAGAACTTGAGCATTCTTTTCGCTCCGATCTTCCCAATAGTCAAATAATCCCTTTGCGAACTCCTTATTTAGGGCTTCAACATGAGCGCCACCGTTTTGGACGATCATAGCGGTCACTCGTTCGGGATGCATGACAGCTAACCGGAAACCAACTGATGAACCTATGTCCGAGAGGTATAGCGCATAGGAAGGAAGATTCAGCTTTTCGGTGAACTTTTCGGTCACAGTCGCTAACCGTTCGAAGGAATAGTCGAAATCGTTGACCGACGGTGCTGAGCTTTCGCCATATCCAGGGAAGTCTGGGGCAACGACATGATATTTATCCGCAAGCATGGGGATCAGATTGCGGAACATATGAGAGGACGACGGAAAGCCGTGCAAGAGCAGAACGGTGGGAGCATCCCGGGGACCGGCTTCTCGATAGAAGATTTCCAGCCCCTCCACTTTAAGCGTGCGATAGAAAACGGTCGGCGTAATCTTGTTCGACATATAGACTCTCCTTTTGGACATATAAACTCTCCTTCGGCGCGTGAATTGCACCTTCGTAAGCGTTAAGCAATCCCCGAGTCCTCACGGACGAACGCGGATGATCGTCTTTCCCTTGATCCGTTCGGTCCGGTTGAAGGCGGCGACGGCATCGTCGAGGGCAGCCACTTTGCCGATGTTTGTCCGCAGCCGACCAGTCCGGGCCCGCTGGACGATCTCACTCAATTGGGCGCGATCGGGTACGACGACGAAATCGATAGTCACGCCGTCAGCGGGCCGCGCCTCGGTTGGGCCGGTGATGGTCACCAGCGTTCCTCCGGCGCGAATCACGCCCGCAGACCGCTTCGCGATGTCGCCGCCGAGGACATCGAAAACCAGATCGACCTTGCCGACATCTTCTAGGGCGTCGTTATCGAGGTCGACGAACTCCTGTGCGCCGAAGTCGAGAGCCGTCTGACGGCCGCCAGCGCGCCCCGTGCCGATGACGTATGCGCCGGCCTCACGTGCGAGCTGGCTCGCCATCGAACCGACTACGCCGGCCGCACCGTGAACGAGGACGCTCTGCCCCGCGTGAAGGCGGCCGTGCTCGAACAGCCCCTGCCACGCGGTCAGGCCCGGCATCACGAGGGCCGCGCCCACCGTGAAGTCAACGTCGCCCGGCAGCGGTGTGAGGTTGCGTGCCTCGACGGCCACATACTCCGCCAGCGTGCCGTCGCGATACCAGTCCGTGAGGCCGAACACCCGCTGTCCAATCGACAGCCCCGTCGTGCCATAGCCGAGAGCGGTGACCACTCCGGCCAGTTCGTGTCCGGGGATTGAAGGCGTCCGGTCACGGCCGACGCGATCGGTCCAGGTCGAGGGCCACGTCAGCTCATCCCCGGTGAATCCCGACGCATGAATCTGAACAACGACGTCGTTTATCGCCGCCTGCGGCTCGGGCCGCTGCACCAGCTTCACCCCGGCCATTCCCGCAGCCTGATCCGCCGCCACAATCGCCTTCATCGGTCACCTCCTTGTGTCAATATAAACATCCGTTGGCTCTTCATACCGTGCTCCTTTTTGCTGCCGCTACCGGCTGCAACCTTCGGAGAATCGATTCGTGATTGCATTTCCTCTCTCCTTTGGATTTCCCGCCTACACCTCGATAGATGCTTGGGCCGGATCGCTCATCTGGTCCATAATCGATAAGGCGACTGGTCCACTTTTCCGGCCAAGTTCATCTTTTGGGAACAAGCATTTGGCAAAGAAACCGATTTTTCAGGATCTGCCGCTGATGCCGCAGCGAGCCGGTGAAGAACGGTGGCTCTGGCTGTACGGTCAGTTGCGTGCGGCCATCCTCGACCGCCGTCTCCGGCCCGCCGCGCGAATGCCCTCATCCCGCAACCTGGCGAAGCAACACGGTGTCTCGCGCGGCACGGTCGTGGCCGCGTTTGATCATCTTAGAAGTGAAGGCTACGTCGAGATGCGAGTGGGCGCAGGCGCGTTCGTGGCGACGACCATACCAACCATACCTGACGAAGCTATTGCCGTGACAAAGAGAAAGGTTGGCGACACGCGAAAGCAGACGACACGCGCAACTTTGTCCAAACGAGGACTTCTGAGCGCACAAGACGTGTTGCCGTTGCCGGCTTCGCACTCACTGGGCAAAGCCTTTCGTGCGTGGGAACCGGCCATCGACCTTTTCCCCACCAACCTGTGGTCGCGCATTGCCGGAAGGGTGCTGCGGCGCGCTCCTCGTTCGCTATACGGTCAGGGAGACGCGAAGGGATTCTTGCCACTGCGCAAGGCGATCGCAGAGTACGTTGGCGGAGCGCGCGGAGTGCGTTGCGACGCTGAGCAAATCATCGTCACTTCGGGCGCCCAGCAGGCACTCGATCTGACCTCCAGGCTGCTTCTTGACCCCGGCGATTCGGCTTGGCTCGAAGACCCTGGCTATCCCGAAGCGTTGCGTGCGCTCCAGGCAGCCGGGGCAAAAATCACGCCTGTGCCAGTGGACCACGAGGGGATAGACGTGAAGTGGGGACAGCGCCACGCATCTGGGGCCAGGCTTGCTTACGTAACACCGGCCAATCAGTTCCCCTTGGGAACTGCGATGTCGTTGGAGCGGCGCTTGTCACTGCTGAACTGGGCGACGACGGAAGGCTCGTGGGTCATTGAGGACGATTACGACTCCGAGTACCGTTATTTTGGACGACCGCTGGCGGCGCTTCAAAACCTGGACCGTGCCGGGTGCGTGATTTATGTCGGCACCTTCACCAAGATGCTTTTTAACGCGTTGCGCCTCGGTTTCCTCGTGCTGCCCCCACCTCTAGTGGAACCGTTTGCAGTTGCCCGCACGCTCACGGACCGGCATCCGCCAACACTGGATCAGGCTATTCTGGCCGAGTTCATCCTCGATGGCCACTTCGGTCATCACGTTCGCCAAATGCGGCAAATCTACGCAGAACGCCTGGAAGTGTTGTGCGACGCTGCGAATCAGCGTTTGGGCGGCATGCTGCAAGTGCAGAAAGCTGCCTCGGGAATGCGCACCATAGCGTGGCTGAAGACAGGCGAAAAGGATACTGCGGTAGCCGAACGGGCGCGGGCGCGAGGTCTGGAAGTCACGGCCCTCTCACAGTTTTCACAGCGCCACTCTCACCCCGGAGCTTTGGCTCTTGGGTTTGCGGGCTGTACTCCGGCTGAGCTACGCCGTGGAGTCGACGTTCTGGCGACAGTATTAGGTGCTTAGCACACAAGGCAAGCGGCCGCAAAACGGGGCGAATTCTAGGTAATGGGTTTCGTGGGTGGATCGTCGGCAACCCGGAAGTTGGCCAGAAACGGGTTCTAGGAAAGTAACCCTGTGCTGGCGATCTGGAGCTGCGGAAGAGGCGGCAGGGGGGAGCGTGTCGGCGTTCCAAGGACGTCGAGCCACAGTCGGATCGTCGCTCGAAGCGGGGCGACTGCGACTCCAGCAAAGGCTTCTGGGTAGACGTCGAGGCGGCGTAAGGCTGAGCGGAGCAGCGAAGCGGTACCCGCTAGGTTGCCGCGCTGGAAATGGTGGAAAGAAGCGGCAACCTGGATCAACCCTTGCAGAAAGGTCTTCTCCGGCTCTTGCGCGACGAGCCAGACAGATTCCCAGTGCTCGTGCGCTTCGAAGAATGCGCCGGAATGGAAGCAACGCAGGCCTTCACGTAACTCTCTTTGGCTCCAATCGAGTGACATGCCATTTCGCCCTGCTGCCATAGTAGCACTGAGGAAATCGAGAGGATTCAGACATTCAGCGTCTGCCAGCGTTGTTCGTGAGACTGCCTATCAAAGTAAAATCTGGCGGGAGGCACATGACCGCATAACGCGCTACGCAGAAGTGCGTTCGGCCGGCACTTTCCGGGTGTATCGTCGGCATTACCGGCCAATCTCTGCCGATTCTCGCGCCTCTACTTACGATTGATGTTTTGTGGAGTGACCTGCACATGGTGCACGAGGGCAGATCTCTAGTGAGCTAGGATTCCTTGTATTGCACTTTCCGCATCGCTTGATCTCCCAAAATCTTAGCCGCAAGCGGGACTGCTTCCTCCCGAAAGAAAAATCCAACTGAAAAACAATAACACTGCTCACCTAAAACCGGAAGTTACTATCGGACCGAGCGGTATATGACACGGATTCGCCATACACTCCAGCGTGAACCATCCGCCGATTCTCCTCGGGACGCCGCCATGACCCGCTTCTGCGGACCCGTTCGCCTCACACGCTTGCCGTGCGTGCGCGTTCTTCCAGCGCTTTCATCGCCGTGAGATAAGGGCTGGGGCCATAGCTCACTCTCGCAACGCCCTGTTCCGCTAGTACTTGCAGTGGTGAAGGGCCGTCTCCGACCATGATGTTGACGGGGAGCGTGGACGATTGCGCGAAGCGCGCGATCAGTTTGGCATCGACGAGACCCGGGACGAAGATTCCGTCGGCACCCGCTTCTGCGTACGCGTGTGCTCTTTCGATGGCGTCCTCGAGCATAGCGTTGCCGTGTTCGGCGGGTGGTCGCTGAAAGAACACGTCGGTACGGGCGTTGATGAAGAAATAAATACTCGCTGCATCCGCCGTCCGTCGAGCGCTTCGAATGCGCTCGCACTGATTGACCGTCTCGCGGAGTTTTCCGTTTGCCGGGAAACTGTCTTCGAGATTACAGCCTACGGCACCTGCTTCGATGGCCAGACCGACGGTTTCGGCGGTGGCTTCCGGCGTGTCACCATAGCCGCTTTCCAAATCGACCGTCACCGGCAGGGCCGTCGCTTGGACGATCCGGCGCAGATTTTCGATGGCCAATGCTAGCGGTATCTGCTCGCCGTCGGAGAAGCCGTTTGCATTGGCGACCGACCAACTGCTCGTGGCGATCGCTTTCGCACCAGCGGCGGCGACGGCCTTGGCGCTGCCCGCATCCCAGATGTTGAAGAGTAGGAGCGGCGTTCCGGGAATGTGCAACGCCCGGAAGTGTTCCGCCTTACGCGTCTGATCGGTCATTTTCATCGCGGCCAGTGTCATGGCGCCACCTGCCTGGCTGTCTTTTGAGCCATTTGCCAGTGAGCGCGTAGTTCTTTGTTGAACTCCTGCCAGCGTTCCTCGGGGAAGAAAATTCTCGCGCCTTGCAACTCGACGCGGCGCCGCGTGCCAGGAATGTTTTCGGCCAGCCAGTGCGACCATTTCACGTCGAAGTACACATCGTCGGTACCCCAGACGATGAGCGTTGGCGCTTGCAGTGTTTTAAGTTTCGCTTCGATGGCAAGCGTGTGTTTGTTGTCAAAGGCGGCGAGGAAGCGTTGCAAGTCGCGGGTGCGTTGCTCGGTTTTGACAAGCGGGCGCAAATACCTTTCGATGCTGTCGTCGCTCAGTTGCTCCGGATGTTCGTACGCCGGTCGGAGAGCTTGCGACGAGCGATAGACGCCCTTATCAGACAACATTGTTTCCAGCGTCCCGCGCAAGCCGCCAGCGGCTGCCATAGCGAGGAAAGATTTGAAAGCCTCGGGCGGCCAGTTGTCGTGCGTGTCGCAATCGGTGAGCGTGAGACTGCGAACGCGCTCCGGATATAACGCGGCGAAAATCTGCGCGATGCCGCCGCCGCTATCATTGCCGACGAGATCGACTTGATCGATGTGCAAGGCATCGAGGAATTCCTTAAGCATCTTTGCGTTTGCCGTGACGGAAACGTCCTGATCCGGTGCGATTTCGGTGTCGCCATGCGCGAGCAAGTCGACGGCTATGCAGCGACGGACGTCAGACAGATCCTCCAATTGGTGCCGCCAGAGACAGCCGTTCAACAAAACGCCATGCACGAATAACGCGACCGGTCCGCTTCCTTGTTCGGTGTAGCTGATACGTCCAGATGGGGTCTGCACGCTGCGGTGAACCGGCGATGATTTCTTTTCGTTCATGACTGATGTCTCCGAGATTTTTATGGATGTTGCTACAGGCGCATCCGAAAATGCGCCGGCCAGAACGGGCCGACACAGAACTGATCCAATGACTATCGTTCTGAACAATACAACGGCGAATGATTTACCTCTTCCTCGAAGCTGCCGCGGAGCCATGCGCTTCCCTCAACCTCTGCGCGCAGTCGTCACAACAGACGTCGACGGTCTTTCCGCCGATTTTGACTTTGAAGCAATTTCCATCCAGCTTGCAGTCGCAAGCTGCACAAGTCGTTTCAACCATGACGTTGCTCTCCCCTGCCCGAAGCCCCGGCAAAAGAGCAGTAGGCCATGAGCGGAGAGAATGCCGCTGTCAGAATCTTTAGCGATTTGCAGGAAGAGAGCTAGCGACGAAGTGCCGACTGGCGGAATTCCGAGGGCGAACGGCCATATGCTTCGCGGAAAGCGGCACTGAAATGGCTGTGACTGGAGAATCCGAGGTCGAGGCTCAGAGTAGTCAGGTCGTCATAGTGCGCGAGAAGATCCAGCGCCCGCGCCAATCGTAGCCGCAACTGGTAGCGATATAGGGGCAAGCCTTCGACTTGTTGGAACACCTGCGTGAGATAAACCGGAGAGCAGCGTACTTCCGCGGCGATCTCGGCCAACGTCCAGCGCCGCGCCAGATCGCTTGTCAGCACGAGCTTTGCCCGATCCACAAGCAGCTGGCGTCCGACAGTAGCGCCAGCCGCGTGCGTGGTGCGTGGGCCGAGCGCCCGCTGCACCAGGGTCAAGGCCAGGCCTTCGGTTTCCAGAGGTTCCGCGATGTTGTGGCGCAGGCTGTGACCAATAAGCGCTACAAGCACTTGGGCCCGCGCATCAATTCGCCGCCGCTGCTGGTGAAATGCGAGCGTAGCAGTGTCGCGCAAGAACGCCCGTGGCGCCAGTTCCCGCAGCAGCGGTTCATTGATTACGAGCGTTAGACTGGCATCGCCGCCCTCCACCGGATGGCTGATTCGATAGCCTTCGGTGGCATTGAAAAACAGCACTTGGTTGGCTTCGGCTACTGCCTGGTCATGCCCAACATGCCGAACATACACACCGCGATAGGCAAACACCAACTGGGTGGTGGCCGTGCACTCTTCCGTGCTCTTATGCCGGCAAGTACCTTGGCAATGTGTGTCCCGAATCGTAACAGTAGGAGATTTCAGTAAAGACCGAACGGTAATTTCAGGTACGCGCTTACTTTCATTTTGTGGCGCCATATTCCGAGTCCATGCGTGATAAAGCCAACAATAGCACGTTCCATGTCGATTATTCCGCTCCGAAGCGTCACGGATGCATCTCGAAGGAGAGGTGCGTGGGACTGAGTGACATCAGAAAGGCTTGCGCGGCGAACGCCTCGCCAGCCGCGACAACACCAGTTCTCCTCGCCAACCCATTGACTACACGATGTGTCGCTTCAACCACAATCGGTGCAGTGATTGCATAAATATCTCTTCCACACACCATCGCCAGGCGCTCCGCGCTCCCCCTCCGTGCGATAGCTTCCATAACGAAAATCTGGGACGAGCGACCGCTTTCGTCCGCCGCCGTCGGTGCGGGCGTGTTGGGATCGCGAATATCCGTAATCGGTGCCAGATTGATATAGGCGCGAATCTCAGGCGTTTGGAGATGCCGTGAGATAGTTATAGTTTCAGAGAGAGAGAGACCTACCACTTCTTGCTCTCCGAATGGCGCCGGAAAATTCCATTTGCGCGGGGCAGGAGGATCAGCGCGCTCTAACCTATTGTTCGAAAAGACGAAATGTCGGCCGGGATTGCGCTGGCCCGTCAGCCGAGTTCCCCGCGTAGGCTTCCAACTATCGAGCGCGATCGCGATGCAGATTTCATCAACTGCATCCCACTCACCCATAGCGGCCGTGGCCAGGAGGTCGCCCAATCCCCCGTAGAACCCCATCGCGGGAGCGACCACGACACCAGCATCTCGCGCGGCACTCGCAAACCGCTCGAAGACAGCCAGAACGGCCGCCTGTTCCGCTGCCACATCCAAATAGTGAATAGACGCGCGGAGCACTGCATCAATGACCGGCCCCGCCGTATCGATGAACGGCCCCGCACAATTGATGACCGCCACTGCGCCGGACATTGCTCGGTCAAGCGAGGCGGAATCATTCACCGTAGCCACGCGCACTTCCGATCCCGGGTGAGCCTTCCCCGCCGCTTTCAGTTTCGCAGCGTCACGACCCGAAAGGATGGGTGTAAATCCGCGTTTGCGTAGCTCTGAGACAACAAAGCGTCCGGTGTGTCCGTACGCCCCGAAGACTGTAACGGTTCGATTTTGGATCATTGCAGAATTCATCGTGAATTAGACTTTCTATCTATTGAAATCGCGGCGATTACTTGGATGCCGCCAAACACCCAACCATCTGACCTTCGTAGTTCACAGCGTTCAAGTCGACCTCCGTTAGAAATCGAAGGTTTTTCCTCTGTATAGCGCTGAACGCCCACAGCCGCGCGACCGATTTTGCCCTCGATGAAATTCGCCTCGGAGGATTAGTAGGCCACGTAAGAAGAGAGGATCGCTGTCAGAATGTTTAGCAGTTTAGCGGACAATCTGCGCTAGCATGTAGCGGCAATCGGCCTGCGAAAAGCTCGGCCCCTTGTTGTTTGAATTCGGGATTTGGCGAGCGGATTCCTTTTCGGGATTGTTCCGGTGCGCCAGGTGCTCAGGACGGATCCATACCAGATCGTCAAGTCAGGATCGACCGGCAGGGTTGGGCGGCGGATTACTGTACGAGAGTGCTGCTCAGTGTGCAAATTGCGATTTGCGCGGTGCTGGTTACTTCTTCGATGGTTGCGGTGCGTGGACTGGCGCGCTCGCTGGACGGCAACTACGGCTTCGACACGACGCGGAACGCGATGCTCGTCAATGCAAACCTGGCCATGGCCGGTTACAGCGGCGACACAATGCCCGCAATGCACAAGCGCATGATCGAGACGATGGAGACGATTCCCGGCGTAGAGCAAGCGGGATTGGTAAATAATTTCCCGCCATTAGTTTATGGCGCCGGCAGCAGGACAAATGTCTTCAAGGAGGAAACCAGAGATCGTACGCCATCAAATATCGCTTCCATGCCCTACGGATACGACGTATCTCCCGGGTATTTCGATGCGGCCGGCACGAGATTGTTGGCGGGTAGGGCTTTCTCCTGGCATGACGACCAAAGCGCGCCTGCGGTTGCTGTGAATCGGGAGTTTGCCGGCAAATTGTTCGGCTCGCTAACCAATGCAATCGGCCGATATTTCACGTTGCAGGATGCAACGCGCGTCCAGATTGTGGGTGTTGTCGAAGACGGGAAATATTTGAGCATTACGGAAGATCAACAACCGGCGATATTTCTCCCGTCCATGCAATCGCCATCGAGTCAGTCCTATCTGGTAGTGCGCTCGCACCGTGATCCGCAACAACTTGCCGCGGCTATCAGGAGCAAGCTGCACGAACTGGATGCCGGGCTGCCCGTTGACATCGACACCTGGAGCACCTTGCTGGTCGTAGTTCTGTTTCCTTCGCGTGTCGCGACAGTCTCGCTGGGTGTGCTGGGCGCGATGGGCGCGATGCTGTCGATAATCGGCATCTTTGGATTGGCGGCGTATTCAGTGAGCAAGCGGCTGAAGGAATTGGGAATTCGTATGGCCCTCGGCGCGCAGCGTAAGGAAGTGTTACAGGCAGCGCTGGGACACGCATTCAAATTGCTGGCTTTTGGTTCAGCGGCAGGATTGCTCCTCGGAATTCTGGCGAGCCGCGTGCTCGCTTCCATCGTATATCAGGCAACTCCCCGCGATCCGCTGGTGTTGGCCGGCGTTGTTCTAGCCATGTTGTTGCTGGGGCCATTGGCCACGTGGATTCCAGCGCAACGCGCGCTGTCGGTCGATCCTGCGACACTCCTCCGCGAGGAGTGAACTACCGCGGCACAGGCTGGAATAGGTTCTTCGACTCGCAAGAGGAAAGGCACGCTCCACCTACGTCCTCAGTCCGTTGTTGCCAACAGGCCATTCCCCTTATCGAGGCGTTCTCGAGTCAATATTTCCGCGTTCCGGGCGGTCGGCCATCCGGAAATTGGAAGGCTCTCTTGTTAACTCCCGGGCCCGCTAATGTGATCCAGGCACAATCCCCAGATGCGCCGCTAACCAGCTACGAAAGAGGTCACTTTCAGCGCTAGCGATCAGAGCCGGTAGCCGACGAGCGTGCCCGGCGTGGTCCGTAGGAAGAGCATGCCCGAGACGTCGTCGACTGCATACACCGGCTCACGCTCCTTGCCCAGATCCACGCGCGCGCGAGGCTGCCCGCTGTCCTTGTCGATCTGAAGCAGTACATTTCCGTTTCCTTCGGGAGCGCGAGTCAACATGAAAACTGATCCTGGGACGGTGAGCGAGGCCTTGAAGCGCTTCGTCGCGAGCGCCGCCGACTGGCGCGAGTAGCCTGTGAGCTGTGCGCCGGACTGCGAATACGCCGTCGCCAGTTGCCCGGTGACGTATCGCGCGTTGGGATCCGAGGTTTTCTGCGATGCTTGGGTGAAGGCGTCGCCATATGCCGAGGCGGCGGCGCCGTACAAGCCGGCGCGCACAGCGTTCACGGCATAGAGCGCACGCGCCAGCCCGGGAAGTTGCGGCGCAGGATAATAAACCTGCTGCTTCACCTGCCCATCCCGCGCCACGAGCACCAGGTTCTGCGGCGAGATGAGAACAATGCCCGCCGGCCGGACTTCCATGTCAGTCGGATCCTCACCCCCTTGAAGCTTGATTTCCGCGCTGAGGGCGTGAAATGTGCCAGCCTCGCGATCGACGGCGTATAGTCGATGGTCCCGGTTCGCAAACACGTAAAGCGTCCGCCCCTCTATTGCATGATGCAGGTAGTACCGCGCAGCATTGTAGTCGTCCGTACTCAACGGCTTGCCGCTTTCAATAGCGTCCTTGAATTTTGGCTCACCGGTCGCGAGATCGATGATGTTGACCTCGGCGTTTATCGTGGCGTCGGGACGTGATACGTAGAGGAGGCCCCCCGGCGCGAGCTCCGTGTAGGCGAGCTGGCCCTTGATCTTCACATCCTTCTTCAGGCGCAGCGTCGCCGTGGCCACATCCAGCACGTTCACGAAAGTGCGCGATTCGGCGTCGACGGCGAGTACCACGGCGTCGCCGGCGACCATCGCGTCGATCACCTTGCCGTGCATACGGAGTGGCTTTGCGGCGACCGTTGTCCCGTCTTCGTAGCGAGCCACGTTGAGACCTGTTTGAACAACTCCGTTGATGACGCGGCGGCTGCGCGTTGGCTCACCTTCCGGCGGCGCCTCGGGAAGCATGACGATCCCAGCCGGATGCTGGACGATATCGCGGATATTTCCCTCCACACTTGCGGGCTTGGCCCAGAGCGCCTGACCGTCAGCGAGGCTGTAGGCCATGAGGTGGTCGTCGAAGCTCGCATAAATGCGATCGGTTTTGTTGAGCGACGGATAGAGCCGCACGTGTCGCGGGGGTTGGGCCCAACGGTTGGTGGTCGAGGTTGCGGACCACCGGACTGCGCCGGTCCGCGCGTCCAGAGCGCGCAGACCCATCAGCGTGTGGACGACGATCATGTCAGGTCCGGCCTGCAGAACCTCCAGCGCGGTGCCCTCGGCAGCCGTGCGCTGTAAGCCCTGCATCAGGGCACCGAAGCCCTTCTTCTTGGGCTCGGCCTGCTCAAAAAGCGATTCGTTCGTCCAACGCTGTTCGCCCGTCACGAGATCGTAGAGCGCAACGACCGAAGGCCCGTCCGGGCGTCGCCCATGGACGAGAAGGCTGCCGCTCTGCGGCAGAACGCGGCGGGTAACGATTTGCGCCAGGTTCAGTCGGTGGGAATCGAAGACGACGGCACCGGTCACAGGGTCAAAAATCACCAGCAGGCCAGGGCGCGTCGCTTCCATGAGGAGAGAGCCCTCGACCATGTGGACGCTGTCGGCCGGCAACCCGCCGAGTTCAGGCTTCTCCCACATGACCTGGCCACGCTCGATATCGACAGCCGCTAGCGCGGCGTCCGTCGAGACGAGGAGAGCGCCCATCGGCGTGACCTGCTGCCAGCGGATGTCCCCCTTCACCTTCAGGGTCCAAGCTGCGTTTGCGCCGGAAGGCGCGGGCGCGACAGCCTGAGCATTGAGCTGCCGCGGTTTAGAAGATATTCCGCTCGATAGGAGCACGGAAACGGGCCCTAGCAGTAGGCCGGCTAACATGGTTCGTTTCATGGGGACTTAGTCTCCTCGCTGAGAATGAGGGCGTTATTTTGATGCTGCCAGACAATCTGTCCTTAGAAACATACTTGAGGTACAGGAGTGTCGGCCTAATTACCTCCATTTTGCGCGATCACTTCTGGCTTGTCGGCAACCCTTACCTAAATCTGGTTACGTCAGAGTTGCCCGTCACCCGCCCAGGACACTCAATTACCAGCGGACTCGTCGATGAACGCGGCTTGTCCCTAAAGCGGTTGAGTGTAAAAAGATTCTTATTCGGCGCGCAGCGCTTCCGACGGAGATATCCTGCTTGCCCGCAGAGCGGGAATGAATGCTGCGACAAGCGTTGAGAAGCTGAGTGTCAGGATGGCCAGGAGAGTCGCCGCGGGGTCATACGGATTTAATCCGTACAGTTGGCTGCCCAGGAACTTGCCCGCTGCCAAAGCCACCGGAAATCCAAGAGCCAGACCGACAGCTACCAGGGCCAACGCTCTTCGGATTACGAGGATTGCCACCTGCGCGGGAGTAGCGCCGAGTGCAAAGCACACCCCAATCTCAGTTGTGCGTTGTCCGACGTTATAGGAAGTAACTCCGTATAGTCCAATGGAAGCGAGGACAAGCGAAAGCACTCCGAAGAAGGATGACAACTTTGCAATCAGCCGCTGTTGCCGGAACTGGTTGGATACTTGCTCACCCAAAGTTCCTATCGACTCGATCGGCAGACGGGGATCTACCGAAACTATCGCTTGGCGTATTGCCGCAGCGGATACAGTGGCGCCAGGCCGCGTCACAAGGATGATGTCGTGCAGGTGATGCGAGCCGGGATTGCTGTCTCCCCCAGTCTTTGGCACCACGTCGTGCTGCGCTTCGGCCAGAAAAAAGAATGGACCAATCGGCTTGTCGAAATCGAAGTTGAGGTAGCGTGCGTCTTGCGCTACACCTACGATTTTGTAGAGACGCGGTGATTCCAGTTCCGGACGTCCGAAGTATTGTCCAATCGGGTTTTCCTTGTTGAAATACTTCTTCGCGAACGCCTCATTGATCACCGCCACATGCTGCGAAGTCGCTGTATCTTCCTCAGAGATGCTTCGTCCTTCGATGATTTGAGTTCCGATAGCGCTGAAGTATCCTGGCGTCACCCGATCCCAGTAAACCATGTTTTCAACATTATCCTCGTTAGGCCCGGGAGCCGGACGCCCGTTCACCCACACGCTGGTAGCCCAATTATTTCCGCTCTGCGGGGCGTACTGGCAGATCGCCGCGGCAGCTACGCCGGGAATGCTGGATAATGAGTCGCGGATCCGATCGTATAGTGTGGTGAACTGGTTTGGTTGATAGTCGATCAGACCTGGATCAATCCTGACGATCGTGCGCTGCTCCTGGAGGAAGCCAAAGCGTTGACTCTCCAACCGGTGCACAGCAGCTGTCAGTAATCCGGATGCTGCCAGCAATACCAATGAAAGAGCTGCCTGGAATACCACCAGCATCTTGCGGGGAAGCGCACCTGTGCGAGCGGTGGAGCGGCTCACTCCCCGAAGGGCTTCAATCGGATCTACCCGCGTGGTCATCCATGCAGGAGCGATGCCGAAGACCACGGCCGCGACCAAAGAAACGCCGAAAGCAAACAACAACACTGGCATGGAAGGGGACGCGTTGATCGGTATACCTGTTGCGCCCCGGGCCGATGGAAATGCAAAAAGCAAAATAAGGCGCGTACCGGCAAATGCGATGACCAGACTTGTCATGCCTCCCGCAAGTGAGAGCAGAATGCTCTCCGTAAGAGCCTGCCTCACAAGGCGCGACGTGTGCGCGCCTAGTGCTACGCTCAAAGATGTCTCCCTTCGCCGCTGCATGCCGCGAACAAGCATCAGATTGGCCACGTTGGCGCAGACAATCAGCAGCACAAACGCCGACACCATCATCAGGATATGAAGCCAGTGTTCATATTCCGCGCGCATGCTGGTGATTCCCGAGCCTCCGGGGCGCAGGAACAGCGTTTGCTCGGGTAACTTCGCGCGATCGTTCGCGCTCATCTCGCTCTGGTACGAAAGCAGCCACTGCTTCAGTTCCACCCGCATTTGAGCCTCTATTGATGTGGGCTCAGCGCCGGGTTTGATGCGTCCGATCAAATCCAGCCAATACTGGTCAGCCTGATTAAGATCGCCAGCATCCGCTTGAGGCACCAATGTTTCCGAGTTGAGCGGCAGAAAGAAATCGGGCGGCTCGCTGCGAAGCGTATCGCCAAAGAAGCTGGGTGGAGTGATTCCTACGATGGTGAATGGCGTGTTATCTATGTTGAAGACAGCGCCAACGATGAACGGGTCCGATCCGTATTGCTGCCACAGGCGATAGCTCATCACTGCTACCGCCGGAGCGCCGGGTTGATCGTCCGTGGAAGTCAGCAGCCGTCCGGCATACGCGCTTATGCCGAACATGGTGAAGTAATTCCCCGAAACGAACTCACCAGGATAGCTTTGTGCTGACTCTGTGCCGCCGGAACGTTGCACACCCAACAGCGGATCGTCAGCCTGGAACGCCGCCAATTGCGCAAAACCCTGGGTGTGGTCCCGAAAATGTTTGTAGAGTTCGTAGGAGACAAGGGAATACTCATTCTCTTGGCTGTATCCGCCCCAGTAGCAGCAACGTGCCTCTTTGCCTAGGCGGTACAATTCGCCCGGATTAGCCACTGTCAGCGATTTCAGCAGAACATCGTAGAACAGAGTAAAAATAGAAGTTGTTGCACCAATGCCCAGCGCCAGCGTCAGGACCACCGTAATGGTGAATGACGGTGACTTCCGCAATCGACGCAGCGCATAGCGCGTGTCGTAAAGCAGAGTCTCTACAAATGGCAATCCTGTTTGAGCCCGATATTCTTCCTTAATCGCCTCTACTGCGCCAAACTTCAGCAACGCTTGCCGGCGCGCCTCCGCGGGCGGCAGTCCCGCTTTCATATACTCTGCCGTCTGCAGGGCGATATGCTCCTCAATTTCCTCTTTCAGTCGCTCGTCGTTGCGCCGCCTTGTCACCATGTTCCTAAATCTTTTGAGGAACCGCCTCAGGTCCCTCATGACAAATCCTCCGCCTTCAATTCAAAGAATCGCCCGATGATCCCTGCGGTTTGCTCCCAATCTCGGAGCTCAGCCTGCAACTGCTTGCGTCCGTCCCGTGTCAAACGATAGAAGCGCGCCCGACGATTATTCTCTGAGGCGCGGTACTCGGAAACTATCGAACCTTCCTGCTCCAGCTTCAGCAGCACCGGATAGAGCGTGCCTTGATTCACGGCGAGCACGTCCCGGCTGATCTGCTCGATTCGTCGGGCGATACCGTAACCATGCAGCGGGCCGAGGACGTCGAGAGTCTTAAGGATCATCAGCGCCAAAGTGCCTTGAGGAACGTCCGTTTTGCGTTTCATTGCCAACGCCCTTTTGGTTTCCAACAGGAAGCATACTCCACACTCATTGGGAACACAACAGGTCGGCCGCGCGTCTTCAGCGTGTGTCGCTCCTGCATGAGACGAAGAACGAGGTTACAGTGGTCGGCCACTCTTCCATAGCCGTTGCACCCAGCTCAAGGACTCGGCTCGATGCCAATGCGGTCATTCACTGCTGATCGAATCCGTTGCTTGCACCCAAGGTACCGTTCGGTAGTTTGAACTGAGATGTGCCCCAAAAGAAATTGGATCTGCTCCAACTCCCCCTCCCGAAGCATGGCAGAGCCGAGCACAGGTCCGACGCAGATCGTGCGGCGCTAATTTGGCGACACCAATGGTCCTCGCAGACTCCTTCACTATGTGCCAAACCGCCTTTACCGTCATGCCCTCTTCCCATGCTTTTCCAACTTTGTTGACCCTGCGAAACAACCTTCCTCGATCAATGCCGGCCGCATTAAGCCACACTTCTAATTCGCTTCTGACCCAGTCCGGAACCGGGACTGTTCGAACGCGACCTCCCTTACCCATCAAGTCGACGATGGCCCAGTGTTCCTCCCGCTGCTGGAGATGATCCAAGGTCAGTGCGACGGCTTTTTGTCTTCTCAACCCACACGCAAGCAGGAGAGCCAGCAAAGCGCGGTCTCGTTTTCCCTTCAGCCGATCGCGATCAGGCGCTTGCCAAAGCGCTTGCCCCTGCTCTGCAGTCAGCCAGTTGCCAAGGCGAACGCCTAACTTCTTCACGCCTTTAACGCGACGAATACCTGCTGCCAGGTCGGCACTCAGTAGACCGCAATCGGCTGCCTCATACGCAAGACGGCGTACGGCACCCAGTCGTAGATTGACGGTGCCGGGCGCGAGTCGACGAGATTCGAGATGAGATCGGTAGCGCAGAACGACTATTCTATTGAATGCCAAACGCGGTTCTGAGCAATACCAATCAACGAATTCATCGATCGCGTGACGATATCCCCGCTGCGCATCCTGAGAAGTGAGGCTGTTCAAGACTGCCGTTTTGGAGTGTTCGAGATCAAGCAGGCGCAAGACGGACCTTGTGCTTCTGCGTCTTCTTCTGGAAGTTGGTCTGTGCTTCATGATCGGTGGCCTCCATGCCATCGATCAATAATTAGAGTGGTTTCGCAGGAGGTAAGTTCAGGTTAGCCCGTGATACTTCCGCAGTGGGCAACGGCAAACAGAGAAAGGCAAGGAGCGCTGACAGAGAGCCGCACGACTATTGCGGGAGACCCGCTTTATAGAGAATGGCTTTGTGGCGCGGGTCAGGGCTGTAGGGGTCGTATACTGGGGCGCCTTTACATCGATAACTGCTTGCCTTTAACAGTAGAATTATTTCATCAGCTTGCCTTTTTCATTCTGAGCTGCAAGCCCATATCGTATTGCCGCTTCAAGCGTATCGATGTTTATATCCTTTAGAGCTTTAAACCGAATGCAATATCCGGTCACGCTCGCCTTGCCTAGTTTTTTCCCATACGTTTTGGCTAAGTACTTCTTATCTTTGAGACCAAGAATATAGACAGAGATTCCGGTTTTGTTTCCGCTCACACCAATTTGAAAAAACTCTCTCCTTTTTCCATTGGCATATTTTATTGTGTGAAATCCATATCCAAGCGTAGGGTTGGAAACAGTATGATTTTTGCTGTCTTTACCATCGAAGAACCATAATTTGCATTCTGGTGACACTTGAAGTGTGAGCCGATGCAACTCTCGCATGTCACTGCGTTTTGGCTCCGGTTGGCTGGTAATATACTTCTTGATTTGTTCTTGTACGTTCATATGTTTTGCTCCCCAGTTGCGCGCGCGAGATTATACGACGTTTAATCCTTCTCCCCCTTGCAAGGGCGGGCGGCCCTGACCGTTGAGGTCACTCGACCGCGAGGGCGCCCCGCAAGCCGTTGTTGCGTGGGGGCTTTTCAGAATTCCCAAAGGCTTGAAATGTGTGGAGCGCCGAGAAGCGGGCAGAGGGGCTGGAGTACATGGACCCCAAGCCGAGTTCACATTCCGGACGTATTGTCGGCTAACCTTACCTTGCCCGGATTATGGAAGGGTTGCCCGTCATCCGGCCGGAATGGGCTGGAATACCGCTGAACGGTTACGGGGAATCAGATTCTAAAAGGAGCAGCTGGCCAGTGATAACGTGACGAGTTATGCTTTCAGCGACCAAGAGGCACGTGGGCCTTTGGCTGTCGGCAGGATCGCGGGTCCTTGCAGCCCTTATCGCCCTCTGACTGCGTGACGCCGTGTGAAAGATTGGCCGGGGGCAAACCTTCGCCGTAACTTTATTAAAGGAGGAGATGGATATGTCCATAATGCCAGACCCAACCTTTTACCCATCGCCGGGCATGGCGATGAAGGCCGCGCCGGAGCAAATCGCTTACGTCGCTCTGCTTAACGTCGGCAAGAACGGGAAGCGCGACGCCATGAGCGTCATCGACCTCGAGCCTGGCTCCTCCACGTATGGTCAGCTCCTCGGCCAGGTGGATTTTCCCAACGGCGATAATGAGCTGCATCACTTCGGCTGGAACGCGTGCAGCGCGTGCCTCTGCCCGCAAGCTCCCCACCCGCACATGGAGCGTCGTTACCTGATCGTTCCGGGCATCGGGTCGTCCCGGATTCACATCCTGGATACCAAAGCGGACCCCAAGCATCCCAAGATCGTGAAGGTGATTGAGACGGAAGAGTTCATCAAGAAGACAGGCTACACATCGCCGCATACCATTCATTGTGGCCCGGACGCCATCTATGGCAGCGCGCTCGGCTCGGCCAGCGGCGACGGTCCCGGCGGAATCTTCCTGATGGATCCCGATACGTTCGAGCTGAAGGGCCCGTGGGAGAAGGACCACGGCCCTCAGAATCTGGCATACGATTTCTGGTGGCACCTCGGTCACGACACCCTGATCACCTCCGAATGGGGCACCCCGAATATGGTGAAGGACGGCCTCAACCCGGAGTTGCTGCTTGGGGGAAAATACGGTCGCAAGCTGCACATCTGGAATTTGGATAAGCGCCACCACTTGCAAGAAATTGACCTAGGTGCGGAGCAACAGATGGTGCTGGAGCTGCGCCCCTCCCATGACCCAATGCAAACTTTCGGATTCGTCGGTGTTGTCATCTCCCTGAAAGATCTTTCGTCCTCCATCTGGATGTGGTACCGCGAGGACGGCGGTAAGAACAGCAAGTGGGCAGTTCGAAAGGTAATTGAAATTCCCGCCGAACCGGCCGATCCGGAGAAACTGCCACCCCTGTTGAAGGGCTTCAAGGCAGTGCCGCCGTTAGTATCCGACATCAATCTCTCGCTTGACGACCGCTTCCTCTATGTTTCCTGCTGGGGGACAGGCGAGTTCATCCAATATGACGTCTCCGATCCCGCCAACCCGAAGAAAACCAGTTCGATCCACCTCGGTGGGATCGTTCGCCGCGCTGCCCACCCGAAGAAGCCTAGCGTGGCTCTCAATGGCGGTCCGCAGATGGTCGAGATCAGCCGCGACGGCAAGCGCGGCTACTTTACCAACTCCCTCTACTCCCCGTGGGACGAGCAGTTTTATCTCGATGGCATTAAGAGCTGGATGGCGAAAGTCGATTTGGACTCAAAGGGCGGGATGAAGCTCGACGAAAAGTTTTTTGTCGAGTTCGACGGGTTGCGCGCACACCAGGTGCGGCTACAAGGGGGCGACGCTTCGTCGGACTCTTATTGTTACTCGGACCCGCAATGACACATGCCGGCCTGACTTCGACAATGTTGTGGCTGATGCTGCTCCTCGGCGCCTACCACGGACTCAATCCCGGAATGGGTTGGCTCTTCGCGGTCGCGCTGGGGATGCAGGAGCAAAAGGGGAGCGCAGTAGCAAGATCGCTCATTCCCATTGCAGTTGGCCACGCGGTGGCCATCGGCAGCGTTGTGCTGACTTCTGTGTTCCTCGGCATGACGCTGCCCCTCATCGTCATCCGCTACTTAGTCGCTGCGCTCCTGGTCGGCATGGGAATTTATTGCCTGATGCGACATCGGCACCCGAGGTGGGTCCGCATGCAGGTGGGGTTCCGAGACTTAACCGTCTGGTCGTTTCTGATGGCCTCTGCTCACGGCGCCGGTTTGATGGTTGTGCCGGTGCTACTGCGCAGCAACACTGTCGAAGCACAGAGCCGAATTGCAGGCCACAATCATATTTCTCAAACCGTCGCACCACTCGCCGGAATGCTCGCCACTGGCGTCCATACGGTTGCCTACCTCGCGGTTACAGGGCTGCTCGCATGGGTGGTGTATCGAAAGCTCGGCCTCGCACTTTTGCGCAAGGCGTGGCTCAACTTCGACCTGGTATGGGCAGCCGCGCTCGTGGCTACGGGTCTTGTTACCCTCCTGATATAGCCTGTCGTGACAGACGCGACGTTTCCCAGCGGTCGGCTAACCGGAAGTGATCTGATGCCGGCAGAGGACTAGCTGAATTTGCCAGACCGTTGTACGGGCTAACACCCGTGCCGGGGTTCGAGTCCCTCCGTCTCCGATCACTTCACGGGTTCCCAGCCCTCTGGCAGCATATCGAATGCCAGCGTGTCACGGTAGGCGTACTGATTGCCTTCCAGTACGGCCACTGGCGTCAACATATGCCAGATGCGATCATCGTCGAAGACGTAACACTCACCCGATTCGCGCATCGTGAAGCGATCCATTTCCTGCTTGCCATTGTCGGTTATGATGACTTCGCCACCCTGAGCGCCGCAGCGGCCCACTAGATGCGTGGCGATGTACTTTTCGCCGTCTTTATGTAAACCCGGTGGACTCGTGTCGCACGGCCGGCCAGGCGTAGCCGTGAACCTTATTAGGTGAACGTTGACCAAATACTTCGTACCCACCGTCGACAGCGGTAGGTAATAGAGGTGGTGAGCAATCATCTTGCGAACGCCTATGGAACCGGCGATCGCCGGGGGCAGCGGAGCGTACTCTCGCGGCTGGCCGCCGATTGTCGTGTTGTATTTTTTCAGCTGCACATAGGGCGTGCTCTCTTCGCTCAACCAAACCTTTACACCGCCCTCAACAAT
>Ga0209801_1000126_pt1 | contig 52383 bp, 55 predicted proteins | sample GraSoiAngelo_127_FD_185884 | JGI IMG/M metagenome (GOLD analysis project Ga0209801, IMG submission 185884) | Grasslands soil microbial communities from the Angelo Coastal Reserve, California, USA - 14_0927_09_40cm (SPAdes) (version 2) | ecosystem: Environmental > Terrestrial > Soil > Grasslands ... | reverse complement strand
AGACCTGGTACGAAGCAATAGCACAGCGTTTGCATGCCGGCTCATACCGCAACCAAAGCCCGACCGAAAGCGCCAAAACCGACAGTGACCGCGTGAGCCCGATGAGGCAAATCGTCGCTGCTACGTGTCTCGGGTTGTGTGTTCTCTCTCTCTGTCACTGTCGCATTAAATCGGTGGGGCCTAGCGACGCGACCCGCGGGAGGTGTCGGCCAGGGATCTGAGGATTGGGGCTTGACTGCGGAAGCAATGAGATGGTATGCCGCTCAGCTGGCCCCTGGTCGGGGCTGCAGTCGCAGGATTGGGTTTCGCATTCCCCCACTAGCGATCGCCGCGGCAGCGATCTTGCTGCCCGCGGTCTTTATCAGTTGGTGGGTCGGATTCATACGCCGTATTCGCCAGGGAAGGCTGTTTTCATTCCCCGTCGGATTCCAGAAACAGTGAGCTGGTGCTTGGTACTCGGGCTCCTGATTGGTGGCGTATCGCTAGCGAAGCCGCCCTAGCAAAGCGTTCGGAAACTTTCGCCTCGCACGTGAAGCTGGCGCTAGGGACCGCCATCGTGCGGTGCCAGCGAGCAATAGTTTTGGCTGATGGACGGTGACCCCCGCGAGTCGACATGATCTCGAGAAGTCAGGCGAGGACTCCGAAAACAGCTCCAAGGAGGAGTAAGAACACTCCCAAGCCACCACACTCCCAAGCCACCACACCAATATCTACGTACAGACCAAAGCCGGCTGTGGTTCAGGTCACCGCGACCAACAACCGCCCCGGGAGCGACTTCGGCTTCCACGCCGCAAACAGCAAGGTTCCGCCTCACAAGATGAAGATGACTCCTCCACCTCGCTGACCTTCCACGGCTCGAAGTACCGTAACCCGCGCTGAACCCGACGTCGGACTTATCAGCGTGCCTTTGGGGCACCGGCGGCGAGACCCTAGGAGGAGGAGGCAGATGCAAGGCGTACCCGTTCGAGCGCAGCCGGTCGAGATCGAGGGCTTCTAGGGCGGCGCGGTGGAAGCCGTGCCGCAAGAGCGGTGCTGCCGTTCGGCGGTTAATCCCCGCTTTCGTCGTCTCCACATCGAACCAGCTGGAGCTCGGCCCATGCCAGTCGTCCGAAACATTCGGTCAGTCCTCCCACCCTGTTGGGCTTTAGTCCTGGACATAGGGCGGTATGCGGATTGCCGCATCCTTCTTGACGGAGTACACCAACAACGGAGTCAGGCTGAATGTTCCAGCCAGTGAAGTTGTCGGGGATTTGTCGCGAACGGCTTCGGGTCGCGCACCTCGAAGAGCGAAACCAGCTGACCATTGCAAGTGGCTCGCTGGCGTGCTCGACATCGAGAACGGGGTGACGAGCTTGCGTAGCAACATGCGACCGACTACAGGTCATTCCCACCCACAAACTTGGCGAGAGACGATGGACTGGGTTGAGTTGCTCAAGCATCTGATCTCTAGGCACGCGCAAGATCCAGCGGAACTTGAGGACTTGGACCAGTTCGCGGATGGCACCATCGGTCGGCGGAGGCATGCCGATGCCGTTCACTCGAAGCTTCATGCGATCAGCGGGATGAGTCAAGCGACAGCATTACCGATACAACTCAGCGATATGGCGCCTTCGCCTTCGCCAGCGTCGTTCCGGCCAGACAGACGCACCGATATCCGATCCCAGCGCAGTCCTCGCGTCCAGAACCTACATAACTCTTAAGTTTTGCAACGCCGCCAGCAAGACGTGGGGCGCAACATGTCTTCGAGGCTCATTTGCGACAGCTTCGACGGTGGGGGCCGAGTTTGCATCAGAGGCTCCTCGGCCCTCACCTTCGCGGTTCCAACCGGGGGCGAGAGTCGTTGGTCTCCATCCCTGCGCTCTCGCCTCACCTCTGGATTCGTAAAGGGGGGTTCAGAACGTCCACAAGACTGCCAAGGCAAAGCTCCCATTGACTTCGGGCCGCGCAAGCCTAGGGTTACAGATGGAAGAGGGCTTTGCTATGCCCGCGTTTTGAGAACTGGGGAGCGTCTTATGAAGAGACTTAGTCCGACCTTCGCCGCGATAGGCGCGGTGCTGCTGATGTCGATCCCAGCTCAGGCCAGCGGAGTGGCCAACGGCCATAGCACGCTGACCTTGGACTGCGGCCAGTTCGGGACCGTGACCGTCAGTGTGAACAACGCCAATGGAGGAAACGGCCAGGGCGGTTTCGGTGCCGCGCAGGTGGTGGGCACCACCGGCACGCACGGGATGCCGACGGCCTTCACGTTCGGCCTCTTCGACGTGACCACGAGTAAGTCGATCTTCTCGGGCACTCAGGTCCAGGGCCGCGGCAACTCGCATCCCAACCAGGCGACGACACACTGCACCTCCACCCTGACGGGGACTGCCTCGGAGCTCGGCTTCATCGGGCCGCTGCCGCCGGGAGTTTCTGCGACGGACACCCTACAAGAGACCATAGATGTGACGGTAATCATCCAGAACTGACGGCGATCCAACTTAGCTGGAGTGATTGACAGGGCCGCCTACCGGGTAGGCGGCCACTGTGCAGACTGGATAGATTCCGGCATCGGGGCCGGATCGGAGTGGTGATACGGGGCGGCTGCTCGCTTTGGTCAAGACCAGACATGCAATCCCCCGCTGGGTCGGATCAGACACCATGCGGCGGCACCCGTCGCCACAGTTTCTCATCGAAGTTGGGACGATTTGCCGTGACTCCAATGGTTGTCGCTGCAGGGGTAAGCTGCGACACAGATGGTTAATACACACCCACCGGAACAAGGTGCAAGACCAACTCTTGAAGGGTCTGATCGGGCTTGGCTTACCAACCGGGAACCTGGTTCTGCTCATGGTGCCCGGACAAATCGGCACCCAGCACCGAGGTCGCTGTCCCTGCTGATCCCCGCACCACATAACTCGGCGCATGACGTTCGATCTATCCGAGATCAACACGGGTCATCAGCACAGCGCTCAGCCCGATCTAACGCGGAGGTAGGTGGTTCGAGTCCACCGCGGCCCACCTTACTTTCCGTAATGCGAATCGAACGCGTCGGAAGGCGGAAGGTTGGGATGATGCTGTTTCGGCTCTCAAACCTGACGTCGACGACGAGCTTTTTGAGCAGGGCCTTTCGCTGACCGGGGGTTCCATTCAGCATTGCGTCTCGGGACTGCTTCCTCTGCATCGCGGATGACTTCTTTGCTTGGCGCACCCACGGTCCTTGCGGAGTCGTGCAGCTATCACATAACCACGCGGCAAGTCGCCTACTCCAACGGACAAGTGCTGCGGATTATCGCCAACGCGTTGGAGTGATCGCCCGAGTTCCCGGTTGCCCTGAGGCTGACCGGCAGGATCCTACACAGCACCGGCGGCAAGAAGGATTCGAACTGGCCTCGGGCGTTTGCCTGCGCGGACCATGACAGCCTGCCCCGCGAGCCGGTGGCGGTGAGCGTCAGCCCCTCGCCGGGTTTGAAACCTATGCCGCAGACAGCATCGGACCCCGGCAAAAAAGTTGGCTGACCTGGCGGGAGGGGTTGAAGGGAGCAGAGGATGATGGTCGGATTCGGCGCGGGTGGCGCGGGAGGCGATGAGCTTGGGCAGCCTATCCTGGGCAGCGGGGCTTCGGTAGTGATGGGCTTGCAAGGCAAGCAGAAGCGGGTTGGCTGATTGTTACCGGCAAGCGGAATGCATGGAGCACAAACGCCGGCTGGGCTTTCGGTGACGGGGCATTTGAATGGCGGAATCCTCGTGCCCGGGCCCGCCTGCGAGCTCGGCTGTGGTGAGTTGTTCGACCCGACCGCCAAGCTTTCGCCAGCCGCCAATGAATTCATGCCTTGGGCGGGATGAGCGGCCGCGAGCCCATACGGCGGAACACCCGGACTGGCGTTGAAAACCACCGCCACAAGGACCGAGCCGAAGACGGAAACCAGGAGACGGCCCAGTTTTCGAGCCATCATGGCCCTAGTTATAAACCCGGGCCCCCTTCTCTGGTGCCGGATACCACCTTCGCTGCCGCAGCCTTAGAGTGTTTTCGCATTGGTGCGCAGGGCACTTGTCGCGCTGGTGGCGCTGGTCACCTTAGTCACTCTCGTACTAGCGGGTTGGTTGTGGTCGGTGTTGGTCACGGTCGCGCCCAATACCCAGCCCGGCGATCTCGTGGCTCTTGCGAGCCACGCCGGACCCCCGACGGGATCGATCGCCTGGAAAAGCCAGCACGGAGCACGGATCACCCTACTTCTCCTGGCGAAGGGGGGCTCCGAAGCCGAGGATGCCAACCTTACCGACACGATCCTGCTCCTCTCGGTTGGCGGAGCAGGGCGACCCGTTATCGTCTCGTTGCCGCGCTGGCTGTCGGTCAGCATCCCGGCTCCGGCTCGCGGAGAAATCAGTGGGCAGCTATACACCGCTTACGAGCTCGGCGCCCATCGCGACGATCCACACTTGAGCTCGCGCTGGCGGACGCCAACCGGCGGGGGCGATCTCGCGGCAGCCACGGTTTCAGAACTGACCGGCCAACGCATTGATGGATGGGCGGTCATCGATATCGACGCCTTTCCGCCGCTGATCGACGCGCTGGGCGGTGTATGGGTCACCGTTCCGGTTGCTCTCGACGACCCCCGCTATCCCCTCGACGACTCGGGGCAAACCATGCACATCCACTTTGATCCCGGTCTGCAGTGGATGAGTGGCGAGCGGGCGCTGGAGTACGCACGGTCCCGTCTCAGCACCTCTGACAGCGATCGGTCGAGCCGGCAGGAGGTCGTTCTGACCGCGATCTTGCATCGACTGACCTCGTTGCAGCTCGGTCCGGGCATGTTGCGGCTCGCTGCCGCCCTCCAAGACGGAGTCAAAACCAACCTCCGCCCAACGGATATGCGGGAGATGGTTGGGCTTTTCTCACACGTTTGGCTGCAAGACACCCGTCGGGTGACGATCGACGATTCCAACTTCCTCCGCAAAGAGGAAATCTCTGGCGGGGCATACATTCTGTTGCCGCGAGACGGGACATACTCGGCCTTACGGACATACCTTGCCGAAGAGCTTGCCGGCTAGCTGAGGCCAGGTATGACGAAATCCGCGCCTGCATTGACCGGGCACCGATCAGGAGGTATAAAAGCTGGGCAGGGCGGGACGGATTGCTGAGTGAGCAGTCGCTGACCCTGCGCGGGTGGGGCCGCTCTGCACAAGGAGGGCAAGTCTGGCGGGGACGTCAGACCGGTGAACCGTATGCCTTCAGCCTGGGTGAGGAGAGTTGCTCATGAGAAACCGGTCCCGATGGAAAACCTCCGTAATCCTTTCTGGTCTGGTCTTGGTCATCGCCATCGGCGGCTTGTCGGCGATTGCGACGGTCAACGCACGGTCCAATCCGGCTGGGCCAAAGCACCAGGCAAAACAGCTCAACCCCAACAACAATCCATTCTGTAGCAAACTTGGAAAGTCTGTTCAGGCGTCCCAGGGGGCGCAGATGTTTTGCTTCCCGCCCCAACCAACGGGTTTCGCGCCGGCGACGGTAAACAGTCCGTCCAGTGGCAATCCGTACGCTCCGAACGTCAACGCGGCGAATCCTCAGGAGGACGTCACCCCGTCGGGTGTGTCGATTCACGGACAGTCGGAAACCTCCATAGCCGCTGCGGGACAATATGTCGTCGAGGCGTGGAATGACGGCACGGGCTTCTTCGCTCCGTGCGGCTCGCCTCAGAGCAAGGATCAGCTGACCGGTTACGGGTTCTCCACCGACGGCGGCAAGAGCTTCAGGGACCTCGGCGGTCTGCCGAACAACAGCTGCGATAGTTCCGTCATCGCCGGCGATCCGAGCGTTGAGGCCTACACGGTGGGCGGTTCGACATACTTCTACATAAGCAGCATCTTCATCCCGTTCTTCGTCCCAGAGAATGGGATGTCGATAACCGCTTGTCAGGTGGTGGGCTCCGGATCCACAGCCACACTCGCGTGCAGCCAGCCAATCGTGGCCGCGATCAGCTCGGATTGCCAGTCCTTCTACGGCTTCACTTTCTGCAGCTTCCTGGACAAAGAATTTCTCTCCATAGACCCGGCACGTAACAGGCTGTACATGACTTACACAGAGTTCGGGCCGAGCACCGGCTTCAGCGGCGTGGTGGAGCTCGCGGTGTGTGATCTCAGCAATCCGGCAAGCCCGACCTGCCATAACGGCAGCACCGGATCCCAAGCACCCCCATACCTGGTGATAGCTCCCGGCGACCCGAACTTCTGCGAGAACGAAGGTGCCTACCCGGCGGTAGACACGCAAACCGGAGACGTCTACGTCGCGTATGAGCACGACTGGTTCTCCGGTCTGTTCAATTGCGGCGGTGAGACGACCCAGAACACTGACCGCCACATCACCATGCGGTGGGCCGGCAGCCTCCGCAGCGGTCAACATCACGTCGATGGAAGCCGCGTTTATTCCCGGCTACAACCGGTTCCCGATGAACGACTTCCCGCGCCTGGCTGTGAGCGGCCCCGCCGGGACGGTGAGCATGGTCTGGAACGATGCCCGACTGAAACCCAGTGGTGACATCTTCATGCAGAGCTTCAATCTGGGAAGCTTGACTCGTGTCCAGAGCTCACCAGTGCGGATCAACAACGCGAGCGGCGGAGGCGGGTGGCAGTTCCTACCGGCCGTCCGCAACGCCGATAGCCAGGGCAAACTGACAGTGTCGTTTTACAGCCGTGCGACACCAAACACGGCTCTGACAGACGTCTACGCTTCGGCCCAGATAGATCCTCGGTTGACAGCCAACGCCAAGGGAAAGGAAACCAAGATCACAACGGGATCGACGGACTGGAACGCCGTGTCGTCAATCATCGTCCCCAACTTTGGTGACTACACCGACAACTACTTCACAGGCGGGGTCCTTTACGTCGCCTGGTCAGACGGACGATTGGGTATTCCACAACCTTTTGCGGATCCGCTCGTCATTCACCACGGATAAGGTCCAACGCTCCACCCGGTGAGCACGCTGCTCGCCGGGTGGGCGCTTCTAACTTCGAGAGCGACCGACCGGCAACGGCCACCGTCTGTTGAAAGGTGAGCCCGTCGAGGTCATGCACCCGGAGTAGCGTCCATGGTCTCCGAAGTCCGAGACCACACTCGACCGAAGTCACCGCCACCATCGCCAATTAGTAGTCGGTCGCACGATCGTCTGCACATCGCCCTCAAGCCGAGGTGCGGTCCTCTGTACTCGCGGAATTCGAGTCGTGTATGTGTAGGTCCACCACCACCAGAACTTCAGCGTTTTGGCTTCGAGCGCACCACATAACTCGGCGGCAATCGCTCGCGGCTCCACTCTCGTTAGCACAGCGTTGAGCTGTGCCTAACGCGGAGGTAGGTGGTTCGAGTCCACCGCGGCCCACCACAGTCTTGAATTCACTCGCACCTGATAACGCGCGCTCGTCGGTAGCACTCGCACGCCGCACGTGATATTGGGATAAGCGGGCCATAGGCTTGCCGGCCTCTCACATCTCAAAGGAGGCAGCAGATGGCAGCGAGTATTCGAGTCAGTCGTTCTGTTCTTCCCGCAGATGATCGAGCTCGCGCGAGACTTCCGGGCGAAAGCTCTTGGCTAGACACTCGAAGTGTGCGAAGAATTGCTGACTTTGCTGTCGGTCTTCCGGACCGTCCCAATTCGTGATCAATACGAGGGAAGTGATGTCGAGTCCACCGGAGTCAATCGACTCTCCACAAAACACGCACATGTAGCCGGTGATCTTCTTGGACAATGAGGTCATCAGCATGGCACCCGAGTTCGTCCTTAGCGGAGGTACAAACGAGAGTGTCGGCCGACGGGTTAGAAATCGGCGCTATTGCCCTATACGGGAACGCTACGGAGAGATACAACCTGGGCATCGTTACTGAAGATGAGTTAGCAGCACCACCGTTCCAGCAGCGACAAATACCGCTCCTAGAAATGTGCAGGCGATACGGTACGCCAGTATCCGTTGTAGACGCGCCTGGACTTGGATGCCATCTAGGCCGACTTGCTCCAACCATGCAAATGGGCGATAGCGGACAAGCCATGAGCGGCGAGTTGGCGGACCAGATGGAACCCACGCATTCCCGAGGAACAAGATGCCCACGAACACAAGCCATACCGAGAAGAAGATCACTCAGCTGGATACTAGCTACGCCGTAGCCGATCCGAGCGAACTCGATCGCGCAGAAGTTATCGTGAGTAAGTGAGGGCGGGGACGCTCGGCCCCTCGTCCGTCAAAGTTCTTCGCTTGACGTAGGGGCAGGTTCGCGTTGGGCGGTCGTGAGAGGGGGCATCGCCAAAGAAGATCGCTGCCAACCGCCCGCCGGTTAGCCGGATCAGCGCCAGCAGTAAAGCCTCAAGCATCGTACGACGGATCCGCCACTGCTTGTACATTCGGCCACCCCATCGCGTGGTACCCAGGAGAGGTAATCCCTCCAGGGCCTCCTCACGTCCACGTCAGGTTGCGGGCCTGGAGCAAGGGTGGACATGCGACGACGATCTTGAATGTCGCCGGTAATCGCCTCCGCCAGCTGACTGTCGATATCGAAACAGGTTCCGCGGTGCCTCCGGGCTGAACGGTCCCAACAAGAGACTGGGCATGCCAATCCTCACTACCGCCCAGCGTCTGCCTGGCCCACCGCATTTGTCGTCGGTTCATCCTGCTCAAACGTCAGGGCCGCCGCCGCGCCACTCGACAAGGTCGGCGGGTACGGTCGCGCGGGCACTGCGGCACCTGCACCACCCGGGTCATCTGCAGAGCCTGCCTCAACCGGCTGCACTGGATGGGTCCAGGCTTTAGCAATCGGGATGCCAATGTGAATCCAGCGGTCGTCGACCAAGGAAAGGCGGTCGCCACAGCGACGACAGATGATGCGGCTCATGCCGCTCACGAAGTCTACGAGGCGCCGCCAAGGGTCTGTCCGCGACCCCGAGGTCCACGCCGCAGCCGGAATGCTGGCCGATCGTCGAGCCGGTTCTTGCCGGTTCCATAGTTATACACAGCGATGTCGCGACGGAGGTGCGCCGGGGTGGTGATCGCGGTCTGGGGCTGCATTGCGGCTTGCGGCGGAGCAGCGGTGTCAACCGGAGTCCTACCAGCCCCATCCGCCCCGCCGGCTGCCCAGTTGTTGGCCCAGGCCTCAAGTCCCACCGACGCCCATATCACCTATCAGACTCATTTCGGGGCTGAGGGGCCGCTTGCAGCCGGCAGCCGCTACGTCAAGAAGCTGTGGAGCGGCGCTGGCGAGATTGTGCTCAAACCGAAGCTGATGGCGTCCCTGCGCGAGACCGACACTTTCTGCTACGACCTCTGCCCGCTGAACGAAATCATCGACGGCCAGGACCGTTACATGAAGAGCGATCAGTCGTCGTGGGGCGTCGATCAGGCGGTGGGCATCGACACCTACGCCTGGAGCGCCATCCTGCCCACGAGTCTCGGCCAGGCGACGGGAGGCCGAGTTGTCGGCGTAGAGAGGATCGACGGCGCCGACACGTGGGTGATCGACGCTGACATGCCGGGCGGGCAGGCCTTTCGGGTCTGGCTGCGTCAGGACGATGGATATCCCGTGCAGCTGACGTCGTCGCCCAACCAGAAGACGCCGTACTTGGACCTTAAGGTCAACCTGAGCAAGTTTGACCGTGGCATTCAGATCAGCATCCCGCCACGCAATGAGCTCGATCCGCGCTACTGGGGAACGGAGTACAACGGCCCGATCCCTCTCGACGGCGGCATGGTCACCATCCACCAGGCCATGTACGACTGCAACGGCGGGGACTACTGGGATGACAGTCGCAGCGACGGTTACTTCGTCCTCGTCCCCTTCACCTATACCGCCGGCTCGAATCCCCTCTTGATCGACCCTGCCGTCTGGACGCTGTACGACACCTTCGGACACCCTTACCCCGCCGAGCCGCTGGGCTCCGCGCCGAAGCTCGGCGCGCAGCAGGTGCAGGCGGGCGCCTCGCGCTCGGGCAGCCTCTGTTTCATCATCCCCTGGAGCCAGGACAACCTGACAATCGTCGGCGCCCTGCCCGGCGGGCTCGTGACGCACTTCGTCGGAGGCTTGCGCAGGCCCGACGCGAGCGGCACGGCAAACCCGCTTGGCACTTAACCCAAATCGGATTACGGGACCTCGGATCTCAATCTGGTTCGCGTTACGGAAACTGCGGCCCACCAGAGAACTCGCACCGTCAATCGCAACGTAAAAAGAGCGCCGCGTCCTATCGAGCGTCCTTTGTTTCCGGTGCTGCGCCCGCGTACACGGGTGCGCCAACCTGCTGCATCAGCCCGAAGTCATCTCGGTGATTCCACATCTCGCAAATCCTTCCGTTTCGTAAGCGGAAAATGTTGACGCCCGAGAAGCGAGCGTGCTTTCCGGTCGGCTCGAGTTCCCCCCACGGTCCTGTGAACGTTCCTTCGGCGGTCCAGCGAGCAGCAACCAAGTCATCCTCAGCGAGGATCAGGTCAACAGCGAACCGGAGATCGGGGAAGGCTCGTCTGAAATCGCCTGCGATTTTCATCATCCCATGAGGCCCGGGGAGTGCCTGCGTAGGCCGCAAGTCGTGCCGGATCCAGTCATCTGTGAATAGCTCAAGGCAAACGTCGAGATTCCCGCGATTCCAAACCTCTTCATAGAAGCGTCCGGCCAGCGCTTTGTTCTCAGCTGTTTCCATGCCCGTAGCTCCCGGACTTGTCAACGGAACGGCGACAGAGTGGGTGCCTTGAGCCATCTTATGCGTTCAGGCGAGGCTCCTCACAGACGCACGCACGGGCTGAGCCCGATGTTGAGGAGGCACATGAGGCAGGTGTCGAGAATGGGATTCCATATCAGACCCTTATGAAGTCAGTGCTCGTGTGAGGGGGGGTTCTCGACTGAGCACCGTGAACCACAACTCCTACGCCGAACTAACCGAGGCTGATCGCGCGAGCCGCAACAGCAAGGTGGTTCGCGTTACGGAAACTACGGCCCACCACAGTCTCGACTGAGAGACGAGCGACTGGATGGTCTCCGCCGGCGCCATTCGCCTAATGCGGCCAGCATGCCTCGGGCCCTCCCGCCAAGTTGCTGCGACACGGCATCAGTTACTTTTCCTCAGGTGGCAACGGTACTGAGTGGAAGAGGAGGATCTTCCATTCGCCGCTCTCTCGCCGGAAGGCCAGCGTAGTCGGCGCGGATACGTGTTGTCGCTTTCCTTCCAATGTGTAGTCCTGCTCGATCCAGCACGTCATGAGCCCGATGTCTCCCAGCACGGTTTCGTGGACGTCGCTGATCGCCGTGTGAACGTCCCCGACCATCTTCACCAGTTGTCGGGTGTAAGCGCCAAGCTCGTCGATGCCGCGCATCCATCGACGAGAGATCTCGTCGACCCCTTGGACGTCTTCAGCGGCTGCTCGGATGATCGATTCCGCGTCTTTTCGATCGAGGGAATCGAATAGCTGCCGGGTCGCTGCTTCGAGTGCACCACCCATCTCGTTTCTCCTCTCCAACCGATGGAACCAGAGCCCGGCTTCAGGCCGCAATATCCTCTGGCTTGATGGGCGTGTCAAAGGCGAAATGACTACCCTCGTCAGGTCGGCAAAGGCGGCGACGCCCTGGTGACGCGCGGGAGACATCGGCAGTCTCCCCGGACCACGTAACACCCCGCCTTACACTCGGCCTCCCATTGTTGTTAGTACGGCGCTCAGGGCCAATTACCGCGGAGGTAGGTGGTTCGTGTCCACCTCGGCCCACCACTGGCCCACTGGTAGTGTCACCCGATTTCTGCGCGGTCCACTCAGCCGTCTCCGATTACGGCCGGATCCCCCTCCGCTCGTCGTGTCGCGGGACAGCGGTGAACGGGGTGTCCACCGCTGCCCGGATCGCTTGCCCTTCGCCGACGCTTATCTAGTGGTTACGGAACCACTGGTCGCTTGAACGTTGGTGTTGCCGAAACCGCTTGTCGTTGTTGTCGGCGCTGCGGCGCCGGCAGCCGCTATACCGTACTTAACAGTGAACGTCGCCTCGTCAAAAACAGTGCCGCTTGGGACACTGGCCAATGCGAATGCCGGAAATGCCGTCCCGCCGGAAAACGAGGTCGAAATGTAGTCGCCGACCATGAACCCTTGAGAAGTGTTCGGTAACCAGCCCAAGGACATCGGACCGGCTATCTGACCAGTCCGAGTCCAGCTGGATCCGCCATCCGCGGATGCGACGATGCCCACATTCAGCTGGCAGGTTGATGTCGTGCAGCTCGCCTGGGGATAGTAGTAGAACGCGAGGACCAGCCTGGCGGATCCATCGGCGGTTGAGCGGTTGACCGCCAAGCCAGGAATGAAGTGATCCACGCCCGATCCGAGAGGGTCGGCGGTGATGAGCGACGGGTGCGTCCAAACGACGCCATCGGTAGTGGTCGTCAGCAGCAGATCGCTGGCCGAACATTGCGGCTCAAACCGGCAATCGGACCAGACCACGTAGTCACGGCCGCTTGCGTCCATCTCGGCGGAAGGAAGAGGGATTCCCGCCCGGATTCCTCCGGCCGGACGCCGGAATTTGATCGGCGAGATCACCCTGGCGGCGCTCCAGCTGGCGCCACCATCCGTCGACCGAAAGGCCATCAGGAGGAAGGTTGCGAAGCTGAAGCCGTCGAAGGGCACAATGACGGTGCCGTCTGGCTGGACCAGCGGCTGGCCACCGATGCCGTGGACTCGGTCCCTGGTGGCTAGCGGCGCACCCCACGTCTGACCGCCGTCCGCTGACGTGCTCATCTGCTCAAGATCTCCGAAGTTGACAACGTCGAACTCGGTATAGCAGTGGCCGAAGAACGGGCTGCTCTCGGTGCTGTCGCACGTCGTCCAGTTCTTGTCGTTGAACAAGCCATCCGCGCTGATGGCGACCGGAACAGACCAGGTCATACCGCCGTCGGTCGAACGGCTTACGACAACATCGACCACATCGATCGACGCGCCATTTGGCGCGATCCCGAGGAACGAGATCAGCCAGACGTTGTGCTTTGCGTCGAACGCCACTGAAGGGTCGCTCGCCCGCCCGTAGATGCCGGCCGGGGTCGCGAAGACCGTGCTGGCGGGAAGAAAGCCCGATGTCCATTTCTTGCCGCCGTTGGTCGACGTCGCAAAGCCGATGTTCGAGGCCCCGCCGTCGAAGAATCGGCCGACCTGGAACGCGGAGACGATCGTCGATCCTGAGGCGAAAGTATCTGGCTCGACCTCGGTCTTGTGTTGGCTACTCGTATTTGTATACGGATCAGTGCTCAACTGCAGAAGGCTGCTGCTGGCTAGAACAGGAGTGCTCGCTACGATCCCCACGAGCACCGCGAGACCTAAGGCACCAATCTCCCGAAACGGTCGCTTGACAAGCCCAAACACTTTCCACCCCCAATCTGTGAACCACGTCGGTGGCCGGATCCATGCTGATTTGTAGCGCTTCCGAGGAGACCTGGCAATCTTTGCCTTCGGCCGCGCCTCGTGTCACGCAGCCGCGACGCAAGCTAGCGTTCGTGGCCCATGCCGGCTTGCCGAGCGGGATCGAAGACTGAGTGAGGTGCCTGTTAGAGAGATCCCTTGATGGAGGTTAAGCGTCTCCATGGGACGCTTTCCTACAGCGATCCCTGTAAAACGCACTCCGTGTTAAGTGGTGTGGTTTGTCGACTGCCATCCTTGCCGCGCTCGCGATCCGAGACTCAGCGCACCACATAATTCGGAGCCTAACGCTCGGGCCCCCACTCTCGTCAGCACAGCGCTTAGCCGTGTCTACCGCGGAGGTAGGTGGTTCGAGTCCACCGCGGCCCACCAAAGTTCCGAGCGAGAAACGAGCGACCGCCCCAGAGCGTGCGCTCAGTCTCGATCACAAGGCATCGGTCACTCTTCTGCGGGCGGCAACGGCACTGAGTGGAAGAGGACCACCTTCCATGCGCCGCTCTCTCGCCTGAAGGCCACAGTCGTAGGCGCGGAGACATGTATTCGCTTTCTGTCCAATGTGTAGTCCTGCTCGATCCAGCACGTCAAAATCCCGATGTCTCCTTGCAGGGTTTCGTGGACATTGCTGATCGACGTGTGAACGTCCTCGACCATCTTCAACAAGTCTCGGATGTAAGTGCCAAGCTCATTGATGCCGCGCATCCATCGGCGAGAGATCTCGTCGACTGCTTGAATGTCTTCCGTTCCTGCTTCGATGATCGCCTCGGCGTCCTTTCGGTCGACGAAATCGAAATACTGTCGGGTAGCCGCCTCCAATGCACCGCCCATGTCAAACCTCCTTTCCACCGGTTGGCCGTCTACCGGGACGACTAACCGGGAGCTGGCATATCGGACACGGTTACTCTGGTCGCTGCCGAGGACATCCACAAGTGCTGAGTCCAAACATTCGGCGGGACCCGTGGAGGAGCGTGGTGCGAGTCCACGGCGGCCCATCCTTCCATACACAACTCGAAACCTGCCGTACTGGTCGAAACCTAGACTTCATCCGTGAGCACAGGCGGCAGGATCCAGGCAACGGTATCTGCCGACGGTGTGCGCATCGCCTACCTTCGGGTCGGTCGGGGTCGCACGCTCGTAATCGTCGGCGGGGCGCTCTATGACCATCGGCGCTGGCTCAAGGTAGCGGACCTGCTTTCGGGACAGGCCACTGTCTGCGTCATGGATCGCCGTGGTCGCGGCGGCAGCGGTGATGCAAATGGCTACACCCCCGAGCGTGAAATCGACGACATAGCTGCAGTCATCGATGCCACAGGCGGGACTGCCGATCTGCTTGGCCACTCGTCAGGCGCCCTTCTGTCAATCCAGGCCGCTTTGACTGGACTCCCGATTCGCCGGTTGGTGCTGTACGAGCCACCTTACTTTCCCGGCGTCGAAGAGCCCCGCGCCTCTGACTTGCCGGATCGATTGTTTGGGCTCATTCGGGCGGCCAAACTTGACGACGCGGTGGCCACATTCTTACTCGAGGGTCCCAGACTGCCACCCACTGCCGTGGAAGCAAGGCGCGGCACGCCGATGTGGCAGGAGGCGCTTCAATGTGCCCGATCACTCCCTTACGACAGCATCATCCAGATCAGTTTCAAGCTCGATCCAGGGCGCCTGGCCGACGTTCGGATCCCGACGCTTCTTCTGCTTGGCGGTGCCAGTTCACCTGCCATGCGGGTAGGTACGGAGGTGATCGCCGGAGCTTTGCCGAACGCTCAGATCGTCGTCATGCCAAGGCAGGAGCACGTTGCGATGGTCAGCGCCCCAGACCTTCTTGCCGATGTAGTAAAGGCGTTCCTTGCGGTCAATTAGTAATCGGACGCGGCGAGCGCCTGCATATCGCCCCTCAAGCCGAGGTGAGCTCTCTGAACTTGCAGGATTCGAGTTGGGTATGTCTGGGGCCACCACCAGCCCTTCAGCGTTTGGCTTCGAGCGCAGCACATAACTCGACGGCTTTCGCTCGCGGCTCCACTCTCGTTAGCACAGCGCCCAGCCGTGTCTAACTCGGAGGCAGGTGGTTCGAGTCCACCGCGGCCCACCATTGTTTCTGATCTCAAACAGACCGCATAACGCCGAAACTCGTTATGTAGACAGTCGCCACGCCACCGGGGCCGAGCGTGTGCCCCTCTGGGAAGGTGGGGCCAGGGTCGCGAAGCAAGTCGATAGAGTCCACAAGGATGCCCGCAGACCCCGACATCACGCTGCGTCCCAGTCCGGCCAGAGTGGCCGGAGCCACCGTGCTAGCCCTTGCCTTGGGCGGGATAGGATTCGTGATGTTTTATTTCGGAGGCATCCGATCCGGGGCCGTGGTACCGCTCGTCCTGGGACTTATGACGGTGCTGCTGGCCGCCTGGCTCGAGCCAGATGTTCGGCTTCGTCAGGCTCCGCGATGGCAACCTGTCGGCATTCTCGGTCGTCTTCGGACGTAAGGTCGTGCCGGTTTCTGAGATTGCGGTGGCGCGATACTAGGCGCCTGAAGGAATACAGGCACACGATTGGGAAGCGGGTCGGGAACGGGCTGCTTGCTCGCCTTGTGCGTGGCGGGATGGGACCAAAGGCCATTCGGCTGGTGACGGTTCGCACCCGGACGACTGGTAGGGAATACTCGACGCCGATCTGGCTCGTGGAACGGTCGGGTGACCGCTACTGGGTCGCAGTTTTCGGCGAAACGAACACCGTCAGGAACGCGCGTGTGGCTGGTCGGGTGACCCTGAGCCGGGGTGCCGTGCGCGAGGATGTCCGCCTGAGGGAAGTTCCCGTCTCCGAACGCGTACCGTTCCTCCGAGCGAGGATCGGTCTCGGTAGCGGCCGGATGTTGCGGCCTTACTTTGGCGCCACGCCGCAATCGTCAGACGCCGAGTTCGCCGCCATCGCACCACAGCACACTGTGTTCAAGCTCGAACCGGTCTGACCGCGGCAAACTGCTTCGAACTGTTTGGCGCCCGTAGCAACCATCGTCCAGGCGAAGCCCCTACCTTCGAATAGTTCGGCGGGGTTCGTATTGTGGGAACGTGGGACACCACTCACCTCGCCTCGGCATGCTCATACTTGAACGGGCAACGACTTCAAGCCGCGAAAGACTGGGACGGATTTCCACTCGAGCAGGTCAGTCCCCAGTTCTAATCCGGGGCACCTCACCAGCAGAGAGTGGATTGTGATCTGCGATTCGGCGCGGGCAAGCGCAGCTCCCAGACAAAAGTGAATACCCTGGCCGAACTCAAGATGCCGGTTTGGCGATCGCTCTATGTCGAGACGGTCCGGCTCTGCGAATTGTTCGGCGTCCCGGTTGGCCGCGCCTACCACCATGTAGACCGTCTGGCCGGAGGCAATCTCCTTACCGCCCATCCTGAGCTCCTGGGCTGACCGCACGCCCCGGAGCTGAACGGCTCCGTCATACCGCATCATCTCTTCGGTCGCGCTCACTATGAGCTCAGGGTGAGCCTGTAGCTTCTTGAGCTGGTCGGGGTTTTGCAGCAACGCGAGCACGCCGTTCCCGATGGTGTCGGTCGTTGTCTCGTGCCCATTCATCAGCAGCAGGATGGCGTTCGCAAGCAACTCCTCCTCATCTAGCTGGCTGCCATCGATCTGCCCCTCGACGAGCGCGCTCATGATCGTGTTGTCCGGCTGGCGGCGCAGCCGGCCGACCATTGCGTTGAAGTACGCCAACAAGGCCGTGACACTGGTGCGCGCCCGCTCTTCCATGTCAATCGCTCCGGCCGAGTAGGCGATGACATCATCCGACCAGCGCTTGAACAGGCCGATATCGACGCGGGGCAAGCTGAGCATCTCGCTGATGACGATTACTGGCAACGGGTAAGCCAGGTCAGCAATTACATCGACGTCGCGCCGCCCGCCGATTCGCTCGAACAGCTCATCGACAATCGCTTGGATTCGCACGCGCATGCCTTCGACTCGCCGCGGCGTGAATGCTCGATTGGCCAGCGATCGGAGCCTGGTGTGCCTTGGCGGCTCCGAGAAGAGCATCATTCGCGATAGGACTCGACGGAGAGGATCGTCCGCCTCCATGGTCAGCTCTCCTGCGCCACGCACGAGTCCGGGGCTGACCAGTGCAGCCGCCACGTCTGTGTATCGGGTCAGCACCCAGAGTTGATGCTCTTCGTCCCAGTGCACCGGATCGTATCTGCGCAGCTCGCTGTAGACGGGATAGGGGTTTCGGTAGAAATCCGGCGTGAACAAGGGTGGGAGGCCTCGCTCAGCCATGGTCAGGTCCACCCTTCGATCGTGAGCGCGGCGACGTCGTCTGGCGAGGGCGTGGCAGTGACGGAGCCAAATTCATAGGTTGCCTGTTGCTAGCCCCACCATCGTCGGTGGGTTCGCGTTACGGAAGGTACGGCCCACCACTGGGTAATCAACGAGCGGAGTGCAGCGGGCAAGTCACCTGAAGAGCTGGACTCGTTTGATCTTCTCGTTGCTCACCTGGTAGACCTCGATCCACTGCATTTGCTGCCTGGAGCCGTCCTGCATCGCCCAGTTCGCCGCTATCGAATGAATCGCGACCCAGTTGCCGACGCTGAAAGCCGTTGGGACGTCTGCATGCAACTCCGGGTTGTTGGTGAAGACGCGCTCGTACACCGCTCTGATCCCGTCGCGACCCTCCGCAATGACAGCTCCGAAGCCGTCCAGAATGACCGCATCGTCAGCGTAGTACCGCATGACGCCGTCGATGTCCCGCGTGTTGTAAGCATCGACTTGATCTTTAACGATGGTGACCACGTCGGATGCATCCATGAGCTCCTCCTCGCAATCACAAGTAGGACCGCATCCGAATGCTAACTCGGTCGTGACCCCGTTACCGTGCAGAGCTCGTAACGCACTGCCGTGCCGCGCCCTGACTAGAGGCTTCCTACCCTGAGACCAATCACGCCTGATAACACCCCGATTCGACGCAGAGTGGCGGATCTGAGTGACCGCCTTCTGCATTCCGCTCAGGCCTGGAATAAAGCGGAGGTAGGTGGTTCGAGTCCGCGGCGGCCCACCACTAAATCTCGAAATCAGTTGCCGTTGACGGAACGCGCCTTGCGACTGCCGGCCGAAAACGGTGCTCCCTCAATTCCCCAGCTGACGATGCGGTGCGGCATGATGCGGATCCAAGCGGAGTCCCAGCCGGAGCCGAACTTCTGGCCACCGTCGGAATGCAATTCGGCTCGCCCTCGGATCTCAATGCCGCGCGGCGTCCACGGATTGACGCTCTCGAGATCGTCGACCACAAAAGCGATCCGCGGGTTAGCCTGCAGATCGTGCCATTTCTTCGAGGCACTCAGGCCATGACCGCCGACCTCGATCGCATGCCCGTCAGGGTCGAGGCGAAAGCCCACGGGCACGACGTGCGGCGAGCCATCGCTGCCGACCGTAGCAAGCCGCCCCAACCGTTGCCCACGCAAATACTCGGTCTCCTTCTCGGTGAAATAGCTCATGGTGACCTCCTTAGATGTCGGGCGGGCTACGCCACCTTTGCGTTACCGATACCGGGGCGTCAAGCCACATAACAGGCCGCCTCACGCTCGGCATTCCCCATCGTGTCGCACAACGCTCTCAATTGCGCTAGCGCGGCCGTAGGTGGTTCGAGTCCACCGCGGCCCACCACAAGTCGACCGCTTTCCATAACGCGAACCGATGGGCCCAACCACAGTCACTCGGAGGAAGGCTCGAGGCGTTATCTGGGCCGCGGTGCAATCCTCACCGGCCCGCAGCCCAGAGGGTGATCGTCAGGATATATGCGCCGCGCCTTTGGGTCGGCGGTCGTCGGCCAGTCTGCTCCTGACTTCTCGTATAGCCACGCACATGAGAGGCAAAGCGCGTACACGCCCCAAGACCAAGGATCCGCGAGGATCCGCGCGTCGCATATCACGCAGGACTTCCACCAGTGGCCGTCGAGATGTTGCAGTTCGGACAACTGACCAGGTGCATCCTTGGATGGTAGGTCGGCGGGCACGTGGTCCGGGCGGAGGCACACCACGCCACCAAGATTGCCCATACCGCGGTTGATGCACTCGGGGAACCACCCCTCGAGGCCTTGGTGGCTCACCCGCCCAACTGTAAGGTCTGCTTGGAGTGCCTCGGAGAATGGACCACTAGGCGCGGATGGCTCTGACATCCGGATTCAGGTCAAATCGATGCTCGGATCTTGTACTTCTGGGTTGGCGTTACGGAAACCACGACCCCACTGATCAAAATACTGTACAATTTGGCCGTGGCCAAAATCCTGCCTTTCACTGAGGCCCGCACCCACTTGACCGAACTCCTCGACGAGATCGAGCGCGTCCATGAGCATGTCGTAATCACGCGAAACGGCCGGCCCTCGGCGGTTGTGATGTCGCAAGCCGAGTACGAATCGCTGATTGAGACGCTGGAGATTCTCGGCGATGCCCAGCTTATGGCCGATCTGGCGGCAAGCGACGAAGATGTGGCAGCAGGTCGTGTGATTCCGTGGGGAAAGGTCAAGCGCGAGCTTGGGCTTGCCTGAGCTTGTATTCACGCGCGGCGCCCACGACGACATTCGGAAACTACCAGAACCCCTCAGAGTTGCGGTCGCCAACACACTTGAAGCGCTTGCCGTCGAGCCTCGCCGGGTCGGAGTGCCGTTACTAGGTCGGCTCCGAGGCCGCTGGTCTGCCCGCGTAGGCAACTACAGGATCGTTTACACGCTGGAGGGCTCGTCCGGGCATGAGCGCGTGGTCGTGAGAGCTGTGCGGCACAGGTCGATCGCGTATGGGCGGCGGCGGCGGCGCCCATGACGGAGTTCAGAACCCAATCGCGACGCACCGGCGCCCGAGCTCGCGGTGCATCACGGCGACTTTCACGCCCGCGACCTGACCGATGGATTTCTATACAGGTTGAACTGGTCGAGGGCCGTGGCGAGCGCTGCTGGCCGCGCCCCGGTCGCATCTTTGCGGCAGCCACTGTTCATTCATTCGCCCAACTGGCCACGGCGATTGACGACGCATTCGCGAGGTGGGACAGGTCACACCTGCATGAATTCACGCTGGGGGACGGGACTCGCGTCGGAACTATCGATCCCGAGTTAGACGACGACGATTCGATTGTCGACGAGCAAAACCTGAGCCTCGCGCGACTCAATCCCGGGGAGCAGTTCATCTATGTCTTCGACTTCGGTGACGACTGGGCCCATCTATGCACGGTCGGCGGTTCACCGATCGATCCAGTTGAAACTGTTGGCTTGGTTCCCGATAGACCGCTTGCATATTTCGGTTGGGGCGCAATCCCAGATCAGTACGGAAGGGCATGGAGCGCTGACGATGGCGACACTTCGCTCCCGCCGGACCCGGGGCTGAGAGACCTTCCAGCGCTCCGACCTGACTGGGGACCTGGGAGGCGGAGTTAGGAAGTCCGAAGTCGTCGCTGGTCGCAGAGTCAGAGCGTGATCGGCTCTCCGACAACCGCGAAGTCGCGGTTCGCGTTACGGAAACTACGGCCCACCACGTCTGACCCTATAAGTCCTTGGCCTTCGACATCCGGTCGTCGATCGGATGGTCCAAGGCAGGGATGCCAATTGTCGGGTGGCATTCAGTAACTCAACGACGGCGCTTTCCGGCGTCTGTTGGCGTCCTTGCCGGCTGAAGGCGTTCTCCATGGACACGCGGTCGGCTCTTGCTCAGTGTTCCGAAAACACCCTCGAGCTCCGGATGGTGCTTGGCCAGCGAGGCCGTCCTCATTCACCAATTTGTGCCGAGGGCCGGCCGTCAACTCTTCGTCTCGCGTACTGCCGGACGGACACCATATGAAACTGGCCTGAGATCAGGCGAGGATTGGGCGCAGCGCTCAAGCCCCCTTACCGCGAGGTAGGTGGTGCAAGTCCACCGCGGCCCACTGTTTTGGTAAACGCACACTCGGCGCAATCGGGAGCCGGAGGTTGCGCGATGCTGTCCAGGCTCTCAACCCTTCTCGAGAAATCTCTTGACTTCGATGCACACCGTGGATAGTGTACTAGTGTGCTGATACAGCGCTACAGGGAGACTGGCGCACAATGGCTATAAGGCTGATCCCGTTCCTCGTTTTCCTGGTTGCCATTGCCGCCGTGGGAATTGCAGCCGCCGACAGATTCCGGAGCAGGAAAACCAGTCCACCCGCAGCACCAGACCCAAGCCGCGGCCGACGCCGAATCGTGCGCTGGGGCTTCGGGTTGATTGGAATCATCCTGGCCGTAGCGTCTGCATTCAGTCTCGGTCAGCGGGCAATCTTCCTCATTGCGCCTCTGGCCATCAGTGGTTATGTCGCTGGCCTATTGCTGGGCGAGTTGATGATGCCCAGCACGCCGTCGGGGACGGTTCGTCGTGTATCGCTGGACCGGAGGAGCTTCGAACGCTACGTTCAAACTCGCTGGATCTGGGTGTGGAGAGCGGCTGCTGGAGCGGCAGCAGTTGCTGTCGTGGCCGCGGGCCTGGCAGGTGGAACGGATGGCAGGTCGCTGACGCTGGCGTGTACTGATGGGTCGATGGGCGGCGCCAGCCCGTGGCCAGGGTGGTCTTACGGAGGGCCCGCTCTCACCGCGCTAATACTCGGAGCTTTACTGGTCGAGCTCTCTATGCGACGGATTGTGGAGAGGGCGCGCCCCGATTCGGACCTGCTCAGTGCAACCGCCGATGAAGCTAGCCGGCGGGCCTCGATGCGACGCTTGCTCGCTGCCGGCGTAGCGATTGGTCTGGTGCCTCTTGCCGGCGTTTCCTTGTCGGCGGCGATCATATTTGGTTCCATCTGCTCGCCACCAGGCACCCTGGCCTGGACCGGGCCACTGGCAGTGACGCTTGCGATCCTTGGGTTCGCGGCTGGCCTTGGCGCCATCGCGAGTCTGGCTAGCCTGATCAGGATTGCCGAAACCGCCAGGTCATTCCCACCAGGCGGGCTACACGCCTAAGGCTCGAGACATGGAGCTCACCGTTGATATCGCCTCGCCCGTGCCCGTTTACGAGCAGATACGGGCCCAGGTGACCGAGCTGGTCGAAAGCGGAACGTTGCGGACCAACACCCCATTGCCCTCCGTGCGACAACTGGCTGCTGATATGCAGATTGCGCCAGGGACCGTCGCGCGCGCATATCGGGAGCTAGAGGCGAGTGGGATGGTCGTTTGCAGCCGATGGCTCGGCACGCGTGTAGCCGAGGTCGCATTCGTCCCTCGAACCGAGCGACGCCAGCGCTTGGACGAGGCGGTTGCTCGCATGGTGTCAGCGGCGCGGCGGCTCGGTGCTAAGGACGAAGAGATCGAAGCGTCGGTCAGCCGAATCCTGGCGAGGCAGAGTCAAACTCGGTAGGTGGTCATTAGACTCCTAAGGCGTCAGCCTGTCGCTCGCTCGTCGTGCTTTTTCTCCGGAGGGCGATAGGGCGGCCGGGCAATTGAGTGGCCTGGTTCGCGTTACGGAAACTACGGCCCGCCACATGTTTGACAGGGTCTCCGTACTTACGCATGTGTGCGGACGACAGCCATGCGGTGTTCAATGAGCGCCGTGCGAACCGGCCTGGTGCTTATGGCCTTGGTCATGCTTGCGGCGTGCTCTAGCTCATCGCCAACGACCGCTGCGCCAAGTGCCACACCCACGATCTGCCACGGCGGGACAACTCCTGAGCGGGGCGAAGGGCCCTACCACAAGTCTGGATCGCCAGAGCGCACATCGCTTCTCGAGCCAGGCGTTGTCGGCACCCCATTCAGCCTTACCGGGCATGTACTGACACGCTCATGCAAGCCGATCGCGGCAGCTGTCCTCGACTTCTGGCAGGCAGACGGCAACGGCGTTTACGACACGACCGGCTACCGTCTCCAGGGTCACCAGTCGACCGACGCGCGCGGCGCATACCGGCTGGAAACTGTGATCCCCGGGGAATATTGGCAGCACATCCACGTGATGGTCCGGGCTCCAAACGGCGCGATCTTGTTCACCCAGTTGTATCTATTTCCAAATTCGCCGCGCAACCAGCCCAACCCTCTTTTCGATAAGAGCTTGGAGATCAAGGTGAGCGGCTCAAAGGGTTACTTTGATTTCGTTCTCAATGAGGACTAGTGGGGTAGCCCCCCAAGGGGAGCCTGGGAACGCCCCAGGCTCCTCACTGAGAGTACCGCCTCGGGACACTTGATAATCGGCCACTCATACGACGTCGTATCGACTAGGTAGAGCGCCGAATCCAGATCGTTACGATCGACGCTCGTGCCGATGTCAATCGACGGGCCCGCCGAGCCTGACGGTCAAACCGACGATTTCGATTCGGTTCCCGTTACGGAAACTACGGCCCACCAATCCGATACCCAACTCGAACCGAGCTAACCGCAAATCCGGACCGTAATGCAGAGTGCGTCCCGAGATGCGGCCGAGGTCCTAGTCCGGAGGCGGTCCGACGATCTCGATTCCGTATTTGTGCGCCACCTCGGACAGACGTCGCTCATCGACCGGACCTGGCGGAGGTACGGTGAGCTTAGCGGCCTGTTCGCCCATCTCGGCCACGAAGTCCGCGAATGTTGACGGAAAAGCTAATGTCAGCGCTCGAGCTCCTTTGGTCCCAACCTTGAAGGTGTGGACGACGCCGCGGGGAGCGAATACCCAACTGCGCTCTGCCGCGTCGATAACCCGCTCGCCGCAGTAGAACGTCATCGAGCCATCGAGTACGTACCAGGCCTCGTCCTCGTTGAAGTGAATGTGACGCGGAACGGCATAGCCGGGCGGCATGGTCTGATCGAGCAACGCCAACCGCCCTTCTGTCTCTAACGTGCCCGCCTTATGCTGCAAGAGGGCGCCGACGAACCAGTAAGCGGGGCCCTCCCCGTCGGCCAATGAGTAGACGCGGTCTTTGGTCTTGGTGCCCATGGTCTACCTCTCTTTTTGCTCGACCAGGCTGAACGCGAGGTCGGCGATGATTGACGGCACTTGCCGGCGGGGCACGCCCGCATCGACGAGCGATTTCCAGAACGGGAAATCAATGAGCGTTTTTACTGCCGCCGCGCGCTCTCCAGTCACTCGCGGGCCCGCGGCGGCCGCAATCAGGACATCCAGCGCGCGATCCTGGGTCCGCACAGCCACCACAAGTGCGGGAACATTTCGCGCCTCACGTCTGCACGCGTTGAGCCATCCCTCGCCGCGCTCATAGCAGCGGCATGACTCCACGACCAACGTCTGAAGGCGTTCCTTGGTGGACGAGAGCCCGGCGAAAAGCTTCTCGATTTCCGTAGCGGTCGGCAGGCGGGCGCCGGCGGCGAACGTGACCTGCGCGCAGGCCGGAATCAGCGAGTCGAGGCTCGCGAAATGCCGGTACACGGTTGCGGTCGAAAGATGCGCGGCCGCTCCGATCGCCGCCCAGCTGGTTTCTGTGATCCCCTGCTTCGCCTGAATGGCGACTGCAGCGTGGATTATCTGATCCCGGGTCTTATCGACCCTCGCCGCGCGCTGCACCATCCTGTAACGGCGTGGCGTCCGCTGCCGCAATCGCCGTGAAACCATTTCGCGCGAATGTTACTCCCATCAAATGTGCCACGCAAGGCGGTCACGGAACCAGTTCGGCAAGCCTTCCAACAGGCGGGCCAGACAGATTTCTGCGGATATACCAGTGGAACGCCTTAGAAGCGTTCCACCCATCGGGCCCGCCACTCAGGAGCTTCCAGGGCGGCCGCGAAGTAGGCGACGTGGTGGAGGATCTTTCCTGCACGGAAGTGGAAAATGTCGACCGCGTGCCATACGCTCCCATCCGGGTAGGTGGCGACTGACCCCGTCGTGTAGTCGTCACCCGTACCAGTGATCTTGAGAATCGTAAAGCTGGGCGTCGTGACCCACTTGTCCGGGCTCCCGGTGATCCTATGAGTCTTAACGTTGGGCAGCCCTGGGTAGTTCTCATTCGTCGTTCGGTTGTTTGCCAGCCCACGAATGCGTTCGCCTGACTGCGGCATTTCCCACACGTATTCGGCATCAAGAAACCGTTCCATGCTTTCCCAGTCGTGAGCATTAAGCGCTTGGAAGAACTTCTCAACAATCTCACGGTTGCCTGTCTCGACCATGTGCGACCTCGTCAGCTCCTGCGGAAGTGCCTCGGACTGACCTGGCGGTTGCACTGGTGGTTGCGGCCGCCTATCCTCCATCGCCATTTCCAGCGCACCACATAACTCGCCGCCCTACGCTCGGCCTCCCGCTCTCATTAGCACAGCGCTCAGCCGGATCTAACGCGGAGGTAGGTGGTCGAGTCGACCGCGGCAGATGCTTCGCGGACAAAGTCGGGTGGGACTTGTGCCCATCAGGGTGGGACTCATGTCCCATTCGCGTCTGCGTTCCGCTGGCTAGAGTCAAATCGGCTGTAATGGCACGGCGCCTCATCGCTATCCTGGCTTTGGTAGCCTCGCCCTGTGCCGGCGTGCTTATGCATGCTGGTCTTGCACAGGCAGACTCACCGCCGCCCCCGGCGGTGGTCGTCGCCCAGGGCCTGACCGGGACCACGGTCGAGTTGATCTGGACCGCGGCTGCAAGCGGGTCCTCGTACAACATTTATCGCGACGGAAGCCTGCTTACCAACACTGCGGCCACAAGCTACGACGACACCGGCCTGACGCCGCTCACTTCGTACGCATATCAGGTGGCCACGGTCGCAGCAGGCCTTGAGGGTGCGCTCTCCCAAGTTGCTGCCACGACGACACAGGCGGCTGCCGAAACTTCGCCACCGACCCAGCCTGGCGCGATCACCGTGTCCTCGATCACGTCTTCGTCGGCGAAGCTGAGTTGGAGCAAGTCGAGCGATAACACTAGGGTCGAAGGCTTCAGGGTCCTCCGGGGCGTACCGGGCAATCCTGCGCCATCACTTCCGTACATCTGGACCGTAGATGGGTTCAAGAACTCGTACACCGCCACGGCTCTCCGCAGCGGCAAGACCTACCAGTTCGGCATACAGGCCCTCGATCCAGACAACAACCTGTCGCTGATTCGCACCGTCACTTTCACCACGGCCTCCTCCAGCGATACTGTGCCGCCCGCCCCACCCTCTTCTGGGTCGCTGTCGGTCAAAAAGTTCTCACCAACGCGAATCGACCTGACGTGGGGCGCATCTTCGTCCTCCGATGTTTCCGGATACCTCGTGCTGCGGAACGGCGTGGTCGTTGGTCAGGTGGACCTCCCAATGAGAACCACGTACTCCGACAATGGTTTGGCGCCGAGCACGACTTATTCGTACGCGATCGAGGCAGTGGACGGCGCCGGTAACGTCTCAACACCGACCGGCATCAAGAGCGGCACGACCCTGGCGGCGGGGCAGGTCAGGCTTGCACGCGGTCCTCTGGCCCAGTCGACCACGGCCAGCTCAGCGCGCATCACCTGGTGGACCGATCTGCCGACGCGAAGCGTCGTCGCCTTTGGGGTGGGAACCATCACCGCGACGCTGGTCGATCCGGTGTTGACCACTCGCCACGTCATGCTCATCGGACCACTGACGGCGGGAACAACCTATGTCTATCAGGTTGGAGACGGCACAGTCGTCAGCCAGCTTGCGACCGTGACCACAGCGGCACCTCCAGGGACCACGTTCTCGTTCGCCGCGATAGGCGACTTCGGAGGAAACTCCACTGGCGAGTTGCAGAACGCCCAACACATCAACGCTGACACGACTCAATTCATACAGACAGTCGGTGACAACATATATCCAGACGGCCGCGACCCGAATTTCCTGACTTTTTACTCGGACTTCGATAACCGGCTATTCAAGCAATTTCAACCTGCTTTCATGCACGAGACCTTCACGACCGCCAACGGTGAGAAGGAATATTTCGGCGACGGTGCTTTTTGGCAAGATTTCTCGTTGCCGAACAACGAGCAGTGGTTCAGCTATGACTGGGGAAGCGCCCACATCCTAGTGCTGGACACGGAGCGACCCTACACACCAGGGTCACCGCAATACAACTTCGCCCAGTCGGACCTCAGCGCGCATCAGTCGAGCACGTGGCGGATAGTCGTGTTTCAGAATCCTCCTTACAGCTCGACAAGCGCGAACTCCAGCTCAGTTCCGGTCCAGCAAAACATTGTTCCTCTCCTTCAGCAGCAGAAGGTTCAACTCGTGCTGTCGGGAAATTCACACAACTACGAGCGCACCTACGGCTTGATCGACGGACAGCGCGCCCTGAACGGGATCACATACATCGTCACCGGCGCTGGCGGTAACGGTTTCAACACGTTCACCATCGCGCAACCGACGTGGAGCGCGTTTCGCGAAGACACGACCTACGAATACGTTCGCGTCACCGTGAGCGCCACGTCTTTGCTCGTACAGGCGATCAGTTCATCCGATGGGAGCGTCCTGGATGCCAGTTCGATATCAGGGTCATGACCTGGGAACCTCGACCGCTGTAGTTGTCGCGCGGTCCTCCGAAGCGGAAACGTAGTAGCTGGCGCTATGAACGTGATGGGGTCTCAGGATTGCGGCAACAGCAAGGCAGGCGGACAGGGACCGAACGGCGACACCCGTTCCCTCGACTAGGCCAACGACAGGACCCACGCGACGAGCGATGGTTGGCTCATATGGAACGAACCGGCACATGGACCGAGCCAACGGATTGCCCGTTGCGGAACGATCAACGCAACCTAGCTCCAGCGTAGGGCCGCTACGGCCAATAGCACGGAGGTAGGTCGTTCGAGTCCAGCCGCGGCCCACCACGCATCTGACTTCGGACAGGAGAGCCCGCCCGCGAGTCGTTAGGCGCAACGCTTCGGGCATATCAGACACGGCCACAACGTAAGCGAGAGCGGCTCCGGCGGTAAGACGGTCGCCTTGACGGCAAAGTGCTGTTCAGCGAACACAACCCAGGTCGTAACCGCGGCCGGTAGTGGCTTATGGGCCTGACAGGCAACGGCCCCCGATCCACTGAAACAGGAGTACAGCCTATGAAGCGCATTACCGCTATCGTCCTCGCGCTGGGGGCGATCACTTTGTTCTCGTTTCCGGTTTACGCCAATTCGACCGGCAACCAGGGGCAGCCCAACCAGAGTTGCCAGTCCTTCTTTGGCGACGCGGGCCCGTTCACCCCGAGCGGCTTCAACACACCAGGCTTCAACCACGCGGAAACTGTGTATGCCGGCGCCCAACCACAGAACTCGAACAATCCCGCGGCGGTGTCCCAGTACGACGTAGCCTGCTTTCAGGCAGCCTCACACTAGAACGTCAGCGGGGGCGGGCAGACCCGCCCCCCAACCCCCCGACTATCAATCCCGTCGCTTACTAAACCAGCCAAAGTCATGCACCTGGTCAGCGGCTACCACATGACCCCGGCTGCAGCGCTCCTGGTTCCGACAGCCAGCGAGGATCAGGCCCAGCGTCAAAGGTTGCAGTTAAACCTGCATCGAAGCTAAAGGGATGCCGACTCCACATCGATAGAACGGCTCGCCCTTGTGTTGGCAGTCCTGGAAGATGATGAGGTCGTGAACACGAATCGCACCGAGCAGGTCCGAGCGCATGATGGAGGCCGCTTCCTTGGCCATGTGGCGCTGCCCGATGGTGGATCGGGGCCGGGGCTGGTCGTGATCCAGGAGATATTCGGAGTCAATGGCTACATCAAGGGCGTCTGCGGGCGGCTTGCCAAGTTGGGTTACGTGGCAATGGCGCCCGACCTCTACTGGCGGCTCAGCCCCGGAGTCGCCATCGATGAGAAGGATTCCGACGGCCTGCAGCGGGCGTTCGGCTACGTGGGACAACTCGATTTCGCCAAGGCTGCCGACGACGCGACAGCTGCGCTCGAGCACCTTCGAGGCCTTCCGGAGGTGGCGAGCGGTAAGGCCGGCATCCTCGGCTTTTGCCTCGGCGGTGGCATCGCATACATGGTCGCCGCCTTATCCGACCCGGTGACGTGCATCTCCTACTACGGCTCCGCGGTTCCTGACGCCCTGGGCTTGGCACGACAGGTCAGATGTCCAATCCTTTTTCACTTCGGAGACGCTGACGATTACATCCCGGCAAAAAAGCAGGAGGCGGTCCGGGAGGCTTTCGCGCATCACGCAGGAACTGAGTTCCATGTGCACGAAGGGGCTGGCCACGCTTTCGACAATCACAACGCGGCGAAGATGTACCAGGAACGTGCGGCCCGCAAGGCTTGGATCCAGACGATCGAATTTCTGAAGCGCACGCTGCCGTTGTAAGCGTGTGGACGCTTACCCCCATGAGCTAGATGAGATCGGCGCCCTCGACCTTCCGTAGCGCGGCTCAGTCACGTCGTCGTGCGTGGACCGACAGTCGATGGTTCGGCGGGGTCGGTCGCCTTCTGCCGGGAAGCAGCGCGCGCGTGTTGGTGGAGGCGATCCAGTCGCGGTAGCGCTCAGGGGACCATGCGCGCTGCAGGACGAGCAGGTTATAGACGGCCAACGAATTAACAGTCCAAAGGATGTCCGCAGCCTCCTCGACCGATAGCTCCTGCCTGATGCCACCGACGTTCTTCAGCTGCTCGGCTATCCGCCTCATGCCTGTCAGTCGCTGGGCCTCGAGTTGGTTCCAGACATCCGCGACCTCGGGATCCGCCGCGGCTGCCTCGATCAGCACCCGATACAGGGGGCCGGCTCGCGCATGGATCCCAGGCTGCGTGGCGGCGTGCAGCTCGAGCACCCGGCGCGGATTTTGCTCCGCGATCATCGCTCGAACCACAGGACGCGCCTCGGGCGTGATGGCGGCGCGGGCGGCGCCTCCGGCGATCGCAGCCTCGATCACCCCTTTGAACAAGGCCGCCTTGCTGCCGAATCCCCGGTAGATGGTCTCCACCGCCACTCCCGCCGCCGCCGCGACGTCGTTGATCGTGGTGCCGGCGTAGCCGCCTTCCAGGAACAGCTGCAGCGCGGCTTTGAGGATGTCCTGGCGAGTCTGAGCCGCCTGCGCCCGACGCCGGGTCGAGTCGTAGCGGCGAGGTGGCTTGACATGCCGACTATTCGGTGGAATACTCATAACTCCAATACAGTCTCGTTCTCTCGAATTCTACGCGGGGCGGTGGGACTAAGGGAAGCGTCATGGCCGGGAGGCCAAGGGGGATCTGATGTTCGCAGTGGTGGTTCGAGAGAGCGGAGAAGCTGAGCGGGTGCGGGGAAGCCGGGACCATGTGGAGGCAAACGTCGTGCCTCAGGTGAGGAACGCTCCCGGGATCGTTTCAGCAACCTTTACCACAGACCAGGGCGGAAGGACGCTGAACTTGTTCCTGTTCCAGACTGAGGATGCGGCCCTAATGGCTGCGGAGTGGATACGCGGTGCGCCGCGACCCCCGTTCATGCGCCTGGAGACCGTCGAGCTGAGAGAAGTCCTGGCTCACTTCTAGCGGTTGGTTCGCGTTATGAACCCCCGAACCACCATCTGAAGTCCCGGAGTGTCCGCGAGTTGCAGCCCTAGCTCAGGTGGTGGACTTCCTGAAGCCCGTAGACCGGTGTCGGGATTCCCTCCATTCGCGCCTTAAGCTGAAGAGCCAGGTACAAGGAATAATGTCTCGACTGGTGCAGGTTGCCGCCATGAAACCAAAGCCCTTCCTGCTGGGTTGGTTTCCACATGTTGCGCAGCTCGCCTTCCCATGGTCCGGGGTCCTTGGCGGTTGCTGACCCGAGACCCCAACACTTGCCGACCTTGGCTGCAACTTCGGGCGAAATAAGATCGGCGGCCCATCCGTTCATCGAGCCGTAGCCGGTGGCATAGACAACCAGATCAGCGGGCAGCGTCTTGCCATTACTCAGCACGACCGCGTTCTCGGTCAGTCGCGCGACATCGACTCCAGCCTCGAGCTTGATGTCGCCGTTGGCCACCAGGTCGGAGGCGCCGACATCGATGTAGTAGCCGGAGCCACGGCGTAGGTACTTCATAAACAACCCAGAGTTGTCGTCGCCGAAGTCGAGCATGAAGCCGGCTTTCTCCAGCCGCGCGTAGAAGTCGGCATCGCGTTCGCGGATCGCGTCGTAGATGGGGACCTGAAACACGTGCAGGAGTCGGTAAGGAATCGACGCGAACGTTAGGTCGGCCTTCTGCGTCGTCATACCTGACTCAACGGCGCTCTCCGAGTACAGGCTGCCAAGGCCCAACTCCATGAGGGAGTCGGACCTTGCAACGTGCGTCGAGGACCGCTGAACCATGGTGACGTCTGCGCCGACCTCCCAGAGCGCGGCACAGATGTCGTGAGCCGAGTTATTGGAGCCGATAACGACCGCCTTCTTGCCACGATAGGCATCGGGCCCGGGGTGCTCGGACGAGTGGTGCTGGTCGCCGGTGAAGACGTCCATGCCATCGATCTCGGGCACGCTTGGTTTGCCCGACATGCCAGTGGCCAGTACGAGCTGCTTCGGTCGCAGAGCCATCTCAACACCGTCGTGCTCCAAGACAACGGTCCACTCCTTGGCCGCCTCGTCGTATGAGGCTCTCTTGCACTCGGTCGAATCCCAGTAGTTGAGCTCCATGACTCGCGTGTACATCTCGAGCCAGTCGGCGATCTTGTCCTTCGGTGAGAAGACCGGCCAGTTCGGCGGAAAGTCGATGTACGGAAGATGGTCATACCAGACCGGGTCGTGCAAGGTCAGCGACTTGTAGCGCTTGCGCCACGCGTCGCCGGGCCGGGGATTGCGATCGACGATGATCGTGGGCACGCTGAGCTGGCGCAACCTCGCGCCCAGAGCAATGCCGCCTTGCCCGCCACCAACGATGACTACGTACGGCTGGGTGACGTGGCCGAGCTCGTCGGATTCGAGCCGGCGCTGCTCGAGCCATGTCTGCCGATTCGGGACGGCGCCGTGCTCGATTCCTTTCGGTCGCCGGTCACGCTTCGGCTCCTCGTGGCCCTTAAGATCGTTCAGCGTCGTCAGCAGTGTCCAGGCTTTGTCGTCTCTGAGCCGCAGGTGACCCAGGCCCCCGCCGACCGAGGTCTCGAACCTTATCCAGCTCTCGGTTGGCGCGGCTGCCTCGCCCAACTCGTCAGTTACGCGGAAACCGCTGGGCCGGACCTGATCGAGCGTCTGAGCAAGCATCTTGCGTACGCCTTCGGGACCTTCGATCGTGATGATGTTCCAGGTGAACGCGACCAGGTCGCGCCAGTAGCAGTCTTCGACGAAGAGATCGGCAGCGGCGTCGATGTCGCGGGCGGTCAGAGCCCTCTCGAAGTCCGCCAGCCACCGGCCAATCGCGGTTTCCGTGGCGGAAGCGTCGACCGTTCGAGCCGTGATGGTCTCGGTCATAGAGGCCCTCCAAATGGTGGGTGGTTGGAGGTTCGGCGTGCAACCCGAATGCGGCCAGTATCTCACGGGTCAGACCCCCGCTCAGAAGCACGTTACCTGGAGGCAAGCTGTTCCAATCCAGCGCCGGCCCTGGTCCACCGCTGCCTGCCACGTATGCGCTTACCTTCATGTGTCTGGCTGTGCGGTTACCGCCGTGTTCTGCAATGCGATGATGCGCCAGCTTTTAGAAGCCTTTTCGACCACGCAGGTGATGACGCCGAGGCCAGGTGGCAGTTCCTGACCTTGGCGGTCGACGGCGCCGCTCAACTCAATGACGGCGTGCACAATCGCCAGGTCGGGCTTATGGAACCGAACCGCAACATCTTTCTCCGTGAAGCGGCTGTTCCTGAAGACGGTGGCATGACGCTGAGCCAGCGCCTTCTCGATCGCCATCCTGTCCTTGAACCAGTTCCCAAATACATCGACGAAGTCAGCATCCTGCGTAAAAAGGGCCGCCAGTGTCCGCATGTCGTGACGATTCCAAGAATCAATGAACCTCTCAATAACCGCACGGACTGCCGCCTTGTCTTGAGTCGTCATCTCCCTCCTTGCAATCAACTGCGGTGTTTCATTCATTGCTGGTCGGCACAGTTTTCGGGTTCGTGCTAGCGTGCGCCCACGGTGCCAAGGCTTCTGACCGTACTCGCGCTCGCCAGCGCCCTATTCTTCGCCACCGCCGGTTTGGCTGTCGCACAGGTTGCGCCATATGCCGGCGCGGGTTACGACGCCTCGAGCTACCAATGCTCGAACGGCACGCCCGTCAAGGTCGACCCAAATTTCAGCTCGTTCGGCATTGTCCGCGTAACAGGCGGTCGACCATTCACGGTCGACTCCTGTCGCCAGGTGCTCTGGAGCCAGGCGGTCAGCGGAACGACCCAAGCGCCCTCGCTCTACATCAATGTTGCCTATTCGGGCGCCTACTCGCGCAAGGTCTCGGGCTATTGCTCGACGGCCACCTCGCCCGAGGGCTACGGCGGCAGGTACCTACAGGCCTACCAGATCGGCTGCGCCGAGAGCGACTATGCGTTCGGTCACATGTCGACCGGTAGCGTGACGCCCACTGCCTGGTGGGTAGATGTCGAGACCGCCAACAGCTGGTCGTCGTCGGACCGTCTCCTAAACCAAGCCGCAATCGATGGCGCGGCCGATCGCCTGCACTTTCTGAGCGCCGGGACGATTGGAGTCTATTCGTATGCCAGCGCGTGGAACACGATCACATCCGGATCGAGCTTCGCGCCGGTGTCCACCTCGTGGACTTGGGTCGCGGGTGCAGCCAACTGCACGAGCAGCTTCTCGACGGGCTTGACGCAACGGCTACGTCAATCCGGTCAAACCTCGAACGGAGCCGACGCTGACTACGCCTGCTGAGGAACCAGATACTCGTCTGCACTGGCGGTCACGCCTGATAACAGTTGCCCGAGACGCATCGGACGGGATTCGCTTCAGTCACGTCAGCATTCGCTGTGAGTGCCCTTCGCAAGACAACACAACACCCCGCCATGCGCTCCGCCTCCGACTCTTGTAAGCGCCTCCGAGTCGGCCACTTGGGCGATCCTGCCGAGACCGTGCGCTCACCGTAACCGCCGCGCGGGAGCTCCGTTGATCTTGCAGTGGTGCGTTCGGTAGGGCGCCAAATTCTCAAAGGAGGTGTACTCGTGGGGAGCAGAAGTCGCCTGCTACAGGTCCTGATCATTCTTTCTGCGCTCGTAGGCGTGCTCGCTGTTCAGTCAACGCGGTCTCGTCAGGGCGTGCTGACCAACGCTAGCCGTCGGGCGGCGTAACGCAGGCATCGCGAAATCGAAAGCCCGTGCAGCCGGTGCGGCCGCACGGGCGTTGTCCCCAAATGTTGGCGATCCGCCTTTCCCCGCCAGAAAAGCGCGGGCGTTGCGTCGGCCATCATCGTCGTCCCTGTGACAAACGCCGCTCGAAACACGCGTAAGTAGGCGCGCAAACAAGGAATCTGAATCGGCACATGCAATGGCCGACTCTGCTCGTCGTGCTGATGATTAATGAGACGCGCTGCCTCATCTCCGGCTCCGACCCGATGACGGACGGTATTCACGACTTGTCCCACCGCTTCCCGCGCTCGATGTATGCGCTGGCCGTCGTGGTCGGACTCGTCCTGGGACACCTCTTCTGGATTTAGGGCATTAGAGGCGCGGGTTCGAATCTACCGCGGACATACCGCGGCCCACGACGAGTTCCGGATTCCGCCATTCGGGCACAGATGGTCGAGGTCGACGAATGGCTCAGCCCTCGAGCTCGACGGCGAGTCTAATGCCGTCGAGGAATTCCTTGGCGACCGGCGCGACCAAGTCGCACCGGATGTAGGCTCCCAAATGGTCGAGGCCTGCAAGGCGAACCAGTCGCGCGTTGGGTGCGAGCTCGGCAGCCCGAGAGTTCCAATGTTCTGGATCCTCGAGCTCACCGACGAACATGAGGATCGGAATCGCCATCTGGGACAGTCGATCCCACGGATTCCAATCGGCATATGCCTCGAACCAGAGGGCCAACATTTCCGGATTCGTCGCCTGCACCTGGCGCTGGAACCAGGCCGGCGTCGAGCTCAATGCGGCGGGGTCCAGGAATCCGGCCCAACCCCCATGCCGGATGGCGCGGATTCCGTCCGTGTCCTCGGCGGAGTTGGCCCTGCGGTCCGGACTGCTGATGACCCCGGTGGTGATCAGGGCCACGATCCGACTTGGATGGAGAGCGGCCAGCGCGAGTCCGATCTCGCCACCCTGCGAGTAGCCCCAGAACGCGGTGCGTTCGATGGCTAAGTCGTCGAGGACATCGACGACGTCGGCTGCGTAGCGCTCCATCGTGTGCGCTTGAGCTAGCGGCGGCTGCTCGCTGCGGCCGTGTCCTCGATGATCAAGCAGCACGCATCGGCGGACGGAAGACAATGCATCGACGTATCCAGCATCACGCCACATGGAGCCGTCGCCGGCTCCCCCAGTCTGCAGAACAAGGGGTGGCCCGCTGCCGACGGTCTCGTAGTACAGCCTCACACCATCTGATGCGACGACGTACGGCATTCAGCTGGGGCCTGGAGACGACCAACCGAACGAGCGCCTGGTCATTTTGTCTCCCGCCATCGCAGGTCGTTCATATCCCCAGAGTGCCCAACCCAGGCCGGCCGACCAGAGGCAATAAGCCACCGCGGCTCCTGCCGCAATCGTCTTCGCCAGGTCCTCGGCTCCCGACCATGTCGCGATGCTGATGGCGAGCAGCCCAACGCCGGTCAACAACCCCAGGGCGTCCACCACGCGGCCGAAAGGGGATTCGCCGAAGCCGGAGCCTGAGGCGACCAGTATCCATACGCCGATGATGGCAAGGGGCCAGGCCACCCATCCGCTGTAAGCCGAGCCATGCAGAAACCCGATGACCGCAAGAGCCTGCAGCACGATCAACCAGATCACGGCCACTGTGCCCCAAAAACCGACGAAAAGCCCCCACGCCGGCCCCCTCATCGGATGGCTGAAAAGGGTGATCGAAACCGCGAGCAACAGCACTGTCCAGAGGAGCAGAAGCGAGTTACGTCCTTCGATCCAGTTGGCGTATTGGCTCACGAGCGAGCCCAGTAGCGCGCCCGCTGAAGCGAAAGCCAAAGCGCTTGACCACCGAAACGGGTGCCCCCAGCGGCTCGCCAGACCGACGACGACAGGAAAGGCAAGAACTATGGAGATGACGAGCAGCCAGCCCGTCCAGCCCAACCAACGGCTCAATAGAAGAATCGCCACCACCACCGCGGCGAGATAACCGAAGACGCCCGTCCACCGCATTCGCAGCCGAGGTTAAAGCATCGGAGCCTGGCTGGAGGGTGTCGAATCGGGCGACGGCCATTCGTCGTACGGGTAACAGACCGAAATCAAAAGCAGGAGAAAAGAACAATGGCCAGGTACATCTTCCTTCAGTACGTCGATGAGTCGAAAGCGCCGAAGTACGGTTCACCCGAGCTGAACGCGCAGATCGACGCTTTCGCCAAATACCTCGACGAGGTAAAGGCGGCCGGGGCGTTCAAGGACGGCGACCCCTGCCAGCCGTCGGCAGCAGGCTTCAGCGTGAGCGTCCGCGACGGTCGAACGAAAACCAGCGATGGGCCGATGCACGCTCAGTCGCCATGGCTCAACGGCTACTTCGTCCTGGACTGCAAGGACAGGGCTGAGGCGGAGGCCTGGGCGGCCAAGAATCCCGCGGCGCATGGCGGCACCGTCGAGGTTCACCCGATTCTGTCGCTGTAACCTGGCGCCGCGTGCGCGCGGCCCTGGCCGTGCGCATCCGAAAGCGCGGTCACCACAGCCTCATCTGGGCCTCGTCAGGGGCAACGCGGGCGTCGGCAGGCTCTACGAGCGGATGGGCCGACGATCGTCCTTGTGGAAAAGGCGTCGTGGGCCTTCGGTGTCGACCACGTGATATATCTCCGGCCGGACCTTGCCGCTCTGACCCGCGCACCTTACAATCCCGCCGATGACGAGCGTCGGTGACAGCTTTGCGTGGCCGTTCCAGGATCCAGGCTGGTTCGGCAAGATGATCATCCAGGGCCTGATCGGAATCATCCCGATCGTCGGCTGGATCGCCATGGTCGGCTGGTTCTTGTTGATCCTCGACAACTACCGCGCCGGCCGGCGCGAATTGCCTCCTGCCGGTTTCCATCTCGAGCGCGGGATCGGGCTCTTCGTGGTGTTCTTGGTCTACGTGATCGTCTTTTCGCTCCCGGGCGCACTCCTCACCGGGATCGGCAACCGAAACGACAGCGCCGGGCTGGCCGTGCTTGGGCAGCTGATCGGGTTCGCTCTCAGCTTGCTTCTGGCCTTCTTGGCCCCGGCGATCATCCTGCACACCTACCGCACCGGCATCGCGGGCGGATTCGACGTCAACTCGGTCTGGCAGACGGCATCCACCCACACATCGACCACCGTGATCGCCGGCTTGCTGATCTACGTGGCCCGGCTCATCGGCGGATTGGGCGTGATCCTGTGCTGCGTCGGATTGCTGTTCACGATCCCCTACAGCGTGGCGATCACGGCGGGAATCGTGGCGTGGTACGAACGCGAAATCGCCGGCGGCCCGGCGCCATTAGGTCCCGCAGCCCCGACCACGACCTAGCCTCCACCTCACGTCTCCGGGGGCCAGCTACGGATCAACTCCTGGCTACCGCGCAGGAATTTAGACGTTTCGTCGTTTATTCATTTAGCGGTACCACTACCCTGGAGGCAACTTGGCAGCAATACATCGCAGAAACATCGTCGCAACGCTCATGAAATTGGTCTGGACAGGCAGACGCTCGGCGTCGCTGTCGCCCGGTCCGGGCTGCACGTGCGAAAGCTGCGTGCAGGCCTGGGACCGGCACCAGGTCGAAAACGCCTCGCGGCCAAGCGAAACTCGGCGGCTGCGCCCGGGCCTTTACTGATCCGCTGTTAGCCCACTATCGACCCCAGCACCGCGACGTTGCTGAGGGAGGTGAAGGCCAGGCAGATCGTGACCGCCTGCACGGCGACGAGCGAGCACTGGAAGGTGAGTCGCGAGAAACGGCGCGGGTCTGACCGCGCGTTGTGGGCCGCCGCGAGCACGGCGGCCGCCGCGGCCGCGACGATCATCACCTTGAATACCCAGAAAAGGGCGACACCGCCGACCTCTAGCATCTGTGCGCTGATCGGCATCGCCTCGACGGCTCCCCGGGCCCGATCGATCGCGGTGGTCAATGTGTCAGTCGCCTGGCTCCCCAACAGCAGACCGCTCCACAGCAAGGCCCGCCTGACTTCCACTTAGGTACAACGCGTCGAGCTGTTGGCCTGGCTTCAAGCAATGCGTTGCGTTTCGTCATATTTGTGCTGCCCAGGCGACGCATCGTCCGGGTCGATGTCCGGGGGTTGGCGTTCCTAATTTGGAGGTGCCGACTCAGATGGATACAGGAACCCTTATCACGATCCTTGTGGTTGCCCTCGTGGTCTTCGTCTTGCTCTTCCTGATGCGCGCCGCCGGCGTCGGCGGCCGCAGGCCGAAGCTGCGGCCGCTGCCCGCCGAATCGCGGGACCGTTACATCAGCGACTGGGATGAGATCGAGACTAAGTTCGTCGACGTGCCTGAGCAGGCCGTTCGCGAAGCGGAGTCGCTCGTCATGTCGATGCTGCGCGAGCGCGGGCATCCGCTCACAGAGCGTGACCTTCCGGACGAAGTGCGGCGCACAAGCTCGGCTACTCGTCTCGGGACAAGACCGAGGGGATGCGCCAGGCGTTGCTCCACTACCGCGCGGTGATGGAGCGGATGATCGGCTCGGTTGCCCCGACGACCCGCGAAGAGCGCCGCCGGGAGATGGCCTAACTCCACTTACAGGGCGGGTGCGGTCACCTTTGGCCAGACGTCGCTGACCGACGAGAGGCGCGACGTGATCTCTGACGCGCCCGCGATGCTGAAGATGTAGGTGACTCCGGTCGGCGTCGGCTGGCCGCCGAAACACGTCGAGCATGCGCGCTCGCCGAAATACCAGACGAGGTCGTTGGTCAGGAACCTGGCACCAGATCGACCGGCCGGCAGCGTCCGCGACACGCTGTTGGCCTGCACGCTGTAGAAGCCGATCGCGCCCAGCCCACCGGCGGCTTTGTACACGTAAGCGATCCACCGTCCGTCGGGCGACTGATGCGGCCGGACCCAGTGCAGGGACGTCATCGACGTGGCCCCTGCACTCGCGTCCCAGCGGCGCACGTTGCCAGGCCCATCGCGGAAGAAGAGCCGGCTGGGCAGCGATGCCCAGACCGCCATCGTCACGCCGGAAGTCGAATAGACGAGCGAACCGTCGCTCGCGCGGCGGACCTGGTCCGGTGCCGTGGCACCGCTGCCCCCGGTGTGAAAGGTCTGGAAGTAGGCGATGTACTGCCCGTCGGGCGAAAAGCTGAGAAAGCTGTCGTCCTCGTCTGGGCTGATCCCGCGGCCAGGCGCTGCCGGCAGCGTGGCCAGCACGCGATTTCCTGACGGACCGACGAGACGCCAATTGTTGTTATCGAGATAGGTGAGCGATCGGCCGTCGGGGCTGAACGCGTACTGTCCCGCGTCGAACCCGCTCGTGTACGTCGCTAGGACCGTTGCCGTGCCGCCGCTCAGGTTGGCGGTGGCGATCTGGTTGTCTGACGTTTCGTAGGCGACGGTTGACGCGCTGACGAATTGCGGCGCGAGCGCCGCCGCGTCGAATGTGCAGAGGTTTCGCGCGTGCGCCGGGTCCTGGATATCGCGCACCACAACGGTGGCGTCGCCGGCCACGGTGCCGATCACCAGATTGTCGCCCGCGGGGACGGCCGCCGCGCAGTGGACCAAGGATGCCACGCCCGTGGTCGGGCTCCTGATCGGCGAGGTGTCAGCCGATGGAGTTGCGGTGGTCGAGGATGGCGACGGCGTGTGAGAGCCGGTAGGCATAGAGCCGCCGCACGCACCGACGAGAAGCGCGAAGACCAGGATCAAGCGCGACGCGCGCACGCGGTAACACTAGCGGTCGATCAGCTGAACGGCCCTGCGGGTTGGCAACTTTTCACGATCGTGTCGAGAGATTGTCGCCGCCCCTCAGATCAACTCGCATCTATCCGAGCGATCGCGATACGCCTGGCCGCGGCGTCGGTGCTGGTGCCGTCGCGTTCGGCTCTTTGCAAGATCCCGTAGACCGCATCGCCGACGGCGGCGAGCCTGGCGTCGAGGACCTCGCGTGTCCAGTGCTGTTCCTCGAGGCCGCCGCCGTGGAGCACACCGCCCGCGTTGATCACGAAATCGGGCGCGTAGACGATGCCACGCTCGCGTAGCCGATCCGCGTCCTCTGCGGTCTCGAGCTGGTTATTGGCTCCGCCGGCGATCACACGGCAGCGAAGCGTCGGGATGGACCGCCGGTTGATGATGCCGCCAACCGCGCATGGGGCCAGCACGTCGCATTCGGTCCCGAGCGCGGAATCCGGTGGGACGACCTGTATGCCCTTCTCGCGAAGAATGGCGAGGCGTTGCGCATCGACGTCGGTCGCGATCACGGTTGCATCAGCCTCCAGGAGCAGGTCGATGAGGTGGCCGCCGACGCCGCCCGCGCCCTGCACGAGGATGCTGCGCCGGCTCAAGTCGTCGGAGTCGAAAACGTAGCGGCACGCCGCGCGAATCCCGTGCAAGACGCCGACGGCGGTGTCGGGTGCGGTATCACCGGATCCTCCCGCGGCCTCGGTGCGGCAGAAGACATATGGCGTGACCTCTGCGATCACGTCCATGTCCAGTGCGGAGGTGTTCATGTCGGGCGCGGCGCTGTACAGGCCACCGAGGGAGTTGATGAATGCGCCGTATTCGCGAAGCAAGCGGCGCCGGGCTTCGCCCTTGGGGATCTCCGGCGTCGGCAGGGCGATCACAGCCTTGCCGCCACCATGCGGGAACTCAACGCTCGCGAATTTCAAGCTCATCGCCTCGGCGAGACGCATGCCGTCGGCGAGCGCGTCCACGATGCGTGGGTAGTGCTTCATCCGCGTACCGCCCGCGGCGGACCCAAGCCGGGTTGAGTGAACGCATATGAACATCCAAGTGTCGGTCTCGCGGTCGCGATGCATCGACACAGACTCGCCGTCCCACTTCGCGAGGAGGTCTTCCACGACCTCCAGTCTATTTAGGCCGCCTTCGGATGCTCGACCACGGCGAGGACCCTCGGCGCGACGAACCTTGCGGTGCGGACCACGCCACCGGTGCGGGTGAGCTCACGAACCTCCACTGTCGTGCGCGAGCTGCGGACCTCCACTGTGCGTCCGGCGCGAGTCGCTTCGACCACATACTCGCGCGATGAACCGCCGCCGGCGTCGACCAGGACCTCGACGAAATCTCCCTTTGCCATACGTCTTTGTTATGCCCAATTCGAACCGAATTCATGCGTTCTATCTACAGGGACACGCCCTAGTCCGGGCCTAAGAAGTAGCCCATGCGGCGTGGCGTGCGAGCCAGCTGCGCGACCAGGAAGTTGGGCTGCCGCCCATGCTCCTCGGCGGTCTCCTTCTCGATCATCGCCCGCCTGACCACTGCCGCCCCCCACGACCGGAACGGCTCGGGCGGGAACGTCACTGCCTTGGCATTGACCATGGGCAGGCGCACGTTGTCACTGTCGGCGCCGGTGATCAGGTCCGCAAGGACCTGGCCCGCGAGATGCGTCGGTGCGACGCCATTGCCCGTGTAGCCGGCGGCATAGTAGACGCTCGAGTCGCCGACGCGGCCGAACGTCGGCAGGTGGGTCGGCGAAACATCGATGGGGCCGCCCCAGGCGTCCTCGATCGGGACGCCGGAGAAGCTCGGAAACATCAGGCGAAAGCCCTCTGCGGTCTCCGCGACCGCCCGCGCGTCGTGCGTGAACATATCGTCCACCGATCGTCGCGCCCGGCCTCCGCCGCCGCCGAACGCGACCCGGCCGTCGCGTGTGGTGCGGAAGTAGCGCAGCGACGTGCGGAAATCGGTGATCAGCTCGCCGCCGGTCCAGCCGATCTCCTCGAGCTTTTCCGGCGCGGGAGCGGTCATCACGATGTAGCTGCTCCACGCCACGAGCTTGCGACTCAGCTGCGGCCAGCCGATACCCCAGGCGTTGACCGCGAGCACGGCATGCGATGCGTCGACCCGTCCCCGCGGCGTCACCGCCGTGGTGCCGTCGAGCCGAGTCACACGCGTTCCTTCGTGGATGGTGACGCCACGCTCGAGGACGACCCGCCGGAGTCCCCGGGCGAGCCGCGCGGGCTGCACGGAGGCGCCGTCTCGCATGAATGCGCCCGCGCGAAATGCGGGCGAAGCGCACCGCGCCTGGACCTCAGCGGGGCTCAGCTCGTAGAGCTCCTCCGTCGCCCCCACCTCGCGCGCGAGGGCGACCATCTCGTCGCGTGCACGCTGATTTGCTTCGACAGTGATCGCGTACATGTAGCCGCTGCGCCGGTACCAGGCGTCGATGCCGTTGCCCTCGCAGAACTTTCCGATCGAATCGATGCTGGTTGTGATCGCCCGGCATGCTTTCACTGCGCCTTCTACGCCGTAAAGCGTCACGAGGCCATGGAGCTCGTCCCACCAGCCGCTCGCGAATCCCCCGTTGCGCCCGCTCGGACCGCCGCCGCAGATGTCCTGCTCGAGGATGGCGATGCCGAGGTCGGGGTTACGCTCGTGCAGGAAATACGCGGTCCACAGACCTGTGAATCCGCCGCCCACGATGACGACGTCTGCCTTGATGTCCTTGTTGAGAGGTGGGCACTCGGCCCCCGGGTCCTGCGCAAGCGCTTCGCGCAGCCACCAGCTCCGTTGGTTGCCCGGCGTGAGGGCGAGCCCGGTCAGGTGGAGGCGGTCGGTGCTCGTCCGCATGGCGCTAGTCTGGCGCCGTGAGGTTGGACGCGTACACCATCGTCCTGCTGCGCCGGCCGAAGGACCCGACCGAGATGAGCGAACGCGAGCTCGAGGCACTGCAGCGGGATCACCTGGCTTTCAACGCCCGGATGCGCGAGGCTGGCCATGCCCTGGTCAGCGGGCCGTTCGCGGACCAGCCGGACGAATCGTGGCGTGGCATCAGCATCTTCCGAACGTCGGTCGAGCAAACGCGCGTCCTGGTGGCGAACGACCCCTCAGTTCGGGCGGGAAGGCTCGAGGTCGACGTTTTCACCTGGCTGATGCCGGCGGGTAGCCTGGGTGACCGCCCGGCGGCCACGATCGAGGAAGATTGAGACATGAATTTCAGCCTGAGCGTCATCCTCGTCATTCTTGCCCTGGTCGCCTTTGTCCTGGCCGCGATCGGCTGGACGTATCGCAAGACCGACCTGATCGCGGTCGGCCTGGCCCTGTGGTCGCTGTCCTTCCTCATTAGCCGGTTGTCGCACCTGAGCCTTGGCACGATCATCTTGCTGCTCGCGTTCCTGGCCTTCGTCGCCGCGGCGGTGGGCTGGCGCTACCGCAAGCTCAACCTGATCGCGATTGGGCTGGGGTTGTGGACTCTCTCAGCGGTGGTGGGCTAAGCGCTAGCGGGCGGCCGGGACTCTCGCGATGCCGCCCCCACCCGTAAGCCGGGCGGCGATCACCACCGGAATGACGGTGATCAGGATGACGAACGACACGACCACATTGACCTCCGGCAGCAGCACGCCGTGGCGGATCTGGCCGTAGATCCAGATCGGCAGGGTGCTTTGCGAGCCCGCGGTGAACGTGGTCACGATGACCTCGTCGAACGAGAGCGCGAACGCCAGCATCCCGCCGGCGACGACAGCCGTTGAGATCAGCGGCAGCGTGATGTCGCGAAACGCCTGGAATCCGTTGGCCCCGAGGTCCATCGCCGCCTCCAGCAGCGAGCCCTGAGTGCGACGCAGACGCGCGAGGACGTTGTTGTAGACGACCACGATGCAGAAGGTCGTGTGGCCGACGACGATGGTCAAGAGCGAAAGAGAGATTCCGTTGAAGCTGAAAAACGCGTTCAGCGCGATCCCCGTGATGATGCCTGGTAGGGCGAGCGGCAGCACGAACAGCAGGCTGATGACCTCGCGGCCGAAGAACGCGGTGCGGTGAATGGCGAACGCCGCGCAAGAACCCAGCACGAGCGCGATCACGGTGGCTGTGAGGCCCGCCTGGAGAGAGACGACGAGCGCCGCGCGAACGTTCTCGTCAGCCCATGTGGCGCCGAACCACTTGGCGGTCAGGCCTGGGATCGGCCAGCTCTGGATGTTGGACGTGTTGAACGCGTAGAAGAAGATGAGGAGGATCGGGATGAACAGGAAGAGCAGGATCAGCACCACCCAGACCCGCAGCACCATCCGCGTCCAGAACCCTTCCACGTCCTAGAGCGCCTCGAACGCGCCCAGGCGGTACGCGATGAAAAGGTAGACGGCCATGATCCCAAGCGGAACCATCGATAGGGCCGCGGCAAATGGGATGTTGTTGGCGATCCCGACGTTGGCGTAGACGACGTTGCCGATGAACGTCGAGCTGGCTCCGCCGACCAGGATAGGGGTGATGTAGTCGCCGAGCGTGAGCGAGAACGTGAAGATCGACCCCGCGACGACACCGGGGGCGGCCAGGGGTAGGACCACGTCGCGCAGTGTCTGCCATCTTCGCGCGCCCAGGTCCGCCGACGCCTCCATCAGCGACTCCGGCACGCGCTCCAGCGCCGCGTAGACCGGGATGATCATGAATGGCAGCCAGATGTAGGAGAACACCAGCCACATGGCCGTGTTCGTGTAGCCGATGTTGGCGGGGGGCAGGCCGATCGACTGCAGGCTCCAGTTCAGGACCCCGCTGTGGTTGAGGATGAGGATCCACGCGTACACGCGCGCGAGGTAGCTCGCCCACAGCGGCAACAGGACCGCGGCGAAGAGCAGCGTCTGCACGCGACGCGTGGCGACGCGAGCCATGAAGTACGCGAACGGGAAAGCGAGCACTGCGTCCGTCGCCGTGACCAGGGTCGCGATCCCGACGGTCCGGCCGATGATCGACCAGTACGTCGAGTCGGTGATGATGATCCGGAAGTTGTCGAGGTTCCAGGACTGCACGATCTGCGTCGTGAAGGGGTCGATGGTCCAGAACGCGGTGATCAGGAGCGTGACCAGCGCCGCGAGGTAGATGACCACGAACCAGCCGACCGGAGGCGTGAGCAGGACCAGTGGCCGCAGCCATGACACACGCCAGAAAAGGGATTGAGCGCCGGCGGCCCCGCCCCCTTTGGGACGAGGCCGCCTGACAGTCTCTACGGACGACAACCTAACCCTTGATCGAGGTCCAGGCTGTCACCCACGTGGCGTACGGGATACACGTCTTGCTGCCGTTGCCACAGTCGGCGAGCGGGGTCTTCCAGAACTTGATGGTGTCGAAGTAGGCGGCGCCGGTTTCGTCGGCGTGGTACTGGTGGCAGCTGCCGGCCTGCTGGGCCTCCATCTCGGCACAAGCCTTCGAGTTCACCGGCGTCTCACCGAACGAGAGAGCCTGCATTGCCTGCACCTTGGGGGTGCTGACCCACTTGGCCCACATGTACGCGCAGTTGGGATGGGTCGCCTTCGTGGCGAGCATCCACGTGTCGGCCCAGCCGGTGGCGCCTTCGCTGGGGATGGTGTCGTCAACCGGGGCTCCCGCGGCCTTCAGCTGGATGGTCTGGTACGGCCAGGCCGCGCCGACCTGAACATCGCCGTTCTTGAAGAGGCTGATCTCGTCGGTGGCGAGGCCCCAGTACTTCTTGATCAATGGCCGCTGCTGCTTGAGGAGGGCGACCGTCGCGTCGAACTGCTTCTGCGTCAGCTCGTAGGGGTCCTTGATGCCCAAGCTGGGCTGGGTTTTGCTTAGGTAGAGAGCCGCGTCCGCGATCTGGATGGGGTTGTCGGGAACGGTGATCAGGCCGCTGTTGGCCGAGTCGTAGATGACCTGCCAGCTCGTCGGCTTGTTCGGAAACTTCTTCTTGTTGTAGAGGAGCGTGTTCGGACCCCATTGCAGCGAGATGCCGTAGTGGATGCCGTTGATCGTGTTGTACGGAGGGCCCTTGAAGTAGTTGTCGAAGTTCTGCCAGTCCGGGATCAAGTCCGTGTTCATCGGCTTGACGTCGCCGCCGTAGATCAGCCGCAGGTCGGCGTCGCCGGAGGCCGAGACCATGTCCCACTGGCCGCCGCCGCCATCCTTCATCAGGCTGACCATCTCGTCTGACGATCCGGCCGGGTGCAGGTTGAGCTTGCAGCCGGTGGCCGCTGTGAACGGGTCGGCCCATGACTTGTCGGCGTAGCCGTCCCACAGGACGAGGTTGAGCTGGCCTTCGCCGGCGCCGATAGACGTCTGGGGTTTCATCGTTGCGGTCGGCGGCTGCTCCTGCGTGCTGCCGGGCGTGGTCCCGGTCGAACCGCACGCGGTCAGGACCACCGCGGCGGCCGCTGCAAATGCACCGAACTTCATCGCGCTTCCTTTACCTCCCGTTGTCCGAGAACGTATGTCTGATCGGGCGTCCAGGCCAGCCGTACAGGCCGGCCTTCGAACTTCTGGGCGTCGCCCAAAGCGTCCATATTCTGACGTACCGCCACGAGTTGCTCCCCACGGTCGAGCCGCACCAGGTAGCGCGTGCTCACGCCGATGTAGATGACCTCTTCGACCTGGCCTCGCTCGACGGTCATGCCTGGTTCGGCCTGCTCTCCCGCGGCCAGCATCCGGATCTTCTCCGGGCGGATGACGAACCGCACGCCGTCCCTCAGGAGCACGTTCGAGATGCCGATGAACCCGGCCACGAACTCGGTCGCCGGCTGTTCGTACACCTCGACGGGCGGGCCGATCTGCTCGATCTGGCCGTTCGACATCACGGCCATGCGATCGCTCATGGTCAGCGCCTCTTCCTGGTCGTGGGTCACGTATACGAAGGTGATCCCAACCTCCTTCTGGATCTGCTTGAGCTCAATCTGCATCTCCTGCCGGAGCTTGAGATCGAGGGCGCCGAGCGGCTCGTCAAGCAAGAGGACCTCGGGTTCGTTGATCACCGCTCGGGCGAGGGCGACCCGCTGGCGCTGCCCGCCTGAGAGCTGGTTCGGGCGCCGGTGGCCCAGCCCGCCGAGCCGGACCATCTCGAGTGCCCGCTGCACCCTCCTCTCGCGCACTTGCCGCGGCGCGCCTTTGATGCGCAGTCCGTAGCCGATGTTCTGGGCCACAGACATGTGCGGAAACAACGCGTAATCCTGGAACACCGTGTTGGTATCACGTGCGTACGGCGGAAGGTTGGTCACATCGCGTCCGCCGAGCTCGATGCGGCCCACGTCGGGGCGCTCGAAACCGGCGATCAGCCGCAGGAGCGTCGTCTTGCCCGAGCCCGAAGGTCCGAGCAGCGTGAAGAACTCGCCCTCGTCGACGACGAGGTCGACGCCCGCCACGGCGACGACCTGGCCGTAGCTCTTGCGGACGCCCTGGATTCTTAGTGCGGGTTTCTCTTGTTTTGGAGGCTCAGCCTCAGTCAAGCGACGCCATCACATGCTTGATTTGCGTGTATTCCTCGAGCGAGTACACCGACATGTCCTTGCCGTATCCACTCTGCTTGTACCCGCCGTGCGGCATCTCGTTGACCAAAGGGATGTGCGTGTTGATCCACACAGTGCCGAACTGAAGCTTGCGCGCCATGCGCAGGGCGCGGCCGAGGTCGCGCGTCCACACCGACGCGGCCAGGCCGTACTCGACGCCGTTTGCCCACTGCAGCGCCTGCTCTTCGTCGCTGAACCGCTGCACCGTGACGACGGGCCCGAACACTTCTTTGTTCACGATCTCGGCGTCGGGGCCGGGCGGAACCACCACGGTCGGCTCGTACCAGGAGCCCGCCTTCTTGATCCGCGCGCCACCGGTCAGCACCTGTGCGCCGGCTTTGCGGGCGCGGTCGACGAACGCGGAGACTCGGGTCAGCTGCTCCTCCGTGACGAGCGGGCCCATCTCGGTGTCCTCGGCCAGCGGGTCGCCGACCCTGATGTGGCTGACCACCGGCACGAGGTCGCCGAGCAGCTTCTCGTGGATGTGGGGGCCCGCGATGACACGCGTGGCCGCGGTGCAGTCCTGGCCCGCGTTGAAATAGCCGCCGATCTTGATCCACTCCACGACCTTCTCCAGATCCGCGTCGTCGAATACGACGACCGGCGCCTTGCCACCGAGCTCGAGGTGGACGCGTTTCAAGGTCGAGGCTGCGTTGCGCGCGATCTCTTTGCCCGTGGCGACGTCCCCGGTCAGCGACACCATCCCAACCCCTGGGTGGCGAACGATGCCCGCGCCGACGGGCTCGCCGTCGCCGGTGATCACGTTGAGGACGCCCGGCGGAAAGATGTCCGCCGCCAGCTCTGCAAGCTTGAGCGCGGTCAGTGGTGTCCACTCCGACGGCTTGAGGACGACGGTGTTGCCGGCCGCCAGGGCGGGACCGAGCTTCCACGTCGCCATCATCAGCGGGTAGTTCCACGGCGCGATCGAGCCCACGACTCCGATCGCTTCCCGGCGCAGCATGCTGGTGAAGCCCTGCATGTACTCGCCGGTCGCGCGGCCCTCGAGCGTGCGCGCGGCGCCCGCGAAGAAGCGGAAGCAGTCCACCGTGGGCGGTATCTCCTCCGACTTCATGACCGCGAGCGGCTTGCCGACGTTCTCCGACTCGATTTGCGCAAGCTCGTCGGCGTTCGCCTCGATGGCATCGGCGAGCTTGAGCATCCGCTCGCTGCGTTCGCGAGGCGTGGTGTCAGACCACCCACCGTCGAAGGCTTTGCGCGCAGCGGCCACCGCGCGGTTGACGTCCTCATCGGTGCCCTTGGGCACGTGGGCGATCACCTTGCCTGTGGCGGGGTTGACGATCTCCTGGGTCTCGCTGCCGGCTCCCGGCGTCCACTCGCCGCCGATGAACATCTCCTGGCGTCGCAAAGTCGTGCTCATAGCCCCTCCTTGGGTTCAGCGGCCGGCGGCGACTTCTCCGAGCGCCGCGCCGAGTATGTCCAGGCCTTCCTCCAGCTGCTCGTCCGGGATCGTCAGCGGCATCAGTGTGCGGACGACGTTGTGGTGGATGCCGCAGCGCAGGATGATCAGCCCTTTGTCACGCGCCGCGGCCAGGATCTTCGCGGTCTGGGTGTCCGCCGGCTCTTTGGTCTGCCGGTTGCGCACCAGCTCCATGCCCGCCATCGCGCCGACGACGCGCACGTCGCCGACTAGGTCTTGCTCGGCCGCCCAGCTCTGCATGCGCTCTTCAACGACGGAGCCGATCCGTGCGGCGCGCTCGGGCAGCTTTTCATCACGCATGACGTCCATCACCGCGAGGCCGGCGGCGCAGGCGATCGGATTGCCGCCGTATGTGCCACCGAGGCCGCCCGGGTCGGGCGCATCCATCACCTCGGCCCGGCCGACGACCGCGGACAGCGGAAAGCCGGCGGCCAGGCTCTTGGCGACTGTGATGAGGTCGGGCTCGACGCCTGAGTGCTCGATGGCGAAGAACTTGCCGGTGCGGCCGAAGCCGGTCTGGATCTCGTCGGCGATGAGCATCATGCCGTGCTGCTTGGTCAGCTCTCGCAGCCGGCGCATGAAGTCGAGTGGAGCCGGAACGAAGCCGCCTTCACCCAGCACCGGCTCGATCAGGATCGCGGCGACACGCTTGGGCGAGATCTCAGCCTCGAGCAGGTTGTCGAGGTCGGCCAGCGCAGCCTCTGTGTTCCAGCCGCGGTACTCATAAGGAAAGGGCGTCTGATAGATCTCGGCCGCGTAGGGGCCGAAGTCCTGCTTGTAGGGTTGGACGCTGCCGGTGAGGCTGAGCGCGAGCAGCGTGCGGCCGTGGAACCCGCCACGGAAGCTGATCACGCCGGGGCGGCCCGTCGCCGAGCGCGCGATCTTGACAGCGTTCTCGATCGCCTCGGCGCCGGTCGAGAAGAAGACCGCCTTCTTCGCGCCGCCGATCGGCGCCACCTCGCACAGCCGCTCGGCGAGCCGGAGGTATGACTCGTAGTGGACGACCTGGAAGGAGGTGTGGGTCGCGCGCTCGAGCTGCTCCTGCACCGCCTGCATCACGCGGGGATGAGCATGGCCGACGTTCATCACGCCGATGCCGCCGGCGAAGTCGATGTACCGCTTGCCGCTGACGTCCCACAGCTCCGAGCCCTTCGCCCTGTCGGCGGTGATGGGGTGGGCGCTGGTGATCCCGCGCGGGATGTACTTTGAGCGCAGCTCGGCGAGCTCGGCTTCCGTGGACTGCGAGACCGTCACGCGGCCATTCAAGCAGATACGATCCGGGCCAGGTGGAAGGGGCTCGCGCGGCCGTCGAGCGACTGTGGCCGGGACGCTCGGCGACTGTGTCGGAACTCGGCGGCGGGATCACCAACCGCAACTTCAAAGTGGACGTGTACGGCGAGGTTTTCGTCCTCCGGATGGGCGGAGCGAAGACCGAGCTGCTGGGCATCGATCGAGCCGTCGAGTACGCGGCCGGAAGGCGCGCGTTCGAGGTCGGGGTGGGGCCGGAGGTCGTTCATTTCGAACCTGCGGAAGGCTGGCTTGTGTCGCGGTTCATCGACGGACGGCCGATCTCGCCCGAGGAGATGCGCAGGCCCTCAACGCTGACAAGAGTTGCATTCGCGATGCGGGCGTTTCACGACGCGCCACCCATACCTGGACGCTTCAACGCATGGGCGATTGTGGACAGCTATCGTGCCACCGCCGAAGCGCACGGCGTTGCGATCCCCGCGGAATTCGCGCCAGCGCGGGCGATCGCAGAAAGGATCCGCGCAGCACGGGGCGCACAGCCAAACGTTCCATGTCACAACGACCTTCTGAACGGCAACTTCCTCGATGATGGGTCGGTCCGGATCGTGGATTGGGAGTACGCCGGGATGGGCGACCGATTCTTCGACCTGGCGAACTTCTCGGTGAACCACGAGTTCTCGGTCGAGGACGACCGGCGGTTTCTCGCGGCGTATTTCGGCGCCGAGCGCGAGAGCGACGTTGTTGCCGTGCGTTTGATGCGGCTCATGTCCGATTTTCGGGAGGCGATGTGGGGTGTACTGCAGAGCGGGATCTCGGACCTCGATTTCGACTTCAACGGCTACGCCGCCAAACACTTCGCCCGGATGAAAGCCAGCGCTGGGGAGCTGCAACTAAACACGTAGCGGCCGCATCTAATTGGCATGAACGCAACAGACACTCCAGCAACGTTTCGGCATGGACCCCTCTATTTCGCAGGTGTGGCGGCGCTGCTGCTCGGGGCGCTTGCCGTGGGAGCTCTCTTCCTCGTTCATCCCAACCGAGCGCTGACGCCAGTAGCCCAGGCTCCCGCGGCGTCACCAAGCCCAAGCCAGGCCGAGGAGCCGGCCGCCGCCCCCGTCGCCAGCGTGACTCCATTCCAGTGCAGCGCTTCGACGCTGTCGGCAACCGGCGCACCCGCCGTGGCGGCGATCGACGCCGTCCGCACCGGCAGCCACCCCGGATACGACCGCTTGGTCGTGCAGTTCTCGGGCCGGCAGCCGGGCAGCATCGAGTTGCGGCCGCAGCCGACGTCCAACTTCCTCGGCTCGCCACGGGGAGACACGATCACGCTGGCCGGCGGCCACGGTCTGGTCGCGCTTGTCCGCGGCGCCGACATGCACACCGCGTACAGCGGCGCGCGCGCTTTCAAAACCGGCTATCCGGGCCTTCGCGAGACGCGAGTGATCGAAGACTTTGAAGGCCAGGTGATGCTTGGCCTCGGGGTCGCGGGCAGCAACTGCTACCGCGCGTTCATCCTCGGCAACCCGGTCCGCCTGGTGGTCGACATCCAGACGAGCTAGCACTAGCCCGGCGGATGATCAAAGGCGGCGAAGTCACTTGACCTCGCCGCCCCTACGTTTGAAGATGCTCGCCATGGCTCAGCAACCGCCGCCGTCGAACGTGGGTCAGGTCTCCGGCGATGGCAGATGGCGGTGGGACGGCCACCAGTGGGTGCCCAACACCCCGGTGCTCGCGGGCGGCGGATACATGGTGCCCGCACAGCCCGGCGCGCTGGTCGTCGCGCCCAAGAACCCGGCGGTCAGCCTGATCGTGTCGTTCTTTTTGCCTGGCGTGGGGTCGATGATCAACGGCGACACCAACCGCGGAATCCTGATCCTCGCCCTATACCTCGTCAGCGCGCTTGCAATCATTGTCTTGATCGGGATCCCGTTTGCGATCGGGATCTGGATCTGGGGCATGGTCGATGCCTACCAGGGCGCGCAGGCCTGGAACCGCGCGCATGGGATCCTCAGCTAGGCCTCCCTCTCCCGGATAGTCCGGACTGTCCGAGGTTCGCTTCGGGCTTCAGTTCGGTTTGGCC
>Ga0209801_1000117_pt1 | contig 53894 bp, 63 predicted proteins | sample GraSoiAngelo_127_FD_185884 | JGI IMG/M metagenome (GOLD analysis project Ga0209801, IMG submission 185884) | Grasslands soil microbial communities from the Angelo Coastal Reserve, California, USA - 14_0927_09_40cm (SPAdes) (version 2) | ecosystem: Environmental > Terrestrial > Soil > Grasslands ... | reverse complement strand
CGAGCTCCGGTTCAAGCACGCCGTCGGCCAGCTCGAGAACTCGAGCCAGATCTCCAAGGTCCGCCACGACATCGCGCGGATCATGACGGTCATCCGGGAGCGCGACTTCGGGATCGCCCCGAGCGCCGAGGAGGAGCCGTCGGCCGTGGCCGTGGCAGAGTTGCCGGCCGCGGATGAGGTTGTTGAGGTGGTCGAAGAGGAAGAGGCGCCCAAGCCCAAGCGTGGCCGTGGCAAAAAGAAGGAGGACGCTGAATGAGCGACACCGCCACTCAGACAGCCCCTACCGCGGCGCGCGGCCGGCGCAAGGTCCGCCTGGGCACCGTCATCTCCGACAAGATGAACAAGACCGTCATCGTCCAGGTCGGCTCGTCGAAGGCGCACCGCCTGTATCGCAAGACGGTGCAGCAGCGCACCCGCTTCAAGGTCCACGACGAGAAGAACGAGTGCGGCGTGGGCGACCTCGTCCGCATCACCGAGACACGCCCCATCTCCAAAGAGAAGCGCTGGCGCGTGCTCGAGATTGTGGAGAAGGCTCGCTAGGCGTGGTCCAGCAAGAGACACGCTTAAAGGTCGCGGACAACTCAGGAGCGAAGGAGCTCCTGGTCATCCGCGTGGCCGGCGGCCACTACCGCAAGTACGCCTATGTCGGCGACATCATCACCGCCACCGTCAAGTCGGCCCAGCCCGGTGGCCAGGTCAAGAAGGGCGAGGTGGTGAAGGCTGTCGTGGTCCGTGTCAACAAGGAGTACAAGCGGCCGGACGGCTCCCTGATCCGCTTCGACGAGAACGCGGCCGTGCTTCTCGCCACGGCCAACAACCCGCGCGGCACCCGTATCTTCGGACCTGTCGCGCGTGAGCTGCGCGAGCGCAACTTCATGAAGATCATCTCGCTCGCCCCGGAGGTCCTTTAGAACAATGCTCAGAAACAAACCAGAACCGACGCGCCGCTGGCTCGACCTCGCGCCCGGCGATCCCGTGATCGTCATCGCCGGCAAGGACAAGGGCAAGCAGGGCGAGGTGCTGCGCACCATCCCCGACCAGCACAAGATCGTCGTCAAGGGCGTCAACATCCTGAAGCGACACACCAAGGCGGGTCAGCGCCGAGGTGGCGTGCAGGTCGCGCAGGGTGGGATCGTCGACTTCGAGGCCGCGCTCGACTACTCCAACGTGATGCTCGTCTGCCCATCTTGCGGCCGGCCGACGCGGACCAAGCACACCATCCTCGAGTCGGGAGCGCGCGTGCTCATCTGCCGCCACTGTGGCGAGCCATACGAGCGCGTACGCAAAACGGAGGCTCAGTAGCAGTGGCGAAAGCGAAGCAAGCTCCCAAGAAGGAGCAGGCCCCGAAGGCGCCTGGCACCAGGTCGGAGGCGCCGCCGCGCCTGCTCCAGTCGTACCGCGAAACGGTGACCCAGCAGCTGACCAAGGAGTTCGACTACGGGAACGCCATGCAGGTGCCGCGCGTCGACAAGATCGTGGTCAATATCGGCATCGGCGAGGCGAAGGACAACGACAAGGCGCTCGACGCCGCGGTCGGTGACGTGCAGACGATCACCGGCCAGAAGCCGCAGCTGGTCAAGGCCAAGAAGTCGGTCGCCGCGTTCAAGTTGCGCGCCGGCCAGACCGTCGGCATCAAGACGACTCTGCGCGGCCGCCGCATGTGGTACTTCCTCGACAAGCTGCTGAACGTCGCACTGCCGCGCATCCGCGACTTTCGCGGGGTCAGCCCCGATGCGTTCGATGGGCGCGGGAACTACTCGCTCGGCCTGCGCGAGCAGGTGATCTTTCCGGAGATCGACTACGACAAGATCGACAAGCTGCGCGGGCTCGAGGTTTCGATCATCACGACCGCGAAGACGGACGACGAGGCTCGGAGTTTGCTGACTCGGCTTGGAATGCCGTTCAGAAAGAGGTAAGGGGAGAGAGTTTTGGCGAAGAAATCATCCATCGAGCGCTGGAAGCGAGACCTTGTGACACCGAAGTTCAAGGTGCGTTTCCATAATCGCTGCCGCTTGTGTGGGCGGTCGCGCGCTTACCTGCGCAAGTTCGGCATGTGCCGCATCTGCTTCCGCGAATTTGCCGCCGAGGGACGCATCCCAGGCGTGACGAAGTCGAGCTGGTGATGGCTACAGCAGTCGCACGAACAGGCGACGGCCGGCCGCCCGCTGGCAAGGTCAACAAGAACGTCAAGCGCACCGCCGCGACGGGCATCGTCAGCGATCCGATCGCGGACATGCTGACCCGAATCCGGAACTCGAACGCTGCTCGACACCCCGAGGTCAAGGTCCCCGCATCGAGGCTCAAGCTCGAGATCGCCCGCGTCCTCAAGGACGAGGGGTACATCGCTGGCTACGACGTCGAGGCTGACGGACCGACGCAGACGATGCGTATCATCTTCAAGTCCCGCCCGGATCGGATGCGAGTGATCTCCGGGGTGAAGCGGATCAGCCGCCCCGGCCTGCGCGTCTACGCACGCAAGACCGAGATCCCGAGGGTTCTCGGCGGCCTCGGAATCGCCATCCTCAGCACGGCTGAGGGAGTCATGAGCGGAAGACAGGCGTTGCGCCAGGGGCTGGGCGGCGAAGTCCTGGCTTACGTCTGGTAAGTAGTAGGAGATAAAGAAGAGTTGTCGCGGATCGGAAAGCTGCCGATTGCGGTGCCCAAGTCGGTGAAGGTCACCCTGGCGCCGGGCCATGTCAAGGTCGAAGGCCCCAAGGGCCAGCTCGAGCGCACCCTGCCGGCGGACATCACGATCAAGCAGTCAGACGGCGAGCTCGTGTTCGAGCGGCCGTCCGAGGACGTCCGTCACCGCGCTATGCACGGTCTCGTGCGCAGCCTGGTGGCGAACATGGTCGAAGGCGTCGAGAAGGGCTTCACCAAGAACCTGGAGCTGGTCGGCGTCGGCTACCGCGTGGCCAAGCAGGGGGAGGAGCTGGTGCTAAACCTCGGCTACTCGCACCCGATCCGGTTCCAGCCTCCGAAGGGAATCTCGATCGAGGTCCAGGATCCGACCAAGTTCTCGGTCAACGGAATCTCGATCGAAGACGTCGGTCAGGTCGCCGCCGATATCCGCGGAATGCGGCCGCCCGAGCCTTACAAGGGCAAGGGCGTGAGGTATCGAGACGAGAAGGTCCGCCGCAAGGCAGGCAAGGCGGGCAAGGGGGCCAAGGCCACCGCATGATCAAGCGCCACGATCGCAAGGAGAACCGGGCGAAGCGCCACAAGCGGGTGCGTGTCCACGTCGCCGGCACAACGCAAAGGCCGCGGCTCGCGGTTTTTCGGAGCCTCAATCACCTCTACGCGCAGCTCATCGACGACGGTGCGAGCCGGACGCTTGCGGCCGCGTCGACCGTGGAGATGAAGGTCAAGGGCAACGGCGTTGCGCAGGCCGCCGAGGTCGGCAAGGCCATCGCGGCCAAGGCGAAGGCCGCCGGGGTGAGCAGCGTCGTGTTCGACCGCGGTGGGTTCCTGTATCACGGAAGAATCAAGGCGCTTGCCGATGCAGCGCGCGAAGCGGGGTTGGAGTTTTGAGCCAGAGAGGTGGAGGTAGGTATCCGCATTCGAGCGGCGAGCGCTCAGAGCTCGCCGATCGAGTCGTTCGCGTCAACCGCGTCGCCAAGGTCGTCAAGGGCGGGCGGAAGTTCTCGTTCAGCGCGCTGATCGTCGTCGGCGATATGAACGGCCGGGTCGGAGCAGGCATCGGCAAGGCCAGAGAGGTAACGGAGGCGATCCGCAAGGGGATGGACGTCGCGAAACGGAACATGATCACGGTCCCCATGGTGGGGACGACGATCCCGCACGAGGTTCATCTCAAGTGGGGGGCCGCGCGCATCATGCTGAAGCCGGCCGCGCCGGGCACGGGTGTCATCTCGGGTGGGGCGATGCGCGCGGTGATCGAGACCGCGGGGATCAAGGACATCCTGACCAAGTCGCACGGCACCAACAACCCGATCAACACAGTTCGGGCCACCCTGGCCGCGCTCCAGCAGCTGAAGACCGCGTCGCAGGTGGCGGAGCTACGGGGCAAGGAGGTCGAGCAGATGGTCGGCAAGCGGCTCGCGGCCGCCTACAAGAGCGCCGAGCCTCCGAGCAATGCCTCCCCGCAGGGTGGGGAGCTCGTGCCGGCGGCCGCCGGAGGGGCTACCCGTGGCTGACAAGATGATCAAGGCCACCCTCATGAAGAGCGCGATCGGCGCGCGGTCTGAGATCAAGGCGACCGTGGAGTCGTTGGGTTTTCGGAAGATGAACCAGACGCGGGAGCTGCCGGACAACCCTGCCGTTCGCGGCATGCTGCGCCGGGTCGACTTCCTGGTCGCCGTCGAGGGCGAGCCGTTCGTCCGGCCGAAGCGCAGCCGCTACAAGATCTGGCGTGCGCGCTCGACGAAAAAGCACCAGAGGGGCAACTGAGCGATGCAGCTGCATGACCTGAAGCCGGCGCCTGGCGCGCACCGCCCGGCGCGGCGGGTAGGCCGCGGAACCGGATCGGGTCGCGGCAAGACCTCCGGGCGTGGTCAGAAAGGCCAGAACGCGCGGAGCGAAGGCTTCCGCCTGGGCTTCGAGGGTGGCCAGATGCCGTTCTCGCAACGCATCCCCAAGCTGCCCGGATTCAAGAACCCGTTCAAGAAGATCTACTCCGTCGTCAACGTCTCCAAGCTCAGCCGGTTCAGCGATGGGACCAAGGTCGACGGTGAAGCGCTGCTCGAAGCGGGTCTCGTGCGCGCGGGCCTGGACGTCAAGGTGCTCGGCACCGGGCGCCTGAAGCGCAAGCTGAACGTCGAGGCGCATGCTTTCAGCAACAGCGCGCGGGAGGCGATCGAAAAGGCCGGTGGGAGCGTCAAAGTCCTGGGAGAGCCGCGCAAGATCGGGCCTCGCCGCACGGCGGCCAAAGCCCCGAAGCCACTCCCCGCAGCCGAAGCTCCCCGGGCTGCCGCACCGGCAGCGGCGCCGAAGCCACAGCGTGAGAAGAAAAGCGCCCCGCCGGCAGCAGTCGAGGAGGCCACCCCTCCCGACGAGGCTTAGAGGATGAATCTCCTCGAGGCGCTCATCAACGCGATCCGGCTGCCGGAGCTTCGCAACAAGATCCTGTTCACAGGCGGGATCCTCGTCGTGTTCCGGCTCTTCTCCAACGTGACGATCCCGCTCGCGAGCCAGGGTGCGCTCGCCAACCTGTTCAACAATCAGGCGCTGCTTGGGCTGCTCGACCTCTTCTCAGGAGGAGGTCTTTCCCGGTTCAGCGTGGTCGCGATGGGCATGAACCCCTACATCAACGCCACGATCATCATGCAGCTGATGACCGTGATCTCCGAGCGCATCAAGGAGATCCAGAAGGAAGGCGAGGCCGGTCGTCGCCGCATCCAGCGTTGGAGCCGCTACCTCACCGTCGCGCTGGGCGCCGGTCAGGCCTACGGCTTCACGGTGCTGTTCCAGAACACGACCCCTGCGATCCTTGGCCCGCTCGACTGGTTCCAGCGGTTGCAGATCATCCTCGTCCTCACGGCAGGCACCGTGATGCTGATGTGGTTCGGCGAGCTCATCACCGAGTACGGCATCGGCAACGGCGTCTCGCTGATCATCTTCGCAGGCATCATCGGCCGTGGGCCGCAGGGTGTCGCGGCGGTGTTCGGCTCCAAGTCCGCGGGCGGCGGCCTGGCCGACTACATCCCCTTCATCCTCTTCGGGCTCGTCGCCCTGGTGATGACCGCGGTGATCATCGAGGTGCAACAGGCGGTGCGCAAGATCCCCATCCAGTCCGCGCAGCGGGTCGCCGGCGGACGCGAGGTGGGGAGGCGGGCGAGCTTCCTGCCTCTTCGCGTCAACCACGCGGGCGTGATCCCGATCATCTTCGCGATCTCGGTGATGTTCCTGCCGACGATCGTCGCCAACTACTTCAACGCCGCGCCGACCACGACGTGGTACTACCAGGCGGCGAAGTGGGTCCAGGGCAACTTCTCACCAAGCACCTCGAACGTGCCCATGGCGATCACGTACAACGGGCTCTATTTCCTGCTTACGTTCGGGTTCACGTATTTCTACACGGCGATCACGTTTGACGTGAACGATGTGGCGGACAACCTTAAACGTTATTCAAGCTTCATCCCGGGAATCCGCCCGGGACGTCCGACCGCGGACTACCTGCAGGCGGTGATGAACCGGGTGACGTTCGTCGGCGCGCTCTTCCTCGGGTTCATCACTGTCGTGCTGCCCATCGCGACCTCCAAGATCTCGGGCATCAACCAGCAGCAGATGTATCTCGGAGGCACGGCGATCCTCATCGTGGTCGGCGTCGCCCTGGACACGATGAAGCAGCTGCAGACCCAGCTGGTGATGCGCCAGTACCGCGGGTTCATCAAGTGAACCTCCTCCTCTACGGCGCCCCTGGCTCGGGCAAAGGGACGCAGGCCAACATGCTGCGCACGCATTTCGGGATCCCGCACATCGCGACCGGTGACATGCTCCGCGCGGAGATACAGGCCGGCACCGCGCTGGGCCGGCAGGCGCAGCCCATCCTGGCGGCGGGGCAGTACGTCTCGGACGAGATCATGATCGGCATCGTCCGCCACCGTCTCGGCAAGGCGGACTGCGCCCCGGGCTTCATCATGGACGGCTTTCCGCGAACAGTTCCCCAGGCCGAGGCGCTCGACGACCTGATGCACGAGCTCGGCAAGCGCTTCGACCGGGTCATCTACCTGAAGGTCCCGGTCGAGGAGCTTCTGCATCGCCTCTCAGGGAGGCTTGTTTGCCCAACGTGCCAGCGGACCTACCCGCCCCAGACCACGGCGTGCGCGGCCGACGGCAGCGCGCTCGTCCAGCGCGAGGACGACAAGCCCGAGGCCGTCCGGCCGCGGATCGAGATCTACCTCGACAAGACGGTTCCCGTGCTCGACCACTACCGCCACGAGCGCCTGGTTTCCGAGATCGACGGCCGGGGGACAATTGATGAGATAAGCAGCCAGGTCCTGGCTGCCGTGAACGGGAAACACTCTTCCCCATTGATGGGGAAGTCCCCGGCCGCCGGGCGCGCGCAGGGCGCACTTCCGGAAAAGCCGGGGGATGGGGCCAAGACGAAAACCGCATGATCAACCTCAAGACCGCCCACGAGATCGACCTGATGGCCCGCGCGGGCAGCTTGCTCGCGTCTGTCTTGCCACCCCTCAAGGAGGCGTGCGAGCCGGGGGTCAAAACGATCGAGCTCGACCGCATCGCCGACAAGTTGATCCGGGAGGGGGGGGCCACGCCCGGCTTTCTCGGCTATCACGGGTTCCCCCGCTCGATCTGCGTCTCCATCAACGATGAGGCGGTGCACGGCATCCCGGGCAACCGGAAGATCGCGGTTGGGGACCTGGTGAGCCTGGACCTTGGCCTCGTCTTGGAGGGCTTCTGGGCGGACGTCGGCATCACGGTCGGCGTGGGCAAAATCACGCCGGAGGCCGCCCGCCTGCTCAAGGTCACCGAACAGGCGCTGTACGTCGGCATCGACAAGGCGCGCCCGGGCGGCTTCCTGGGCGACATCTCGTCGGCCATCCAGAAGCACGTCGAAGCGGCCGGCTTCTCGGTGATCCGACAGTTCGTCGGCCACGGCATCGGCCGCCAGATGCACGAGGACCCCCAGGTCCCGAACTTCGGCACGGCGGGCACCCCGCCCCGGCTCAAGCCTGGGATGACCCTGGCAATCGAGCCGATGGTCAACGCCGGCACGCACGAGGTGTACATGAAGCCCGACGGCTGGACGATCTGCACCGCAGACGGCGCGCTGTCGGCCTACTTTGAGCACACCGTCGCTATCACAGAAAAGGGTCCCATCGTGCTCACGAAGGGAGCCCTCGACTGAAGCTCAGACCGAGTTTGGTACAATCGCCGTTCGTGCCCCAACGCCCCTCACTCGTGAAGGGGGTCGTGGTGGAGCCTCTTCCCAACGGTGTCTACCGGGTTGAGCTCGAGAACGGGGCGAAGGTCCTCGCTCACGTCGCCGATCGCGCGGGCACCCATTTCACCCGGCTGCTTGCCGGAGACAAGGTGGGTGTCGAGCTCGCGACCAGCGACCGGTCGCGCGGGCGAATTCGAGAGATTTGGAGATGAAGGTACGTCCGTCCGTCAAGAAGATGTGCGCGAGCTGCAAGGTGATCAAGCGCAACGGTGTGGTGCGCGTGATCTGCTCCAAGACGCCCAAACATAAGCAGCGACAGGGGTAGGGGACTAGATGGCAAGAATCGCCGGCGTCGACATTCCGCCGTCCAAGCGCGTCGTCATCGCCATGACCTACATCCATGGCATCGGCAACACGACCGCCGAGAAGATCGTCAAGAACGCCAGTGTCGATCCCCACAAGCGCACCAAGGACCTGAGCGAGGAAGAGGTCGCGCGCCTGCGCCAGATTGTGGATCGGATGGCGAGCGCGAAAGACATCCTCATCGAAGGTGACCTGCGCCGGGAGATCGCGATGAACATCAAGCGCCTGACCGAGATCGGCTCCTATCGCGGCCAGCGGCATCGCCGCGGTCTGCCGGTGCGCGGCCAGCGCACGCGGACCAACGCACGCAGCCGGCGCGGACCCAAGCGCGCAGTGGCTGGCAAGAAGAAGGTCAAGGCGGGCAAATAGTGGCCAAGCAGAAGAAAGTCGTCCGCACGCGGCGGCGCGAGCGCAAGAACGTGGTGGCCGGTCAGGCTCACGTCCAGAGCACGTTCAACAACACGATCATCTCGATCAGCGATGTAGAGGGCAACGTGATCGCCTGGGGCTCGGCCGGCGCGCAGGGCTTCAAGGGCAGCCGCAAGTCGACGCCGTTTGCAGCGCAGACCACCGCGGAGGCGACCGCCAAGAAGGCGCTGGAGCACGGCATGCGTTCGATCGAGGTTTTCGTTCGCGGGCCGGGCGCCGGGCGCGAGGCCGCGATCCGCTCTCTGCAGGCGACCGGGCTCGAGGTCAGCGCGATCACGGACGTGACGCCGATCCCGCACAACGGGTGCCGCCCTCCCAAGAGGAGAAGGGTCTAGTGGCCAACTACAGCGGACCGGTCTGCCGGTTCTGCCGCCGCGAGGGCGCCAAGCTCTACTTGAAAGGCGAGCGCTGCTACACGCCGAAATGCGCCATCGAGCGCCGCGCTTTTGCGCCCGGGATGCACGGCCAGGCTCGCAAACGCAAGACGTCGGACTACGGTCTGCAGCTGCGCGCGAAGCAGAAGGCCCGCCGCATCTATGGTTTGCTCGAGAAGCAGTTCCGCAATTACTTCGACCAGGCCTCGAACGAGCCGGGGGTGACAGGTATCAACCTGCTCCGCCACCTCGAGCTTCGCCTGGACAACGTCGTCTATCGCATCGGGCTGGGCACCTCACGTAAGCAGGCGCGTCAGCTGGTGACTCATCGGCATTTCGAAGTCAACGGCAAGTTGGTGAACGTGCCCTCGTACCAGCTCAAGCCCGGTGACGAGCTCAAGGTGAAGGGCTCGGACGGCGTGTTTGACGTGGCGCTGGAGGCCTCCAAGGTCCGCCCAGTGCCCGCATGGCTTGCCTTCAACACGGACGAAAAGTCCGCCAAGATCCTCACCCGGCCGGAGCGCCACGAGATGGAGCCCGGGGTCGAGGAACAGCTGATCGTCGAGTTCTATTCAAGGTAGTCGGAGGTAGATAACCCAGTTGGCAATTGACACCCAGATGACCGTGACCCCACAGGTCCGCAAGCTCGAGACGAGCGCGAACTATGGCAAGTTCGACATCGAGCCCCTGGACCCGGGGTTTGGGACCACCCTTGGCAACACGCTGCGCCGCGTGCTGCTTTCTTCGCTTTGGGGCGCCGCGGTGACGTCGATCCAGATCGACGGTGTCGCACATGAGTTCACGGCGATCCCGCACGTCAAGGAAGACGTGACCGAGGTGATCCTCAACCTCAAGAAGCTCCGTCTGAAGAGCTTCACCGAGGACCCGATCACCCTGCTCCTCGATGTCAAGGGGCCGGTCGAGGTACGCGCCTCGCACATCCAGGCCACTTCGGACGTCGAGATCGTCAACCCTGACCTTTACATCTGCACGCTTGCGGCCAAGGGCCACCTGCGGATGGAGCTGAACGTCGAGCGCGGCAAGGGCTATGTCCCGGCCGAGCGGAACAAGCGTGAGGGGCAGCCGATCGGGGTCATCCCGATCGACTCGATCTTCTCCCCGGTGGAAAAGGCGAACTTCGTCGTCGAGAAGACGCGTGTCGGCCAGTCAACGGATTACGACCGGCTGATCATCGAGGTCTGGACCGACGGGACGATGTCACCCGAGGAGGCGGTGAGCCACTCGGCCGAGCTGTTCACGCAACACCTCAACCTCTTCGTCAAGTTCCGCGACAACATCGAGAGGCACGAGCAGGACCTGCGCGGCGAGAAGACCGGTCAGAACCGGCTGATGGACACGCCGATCGAGGAGCTAGACCTCTCCGTGCGCGCGTTCAACTGCCTGAAGGCGAATGAGATCCAGACCGTCGGCCAGCTGCTCCAGAAGCGAGAGGAGGAACTCCTCGCGCTGCGCAACTTCGGGCGAAAGTCGCTGGACGAGATCAAGGAAAAGCTCGTCGAGAAGGGTTTCATCAAGCCCGAAGAAATGGGCACGGTCCTGCGCGGCTAGCCGGTTTCCATGCGCCACCTAAAGAGCGGCCGCCGCTTCAACCGGGACACCGACGCGCGCAAGGCGCTGATGCGCAACCTATGCACGTCGCTCCTGGAAAGCCCGAGCGGACGCATCACCACGACCGAGGCGCGCGCCAAAGAGCTGCGGCGCTGGGTCGAGCGCCTCATCACCACCGCCAAGGACGGCGATGTCACGGCGCGTCGCAAGGTCAGCGAGGAGATCTCCAAACCAGAGGTGGTGGAGAGGTTGTTCTCGAACCTGGTGCCGAGGCTTTCCGAGCGGCCAGGCGGATACACGCGAATCATCCACAAGGGCCCGCGATTGGGCGACGCGGCACCGATGGTGATCATCGAACTAGTCGACTGACAATTGAATAGGGCGCTGCGCCCAGGCCGGATTCATTCCGGCCGTCACCGGGCGTACCCATCAAGTCTCCCTAGCGTTGCGCGGGGGAGGAGGGGGTACCGCGGGGGAGGACAGCCGTCCTCACCTGCGCTCTAACAAGTGAATATCAAAGTCGTGCTGGAGTACGACGGGTCGAACTTCGCCGGCTGGCAGCAGCAGGCCAAGGGTCGCACCGTGGAAGCCGAGCTGAAGCGTGCGCTACGTGAGATCACGGGCAAGGACCACCTGGTCTACGCGGCCGGACGCACTGACGCGGGCGCTCATGCAGAAGGTCAGGTCGCCAACTTCCATACCGACGGGCGGATCTCGCCGAGGCGGCTGATGGCGGCTCTCAACGCGAAGCTTCCGGAGGACGTCGCGGTTTTGTCGGCGGAACCCGTGGCCGACGACTTCCACGCCCGCTACTCCGCTCGCTGGCGCCGTTACCGGTATCGGTATCTGGACAGGCCCGCGCGGCCCGCGCTCGACCGTAACCGCTGCTGGCATATCAGCCAGACGCTCGATGTCGAGGCGATGTCTGACGCATCGAGCGCGCTGGTCGGCAAGCACGACTGGACGAGCTACTGCGCGGCTTCCGAGCCGCCTGACACGAGGGTGCGCGAGATGCGCTCCGCCCGCGTCTTTAGGCGCGGCGACTTCGTCGAGCTGGAGCTGGTCGCGGAGGGTTTCCTACGAGGCCTGGCGCGCAGCATCGCGGGCGCGCTGGCCGACGTGGGCCGCGGAGTGCGGCCGCCAGAATGGGTGGGAGACGTCCTCCAAGCGCGCGACCGCCGCCAGGCGCCGCGCACCGCGCCCGCGGGAGGGCTGACCTTGATGGAAGTGATTTACTAGGAAACTCGAAAAAGAGATGAGCAAACAGAAAACATGGACGGCGAAAGCCGCGGATCTGAAGAGTGACTGGTATGTCGTCGATGCGACAGACCAGGTTCTCGGCCGCCTGGCGTCAGGCGTGGCCGCGATCCTGCGCGGCAAGCACAAGCCGACCTTCACCCCTCACCTGAACAGTGGCGACCACGTAGTGGTGATTAATGCGGCCAAGGTGAAGGTCACCGGTAGCAAGCTGCAGAACAAGGAATACACGCGGTACACCGGTTACCCGGGCGGCCTTCGGAAGCGGACGATGGAGCGCGCGCAGCAGCTCGATCCGACGTTCCCGATCACGACAGCCGTGCGCGGCATGCTGCAGCGCAACACCCTGGGAGCCGATATGCTGAAGCGCCTTCGCGTCTACGCGGGCGCGGAGCACGGTCACCAGGCCCAGCAGCCGAAGACGCTGAGCTTCGACGAGAAAGGAAACATGAAGATTGGTTGACACGATGAATCGAGGCACCGGCCGCCGGAAGAACGCGATCGCCCGCGTGCGATTGCAACCGGGCGAGGGCCGCGTCACCGTCAACGAGAAGGATCCCCTCGCGTATCTCGGCCGGCGCGTGCTGGAGATGACGGCTCTCGCGCCGCTGCGTGTGACCAACACCCAGCGCAAGTTCGACATCACGATCAAGGTGATCGGCGGCGGTACCAGCGGTCAGGCCGGCGCGATCGCCCACGGCATCGCGCGTGCGCTCTGCCGCTATGACCCCGACTTTCGCGCGGCGCTGAAGAAGGCGGGGCTGCTGACGCGAGACGCTCGGATGAAGGAGCGCAAGAAGTACGGACTGAAGCGGGCCCGGAAAGCTCCCCAGTACACAAAGCGATAGAAGCGGGTTCTCGCCGGCTCGACTGGCCCGACTGCCAGAACACCCGCGACCTCGGCGGTCTTCCTCGGAATGGTGGTCTGACGCGCCCACGCGTCGTGATCCGGTCCGACCACCTCGGTCACCTCACCCCCGAGGGACGCAAGGCGCTCACCGCGTACGGCGTGTCGGTCGTCATCGACCTGCGCAGCGCGTCCGAGGTCCTCACCAAGCCAAATCCGTTTGCCGATGGGACCGCGGCGCGCTACCTGCATCACGAGCTCGTGGACGACGCGAATATGAACAACATCGGCGATTCCGAGAGCATGTTCGAGCGCTACCTGTTCATCGTCAACCACCGACCCCACGCGTTTCGCGACGTCCTCACCTCGCTGGCCGAGGCGGAGGGTGGCGTCCTGTTTCACTGCTTCGCCGGCAAAGACCGGACGGGGCTCGTCGCGGCGATGATCCTATCCCTTGCCGGCGTGCCCGCCGAACACATCGCCGCGGACTACGGCGAGACCGACCGCCAGCTTGCCAAGCAGTACGAGGTGTGGGTCAGCGAGGCCGAGCCCGAAAAGCGCGACGCGTTTCGCGAGGAGCTTCGATGCCCGCCGGAGCGCATTCTCGGCGTGCTCGAGCACATGGAGCACGAGTGGGGCGGGGTCCAGGGCTACCTCGAGGTCGCCGGGATGACTCCGGCGAATATCGACCGCGTCAGGACGCGACTGGCATAGACCCGGGAACGATACGTGGCCGGCTGGTCGAGCTTCGACCCGCAGAAGGCTTCGAGCCCTCGTCGGGCAGCTCGAGGTGGTGGGTATGGCGGCCGTCAAAGTGCTCGCCGACGACACAAATCTCGATAGGAAGTCGGCACTGGAGGAGGCAGGTTTCAAACTCGTGAGCGCGTTCCCGCCGCCGCGCGCAAAGCGCCGACGAGGGCACGGGATCCGGCGTTACGAGTGGACACCACACGCCTGACGAATCAGGCCACGCCGGAATCCGGTCCTCGAGGCAACTGTCGGAATAGATCCATCCGCGGCGGCACGGTCACGTACTGACCGCCCTCGGTCCGGACAATCTGCCACCTACCTTCATGCACCATCCAGTGATGGCGATGGCAAAGAAGGACAAGGTTTGACAAGTCTGTGGAGCCGCCGGCGATCCAATGCTTCAAGTGGTGGCCGGATGTGTAAGACGCCGCCCGGTCGCAGCCAGGCCATCTACATCCCTTGTCCCTCACGTTGAGGGCGCGCCTGGTGGACCCCCGAATCTTGCGCGTCGTGCGCCCGACGTCGATCACCTGTCAATCGGCGTTGAGCAACATTCGCGTCACGTTGCAGTCGCACGCCAATCTTTCGACGGCCCTGGCTGAGATCGGCACTGATAGCTCCAGGTCCGCGGCAGGTGCGCCACAGCGCTGAAGCAGAGTCTCGAGTGTTGTCGTGACTTGCAGGTGAGGATGCTGCCCCACTCGCTGAGCAAGCGCTCCTCCATCCAGCGCGTGGTGCGCCATCTCGACCAGCCCGTCGGCCAGACGACGGTCGAGCCTTCGGTCATCGCCCTTGCCGTTGCGCTTTGCAAGCGGCTCCAAGGCCGTTCGGAGGGTCGCGCCGCCTTCGGCATCGAGCACGCCGCGGATCCACAGCACTCCGCCTTCACCCGTCGTCAAGCTCAGGGCTCGGGCCTGGGAGGTTTCGGCCTCTTGCTTCGCATAGCCCTCTGGATCGACGGAGTGCCGGTAGTGATGGCAATAGTTGCGAAATCGGCCGACGGTGAAATCCATCGCCTTGTACAACAGCGGCGTTTCATCAAACGGCCGCTTCGAGCCCGACTCTTGAAGCGCGATCGCTTCCCGGGCGATCAGCGCCAGGTGTGAAAAGCCGATATCCCCGCCGGCCATGGCTTCGATGCTCTGCGGCACGCTCGCGACCTGCTCGCCGACGGCCAGCCTGTCGCCGGCCGCCCCGCTCGTCATGTGGCAGTTGAGCCTCAACCAGTGGATCGGCGAGAGGGAGCCGCAGCGTCGTATTGATCGGTCGCCGCAAAGGCAGCCGCCATCTCCGAGAACTTCAGGTCGAGCATGCACCGGCCACGCGAGAGCTCCCTCAGATCGGCAGCCGCCTCCGGACCTGTATCGCGCGCTGGTTCGGCGCAGAACTCCTCGATCTGCCTCACCAGCCGCAAGACCGACTCCGACACCGACGCGCCAGTCATGCGGCGGAACGTTACGAACGAATGTTCAAAAAGGGAACGGCCTTAACAGCGATTCTCGCAGTACGCTCGACCGTCGCGCACTCGTCGTCTCTTAACAGGTGGGGTAGTCGCTACCCCGCCTGTCCATGACACTCGTGCTCATGAAAGAGAAAACCGTCGTCAAGCAGCTGTATCGCCTCAACGTGGAACCCCGCGTGATCGACCAGCTCAGCAAGCTGGCAGCGCGTACCGGTGAGCCGAAGACCCGGATCGCCACGCGCCTGTTCACCGAGGCTGTCATGGGCTTCAAGCCGCCGGCGGCGAAGAAGAACGGCGCTAAGCCCTAGCCTTCCTCTCGTTGGGGATCGACGGCATGGCCACCTGGAGGCGTCGCGTACATGGCCTCGATCTGCGGGCCGTACTTGCTGTAGATGACGCGCCGCTTGAGCTTCATGGTCGGCGTCAGCTCCTCGGACTCGGGAGACCACTCGGTCGGGAGGATGGTAAAGCGCTTGAACTGCTCCACGCGCGAGAGGTGGGTGTTGCCCGCGGTCAGCGCGCGCCTGACCTCCTCGATCACCGTGGGGTCCTCGGCGAGCTCGGCCATCGTCGTCGCGCCGATGCCGCGGGCCTTGGCCCATGCCGGTGCGACCTGGGGGTCGAGAACGACCAGGACGGAGATGAAGTTTCGCGAATCGCCGACGGCCACGGCCTGGCCGATGATCGGGCTGGACTTCGCAAGCGACTCGAGGTTTGCCGGCGAGATGTTCTTGCCCGCCGACGTGATGATCAACTCTTTCTTACGGTCAATGATCCGGAACTGGCCGTTGGGCCCGGGCTCCGCGATGTCGCCGCTGTGGACCCAACCTTGGGCGTCGATGATCTCGGACGTCTTGCCCGGTTCCTTGTAGTAGCCGACCATGACGTTGCCCCCGCGGACCAGCAGCTCGCCGTCCTCGCCCAGCCGCACCTCGACGCCGGGCATCGGACGGCCGATCGAAGGTGCCTGGTGGTCGTCCATGGGTACCACGGTCGCGGGTCCCGTCAGCTCGCTCATGCCCCAGACCTCGTACAGCGGCATGCCCAGCGCGGCCCAGAACTCGTGCACCTCCGGACGGCACGGGGCCGTCGACGTGATGGCGGTCGTGCACCGGTCGAGGCCCACCTTCGAGCGCAGCAGCACGAACAAGGGCTGAGCGCGTTCGACCACCGTGGCGAGCTCCTCCGGCACGGGCTTGCCCTCGTGGCGCAGACGGTAGGCCGAGATCGCCGCCTCGACGGCTCCCTGCACCATCTGACGCTTGGCCTCCTCGGGCTCGGCCGCGATGCCCGCCCGCAGACCGGCCATCAGCTTCTCCCAGACGCGTGGGACGCCAACGAAAAACGTCGGCCGCGCCTCCACGAGGAATGGCAACAGCTGGTTGGGGTCCGGGCAGAGCCACACTTCATGCCCGTCCGCGATCCCCCGCCACTGCGACGTGAAGCGCTCGGCCACGTGCGCGAGGGGAAGGTAGCTGACGAGCGTCTGCGGCTCGATCGCCCAGAAGCGCTGAACGGACTCGAGCGTCCAGATGATGTTGTTGTGTGAGTACACCACGCCCTTCGGGGGTCCTGTGGTGCCGGACGTGTAGATCAACGAGATCGTGTCCTCCGGCCCGACCGCCCTCCAGGATTCTTCGAACGCTTTCGGCTCGGCGGACGACAGCTCTCGGCCGCGCGCAAGAAGCGACTCCCAGGTCATCACGCCCTCAGGTGCGTCGCCGCGAACCAGCACGAGATGCTGCAGTTTCGGTGTCCTTGACCTGATTGCAAGGAACTTTTCGAGAAATCCCGCGTCCTCGACGAAGGCGACCGTTGCCTCGGAATGGTTCGCCACGTACTCGAGCTGCTCGGGAGCGAGCGTGTTGTAGACGCTGATCGCGGCGCCGCCCGCGTGCACGAGGCCGAGGTCGGCGATCACATGCTCCGGTGCGTTGCGCGCCATGATCAGACCGAACTGCCCTGGGCCGAAGCCAAGCGAGCGCAGCGCGAGCGTCACAGCTGCAACCTCGTCCCGATAGTCGCGCCACGTCAGCGTGCGCCAGTCGCCGTCGTCCTTCCAGCGCAGGGCGGGCTTCTCACCCCACTTAGCGACCGCGTCTGCAAAGGCGGTGCAGACCGTTTTGCCCGACACGGCCGCATCGATCGCGGCGCGCTCCGCGAGCACGTCCATATCCGGGAATACACTACTGGTTGGTGGTGGGGAGAGCCTGATCTACGTTCGCTCGCACCGGTCGACCGTCGCCATCCTTGTGGCGGGACTCACGTGGGCGGTCGCTTTCGGCCTGCTGGCGGTCGCCGCCTCGAGAGTCCCTGAGGGCGGCGTCGCAGGCGTTGCCCTGGCCCTTGGCGCGGTCGGTGGCGCCGCAGTCGCCGTGTGGGCAGCCGGCAAGCTTCTCACCTGGCCACCGGCCCGGCTCTGTCTCTTTCGCGACCGGCTACTCGTCATCGAGGGCAGGCACGAGATGCGCGCTGTCTGGAGCGCGATGGAGGCCGTCACCCTGTCCGAGCCGCAGTCGTGGCCTCACGTGCGACTGACCGACCGGCTGACGATTCAGCTCAAAAACGAGCCGCCGCTGATCCTCAAGCCGGCAACGTTCGGCCTCCAGCCTGCCGCCTGTAGAGACCTCATCCTCCGACTTCGGGATGACCCCAAGGTCCGGGCCCGGCTGCCGGAGTTCGACTCCTTGCGCGACCTGGCGGTCCCACCCGTGGTCGCCGGAGAGCTTATCGACCCCCGTTTGTAGCCCGCTGAGCGATCATGATCGCTCCTGTGATCTCGCTAGTTGGACGCGACTTCATCGACGTGGCCGACCTCAAACGTACCGACCTCCGCAGGATCCTTGACCTGGCCCACGAGATCAAAGCTGGACGCTGGACCGAGCGACCCCTCGCGGGTCGCCACGTCGCCATGCTGTTCCAGCGGCCGTCACACCGGACGCGAGTGTCGTTCGAAGTCGGGATCGCGCGGCTTGGTGGGTCAACCACGACCCTTACCGGCCAGGATGTGCAGCTCGGGTTCCGTGAGAGCGTAGCCGACGCCGCTCGTGTGCTCGATCAGTATGTCGACGGAGTGGTGGCGCGCCTGCGGGCACACGAGGACCTTCTGCAGCTGGCGCGCTCGTCCGAGAAGCCCGTCATCAACGCCCTCACCGATCGCTCCCACCCATGCCAGGTGCTTGCCGATCTGATGACGATGGAAGAGGTCGGCGGCGACCTGGCCAGGCAGCACGTCGTCTTTATCGGCGACGGCAACAACATCGCGAACTCGCTGATCGAGGCTTCGGCGGTGGCCGGTTTCGCCCTTACCGTGATCACGCCGCCTGGCTACGATCCTCAGCCCGGTGTGGTCGACAGGGCTCGTAGCATCGAGTCTGGAAACTTCCGGGTTACGCTCACGAACAACATCAGCTTCGACGAAGCCACAGTGATCTACACCGACGTCTGGGCTTCCATGGGCCAGGAAGACGAGCGGGCCGTGCGGCACAAAGTGTTTGGTGCGTACCGAGTGGACCAAGCCTTGATGGAGGCCGCGCCCCGAGCCATTTTCATGCACTGCCTGCCCGCGCATCGGGGCGAGGAGGTCACTGACGAGGTCATCGACGGGCCGCGGTCGGTCGTCTTCCAGCAGGCGGGCAATCGCCTTTACGCGCAGATGGCCCTGATGGCAGGCTTGTTCGCGACATGATCCAGCAGTTCTGGGTGCAGCTCGGTGAGGTCATTCGGCACGTCAGCCCGATCGAGCTGGTCGACGTGGCCGTGGTGGCCTTTGTGCTCTATCAGCTGCTGCGCCTGCTGCGGGGGACGCAAGGCACCCAGATCCTTGTCGGTCTCATCTTGCTCGCGGTCGTGGGCGTGATCTCGACGACGTTCAACCTGATCCTTCTGTCTTGGCTCTTCCGCAACGCGACGTTCTTCATCGTCATCGCGGTGATCGTGATCTTCCAGGCGGAGCTCCGCCGAGCGTTCGACCAGCTCGGTCGCATCGGCCACATCGGACGCCCGCTGTCTCGCTTTAACACCCGCCAGTACAATGAGGCGATCTCCGAGTCGATCCGCGCCGCCGAGCGGCTGAGCGCGAAGCGGACGGGGGCGCTGATCGCGTTCGAGCGCGAGGTCGGGCTCGAGGACTACGCGGCGACCGGCGTGCGCATCAACGGAGAGATCTCGGCCGAGATGCTGCAGTCGATCTTCTACCCCAACTCGCCGCTGCACGACGGCGCTGTGATCGTGCGCGGCAACCGGGTCGTCGCCGCCGGTTGCCTGCTCCCGCTGCCGGAGGAAGGCACCGTCCGTGAGCGCCTGGGCACCCGGCATCGCGCGGCGCTTGGCCTTTCGCTCGCGTCGGACGCCCTCGTCCTCGTAGTCTCGGAAGAGACGGGGAACATCTCGGTGATCGAAGAAGGCAAGATCAGCCGCAACCTCGACCCTGACAGCCTGCGCCGGAGGGTCGCTTTGAAGGTCGCCTCGCCGAACGGAAACGGCATCTTCAGGTTCCGTCGATGATGGCCGTCGTCCAGTGGCTGCTCATCGACTGGAAGCTGAAGGCCCTCTCCCTCGGCCTGACCGTGTTGCTCTTGGGCGCCGTCAGCTTCTCCGACTCCCCAGTCCAGGCGGCCACTGTCAACGCCCACATCAGCTACGACAACACGCCACGAACGGGGTTGGTCTTGAACGATCCCCCTGCGACCACCAAGGCCACGATCATCGGGACCGCCGCGCAGATACGAACCGCCGTGATCACAGCCGACATCGACCTGTCCAAGCTCCCGAAGGGAACCGCGATTGCGGTCACGCCGGTTCCCAACAACACGGGATCGGGGGCGAGGGTAACGTCGATCTCCCCGGTCACCCTGGATATGGAGGACTACGTGACGAAGGCCCTGGACATCGACGTGCGAGCTTCGGCCGCGCAGGGCTGGCAGATCACCTCGGCGCAGTCCGTTTGCGGGAGCCCTCCGGGCGTGTGCCAGGTGACCGTGATCGGGCCGGCCGCAGTGCTCAAGGACATCGCGGCGTACGCGATCGTCGACTCTCCGGTCAACGCCAACTCGCGCGAGCAGCTGGCTACGCTCATTAAATTCGAGAGGGGTGGCAGCGTCTTCGACCTGGGGTCGACGACGACGATTCCCGCCATCACATGGTCGCCTCAGACTGTGACCGCGATCGTGCAGGCGAAGCAAGGAACCCTGACGATTCAGGTCGCCCTGGTCGACGCCTTGCCGGCAGCCCCGCCGCCTGCCGGATACCACGTCACCGCGGTTGTCATCGCGCCGCAGCTGATCACCCTGAGCGGCGCGCCGGATGTCGTCGGCGGCATCCAGTCAATCACGTTGTCGGCGGTGTCGCTGGCCTCGTTCACGTCCGATCACACCTTCAGCGTCCGGATCCCGCAGGCCGACAACCGGATTCGCATGTCCACGACCACCGCTCAGATCACCTACAAGATCGCCCGCAACCCGGCCGTCAATCCATCCCCGTAGGGCGCCGACAGGTGTAACCTGACCGCCTCCGCAGCCGTTTCAACGTTCCACCTACGGTCGAAATAAGGAACCCGGGTGTTCTAGTAGAGGTATAGAGATGTGCGGGATCATCGGCTATCTCGGCGGCCGTGAAGCGACGCCGATCCTCATGGAGAGCCTCAAACGGCTCGAATACCGTGGCTACGACTCGGCGGGCGTAGCCGTCCTCGAGCTGCCCAAGAATGGCGCCGCGACCCGGACCAGCGTCACCAAGTCCGAGGCCAAGGTCGACACCCTGATCGAGAAGCTCAACGCGAACATGCCCACAGGCAAGCTCGGCATTGGCCACACGCGCTGGGCCACGCACGGCAAACCGACCTACATCAACGCCCACCCGCACACGGACTGCCACGGCAAGATCTTCGTGGTTCACAACGGCATCATCGAGAACTTCGCCGAGCTCAAGGCGGAGCTCAAGGCGGAGGGTCACGAGTTCCCCTCCGAGACCGACACCGAGGTCGTGCCGCACCTCATCGAGAAGTACTACAAAGGCGACTTCCTGGCGGCGTTGCGCGCCGCTTTGAACCGGATCCAGGGTGCCTACGCGCTCGCGATGTTCTCCAGCGACGATCCCGAGCTGCTGGTCGGCGCGCGGCTCAACGCGCCGCTCGTCGTCGGTCTTGGCGATGACGAGTACTACGTCGCATCCGACATCACGGCGATCATCCCGTACACGAAGCGGGTCCTGGTGTTGGGCGAAGGCGAGGTGGCCGCGGTCACACCCCTGGGCGCCGAAGTCTCGACGCTGGACGGCGTCACGGTCAAGCCGAAGATCGTCCACGTCGACTGGGACGTGACCCAGGCGCAGAAGGGCGGCTTCGCGCATTTCATGCTGAAGGAAATCCACGAGACCGACGAGGCGATCGCGAACGCGATGCGCGGCCGGCTGACCGACGACGGGCTCGTCGCCTTTCGTGAGTTCGAGGCATCCGAGGAGGAGTTGAAGAAGCTGCAAGAGGTCGTCCTGCTCGGCATGGGCACGTCGTTGCACGCGGCGATGATCGGCGAACACGTGCTCGAGGACTGGGTTGGTATCCCAGCTCGCGCGATGGACGCTTCTGAGTTTCGCTACCGGAGGCCAACCTTTGGCGAGCACACGCTGAGCGTCGTGATCACGCAGTCGGGCGAGACCGCCGACACGCTGGTCGCGCTGCATCAGGCGCGGGAGCGGGGAGCGTTGACGGTTGCGGTCACCAACGTGATCGCCAGCTCCGCCGCGCGTGACTCGGACGGTGCGATCTACCTCCACGCGGGGCCGGAGATCGGCGTTGCGTCGACAAAGACATTCAACTCGCACCTGATCAGCCTTTACCTGCTCGCGATGCGGCTGGCGCAGGCGAACGGCCGGATCTCGCTCGAGCGGCGGCGCGAGCTGGTGGAAGCCTTGCGGGCTCTGCCGGACCAGGTGCGCACGCTCCTGGGGCGCGACAAAGAGATATTGGCGCTGGCCCACAAGTACAGCCAGTACCGGAACTTTATGTACGCGGGTCGCGGCCTCGGCTATCCCGTCGCGCTCGAAGGAGCGCTCAAGCTGAAGGAGATCTCATACGTCCACGCCGAGGGGACCTCCGGTGGCGAGCTGAAGCACGGTCCGATCGCTTTGCTCGACGAACAGTTCCCGGTCGTGGCGATCTGCACCGCCAGCTCGACCAAGGAGAAGATGGTCAGCAACGTGCACGAGATCGTGGCGCGCCAGGCACCTGTGCTCGCGTTGGTCTCGGAAGGCGACAGCTCGCTGAACGGCGTGGCCACCGACATCTTCGAGATGCCGGCCGTGGAGGAAGCCTCGTCCGCGATCCTCAACACGGTGATGCTGCAGCTGTTCGCATACCACGTGGCGACCAAGCTGGGCCAGGACGTCGACCAGCCAAGGAACCTCGCCAAGTCGGTCACCGTCGAATAGATCGACGAGAGTTCACGTCCCCACTTGCTGGGGAGGTCGGCGGCGAAGCCGCCGGGTGGGGGCTTCGCTGAGCCGATAACCGCAAAATGAGCTCATGCAACGGATCGGCGTCGACGCCGTCTCGGTTGATCGAATCGCCATTGCCGTGAAGCGCTCCGGTCCCGGCTTCCTGAACAAGGTTTACACCCCAGCCGAGCTTGCTTACTGCGCGGGCAACGAGGAGCGGCTGGCCGGCCGGTGGGCGGCCAAGGAAGCAGTCATCAAGTGCTTCGACGGCACGGGCATCTGCTTCCCCCGACGGCGCATCGAGGTCCTCCCGGGTGCGAACGGTGCGCCTCGGGCGCGGCTGCTGGGCGACGACGACCGCGGCGCGCAGGTCGAGGTGAGCATCACGCACCACAGCCGGCTTGCCGTGGCGACCGCACATCTCGAGATCTCCGACATCGCGACCATGCTCCCGGCCCCCGACGCGGTCATTATCCCGGACCGGCCGAAAGACGCCCACAAGGGCACGTTCGGGACCGCGGTCGTGCTGGCGGGAAGCCTCGGCTTGACGGGAGCGGCGTACCTGTCGTCGACGGCCGCCGCCCGGACCGGGGCCGGCCTGGTCCGGCTCCTGGTCGCGGACAGCATCTATCCGATCCTGGCCGCCAAATGCACGGAAGTCATGGCCACTCCGGTGCCGGAGGTCGCGCCAGGCGCGGTCGGGCACGCCGCGTACGACTCAATCCTGCGGCAGCTCGCTACGGCCGAGGTCGGCATCGTGGGTCCGGGGCTCGGTCGGGACAGCTCGACGTGGCGACTGGTCGTCGACCTCACGCTGCACGCGAAGTGTCCCCTCGTCATCGACGCCGACGGTCTCAATGCTCTGGCCGATTCGCCTCGCTCCAAGGGCAAGCTCGGCAAGAACCGAGTCCTGACACCCCATCCAGGCGAGCTCTCCCGGCTGACAGGCAAGACCGCTGAAGCGATCAACGCCGACCGCGCCGGCGCCGCCCGCAAGGCAGCCAAAGAGTGGGGGACGATCGTCGTCCTGAAGGGCGCGCGCACGGTGGTCGCGCATCCGGACGGGCGTACGAGCGAGGACCCGCACGAGGTGCCGGCGCTGGCCAGCGGCGGCACAGGAGACGTGCTGTCGGGGATCATCGGCGGCCTGATCGCGCAGGGGTCTGATCCTTTCTCGGCCGCGGTGACCGGCGTCTACGTGCACGCCGCGGCGGGCGCCCGGATCGCGCAGCGCCTGGGCGACTCCGGACTGCTCGCGGGTGACCTGCTGCCGGAGATCCCGCTTGTCATGAACGTGCTGCGCCAGGGCGGGCTCTGAGTACATCCCTGCGCTGGGCGGACATCGACCTGGGCGCGATCCGCGCCAACTGCGACCGCATCCTGGGTCACCTGCCGAAGGGAACGCAGCTGTTCGCGGTCGTCAAGGCAGGCGGCTACGGGCACGGCGCCGTCCCGGTCGCCCACGCGGCGCTCGAAGGCGGAGCGCACCGGCTGGCGGTGGCGACCCTGGAAGAGGCGGCTCAGCTGCGAGGGTTGGTCGACCCCGAGCAGATCCTTGTCATGGGCGCGCTTCTTGCGGCCCACGCGGGAATCGCGGCCGCCTCGGGCTGCGCCATCGCGGTGTCGAGCCGCGACCTCGCCGAAGCCCTGGCAAGATCCGAAGCCAGCGTGCCCGTTCATTTGAAGATCGACACAGGCATGGGGCGTTTCGGATGCGCGCCGGATGAGGCGCCTGCGCTTGCGCAGTTCATCGACGAATCGCCGGGCACCAAGCTGGCCGGCACGTGGACGCATTTCGCGAAGGCGGAGTCAGATGACGCGATGACGCGGAGGCAGTTCGAGGTTTTCCTGGACACGATCGCGCGATTCGAGGTCGGCCCGGGGATGCGCCATGCGTGTAACTCCGCTGGCGCGCGGCTGCATCCCGACTTCGCGCTCGACGGGGTGCGGTGTGGCATCTCGATCTACGGGTGCGAATGGCCCGGCACGAGGCCGGCGCTGTCGCTTCGCGCGATGGTGACCCACATGAAGACCGTGGCAAAAGGGGCGACCGTCGGCTATGGCTCGTTGTGGCGAGCCGAGGGGACGGCCCGCGTCGCGACTGTGGCGATCGGATATGCCGACGGTGTCAGTCGCGGGCGCGCGGGCAAAGGCGATGTTCTGGTGCGGGGACGCCGCGCGCCTCTCATCGGGATGGTCTCGATGGACGCGATCACCCTCGATGTGACCGACGTTTCCGGCGTCGAGGTGGGGGACACCGCGACCTTGATCGGGCGCGACGGCGACGAGGCGATCACGGTCGAAGAGGCGGCCGAGTGGTCGTCGACGATCAGCTATGAGGTGCTGACTTCGCTTGGGCCCCGGGTGGAGCGCCGTTACCAGGAATAGCGATCCTCCCTAGACCTGCCTTGACCTGCGGCATCTCCATCCACGCCTGACTCTGGGACGATTCGACCGCCGCCAGCGTGAACGCGAGCGTGGCGAGGTTGTCGCGGCCTGATGTCTCCGGCTCACGGCCCTCGAGCAACGCCGCCGCGAACTCACCCAGCGTGCCCGCCCGGTCGATCCGCGACATCGCGGGCAGCTCGACGACCCTCCGCGTGCCGCGCCTTGGCGTGACCACCACCTTGTCGTGGAGGACACCGTTGTCGCCACGGCTGGTCCAGTACACGTACCCATTTTCGAACTCCATGGTCCACTCGCCCGCCCAGGGCGTCTTCGCGCGGGCGCTGATCCAGCTGGCGCGATAGCTCACCAGGATGTCGCCGAAGAAGATCGAAGCGGCAGCGGTAGGCGGGCCGTCGAAACCGCCGATGCCGGCATTAGCCGTCACGCATAAGGCGCGATCCGGCTCGCGGCCCAACACCAGGCGCAGCAAGTCGAAGTGGTGGATCGACATGTCGACGAGGAGCGGCTGGGGATCCGAGTGCAGCCGAAAGCGGGGTTTCGGCGGCGACGAGTAGTCGCGACGGAAGTCGATGCCGATACCATGCAGTTCGCCGAGGTTGCCCTCGCGCACCAGCTGCGCGGCGATCCTTGACGCCGGGAAGAATCGGTAGTTCTGACTCACCATCAGGACCAGACCTTTGGCGGCGGCAAGCGAGACCAGCTCGGCGGCGGTCTCGAGCGTGTCGGTGAACGGCTTTTCCACGATCACGTGCAACCCCGCCTCGAGTCCCGCGCGCACGAGCGGTGCATGGCCGGCAAGGGTGGTCGTGACGAGCAGGGCGTCGGGCTGCGTGGCCTGGATCCCGTCAGCCAGGGAACCAAAGCAACGTCCGCGCGACACGGGCAGTCGTTTCGCCAGCAAGGCGAGCGCCGGCGGGTCTGAATCGACGTAACCGACGACCTCGGCCTCGTCGACGGTGGGATTGACGCGCCATGCCCAGTCTCGGCCCCAGTCGCCCAAGCCCACCTGCAAGATCCGAATGCGACGCGTCATTGTGAATACAGGCGGCCCGACCGCACTTCAAATGGCTGCAAGGCAGGTGATCCTACACTGGCATTACTGATGGCGGAACCCGCCGCACAAACTGCCTTTGCGGAAGAGGCATTGACACATCTCGACACTTTGTACAGGGGCGCGCTCCGGCTCACCCACGATCCGGATGCGGCTCAAGACCTGGTCCAGGAGGCGTACTTGCGTGCGCTGCGTTACCAGCACAGCTACCAGGCCGGCACGAACATGAAGGCCTGGCTGTTCGCGATCATGCGCAACCTTTTCTGGGACCGCTTCAAGGGATCGCGAAAGGACGACGTCAGCCTGGACGACGTCGGCGAGTTCGTGTTGTACGAGAAGCTGCGCGACGAGGGCGCCCGGCCAGAGGCGGACGTGCTCGACAAGATCGCAGCTTCTGAGGTGGTGTCCGCAGTCGACAAGCTGCCTCCGCTGCACCGAGAAGTCGTGCTGCTGGTCGACGTTGAAGGCTTCTCTTACAAAGACGCCGCCCAAACGCTCGGAGTCCCCATCGGGACGGTGATGTCGCGGCTCCACCGGGCGCGGCAGCAGCTTCAGAAATCCCTCTATGACTACGCCCGCGAATCGGGTATCGTGCGGCCCAACGGGCCCACCCAGATGGCACAGACATGAAGTGTGAAGAGTGTTCTGACAAGCTCGATCGCTACGTTGACCGAGAGCTGACCAACACCGAGGCGCTGGAGATCCAGCTCCACCTCGAGGGCTGCCCGGACTGCATGGAGCACTACGAGTTCCAGTCGCACCTGAAGCGCCTGGTCAAGCACTCGTGCGAATGCGACACCGCGCCCAAGGCGTTCCGGGAGAAGCTGCGCCAGATCCTCTCCTGAGGGTGGCGTGACTTCACCTCCCCGCTCGCCGGGGAGGTCGCCCGGCGAAGCCGGGCGCGTGGCGAGACTCGCGCTGGCAAAGCTTTACGTCGTGACCCCCGATCTACCACCCGACCGCGTAGTCGATCTCGCGACGGCCGCGGTCCGAGGCGGCGCCGACATCATCCAGCTCCGTCACAAGACGCTGCCCCGAGGCGAGCTGCTCACGCTCGCGCGGCGCCTGCGCGAGCTGATCAGGGCTGCCCTCTTTGTGGTCAACGATCACGTCGACATCGCGGTGCTGAGCGGCGCCGACGGTGTCCACCTGGGCCCCGACGACCTGTCGATCGGCGCCGCCCGACGTGTTGGCGGTGACCGGCTGTTGATCGGCGCGTCGGCGTCGACTGCCGAGACCGCCCGGGCGGCGTTCGCCGAGGGCGCCGACTACATCGGCTGCGGCGCGACATTCGCCACCCCGGTCAAAGGAGAGAAGAAGGTGATCGGTCCGCAAGGTGTCGCGCTGGTCGTCCGCGCCCTGGGGCCCGTGCCGGTCTTCGCGATCGGCGGCATCGACGAGTCGAATGTCGAACAGCTGACCGCCATGGGGCTCCACCGTGCGTGCGTCATCCGCGCGGTGGCCGAAGCGCGCGACCCGGAGCAGGCCACCCGCCGGTTGCGTGCGATGCTGACCACGTGAAGGTCGCGGGTCAGGGCGAGCTCAGGCTGCTCGAAGACATCAAAGAGTTCCTCGCCGCCGGGGCCGGCGCCGACGATGCGGCTGTCATCGCCGATGCCTCCGGCTTTGTGGTGGCGAGCTGCGACATGTTCGTCGAAGGGGTGCATTTCGACCTGGGCTGGATGGGTACGGAAGACGTCGGTTGGCGCTCGCTGGCCCTTGCCCTTGGCGACCTGGCGGCCAAGGGGGCCGAACCGGCCTGGGCGCTTGCCTCGCTGGCGATTCCCAGGCGGTGGAACGTCGAGCAGCTACGCAACCTCTACAAGGGCATGCGCGCGCTCGGGCAGCAGTTTCAGACGTCGATCGTTGGCGGCGACATGAGCTCGATCGAAGGCCCTGCCGTGCTTTCCCTCACGGTTGCCGGGCGCACGACGAGCATGCCTCTGGCGCGTTCCCAGGCGCAGCCCGGGTGGTCGGTCGCAGTCACCGGCCCGCTCGGAGCGGCGGCCCTCGCCCTGCGCGAGCACCGTGCATTTCGCCTGGTGCCGCTCATCGAAGAAGGCCGTCGCCTGAATTCTCTTGGGCTGTGCTGCGGCGATGTGTCGGACGGCCTGGTCCGCGAGATGGAGAAATTCGCTGCGATGGCAGGCGTCGGGTGTGTGCTGCAGGGCGCTGACGTGCCGTGCGCTCCTGGAGCCTCGCTCGAGGATGCGCTGACGAGTGGCGAAGAGGCTGAGCTGGTCTGCGTCGGACCGCAAGACGCGATCGAGGAGGCCGGCCTCGAGGAAATCGGCAAGCTGACGGACGCGGGTGACGTCAAGGTGATCGGTGCTGACCTCAAGACGACCGGCTACGACCACTTTGCGTGACCTCGTCACCAACGCGCCCGCCGAAACCGAGCACGCCGGGATGCTGCTAGGCGAGAGGTTGCGAGCCGGCGACGTGGTGCTCCTGACCGGCGAGCTCGGCGCCGGCAAGACGACGTTCGTGCGCGGCGTCGCGCAAGGTACGGGCTCGCCAGCGCCAGTCGCGAGCCCGACCTTTCAGCTGGTGCGCATCTACCCTGGCCGCGTACAGCTCGCGCACGTCGATCTCTATCGGGTCGAAAACAGCATGGAGCTGCGCGACCTGGGCCTGGAGGAGCTCGCCCAAGAGGGCGCGGTCGTCGTGGAGTGGGGCGACCGGCTCGAGGTCGACGGTGCGGCGTTGATCGAGATCGAGCCTCTCGGCGGCGACCGCCGCCTGATCAGGACAACACGTGATCTTGGTCATTGATACGTCGGCGGCCACCACCGCCGTGGCTTTGATCGACACAGAAGAGGGGGGGAGCGAGGACTTCACGCCCACGAGGGCGGACCTGCTTTCCTTGCTGCGCCGAATTGCCCGGTCCAACCAAATCACCAAAGTCGCTGTCGCCACCGGTCCCGGCTCGTTCACCGGCCTGCGCGCGGGGGTCTCCTTCGGACTTGGTCTCGCCAAGGGCCTGGGCGTTCCGATCGTTCCGCTCCCCACGCTCGCGCTGCAGGCGGCGCGGACCGACAATCCTGTGACCGCGGTCGTCGAAGCTGGGCGCGGACGTTTCTATTACCTGGCGCCCGGCGCTGAAATCGCAGTCGGCGGGCCAGCGGACATTCCGACGACCCATCCGCTGGTCGGCGGCGTCCCCCCGGGGCCCCTGCTCGCGGCAGGCCACTCATTCGTCCCCGAGCGCGAGCTTCGGCCCTTTGGCCAAGCCGCGGCAAGAATGCTCGAGACGGCACGCGAAGTTCCCTATGGTAGTCTCGAAATCGAGTACATGCAGACGTTGACGGTCCCTCGCTGATGGTTCAAATCCGGCAGCAGCTCGCGCTGGAGCTGATGCGTGAGGCCGACGTCAACACCGTCCAGGAGATCGAGCGCGAGATCTTTGCGACTCCCTGGCCTCGGAATGCGTACTACCGGGAGCTCGCTTCTCGCGCCAGCGCCCATTACGTCGTATTGCGCCAGGAAGGTCCGGTGGAACGGCCGGCCGGTTACCGGATCACCGACTTCGACCCGACGATCATCGGCTACGGCGGCATGTGGCGGATGTACGACGAGGCGCACGTGACGACGATCGGCGTGCGCCGCGACCTGCAGCATCGCGGCTACGGGCGGATCGTTTTCGCCGGGCTGGTGCAGGCGGCATACGACATGGGCGCCAAATGGGTCACGCTCGAGGTCCGCACGACGAATGAGAACGCGATGAAGATGTACGAGGGCTTCGGTTTCAAGGTGATCGGGCGCCGCAAGGGCTACTACACCGACAACGGCGAAGACGCGATCGTGATGTGGTCGGACTCGATCCACTCGCCGCGTTTCCGCAAGGCCTACGAATCCAATCTCGAGCGCATCGACTCCGAGGTTCGCGGCCTGCGCCACGACCTCCTGTCCAAAGGCGAGTAGGCACTTAACTCCTCCCCATTCATGGGGAGGTGGCCCGAGGGGCCGGAGGGGCGGAAACGTTGGCGCTGACGCTAGGGATCGAGACGTCATGCGACGAGACGTCGGTCGCGGTGGTTGCTGATGGAAGACGCATCCTCGCCAACGTCATCCACTCCCAGGTCGACGTGCACGAAGCCTTCGGCGGCGTGGTCCCGGAGCTTGCGGCGCGCGATCACCTGGTCCGTCTGCCGCATCTGCTCGACATGGCCCTAGAACAGGCGAAGGTGGCTCCGCAAGACCTCGACCTGCTCGCGGTCACGCGTGGCCCTGGCCTGGTCGGCTGCCTGCTGGTCGGTGTCGGCGTGGGGGAGGGTCTCGCAGCCGCGTGGTCGAAACCCCTGACGGGCGTCAACCACCTGTGGGGCCACGTCTACGCCGCGATGCTGGCCCGCCCCGACCTCGATCCGCCGCTGCTCGGACTGGTGGTGAGCGGCGCGCATTCCGACCTGGTGCGCATGCCCGAGCACGGCCGGTTCGAAGTGATCGGGCGGACCAGGGACGATGCCGCCGGCGAGGCGTTCGACAAGGCGGCGCGTATGCTCGGCCTTGGATTTCCAGGTGGCCCCGCGCTGGATCGTCTGGCGCGCCAGGGCGACCCGAAGCGCCGGCCGCTCCCCAAGCCTTCACTCCCTGGCCTGGAGTACAGCTTCAGCGGTCTCAAGACCGCTCTGCTCTATCGGCTTCGCGAGCTGGGCGAGGCAGTGACTGAGCAGGACCGCGCCGACCTGGCCGCAGCCTTCGAGCAGTCGGTCGTGGAGTCGTTGCTCGAAAAGCTCGAGCGAGCGCTGAATGAGACCCCTGCGTCGGAGGTCGTCGTCGCGGGGGGCGTGGCCGCCAACTCCCTGCTCCGCCAGCGCGCGGCCGAGGTCGTCGCAGGACGCGCTCGGTTGACCATGCCGCCCCTCGAGCTCTGCACCGACAACGCGGCCATGATCGCGGCCGCCGGCCACTACGGAGGCAGGTTTGGGGCCGACGTCGACCCGTCGCTAGGCTGGTAGGCGGTGGGCGTCAAAGGCTGGACCATCGTCTTCACGGGGCACCGGATGCAGGCTGACCTGCTGGCTGCCGTCCTGGAGGCCCAAGGCGTCCGGGTCGAAGTCTTTGGCGACACGGGCTACGGCGTTGGAATCGACTTCACCGACGCCCGGCTCATGGTTCCCGACGGCGAGGCGGCGGCAGCGCGGCGCCTGATCAAGGAAGCCGACGAGGCGCCGGTCGAGCCAGAACCCGAGGCGGACGTTTAGCAGGTTTGGCAGCCCCGACCCACTAGGTACTATCATTTAGCAGTCGACCTGCGAGAGTGCTAAGCGCTCGGGCGTGGGGAGTGCTAAATCACCATCAGCTGAGGAGGGCTGCACATGAACCTGAGACCGTTGGGTGACCGCGTAGTGGTCAAGCCGGTCGAGCGTGAGGAGAAGACCAAGAGCGGGATCGTGCTTCCGGACACCGCCAAGGAGAAGCCGCAAGAAGGCATCGTCGAGGCCGTGGGCACCGGAAGGATCCTGGACAACGGGACGAAGATCCCGATGGAGCTCAAGGTCGGCGACAAGATCCTGTACGCCAAGTACGCCGGCAACGAGTTCAAGCTCGACGAGATCGAGTACCTGATCGTGTCGGAGAAAGACGTCCTGGCCGTTGTCAGCTCGAACGGCAAGAAGAAGTAACAAGGTAGAAGAGGGGAACGCATATGGCGAAAACAGTCACATTCGACGTTGAGGCGCGACAGCACCTCAAGAAGGGCATCGACACCGTTGCCCAGGCGGTACGCATCACGCTTGGCCCGAAGGGCCGCAACGTGGTGCTCGAGAAGAAGTTCGGCGCGCCCACCGTGACCAACGACGGCGTGACGATCGTACGCGAGATCGAGCTCAAGGACGCGATGGAGAACACCGGCGCGCAGCTGCTGCGCGAGGTGGCGACCAAGACGAACGACGTGGCCGGTGACGGCACCACCACGGCGACGATCCTCGCCCAGACGATGATCAACGAAGGCTTCCGTAACGTCACCGCGGGCGCCAACCCGATGCAGCTGAAGATCGGGATCGAGAAGGCGGTTGAGGCCGTGGTCGGCGAGATCAAGAACCTCGCCGTTCCGGTCAAGGATGACGACGACGTCGCTCACGTGGCGTCCATCTCCAGCCAGTCCGACGAGATCGGCAAGCTCATCGCTGAGGCGATGCACAAGGTCGGCAAGGATGGAGTCATCACCGTCGAAGACAACCAGCAGATGGCGACCGAGCTCGAGTTTGTCGAAGGCATGCAGTTCGACCGCGGCTACATCGCCGCCTACATGGTCACCAACACCGACCGCATGGAAGCGGTGCTGGACGAGCCGTACGTGCTCGTCACGGACCGCAAGATCTCGGCCATCCAGGACCTGCTTCCCGTTTTGGAGCGCGTGGTCCAGCAGGGCAAGCCCCTGCTCATCGTGGCCGAGGACGTAGAGGGCGAAGCGCTCGCGACGCTGATCGTCAACAAGATCCGCGGCACGTTCACCGCCGTCGCGGTCAAGGCCCCTGGCTTCGGCGACCGCCGCAAGGCGATGCTCGAGGACATGGCGATCCTTACCGGCGCCACCGTGATCTCGGAGGACGCCGGGTACAAGCTCGACCAGACCAAGCTGGAGTCGCTCGGCAAGGCCCGGAAGGTCACCGTGAACAAGGACGACACAACGATCGTGGTCGACGTCGAGAACGACGCCAAGCGGCAGACTGAGATCCAGAACCGGATCAAGGCGATCAAGGCGCAGATCGAGGAGACGACCTCCGACTTCGACAAGGAGAAGCTGCAGGAGCGGCTGGCCAAGCTGGCCGGCGGCGTGGCGGTGATCAAGGTCGGAGCCGCGACCGAGGTCGAGCAGAAGGAGAAGAAGCACCGCATCGAGGACGCGCTGAGCGCGACCAAGGCCGCGGTGGAAGAGGGGATCGTCGCGGGCGGCGGCACGGTGCTGCTGAACGCGCAGAAGAAGCTCGACGGCGGGCTGGGTCTGAAGGACGACCAGGCGACTGGCGTGGCGATCGTCCGCAAGGCGCTCGAGGAGCCGGTGAAGCAGATCGCCTCCAACGCCGGCAAGGAAGGCTCGGTCATCGTGGAGCAGATCCGCAAGAGCAAGGCCGGTGAGGGATACGACGCTCTGAACGACAAGTTCGTCAATATGTTCGTGGCCGGAATCGTTGACCCGGCCAAGGTCACCCGGTCCGCGCTGCAGAACGCGGCGTCGATCGCCGCGATGGTGCTGACCACGGAGGCGATGGTCACCGAGGTCCCCGAGGAGAAGAGGGGCGGTGGCGGAATGCCGGGCGGCATGTCGCCCGACATGATGTAAGTAACCGCCCACTCGACGCCGCGTTGGGAGTCGTGGGTTTGACGCCTGGGGAGGAGTAGATCCCGCCAGCAGGCGAGGTTAGGTAAGAGTTCGGGAGGAGCCTCCGCTGCGGCGGGGGCTCCTTTCTCGTCCAGCCGGTTCTTCGACCGGGATGATGCCGCCGATTCCAGCCAGGCGACGCGCAGCGAGTGAAACCGCGAAGGGCAGGAGGATCATGAAGCTGGCCACGATCACGGACAGCGCGTCGGGCAGCCGGCGCGGATCGCGTAGGCCGAGGTAGGTGAGATAGCCGCCTGCGGCGGCGGTCAGCAGGACGATGAGAACCGATCCGCCGAGCGCCCACAGACGGTACTCGCGGTAGAGGGGCGGGGCGTTGCGGCTGACCATGCGCAACAGCCACCACGCCGTGAGGCCGTTGAGGACCAGGCCGCTGACCACCGCGCACGCCGCGATGCCGACGCGGAACTCGTTGAGATGGACCATGACGAACGCGGATGCGTTGACCGCGAGGATGCCGAGGGGCGTGATCACGCCCAGGGCCAGAAGCGCGAACTCTCTAAGTCGTCGGCTCTGAAGCGTTAGTGGCCGCAGCCGCAGGCTTGCGCGCCGCCCGCGTCGTCGCCCGTGTCGAACGAGTGGCCGCACGAGCACGAGTGCACGGCGTTCGGGTTGTGGACGGTGAAGCCGGCGCCCATCAGGCTGTCTACGTAGTCGATCTCGGAGCCGCGGATGTAGGACACGCTGAAGTCGTCGACGAGGATCTGGACGCCCTCGTTGTCGATGATCAGGTCGTCGGCGCGGCGCTGATCGTCGAACGCCATGCCGTACTGCATCCCCGAGCACCCACCACCGCTGACGAAGATGCGGAGGGCAAGACTGGGATTCTCTTCCTTGGCGAGCAATTCCTTGAGGCGCGACTGGGCTTCGGGGGTGAGTGAGACGAGAGCTTGTTCGATCACGGTTGAGATGCTACCACGGGATCCAGAAACTCCTCCCCATTCATGGGGAGGTGGCGGCGAAGCCACCGGAGGGGCTACCGCCGACCCAGCTTGAAGCCGCCCTTCTTCTCGCCCTTAGTCTCTACGGCCGTCGAGCCGGCGATGATCTGGGCCAGCTGCTCGGAGCCGCGGGAAAGGGCGCTCTTCGGATCGGTCAGGACGAGGATCTCGCCCTTGACCGCCGCCTCGTCGGGCTTGGTCCCGTCGAAGTCGATCTCGACTGCCAGCTGCTGCTTCAGGGTGCGAACGACGTCCTCCTTGCTCACCACCGACTTCGGGACCTTGTTGTTGAGCGCGAGGATGACCCGGCCCGGCACGATGTTCAGCACGTTGGTGAAGATGTTCAGCAGCTCGCCCACGTCCTTGAGGGACGAAAGCTCGGGGGTCACGAGTACCAGCACGCGCTGGGAGTGATCGAGGACGCTGATCACGATGTCGGTGAACGCGACGCCGAGGTCGAAGACGATATAGCGGAACGCGTTGACCAGGATGCCCATGGCCCGGTTCACGAGGTCGACCGTTATGAGGTCCGCCTGCTCCGCGCGGAGCACACCCGGTAGCAGCATCATGCCGCCCGGGTGATGCAGGATCGCGCCGAGCACCGCTTCCTCGAAGTTTTGTGGGGGGACCTGGCTTGCCGCGGCCAAACATCCCGTCGGGGTCAGGTACGAGATGAGCGCTGCGTGGTTGTAGGGCAGCGCGAGGTCGATGAGCAGCACCTCACCGGGGAAGCGCTTGGCAAGCGCCGCGGCAACGTTCACGGCGATCGTCGTCCGGCCGGACCCGCCTTTGGGTGAGTACACCGCGACCGTCGAGGCGGCCTGCTCCGGCGCGACCATACGCGCGCGGGCGATCAGGTTGGGCAGCGTGTCCTTGCGCTGCTCGACGAGCTTGGTCAGCTCGATAAGCGCATCCGAATCCGCCGGCACGGTCTCGTAGAGCGTCTTGCGGTCGAGGGTCAGGAGCCGGCAGTCCTCGAGCGCGCGCACGCTTGCCGTTCGGGTCTCTTCCGAGATCAGGGACATCTCGCCGAAGAAGTCGTCCGGGCCCATCAGCGCGATCGTGATGGTGTGGCCTGGAGACTCCTCGACGTAGACCTCGCAGCGGCCCGATTCGACGATGAACATGGTGTCGCCGGGGTCCCCCTGGTGGACGATGACCGAGCCCCGGGCCGCGGAGGCGGGGGCGAGGCGCCGGGAGAGCGCGTGGAGGATGTTGTCCGGAAGCGTGAAGAAGATGGCGACCCGCTCGAGGATCTGGAACCGCCTGCGCAGCTCTTCCGGCGAGCCGAGGGTGGGGTGGTCGTTGTCGCTCACGCCGCAGCGAATTATAGGTAGGGGGTCTCAATCTCCCTCTCTCCATCGGGGAGAGGGTTGGGGAGAGGGGCGGAGGCGGACCATAGCCGGGTTCGAATTGAGTCCGTTGGTAGACTTAGCCGCTGCCGGTCCCGTGGTGTAGCCTGGCCAAACACGCGGCCCTGTCAAGGCCGAGAGCGCCGGTTCGAATCCGGTCGGGACCGCCATTCCAGGCACCAACTGCTGTCTGTGGAGAGGTGGCCGAGTCCGGTTGAAGGCGACGGTCTCGAAAACCGTTATGGGTCACTGGCCCATCGAGAGTTCGAATCTCTCCCTCTCCGCCACCTCCGCGCGATGGAGCATCGTGAGCTCATCGCACCGCTTGGTGGTTTAGCGCGCCAAGCTCTCCAGAAGAGTCGCCGCCGTTCCCGGCGGATCGGTCGTCTGAAGCCGAGTCGCGTGACTTGTCGCGGCTTCGTGCATCTCCGAGGAGGCGAGAACCCGGTCGATCGCGGCCGCCAGCGTGACCTCGCTGCCGTCGCCTCGCGCCACGACCTCGGCAACTCCAAGCGCGTGAGCCCGCGCCGCAACCCCAGGCTGATCGCGCCCCCAGGGCACCAGCACCATCGGTTTGCCCTCCCAGAGTGCTTTCATGACCGAGCCGTGACCGGCATGGCTGACCAGGAGGACTCCGCGCTTGAGCACCGCGGAATGAGGCACGAGCTGTTCGACATGGGCGTTCGCGGGACGCAATGACACTTCCTCGGGCTCATGGTCCGGGCCCACCGTCAGGACGACGCGGACCGGCTTGTCGGCCAGTGCCACGAGCGCCGCCTCGGCGAGCGGCAGATCATCCTGTAACTGGGAGCTGATCGAGACCAGCACCCACGGATCACCAGGCTCCTCCAGGTAGCTCGGAGTGTCGAGCCTCGGCTCCCACAGGCCAAGCGGTCCCACGTAGTGGTGGCTAGCCGGCAGCCGGTCGAATGAGAAATCGAAGACCGGGTCGGTCGCGTGCAGGACCATGTCCGCCGCCTCGATCAGCCGGGCGTAGCGGAGGATCAGCGGGATGGCCCGTGACCCGATGTCCTCCTCCACCGGTCGAGGCGGGTTGGGGCCCACGTAGAAGGTGCTGTTCACTACCGCCCACGGGGAGGACAGGTCTGCTTCCTTCATGACCTCGATCCCGAACAGCGAGGTGACCGCCGCGTCGGGTCGGAGCTGCACGACCGCCTGGCCAACCGGCCGAGCAACCTCCTTCGCCCATGCCGCAAGGGCCCGTTCGACCATGGGTCCGGCAGCCTTGAGGTCGCCGCCGGTCGTGGTCATGGCCTCCCGGACGGCGCTTGCCAGCCTCGGACCAAGGTTCAGCTCGGCGGGCAGGACTTGCACCTCCAACCCCAAGCCGGACAGCGCGCGGTCGACCGCCGCGTCACCGATGAAGGATGTCTCATGGCCGCGCTCGCGGAGCGCCTGCGCCGCCGCGATCAATGGTGGAAGGTCACCGCCGGCGCCCCCAGTGGCGACGATCAGGAAGCGGCTCATGGTTGGTGATTCTGCGCGATGTCGTTCGTACTTTTCAGCCAGCTTGAACCTCTCGCCGTGGGAGCGGCATCGGTTCGGTAAGCATCAACGATGCCCCGCCACGCAACGCGCCTCGCTCCCATCCGTCTGAGGGCGAAGGCCACCGCGACGCAATCCACCCGCATGATCTGAGAACGGCCTAAGCTAGCAGCCGAGGCCCAGCTGAGGTAAAGGAGGCTGGCATGGCGACCGCTGACGGCTACGCACGCCCGGAATTATTGGCGGAGCCAGACTGGCTCTGGGAACGGCGAGACGATTCGAAGCTGCGGATCATCGACTGCGCTAGCCTCGACCGGTACCGACGGGCGCACATTCCTGGCGCGGTCGGACTGCCCGTCGACGGTTGGCTCAAAGACTCGGAGAACAAGCTCCATGTCATGGGGCCGAAAGCCTTCGCGGAGCTGATGGACAAGCTCGGCGTGTCAGACGACACCACGGTTGTGGCGTACGACGACAATCAGATGTTCTACGCGACCAGGCTCTGGTGGGTGCTCAGCCACTACGGCCACACCAGCGCCAGGGTCCTCAACGGCGTCTGGTATCGTTGGATGAGCGAAGGCAGGCCTGTCACGTTCAAGGAAACCGTTCCAGAGCCGGGTCGCTTTACACCACGACCTGACCAGTCGGTTATCTGCCGCCTCGACTACCTGAGTTCCAAGTTCGACGGTTCCGACACGCAAGTGTTGGACGTGCGGCCCGATGGTGAGTGGTCCGGTAAGACCAATGACTTCGGCAATAAGCGGACGGGTCACATCCCGGGAGCTCTCCACCTGTTTGCGCAGAAGTTCCTGACCGATGACGAGCGGCGGATGGTCAGGCCGGCTTCTGAGCTGCGCACTTTGCTGAAAGATGCAGGGCTCCAACGTGCGCGGGAGGTCATCGTCCACTGCCAGTCCGGCATTCGAACGACCCAGGGCGTGTTCGTTCTTCGTTTGATCGGTTGGGACCGCGTCCGTGCCTACGATGCGGCGATGGCTGAGTGGGCGAACCTGGAAGATACACCGCTCGTGGCAGAGTCCGATGTGGCAGTTCCTAACTCGTAACGACTTACTGAAAAGTCGGCAGTCCGTGATGCGTATAGGAGGGCCTCAAATGGCCGAGATACACGAGAGCATCTCCGTGAATGCGCGCGCTGAGAGAGTGTTCGACATCGTCGATGATGAGCAGAAGTACCCGAGTTACGTGCCCAACGTCACAGGCGTGGCCGACGTTGTTAGGAGCCAGGGCCGGGTGCGCGATTCCGTGCGCATCATTTACAAGGTCTTGGGGGTCACTTTTGACGAGAAGTTCACTGTCAAGGTGCACCAGCGGCCGAGTCGAATCGGCAGCACCTTCAAAGGCGGGATGACGGGCACTTTCGATTGGCGCTTCGAGCCGCAGGCCGAGCAGACCAGGGTCACTGTCGACGTCAACTACAAGCTGGCCGGAGGCGCTGTCGGCAAGGCGGTCGACGCGATGTTGCTCGAGCGAACCAACCAAAAAACCATCCAGCAGATGCTTCAGAACCTCAGCCGGCTGGCGACGGAGGCAAAAGCCCCCGGGCCCGCCTGACGGTCAGGCTGTCGACAGCTGCCAGAATTCTCGGCTGCTTGCGTGCACGCGCACCCGCGACCACTGCTAAGTTCGAAAAGTGTCTACGACACCCCGCCACACCTTCTGAGAGGGGACCCTCCTGGTAGTTTGAGTTCAGAAGACCTTCCGAAAGGCCGGTTTCGCCGTTTTCGGGCACCTGCATGGCCGGTGCTCAGAAAGTGGCGAAGGAGGCTCAAAGGACGAGATCGCCGATCGAGACGATCATCGGTGCCCCGAGGATAGCCGCGTCTCGGCTAGCGCATCGCTCCCTTGACCGTATCGACGATTCTCGCGACAGTCGGCATCGCTTCGTCCTCCATCGATTGCGCAGCAGGCAGCGGGACATGGGGCGTCGTGATGCGGACGATCGGCCCGTCCAGGTCGTCGAAGCATTCCTCGGCGACGATCGAGGCGATCTCCGCGCCCCATCCACACAGGCGCGGGTTTTCCTCGACAGTGAACAGGCGCCCAGTCTTGCTCACCTCGCCGAGGATAGTGCGGGTGTCGAGCGGAACCAGGCACCGGACGTCGACGACGATCGCATTGATCCCAATGCCGTCGAGCTCGGCGGCGGCCGCCATCGCCCGCGGCACCATCGCCGCCAGGGCGACGATCGTGCAGTCCTTGCCGCTGCGCAGGACCCTGGCGGTGCCGAGCGAGTCAACGTGCTCGCCATCTGGCACCTCGCCCCTGATTCCGTAAAGCGATTTCTGCTCGAAGAAGAGCACTGGATCAGGGTCGCGGATGGCTGCCGCCAGCAAACCCTTGGCGTCGGCGGGAGTCGAAGGTGCGACGACTTTCAGGCCTGGCACCGCCATCGCCCAGTTCTCGAGGCTCTGGGAATGCTGCGCGCCGAAGCGCGAGCCACCGCCGTTCGCGGTTCTGATCACCAGCGGCAGCGATACCTGGCCGTCGGTCATGTAACGAGTTTTGGCGACCTGGTTGGCGATCATGTCCCAGCAAGTCGCGAGGAAGTCGGAAAACATGATCTCGACGATCGGCCGCAGCCCTGTCATTGCTGCGCCCATCGCCGCCCCGACAATCGCTTGCTCAGAGATCGGAGTATCCCGCACACGCTCAGCGCCAAACCGATCGAGCAAGCCGACAGTTGCTTTGAAGACGCCGCCGGCGGCAGCGACATCCTCGCCGATGAAGTACACGGTGGTGTCGCGCTCCATCTCTTGCGCGATGCCTGCGGCCACCGCCTCGCGAAACGTCAGTTCCGCCATGCCGAGCCTCCGTCGCTCCAGACCTGGCTCTCGATGTCCTCGATTCGCGCGGGCGGCGCCTTGCGCGCCTCATCGGTCGCGACGTCCACTTTGCGCCGTGACGCCTCTTCAATCTTCGTGAGCGTTCCATCGTCGATTCCTGTCGACGCCAGCCGTTGGCGGTACTGCTTGACTGGGTCGCGGCTGAGCCAGTCACTCACTTCCTCCTTGGGTCGATAGGACGCGGGGTCTCCGCGCGAGTGCCCGCCATGGCGGTAGGTGAGCGCTTCGACCAGCGACGGCCCGCCACCTGACCGCGCATGGCCGATCGTGCGAGCAGCTGTCTCGTACATGACGTCCGCATCGTTGCCATCGACCAGGATCGGTTCCAGGCCGTATGCCGCCGCACGGTCTGCAGCAGGGTGCGCGACAGCGGTCACCGATTCGATCGGCGTGTACTCCATGTAGCGGTTGTTCTCGCACACGAAGACGACCGGCAGCTTCCAGACTACCGCGAGGTTGAGAGCCTCATGGAAGGCGCCAATGTTAGTGGTGCCATCGCCAAAGAAGCAGACGGCGACCTGGCCTGACTTACGCGCCTGCGCCGACCAAGCAGCGCCGGCGGCGATCGGCAGGTGAGCTCCGACGATGGCGTACGAGCCCATCGCGCCATGTGTCACATCGGTCAGGTGCATCGAGCCGCCTTTGCCGTGCAACATGCCGTTGGAGCGGCCGAGCAGCTCGCCGATGGCCGCGGCCATCGAGGCTCCGCGCGCCAGCGTATGACCGTGGCCGCGATACGTGCAGAACGTGTAGTCGTCATTTCGCATGGCCACCGCGCACCCGGCGGCGATAGCCTCCTGGCCGAGCGCAAGGTGGCTGGTGCCTCGGATCAGGTTCTCGACGAACAGCTCGTAGGCGCGCTGCTCGAAATCGCGAAGCTCGACCATCACCTGGTAGAGGCGCAATCTGGTTTTCTCGTCGATGCTTGCCACGGCAGCGGATGCCTCGTTCGTGCGGGCTTTCAATATTTGTTCGCGATCATCAGCTCTTCCGCGGGGAATAGCGTGATCACCTCGTGTCCCTTGGCCGTGACCACCAGCTCCTCCTCGATCCGGGCCGCCGAATGCCCGTCGTCGGCGGGGCAGTATGTCTCCAGCGCGAAGACCATGCCCTCCTTTATCTCCACGGGATCCTTCAGCGAGTTCAGCCGGCTGATGATCGGCCGCTCGTGCAGCGCTACCCCGAGCCCGTGGCCGAACTGGAGCGCGAACGCTTCCATCTCGCTGTCGAACCCGAACTCCTGCGCCTTCGGCCACACCTTGGCGATCTGGTCGGTGCTTACCCCTGGCTTGACGAGCTCGATCGACGCGTCGATCCACTCGCGCGCCTGCTTGTAAGCGTCGCGCTGGCTCTGGGTGGCGCGTCCCACGTTGAACGTCCTGTAGTAGCAGGTGCGATACCCGTTGAACGACTGGATGATGTCGAAGAACGCCTGGTCTCCGGGTCGGATCAGCCGGTCTGAGAACACGTGAGGATGTGGATAGCCACGCTCGCCAGAGACCGCGTTGATCGCTTCGACGTCATCCGAGCCCATGTCGTAGAGCTGCTTGTTGGCGATCGCCACGAGCTCGTTTTCGCGGATGCCTGGTTTCAGAGCCTCGAAGATCGTCTGGTAGACGCCGTCGACCATCGCCGCCGCCATAGTCAGCAGCGTGATCTCATCCGTTGACTTGATCTGACGCGCATCGAGCATCGCCTGCTGGCCGTCCACCACCTTGATGCCGCATTTCTGCAGGGCGAAGATCATAGGCAGCTCAGCGATGTCCACGCCCAACGGCTCGCCGGCGACACCCTGCTCCTGCATGATCTCCTTTACCGTTCGCGCAAGGTCATCCGACAATCCCGCCTCGGGTGCGACTGAGCCTCGAAGGCCGGTCATGCCGGCGCGTGAGTTTTCTGGACGCAACCACGGCGCGTGCAGGCGATGGACCTTGGCGGCTGAGCCGAAATCCCACAGGATCGGCTCGCCCTTGGGGGTCAGCAGCGCGAACCGCGCCACCTTGTCGCGCGCCCATTCGCCGATGTGCGTGCTGGTGATGTAGCGGATGTTGTTCATGTCGAAAACCAGCACCGCTCCCAGACCGGCGCTCGCGATCGCGTCCCGGCTGCGCTTCAGCCGGTACTCGTGAAGGCGGCGGAAGTCGACGCGCTCCTCCCAGTCGACGTGCATGCGCCCGGGCGCGGGCAGCGAGGCAACAGGGAAGTCAGCTTTGGACATTCTTGCCCGATTTCGAAGAGCTCTGCGGTTTTCCTTCACCCGGGTGGGCCGGCGCCTTTTCTTCAAGGCCATCGGAAACTTTGCGGTTCTCTGGCAAGAGATTGAGCCCCGCGCCCCAGGCTTGCATCTGGAGGAGCGCCGCGAAATCCGCGTCGCCCAGCTCGAAGCCGATCATGTTGGTCACGATCTGGTGCACCAGCGCCGACACCGGCATTGGAACCTCGAGCTTGCGCGCGGCTTCGAGCCCGAGCTCGAAATCCTTGCGCAGCAGCTTGCCCGTGAAGGTCGGCGTGAAATCGAGGTTGACGAACGCAGGTGTTTTGTAGCGGGTGAAGGTCGAGCCCATCACGCTGCCGTTGAGAAACTCGAGGTAGTCGGCCCGCGGGATCCCCCCACGCTCTGCCAGCACTGTGGTCTCGGCCATGATCTGGGTGACGACACCGAGAACCAGGTTGTGACAGATCTTGACCAACCGCGCACGCTCGCCTTCTCCGACATAGCTCACAGTCGCGCCGAGCATCTCTAGGTAAGGGAGAGACATTTCAAAAGCCTTGCGCGGGCCAGAAACAGCGATGCTGAGGCGGCCGGCGCGCACAACCTTTGGATTGCCGCTGACAGGAGTGGCGAGAAGGGCGGTGCCGAGCTCTTCCGCTTTCGCGCGGACCTTCTGTGACACGTCCATGGAAACCGTCGAAGAGTCGATGACCACAGCTGGGACCGGGCCGCCGTTTGACAGCACGCCGTCCGGGCCGGTGGTCACCTCGGCAAAGTCCTGCGAGCCCGCCACCGACGTGAAGACGATGTCGCGGTCAGCCAGGTCGGCAGGCCGATCGACAAGGCGGGCGCCGAGCTTCACGAGCGGCTCGGCCTTGGCCCTCGTCCTGTTGTAGACGGCCACGTCGCAGCCGCGTTCGAGGAGCCTTGTCACCAGGGCGTAGCCCATGCGGCCGGTGCCGATCCAGCCAAGCCTGTGCTTTGAGGGCTTCATTCTTTGGACAGTGCCTCCGGGTTGCCTATCTGTCGGCAGATATGAGCAAACGTTTGTCTAACATACCAGCGGAAATTTGACAGTGTCAAACCGCGCGTCACTCGGCCGGGCTGCGGGCCCCGGCGCGCCCGAGCACCTGCTCATCGGCGCTGGCGAGGCTCGATCCCCGCACCACCAGCTGCGGCGCGAACACCACCCGCCGCGGCGTCAGCACCCCTGTCTCGATCTGCTCCAGCACCATGCGCGCCGCCACGCTGCCGAACTCGTGGATCGGCACGTGCACGGTCGTCAGCCCGGGGATGAGTCGCGCCGCGAGCGGGATGTCGTTGTATCCGACTATCGCGAGGTCCTCGGGGATGCGCAGTCCTCTCCGGCGAGCTACCCCATATGCCCCGACCGCGGTCATGTCGGTCACCGCGAAGGCGGCGGTCGGCGGGCGGTCGAGCGACAGGAGCCGCTCCATCGCCTGGGCGCCACCCTCTTCGACAAAGCCGGACTCGACGAGGAGGTCGAGATCTGCAGCAATGCCGGCATCGGACAGCGCGGCGTGGTAGCCCTTGCGGCGCAACACCCCCGTGCTTACTGTTGGCTGGCCTGCCAGGTGGCCGATTCGAACGTGGCCGAGCCCGATCAAGTGCTGGGTGGCGAGCATCGCCCCTGTCACATCGTCGGAGCCGACGAACGGATCGACCCCCTCGTCGCTGAACCTGTTGACCAGGACGTAGGGGGTGCGTTGGTGCCGCAGCCATCGCACAGCAGGGTCCTTGAGGAAGGTGCTGGCAAGGATGACGCCGTCCACGCGGCGAGCAGCGAGGCTTTGCAGGTGAGCCCTCTGCCGCTCCGGAATGCCATCGGTGTTGCAAAGGAGAACCTGGTATCCACGAGGCGTCGCGCCATCCTCGATCCCTCGAAAGAGCGCTGCGAAGAACGGGTTGGTGATGTCGGGAATCACGACGGCCAGCACCAGCGTCTGACGGAGCTTCAGTCCGCGGGCGACGCCGTTGGGCCTGTACTCGGTCTCGCGCAGCAACGCCTCGATGCGCGTCCGCGTCGCCTGCGCGATACGCAGGCTCGGGTCGTTGTTGGCCACGCGCGACACCGTCGACGGGTGTACCTGGGCCCTGGCGGCGAGCTCCTTGAGCGTTACAGGCATGCCGCGCAGGGTTGCATTGACATTTCGTTTGGCCCGTGGCTAACATAGAGCAATCGTTTGTTCACCGCAAGCGCGCCGCGCTGCAAAGCGCGTCCGGATGGGGAGGAGCGAAGCATGCGAAGGGCCTTGATCGCAACTGTGGCGGGCGCTTGCCTGGCCCTTACCGCATGCGGCGGCGGAGGAACGGCCACCGCGACTCCTTCATCGGGCACCCCGATAACCATCGGCGTCTCCGTCTCGCTCACCGGCGACTTCTCGAGCGACGGTCCTGCATTGCAGAAGGGCTACGACCTGTGGGCCGCGGATGTCAACAAGAAGGGCGGCTTGTTGGGACACCAGGTGACGATGAAGTACGTCGACGACGCCAGCAGCACGACACAGGTCGTGACGAATTACGAAAACCTGATCTCATCGGACAAGGTCGCGCTTGTCTTCGGACCGTATTCCAGCTTGCTGACCAAACCGGCGGCGACAAGGGTCGACCGCCTCGGCTACGCATTCCCAGAGCCCGCGGGCGGGGCGCCATCTGTGTTCGCGCTCGGCCTCCACTCCCTTTTCTTCGTGCAACCCGCGGCGATCGAGGACAACCTCGTCAGCTATACCAATTGGTTGCTGTCGCTGCCCGCAGACCAGCGACCCAAGACCGCTGCATATGCGACTGAGGACGATCCCTTCACACAGCCTCAGGTCGACAAGGCCAAAAGCCTGCTGGAGGCGGCAGGAGTCCAGACGGTCTCCTACAAGGTGTACCCGGCCGAGACCACCGACTTCACCCCGCTTGCTTTGAAGGTCGCCAGCTCGAAAGCCGACGCTGTCATTCTCGGCACACAGGTGCCTGACGCCATCGCCTTCGTCAAGACGTTCATCACACAGCATTACAACCCGAAGACGTTGATCGAGACAGCTGGACCCGACCAGGGGGCCAGCTACTCGGACAAGCTGAAAGCCAACACCGAGGGGATCATGGTCCCAGCCGGCTGGGCGTCGGGCTCACAGGCCTATGGCAACCCCACCTTTGTGTCCGAATACGTCTCCAAGTACGGTGGCTCGGCGGCTGACATCAGCGCCGACTCGGCCGAGGCCTACAGCGTCGGTCAGGTCGTGGACCAGGCCGCCACAAAGGCCGGTAGCATCGACAACCAGAAGCTCATCGACACCCTCCACTCGGGCACCTATCAAACGGTCCAGGGCCCGATGGGCTGGGATTCGGTCGGTAAGCCTCAAGGCGGCGTGGGGGTTTTCGTCGAGCAGTGGCAGAACGGCACCGCAGTCTTCGTTTACCCATCGACCGTGGCCGCCGCTCAGCCCGAATACCCGAAGCACGACTGGCAGTAGATGAAACGGGGACGGTGAGCGAAAGCCGCCGTCCCCGCCTCGCTTCCAGCTCGTTGAGATGACCCTGGTCCTGGAAGCGGCGGTGCTGGGCATCCTGACGGGAGGCGTCTACGCCCTCATGGCATCTGGCCTGACCCTGATCTTCGGCGTCATGCGCATCATCAACGTGGGTCACGGTGCGCTCGTGATTCTTGGTGCCTATCTCAGCTTCGTCCTGTGGCGCAACCTCAGCATCGATCCGTTCGTGAGCCTCGTGGTGACAATGCCCGTCATGTTCGTGTTAGGCGTCATCCTGCAGGTCGTCTTCATTCGTCCCTTGAAAACTGATCGCGAGGCCTTGTCCGTCCTCGTCACCTACTCCATCGCATTGGGCATCGAGGGCTTGCTTGGCTACTTCTTCAGCTCAAACTACCTGCAGATCACCGCCTGGTACGACACTGCGAGCTTTCCGATCGGCGACTTCCGGATCACCTACGTCTACATCTACGGTTTCCTCCTGTGCCTCGCGATCCTGGGCGCGATCTTTCTGATGCTCTACCGCACGACTTTCGGCGGCGCCATCCGGGCCACCATGCTCAACCGGACGGCGGCCCAGCTCGTTGGAATCGATGTTGATCGAGTGTCGGCTATCGCCTTCGGAATCGGCATGGCCACCGCAGCTGCCGGTGGCGTGGTGTTCGGCATCACCAACACCTTCAACCCGGGAAGCCACTACGACCTGATATCGAGATTGCTGACGATCATCGTTCTCGGAGGCCTGGGAAGCTTGCGCGGCGCGATCATCGCAGCGCTTGTGATGCTGGTGATCGAGGACATCACCGCGGTGGTGATCTCGCCGGTCTGGGCCAGCTTTGTCTTCTTCGTCATCCTCGTCGCCGTGTTGTTGGTGCGGCCCCAGGGATTGTTTGGCTTGCGGGTCCGGGAGCGGCTGTGAACCGCCTGCGCGACAAACGCGTCCTGATGGCTGTGGGCTTGGTCGCGGTCCTGACGCTTACACTTGTGCTTCCGGCGATATCGCCCGAATCGGCGACGACGAACATGGCGGTCTTCACGCTGATGTATGTCGGGCTGGCGACCGCCTGGAACATCATGGGCGGCTACACGGGCTACATCTCCCTTGGTCACGCGGGCTTCTTCGGCTTCGGGGCTTATGCGCTCGGCCTCCTGCTCGCCAGGCTCTCGATTGCGGGCGGCTACGCGCCGTTTCTGTTCGTTCCTGTGGCCGGCCTCCTCACTGGGCTGATGGCCGCGGGAGTCGGCTGGTTTGCTCTACGCACGCGGGCGGCAACCTTTGTGATCGTCACCATCGCCTTCATGTTCATGCTGCAGCTGCTGGCCGAGAATCTCACGAGCTTGACCGGCGGAGGGGCAGGCCTCGGTTTTCCGAACCCGCCCTGGCGCGGCGACTTCTTCAACATCCCGTTCTACTACGCGATGCTGGCGCTTGCCGTCCTGGGCCTGGCGGTATCGTGGTCGATCCGCCGGTCGAAGTTCGGCCTCGGGCTGCTGGCCATCCGCGATGACGAGGACAAGGCGCTTGCCGTCGGCGTCCCCGCCCGGGCTTTCAAGCTGACTGCGTTTGTGATCAGCGCAACGCTCGTCGGCATGATCGGTAGCGTCTACGGCTACTACGTGACCTTCATCTATCCGCAATTTGTGGTCGATCCCCTGATTGGCATTTCGATGGTGCTGATGGTGTTCCTCGGTGGCCTCGGCACCCTCTGGGGACCGGTGCTCGGGGCGGTGATCCTCGAACCTGCGCAACTCTGGCTCGCATACAACTACGGGGCCAGCCGGCTCTACCTCGTTCTGTACTCAGCGGTGTTTCTTCTCGTGATTCTCCTCATGCCGCGCGGCATCATCCCATCGGTTCGCGACTTGATTGCAGAACGCCGGGCGAGCGCGCCGGCGGCGCGTGCGGGCGCGGCGCCATGAGCCTGCTTCAGGTCGACCACCTCAGCAAGCGCTTTGGCGGCGTGGTCGCTGTGGACGACTGCACGCTCTCTATTCCTGCCGGCGGGATCACAGGGCTCATCGGCCCCAATGGATCTGGCAAGACGACGATCTTCAACCTGATCACCGGCTTCATCGCCATGGACGAAGGCCGGATCACGTTCAAGTCGGAGCTGATCGACGGACTCGGGCCCGACCGTGTCTACGAGCGCGGGATCGGCCGCACGTTTCAGCTGGCTCGCATCTTTCCGCGCCTCACCGCCCTCGAGAACCTGCTGGTGCCGGTGCGGCGGAGTGGCCTGCGCGCCCTGTTCTCAGGCGCCGGCTGGAGCGATGAGAGATCGAAGGCCATGGAGATGCTGGAATTCCTCGAGATCTCACAGGTCGCCGGCGCGCTTGGCGGTTCGCTCTCTTACGGGCAGCGCAAGCTCCTCGAGCTTGGCGCGGTGATGATGGCCGGGCCCGAGCTGGTGCTGCTCGATGAGCCGGCCGGAGGCGTCAACCCCGCGCTGCTGGAACGGATCGCCGACCGCCTCCGCACACTCAACTCCCGCGGAACCACCTTCCTGATCGTGGAGCACAACATGAGCTTTGTGATGAACCTCTGCTCCGAGGTCATCGTGGTGCATCGTGGACGTCAGATCGCAAGCGGCAAGCCTGATGCCGTGCGCAGCGATCCCGCTGTTCTCGATGCCTACCTGGGGGCCTGACGTGGGCGTGCTGCTCGAGCTCAAGGGCCTAGTCGCCGGCTATGGAGCCGGTGACATCCTGCTCGGCATCGACCTCGCTGTCGACGAAGAAAGCCTCACCTGCATCGTTGGGCCCAACGGCGCCGGCAAGTCGACTGTGTTGCGGGTCATCAGCGGCTTGCTTCGGCCGACTCGTGGGTCGGTGCGATTTCGAGGCGAGTCCATCGCGGCGCTCAGCCCGCGCTCGATCCTCAATCGTGGAATCGTCCACGTCCCGCAGGAGCGCAGCCTGTTTCCGACGATGACGGTCTGGGAAAACGTGCGATTGGGCGCTTACACAGTGCGCGATCGGGGGCTGGTTGAACGCCGGCTGGCGGCAGTAGCCGAGACCTTCCCGGTCGTCAAGGAGCGCAGGCACGAGCTTGCCGCATCACTATCGGGGGGCCAGCAGAAGATCGTCGAGTTCGCGCGGGCGATGATGCTCGACCCGTTGCTCCTCATCCTCGATGAGCCCTCGATGGGCCTCGACCCGAAGACTCGCACCACGGTGTTCAACACGATCCGCACCATGAACGATGCCGGTCACACGGTGCTCCTCGTCGAGCAGAACGCGCGCTCTGGGCTGGGCATCGCCAGCCACGGGGTCGTCATGGAGAGCGGGAGGATCCGGCTCGAGGGCACTGGCCCCGACGTGCTCGGCAACCCCGAGATCGGCCGCCTCTATCTAGGGGCGGCATGAGCCGACACGACATCATCTTTGCCGGCGCCGGCCACAACAACCTGGTCGCCGCGGCATATGCAGCGCGCGCGGGTTTCAGGGTTCTGGTCCTCGAGGGTGCGCCGCGTATCGGTGGCGACACCGGTACCGAGGAGCTGACGCTGCCGGGGTTTCTACACGATCCCTGCGCTACAGCTCACAACCTGATCCAGAGCAACCCGCTGATGCGAAACAACGAGCTCGAGCTCGACCGGCACGGCCTCAAGTACCTCTACCCGGACCCGGTGTTCACGATGCCCTTCCTCGGCGGCAGCTCGATCAGTATGTGGCGCGACGTGGAAAGGACATGCGCCGAGCTGGCGCGGTTCTCCAAGGCGGATGCAGAGGCTTACCGGCAGCTGCTCGCCGAGTGGGACCTCATGGCGCAGGTGGTGAACGACGAGCGAGCGAACGTGCCGCGGCCGCAGGCCGACGTGGAGGCGAGAACCCAGGCCAGCCCACTGGGGGCAAAGATGCTGGCGATCCGGCAGGCGACAGCAATCGACATCGTCACGCTGCGCTTCCGCGAAGAGCACGTGCGTGCCTTCTTCGCCTGGATCGCCTTCATGACTCTGCACCCGCTCGACGAACCTGAGACGGGGCTCATGGCTTTCTCGCTGGCCGCCGGCCGGCAGCGCTTCAGTTGGATCCTGCCTGAGGGTGGATCGATCCGGCTGCCGCTCGCGCTGGCACGCGACATCGAGGAGCATGGTGGCACGATCCTGACGTCGAAGTCGATCACTCGGATCGCCGTCGAAGGTGGCAGGGCAACCGCCGTCGAGACGAAAGATGGATCGATCTATGAAGCTGACCGCGCGATAGTCTCGACCATCCACGTCAAACACTTGCCAGAGATCGTTGGCCAGGAGAACCTGCCGGGCGACTACCTCGCGGGCGTGGCGCGATGGAAGCCGAACCTCACGATGTTCGTCACGCACTACGCACTGTCGGAGGCGCCGCGCTTCAGGATGACCGACGGTCTTGGCGCCTGCGTGACGATGGGTGCGCTCGAATCTCTCGATGCTTATGCGGCGATGCTCGCCGCCTTCCGAGCCGGCAAGATCGACCTGCGGGAACCGGTCTTCCTGGCATTGACACCCAGCGTGATCGATGCCAGCCGCGCGCCGGCCGGCAAGCACACGTTCAAGGTGGTCAGCTTTCTGCCCTACGAGCTGGCGCAGGGCCCCGAGCATTGGGACTCGATCAAGCAGGACGTCTCGAACGAGCTGTTCGAACGGCTGTCTCTGCTTTCGCCCAACCTTTCGCGGCGGATCGTGATGGCCGAGCACGTGGAATCGCCGCTCGACCTCGAACGCCGTAATCCAGCGAACTGGCGCGGCTCATGCCACGGCGGCGCCAACTCGCCGGAGCAGAGCGGGTACTTCAGGCCGGTCGAGGGCTGGTCGTCGTATCGAACGCCCGTTGCCGGCCTGTATCAAACCGGCGCCTGCACCCACCCAGGAGGATCTGTATCGGGTTTGCCAGGACGCAACTGCGCCGAGGTCTTGCTGCGCGATCTTGGGTCAAGCCTGGACGATGTCATCCGCAGTAACAGCGCCGTCAATTCCCTTCCCCGCCCGCGGAGGAAGGGCCAGGGATGGGGACCGTGACCGCGCACGAAGCCACCAACCGGGTGCAGGTGGCCGCGCACCACTGGCGGCCACGCTTCGTCGCCAACGGGATCGACGTCAACGACTTCGATGAAACGGTGGCTCGCACCACCGAATGGAAAGATTGGGCACCAAACTGGAAGGCGGTGGGCGAGATGCACGAGGCGCTTGGCGTGGATGCCGAGAAGCGCGGGCGCTGGGTGTCGGCGGCCCAGGCCTACCAGAGAGCCGCCTGGTCCTGGCATCTTGGCAAGTTCTTGTGGTTCGAAGATGCGGGGCTGCACGGAGAGCTGCGCAACAGGTCGGTCGCCGTCTACCGCAAGACGCTGCCTTACCTCGATCCTCCCGCGGAGCGCCTGGAGATTGCGTTCGAAGGCGGCATCATCCCTGGCAACCTGCGGCGGCCGGCAGGTTCCTCCAAACCGCCACTTGTGTTGCTAGTCCCTGGGCTCGACTCCTCGAAGGAAGAGCTGTTCGCAATCGAGGATGACTTTCTTCGGCGTGGCCTCGCGACTCTCACGATCGACGGTCCCGGTCAGTCGGAGAACTCACTCAACTTCGCAATCCGACCCAACTGGGAGACGGTGATCACGCCGCTGCTCGATCACCTCGCGGGCCTTGACATCGGAGTGGATCAGGATCGTGTCGGTCTGTTGGGGATCAGCATGGGCGCGATCTACGGTCCTCGGGCGGCGGCGTACGAGAAGAGGATCAAGGCCCTCGTCGGCCTTGCCGGGCCTTACAACCTGGGCGAGTGCTGGGATGCGCTCAACCCGTTGACGAAAGGCGGATACGTCTTCTATACGAAGTCAGCCGACGAGGCCGAGGCGAAACGCAAGGCCTACACGCTCAACCTTGAAGGCATCCTCGGCAAGGTCACGCAGCCGCTGCTGGTGATCCACGGTGCCAAGGATCGCCTGTTCCCGCCGGCGCACGCGGAACGAATCGCGCGCGAGGCAGGGAACGCGACGCTGGTCATCTATCCGGACGGCAACCACGTGTGCAACAACATTGCGTACAAATACCGCCCGCTGATGGCGGACTGGTTACACGAGCATCTGACTACCGCCGGCCACCGCCGGCGACGTTGATATTCTCTACGTGCCTGCGCTGACGAAAAAGGCGGCGGCTAGCGGTTTCTGACCGTTGTGGAAATGGCCCTGTGGTCGGTTCTGAATTCAAGAACGAGATCGGTCATAGAGTCGAGCTCGAAAACCGTTATGGGTCACTGGCCCATCGAGAGTTCGAATCTCTCCCTCTCCGCCACACCGTCGAGACCTGAGTCAGCTCGGGCCGTCGGCGGCGGTCTTGAGGTTCTCTATAGGCGATTATTTCATTGGAGTGGCTGGTCCCAGGACGTTCCGAGGAAAGGTGCGCTACTTCAAGCCCGAGACTGCGTCCGGCCTGGCCGTCATTGACATTCCGGCCGCTGTGACGAAGGAGCTGGGAGGCCTCAAGCAGCTCAAGGTCAAAGGTGTGATCAACGGCGTCGAGTTCACCTCCAATACGATGCCCGCCGGCGGTGGCATTCTCGCCGTGAGCGTGAGCAAGAAACTGCTTGATGCGGCGAAGCTCAGCGTGGGCGATCGAGCCGACGTGGAGATCGAACGACTTTAGAAGCAAACAATCGCGCCGCGGACCTGCTCCTCGATGAGCTACGTGCCTACCCAGCCTGTAAACGAGAATTCCGCACGTATCCGCCAAATCGATCGAATCGCCCGTGGAGTTTCCGCACGTTTTGGGCAAAGCATGCGGAAAACCGGAGCTCAGATGAACGCGAACGCCTCGTAGATCGGGCCTCGCGTGAACCAATCCCCGGAGAACGGCACATGCATCGCGTTCTGCTCCCACGGGTCATTCACCCAGTAATCGGACGATCCGGCTCGACCCGTGAGGACAACAAAGTGCGTTCCCCCGCTCGGCAGGTTCATGCCGACGATTACCGGATTGCCTGCCGACACCTGCTCCGCGATCCACGCGGCGCTCGGGTTGTGATTGACGACCGTGGTGTGCCCCGGGATGTTCAGAGCCGAGTTGTAGATCGCCCCATGCCCGTTGAACCAGCCGGCGTGCGCCGCGACCGTGGCCGGGGTGACCGAGCTCAAGCCGAAGTGCGAGTACACCATCGCGAGGTCGGATAGCAGGCAGCCGATCTCCCACACCGGATGAGCAGTCGGCCCGACACCGACCGAGGCCCACCGCGTGTCGCGCTGGTTGAAATACGCGCCCCAGGCGTCGCCGCCCGGTTGGGGGTCGAGAACGACGCGCTCCGTGCTCCCGCCACCGCTGCCCGCGCCTGCGAGTCCGCGCGCGATGTCCCAGGCCGGCCACGTTTGCGAGGGTTCGAGCGCGGGCGCGCTGCCCCACGCGTGTACGTCGCCGTGCCGGTCGAGGACCCAGCCGCCTGGCGCGTCCTGTTTGGCGCCGGTCCAGGCGACGATCGAGTCGGCCATGTCACGTCCTGGCCACACCGCGGAAGCGCTTATCGCCGGCGCTCCTCCAAACGGGTGAATTCCGCCGGAGTAGTCGAGCGTGTAGCCCTGGACAAAAAGCCCGTTGCGGGCTGTCGTCAGCACGAGCCCGCGTGCGATGTCTGCGGTCCATTGCGCGCTCCCGAAAATCTCGCGCGCGCCACCAAACGGATGGACGCCCCCGAAGCCGTCGAGGGTGTAGCCCATGACTGCGTCGCGGGTGCTGCCGCCGCTGAGCACGAGCGCCCGTGCGATCCCCTTGCCCGGCCAGGTGGTGTTGCCCATCGCCGCCGGGGCGTCTCCGAATGGATGGATGCCACCGTCGGCATCCAGCAGGTAGCCGGCCGGGTCGCTCGCCGACGACCATGGCGCCATGACGATCTCTCGCGCGCCGATCCAGTGTGGCCAGTACACGCCGCTGTCGATCGCCGGCGCGACGCCGAGCGGATGAAGCCGGCCCCAGCCGTCCATCACGTATCCGCCGGTCCCGTCGGGGAAGAGGGCGAGACTGAACGCGATGTCCTTGGTCGGCCAGGAGGCGCTGGTGGCAAGGACCGGCGACGCCCCGACCGGGTGCACGCCGCCCCATCCGTCCAGCACGTAGAGGTGGCGCTGATTGTCGACCGGCGGCTTCATCTGCGACGGCGCGCCCTCGACCCAGCCCAGGGCGCCGCCTCCGACGCCGGCGCCGGCGCTCGGCAATAGATAAAGGACGGACGCTGAGAGAAGCGCGACCAACGCGGTTGAACCGGCCCCCAGAACCACGAACCGCCCCAGGCGGAGCTCCACTGTCCGGGGATCGTAGCCGATGAAATTCGGTCGTGGCTGGCCACGGTATAAGAAGTTGATGGCTTCTTTCACCCAAGACCTGATCGATGCGGCCGCTTCAGAGAAAGAAGTCACCCT